>JACXTT010000909.1_pt1 | contig 50540 bp, 57 predicted proteins | sample 9270951 | NCBI WGS metagenome assembly JACXTT01 (sample SAMN15532306, study PRJNA645909) | rock metagenome | isolation source: weathered quartz diorite | place: Puerto Rico | collected 2017-06-21
CATGGACCCCGTGATGAAACCTACCCAGAATGGGCGCGGTCGCAGACGGCGATGGAGTAGCGAGCAGAAGCTGACGGTGTTGCAGGAGTGGCAGACCGGGGTGCCGTTAGAAGAGATTTGCCGGAAATATGCCGTGAACGCGGCGCAGATGTATCGGTGGAAGCACAGCCTCGATCAAGGACTCAAGGAGTCCGGCGAGTTCGTGCCCAAGAGTCTAGGGAGCGGGCTGCAGAAGCGAATTGATGAACTGGAACGGGCCTTGGGGCGCAAGGGTCGATAAACTCTGCTTGCCCATCCACGGTAGAGGGCCTGCCTTAATAGGAAGACTTACAGCATTTTAACCAATCCTTGAACCGTCGTGCGCGCATTCCCTTCACTCCGATTGTTCACCAGACGTACCCTTTCCCTCTCCAGTTCCCCAGTTTCCTACACGAGAGACGGTGACACTCTTGGGAAATCTCGGACCGACTAGATTGATCTCCTGTGATTGTAGAAGTGTGGTTTCAGCCTGAACAAGTGCGTCTCCCATTGAAGTGGCTTTGTCCACGAGGAAGGGCGCGGTGGGCTTCTGTGGTGGATTGAAATGAAAGATAATCTGATATCGACGGTTTTCACTGCTCATACAGCTTCCCTCCAAAGTCTTTGTTCTTCGGTCCTGTTGGATCGCATTTCTCTCCCTCCTGTAGTGTCTTCATCGCAATCAACTCCTGAAGCAGTCAGTGAATTCCTCGCAGGTGTTGCTGCACAGCATGAATCAATTCCGTTGCGGGAATGGGTTTTGCCATAGTGTGATGCGCGCCCAGATACTTGGCTACCTTCAGATATTCACGTCCCTCGGATTTGCCGGTGAATGCGATGATCGGGACGGTGGGAGCTTCATGATGTAAGGTCATGATGAGCTCCAACCCATCTATCTCAGGCATGAATACATCGGTGATCACCAGATCAGCTGGTGTCTGGCGGAACAACTGGATGCCGTCGTGACCGTTGGATGCTAGGAGGACATCGTACCCGGCTTGCTCTAGGATCTCCCTGAACAGGGACCTAATCTGAGGATCGTCATCAATGATCAGAATCGAAGCCATGATTTCCCTCTTCTCTGAAAAACAGATGGAGGAGGCGTCTCTGTCGGGAGGAACAAGAAACGCACTACCTCGGTGGGGGCCAAGATTCCCTCCATCCGGCCGCTGAATATTGATATTCAACCGCGTCTTGCAACTTCCGAAGCGAACGCAACACCCTCATGGTGTCATGAGGATGTCCCTTCGCGTTTATTAGGTTCCGACGTACAGGTCTGGCCTTTTAGTCTTCGTCGAGGGCGAGGTCGGGCTTTGAACTCTTTCCCCACCTCAAGCAGATAGTGCTGAACTACACCCAATTCAAGGGTGTTCAGTTCTTCTACTTGAACGCTGGCGTCGAGTAGTGTTTCGGAAATGACCATGAATTGCTTAATTTCATCCCGCCAGCTCATCAATAAATCCCTTCGCCTACGTGGCCTAGGAGTTAGCCTATTTTTTAAGACGAGTGCTGCGTGATGATATTGAGATCACCCAGTTGAAGGTGACCCTAACACCACCATGATGAGGAGATGAGAATCAGATTCGGTAACAGCAGGTGAAACGAGGGAGACTTCGCGTATATGCGAAGTCGGCGAAGGCATGGATCGTATTCGAGAGAATTGCGGCAACAGCGACACTGAGAGAGATGATGACGGAAAAGGCAAGCAGATTGAGGAGCGTGGCTAGATTCGATGCATCCAGCGTTTTGGATTTCACGGCAAGCTGGAAAGACGAGAGCGCCTGTTCGTCAGAAGTGCTGGTTTCTGGCATGATGTTCAGCTGTTCGGCGAGAGCCAAGCCGCCCAAGAAGAGCAACACCAAGAGCAGGTAACCCACAACAAACCGATGAAGATAGGCAATCTTACACATCTTCATGGCCGTAATTATAGGTAGAGCCCATGGGTATGTCAAAGTTCAGGCCCTTGGTATTCACGTCTGAAAGAGTTCTGGGTACTGCAACCGTTCAAGTCCCTCTTTCAGCATCTTCATCGAGATCAGTTCCTTGTGTATATACTGCTCATGCACATTTCCCGCTGAATGTCCTGTCAGCGCCTCCGCAATATTGACCCGCACTCCAGCACTGTGCAGCTTCGTGATGCCTTCGTGTCTCAGGCTATGAATAACAAGCCGAGGATCTGACAGACCTGGCGACGAGACCAGACGCCCAAACCACTTCCCGACAGGATCACCATAGCCGTTGTTGCCCTTGCTCTTGAGCTGAGGGAATAGCCGAGCGCGACCGGCCTGCTTGATTGACTCCACGTACTCCATGAACCCCACTTGGATCGGGCTTGAGTGAATCGGTACCCGTCGTTTGCTGCTTTTATTCTTGAGGGATTGGTCCTTCTCCTCGTCCGTAATCTGGATGAACGGAACACCACTTCGAGGAACGATACGACCCTTCGTCCTGATCCTCAGTCCGTAGAGATTTCCAGACCTCAACCCGCTCCCCGAAGAGGATTCGCAGAGCTTTGGGGATGAAGATTCGAGTGTGGATGGCCTTGCGATTTTTGAGAAGAAACGTAGACATTTCCGCCTCCCAGACCGTAGACAGTTTACGTTTTGTCTAGGATTCGAGAAGCGCTCTGGAAGTGAATCTCCGCTGTTTATGCGGCCTATGTAGTTGTGTGGGGTGGATGACGGGTTTCGAACCCGCGACCTCCGGATCCACAATCCGGCGCTCTAACCAGCTGAGCTACACCCACCACGAGGGGCTTGAGAAAGGATGATATTAACAAAGCGCCGATTGCCGTCGCAACCGAGACTCTTTACTGTCGTGCATCGAACGCCGTTTGCATCTCGGCAAGAATGGCATTGACGGTTGCCGGCGGGTCTGCCGCATCCCGGATTGGCCGACCGATCACCAGATAGTCTGCGCCGGACGCAATCGTTTGTGTAGGTGTCGTCGCTCTCGCGTGATCGTCGACTCCCCTGCCGGTCGGCCGGACTCCCGGCGTAACGATCGCAAAACGTGGTCCGACTTTCTGCCTGATGGCCGACGCTTCTTCACCGGACGCCACGACACCATCACAGCCGACTTCCGAGGCGAGCAGCGCCCGCGCCGTGACGAGGTCTTGAACCGTCCGTTGTATCCCCATTTCCCGCAGATCCTGGCCGTCGAAGTTCGTCAACACCGTCACGGCCAGCAGTTTCAGCGATGACCCCTCCCGCCCTTGCATGGCCGCAGTGAGCGCTTTGCGATTGGCATGGACAGTGAGGAAGTCCACGCCCATCGCCGCAACCCGGCTTGTCGCACGACGGACCGTCTCTTCGATATCCAGAAACTTCAGGTCGAGAAACACTCGCATTCCCCGTTCCACAATCCGCTTCACCATCTCAGGACCCGCCGCCGTGTAGAGCTCAAGGCCGACCTTGACGAATGAAATGTGCCCGTGGAGTCGATCTAAGAGTCGATCAGCGTCCGTCGCTGACGGCACATCCAACGCAAAGATGAGACGGTCGCGCGCTGCAATCTTCACCATGCCCTTGCTCCTTCTGCAGGACCGATCCTTGACGATCGGCGATGCCCTATGATAGAAGTCATTTTTATTTTCTACGGGAGTACTCGATGCCTCAGACTCACAAATCAACTATTCGACGCGCTCGCCAAACCGAACGGCGACATGAACGGAATCGTGCCACCATCAATACCGTGAAGACACTGATCAAGAAGGTTCAGACCGCCGTGGCCGGGAAGAAGGCGAATGAGGCCAAGGCCAGCTTGCTGGAAGCCACCTCGGCGATCGGAAAAGCCGTTTCGAAAGGTGTTCTTCATCGCAACACCGCCTCCCGCCGTGTTTCGCGTCTGGCTCTTCGTGTCAACGCTCTGTCCGGTTCCGGCTCTTAATTGTTCGCACGTTCGACACCACTCGCGCTGGGACTCGCCTCGGTGACGCGGAAGAACGGCCTGGCGGCTCCGTTCGCTTACCTGCGGTCTCCTCACACAGCTTCAAGAGTAGGTGTTCCAACACCATCCGTGGACGGCTGCCGCTTCCTCCTTTGAGTTTCCCATCCGTGTCCAGAAAAAGGCGCAGGGCCGCGTGAAGATGTGGCTCAGAAAACCGATCGAGAAAGGAGCGGACCTTCCACGGGTCCATGCGCAAACTTCGGGCAGCCTCCCCTTCACGGCCACCATTGGCCAACAGCTCTTTGACCTTCCACAGACGGCGATACTGCCAGGCAAGAGAACCGAGAATCCGAAGCGGAGCCTCCCCGGCTTCAAGGTTGCGCGCCAAGATCGAAAGGGCTCGTCCACGGCGGCCCTCTGCGATGGCCAACGTCAAATCAAATACGGACGCGCCCGGCTCCATACCACGGAGCAGGTGGACATCGGCAGCGGTGACCGGGCGATCAGCCGGCACATATGAGGCCAGCTTCTCCAATTCATGGCGCACGCCGTAGAGCGATGACCCGCATGCCTCCTGCAGTGATTGAGCCGCTTCTTCTTCCAGCTGAAGCCCGACCCGCTTTGCTTCACGGGTAATCCATGGAGGCAGCTGAGCATCCCGGAGCGGTGAACAATCGACCACAACTGCCGTTCTGGTCAGTGCTTGGGAAAATTTCAGCCGACCGTCCAACTTGGGGCTGACAAACACCAGCGTCGTGGAGTCCACTGGAGTTTTCACACAATCGAGCAGAAGGTCGCTTTCCCGAGCGGAGAGTTTTTCCGCGGCTTTCACCACGACCAAGCGGCGCTCCGCGAATACCGGCACGGCCGCCACACTGTTCCGAATATCGGTCCCGTTCGCCTCATCACCGTAGAACAATTCGTAATTGAATTCGTCCCCTTCACTGCCCAGCACCGCGCGCTTGATGGCCGCAAGCGCATAATCCCTGAGCAAGTCTTCTTCCCCGACGACGAGATACAGAGACCCAAGCGCCTGCTGTGTGAGCGCCGACTCCAACTGCGCATGATTCACGGCCGCTGCCATTGGCGATCCTCGCTGCTCTAATTTGGCCCGGGAGTCGGTATGGACGCTGGCTTGGTCAACGCGCCGGTCTCGACCTGTAAGAGAAACCGCGCCGCCAAGTCGGCCGCCACAAAGCGACCCGCCTGTTCCATCGCTCGATTTTGCAACGCCCGATTGAATTGGAGATCGGGCGTGACGAAAAATTCCGATGCTCCTTTTGCGAGCTGCGACCACACCACCTTTTTCGACCGGATCTCTTCCACCCGAACCGTAACGACGACTTCAGCCCTGCTTTCCAGCGTCGCCGCCTGCGAAAAACTGAGCGTCGGCACGCTCACCCACAGGACTTGCCCGGTCAGCACGAGATCCGCCGCGTCGGACTCAGGAACCACCTGTGCCCCGCTGCCGGCAGAAAACTCCTCGCGAAGGTAATTGGTATATCGGGTTTCCAGATTCGGCTCGAAACTGTTGTTGATCAACGTCCGGATGATGAGACGCGGCGGCGGCTCGTTGGAGGCGGGAGCGACGGCTCCTCCGATGGTGGGTCCGGCCCCCTCTACGCGAAACTGATAGCCACAGGCAACGAGACTCGCGACGAGCAATACTGCGACAAGGGTGCCGCGTTCCGACTGGAGATTCCGCCTTCGCTCGTGACCCACGCTCGTTGTGACCTCAGCCCCCAGCACGCCGCATCTCCCTAGACCACGAAGTTGATCAGCTTCTTTTCGATGTAGATGACTTTTTGGGGCTCTTTGCCTTGCAGCCACTCTGCAGCCTCCGCACAAGCGAATCGCGCGATGTCTTCGCGCGCCGCGTCGGCCGGCACATCGATCTTGGCCCTGAGCCTTCCGTTGATTTGAATGGGAATGGTCATGCGCTCGCTCACCGTCATGGCCGGATCGAAAGCCGGCCAAGGTTGCTGCGAGACGCTGGGCTGGTGTCCCAGACAGCCCCAAAGCTCTTCGGCCACATGCGGCGCGAACGGAGAGAGGAGCAAGACAAACGGCTCGATCACGGATCGCGGCCGTACCTGGGCCTTCGTCATCTCGTTCGTGAAGATCATCATTTGCGAGATCGCCGTATTGAAACGAAGCGCCTCGATATCCTCCGTAACCTTTTTGATCGTCTGATGAAGCAGGCGTTGATGGGCAAGGCTCGGAGTTGTCGAGACGACGGCGCTGGCCAGTCGGCCCTCTTCGTCGACCATCAGCCGCCAGACCCGTTCCAAGAATCGCGTCACTCCTTCCACGCCCCTGGTACTCCACGGTTTCATCGCCTCAAGCGGGCCCATGAACATCTCATAGAGTCGCACGGCATCCGCGCCGAACTGATCGATCATGTCATCGGGATTGACGACATTCCCGCGCGATTTCGACATTTTCTGATTGTCTTCTCCCAGCACGATTCCCTGATGAACCAATTTCATAAATGGCTCTCGTGTGCTGGCCACTCCGACATCAAACAGGACTTTGTGCCAGAATCGAGCATAGAGAAGATGCAACACGGCATGCTCGCTGCCTCCGACGTATAGATCCACGGGCATCCAATACCGTTCCTTCGCCGGGTCGACCAACTGGGCGGGGTTCTTGGGATCGATGAATCTGAGGTAATACCAGCACGAACCGGCCCATTGCGGCATGGTATTGGTTTCGCGCCGAGCCGGTCTATTCGTAGTGGGATCCGTCGTAGCCAGCCACTCGCTTAAGTTTGCCAAGGGGCTCTCGCCCGTCCCTGACGGTGTAAAATTGTTGGTCTCCGGCAATACGAGGGGCAACTGCTCCTCCGAAAGCGGGCGCGCTTCTCCGTCAACCCACACGATCGGAAACGGTTCACCCCAATACCGCTGGCGGGCGAACAGCCAATCCCGCAGTTTGTAGTTGACCGCCCGTGTTCCCTTGCCCTGCTTCGCCAGCCAGTCGGTGATCTTCGAGATTGCTTCAGACGGCGCGAGGCCGTTGATCGAGAAACCACCATCCTGAGTCGATGAATTCACCGCGATCCCGCGATCCATGTCGGTAAACGCGGCTTCCTGGACGTGTCCCCCGGAAATGACCTCCCGAATAGGGAGCTGATAGTGCTGGGCGAACGCCCAGTCGCGCTCGTCATGCGCCGGGACGGCCATGATCGCGCCGGTCCCGTAACTCATCAGCACATAATCCGCGATCCAAATGGGCAGCCGCTCGTCGTTCACGGGATTGACGGCATAGCCGCCGGTGAACACGCCGGTCTTTTCCTTGTCGAGTTCTTGCCGTTGCAGATCGCTCTTCTTCGCCGACGCCTCGCGATAGGCCCTAATCGCGTCTTGTTGCTCCTCGCTCGTGATCACATCGACAAGCGGGTGTTCAGGAGCGAGAACCATGTAGGTCGCCCCGAACAACGTATCCGGTCTGGTTGTAAACACTCGGATTGCGCCCTTGTGTTCGGCCAATGAAAAATCGACTTCCGCTCCGATCGAACGCCCGATCCAGTTTTTTTGCATCTCCAACGTGCTGGGAGGCCAGTCCACCAGTTTCAGATCTTCGAGCAATCGATCGGCATAGGCGGTGATCTTCAGCACCCACTGGCGCATCGGCTTGCGGATCACGTCGAACCCACCCACCTCGCTCTTACCGTCGACGATTTCTTCGTTGGCCAGCACCGTCCCAAGGGCTGGACACCAGTTTACGGGCACTTCCGCAACGTAGGCCAGTCCTCGCTCGAAGAGCTTGAGGAAGATCCATTGCGTCCAGCGATAATACTCGGGGTCGGTCGTGCTGAGTTCCCGTTCCCAATCATAGGAGAGCCCCACGCGCTGCATCTGTCGCTTGAAGGTGGCGACGTTTTCGGCCGTCGTCTTCGCCGGATGAATTCCTGTTTTCACGGCGTACTGTTCGGCCGGTAAACCGAATGCATCCCACCCCATCGGATGCAGAACATTGAAGCCTCTCATCCGTTTGTACCGAGACACGATGTCGGTGGCGGTGTACCCTTCAAGATGGCCGACATGGAGCCCCGAACCGGATGGATAGGGAAACATATCGAGGCAGTAAAATTTGGGCTTGGCCGGATCATACTGAGCTCGAAAGGGGCGATGCTCGTCCCAATAGGCTTGCCATTTCGCTTCGATCGCGTGGTGATCGAACCCTTTGCTCATGACCGTCAAAGTCCCCTTCAAAAAGGAAGAACTCTAACATAGACCGGCGGGGGCAACAACAATGGTGGGATGCTGAATGGCTGCGTCTTATCAATCCCTAGTCGTTCCACGTCAATGGAACTTAGGGTAAGGTAAGGGAGACATCCGAAAGCAGGCTCTTCATAATGGGTTGGTACGGCACCTACATTTTTCCGCGCTTGATGGACCGTGTGATGAACGGAGCGGTATTCCAGCAACTTCGGCACAATTTGCTGCGGACGGTACAGGGAGAGGTCTTGGAAATCGGCCTTGGGACCGGCTTAAACCTGACGCAATACCCGGCTGGTGTGGTCCGATTGCAGGCCGTGGAACCGATTACGATGCTCCCCATTCGGCTGGCCCAACGCTGTGCTTCAGCAGGCTTTCCCATAGACATCACGTGGCAGAGCGCGGAGACGCTCCCCTATCCGGACCACACCTTCGACTGCGCCGTGAGTACGTGGACGCTGTGCACGATTCCCGATCCGGTGAAAGCCCTGCGGGAAATTCGTCGTGTCGTGAAGCCAAACGGGTGCTTCTTGTTTCTGGAACATGGCCGCAGTGACGACGCCCGCATAGCTCTGTGGCAGGATCGACTGAATCCGCTTCAGAACGTGATCGGTTGCGGCTGTAACTTGAATCGCCGAATCGACCGGCTCATCGCTGATGCCGGTCTGGTGGTTCGACAACTCGACCGTTTCGTCATGGAAGGGATCCCCCGCATCGGCGGAGAAATGTATCGCGGAAGCGCCTCGCGACATGCGGGAGACGACGTTACCGCAACGAATAGCCGTTGAGCAACATCGTCATTCTTTCGATGGAAGGAAAGATACCCGATGCCTGTGTAGGCAACTGCGAACTCGACTTGGCGCTATGAATCAGATGCCGGATGCCGAACCGATGTGCCGCCTGGAGACAGCCTTCATCGTCGTCGACATAGAGCGACCGCTCCGGGTCGAATCCCACCAATCGTTGGCAAACCGGCCAATAGTCCGACCGCATTTTAAGGTAGCCCACTTCGAAAGCATCGACGATCCGATCGACGTACCGATCCAGACCTGTCTTAGCCGTTTTGACGGAGACACCCGATGCATGGGCATTGGTTAGGATCACGATCCGTTTCCCGCGTTTACGTAGGTCCCGCAAGAACGGCTCGGCGCCGGGCAGAAACCCGATCATATGATCGAGCTCCTTGTGCATCGCCACCACGTCGATCCCGACCCGCTTCGTCCAGTAATGCAGATCCGTCCACGCCAACTCCCCTTCCACGGACCGGTACATCGCCATGAGCCGATCGCGAGCCTCCTCAAACGAGAGGGTGTGAAGCGCAGCGTATCGACGCGGAAGCTCCTCTTCGAAAAAGAAGTTGTCGAAATGGCGATCCAGCAATGTCCCGTCCATGTCGAGCAGCACATCGTCAATGTGCGTCCAGTCGAGCACGGACTGCGTGTAGGGGACCGGGTCGTGAGTCATAGCCGAAAGTATACCCGAAGGAAGCGGGTTGTCTTTGAGAAAAATCCTATGCTACGGTCCGGCATCGTTCTTGTTGGATCCTGACGGCTTCTTATGTCCTCACACTCGGCACTCACCACCGAATCATCGGCCCCTCTTCCCCTCGTCGCCATCATTGGCCGGCCAAACGTGGGCAAGTCGACGCTGTTCAACAAGATCTTGGGCGAAAAAATCGCCATCGTGGACGATGTCCCTGGCGTGACACGCGACCGCAACTATGCCGACGCCACGTACCGCAATCGGAAGTTTCGGCTGGTCGATACAGGGGGACTGGATCTGTCTGCGTCGAACAGTATGCTGAACTTGATCCGCCGACAGTCGGAAATGGCCATTGCTGAATCGGATATCCTCATCGTGCTGCTGGACGGCCGATCAGGATTGACGCCTGCGGATCATGAGGTCGTACGGCTGTTGCGCGGAGTGACCAAGCCCCTCTTCTATGCGATCAACAAAATCGATACACCAAAATCCGACCCGTTACTCGCCGATTTCTATCGATTGGGAACCGACCAGCTCTATCCCGTCTCCGCTGAGCACGGCCTTGGTGTCGCGGAGCTCTTGGATGCGATCTATCCCTTGCTTCCGTCGGCTGACGAATCCGGCGAACTGGAACAACTCCCCCGCGTGGCCGTGGTAGGGCGCCCGAATGTCGGCAAATCCACCCTCGTGAACGCGCTGTTGGGAGAAGAGCGAGTCGTCGTCAGCGATGTGCCGGGCACGACACGTGATCCGGTCGACTCGCTGGTCACACATGATGATCAACGGTACATCTTCACCGACACGGCGGGTATTCGACGGCGCGGGAAGGTCGATCGTGGAGTGGAAGGGTACAGTGTGCTGCGATCCCTCCGTGCCATCGGTCGTTCCAATATTGCCGTCCTTCTGTTGGATGGTATGGAAGGAGTCACGGAACAAGATACCAAGATTGCCGGGGCCATTCTGAAGCAGGGGCGTGCCTGCATTCTTCTGATCAACAAGTGGGACTTGCGAGCCGGAGATGCGAAGGCCAGGCAGGCCTCTGACCTCCAGCTTCGCCGCCGATTTCCATTTCTCACCTGGGCTCCGATCCTGTATGGCTCGGCCCTCAAACCGGAATCCGTCCGCCGCCTGTTCCCTCTCCTCAAGGAAGTGCACACCATGTTTACCAGGCGCGTATCCACGGGCGTGCTGAATACCTGGTTACAGAAGATCCTCGTCACCCATCCGTTGCCGGCACGGAAACACAAACCCTCAGCCGTGACGAAATCGGCGTTTATCACGCAAGTGGCTACCAAACCGCCGGTCTTTGCGTTGTTCGTCGGCCATCCGGAAGACCTGACACCCGCATATCTGAAGTATCTGGAGAACCAACTGCGCGAAACATATCAATTTACCGGTACTCCTCTTCGTCTTCTCGTTCGAAAAAAATAGACGATCCCTGTTCCCGTTCGGAGCATAAGGCAACTCGCTTTCGGGTTGACTCCGATAGGAGCCCATGTTATTCGCATAAGGGATCATAGTGTCATAGAGCCGCGCGAGCGGGCCTTTCAGATCAACCAGGACAATCTGAACCATCCCACATCGAATACTCCGATGCCGATGACTCGATTCCCACAGATCTTCCAAACGTTTCGTACGCTGTTCCTCATCGGAATGGTCAGTGTCGGCATGACCGGATGGTGCATGGCGGAAGAAGAGGAGCGTCAGATTCCGACCGATACGGCGCCTGGCGAGGACGAGACGCCGGTGGAATCAGAGGAGCCGGTTCAGCCAGAGACCGCCGCAGAACTTCCAACCCGTAGCCCGGCTGCCGTCAGCGAGGTGAACCCGTCCATCACGCTTAAAGGTCGAGTCTGGCGAGCGAAGCCGGGCATTGTGTTTCTCAGAACACCGATTGGGTTGCTTTCACTCAGTTCGAAGACCACCCTTAAAACCCTTCCGGCCTCGCAGGAAGTCTTCTTTTGGGTCCACGAACACCATCTTGCGATCGATATCGTGAAGCGAGCCGATGGGATACTTGTCCACCGCTATCTAAGCGGACCATTGAAACGAAGCGAGGAGGATGAGAAGAGGCTGCTCTGGTGGACGCCTGAGGGCGAAAAGGCATTCAACATGGGCAGTCACGAACGCGCGCTCGCGACCCGGAAAGAGGGTGATCCCGTGACAGTCGAAGTTGATGAGACAAACACCGTCATCGGCGTCCATGACCTCCAATTCGACCTTCAGATTGGTCAGATCGGCGCAAGCGGGTCCGATGCACATGTGTTGCTGACCGGCACGGTCTCCAAACTGAAATCCAATTTCATTTTCTTCCGAACTCCCATCGGCATCATCAATGTCAACGCCAATATCGGCATCAAGAATCCCAAGGTCGGACAGACCATGACGTTGCATATGCATGACCACCACGTCGTGACGGATCTTTCCGCGCCCACTGATCCTGCTCCGATTCGTCGTTTTGTGACAGGTCCGTTGGAATTTGCTGCGCCAGACCGAACCAGCGTCAAACTCTGGACTCCAAGCGGAGAACAGACCTTCCCCACAGATCTAGGAAGGACCGCGTTGGATGGGGTACGAGAAGGGACCCCTATCACGGTGGAACTCGACGGACACGGCAGTGTCGTAGAATTTCACCGGCTGAAGTAGCTCCGGAGTTTCCCGTCTTCGTCTTGACTCTGTTTTCCATCCCCCCGTAGACTGCGCTGCTTATGGGCGCATCATCCACCACTCGCCGTCCGCCGACCTCATCCTCACGTCCTTCCCGAACCGCAAAGACTTTTGATACTCTATACAGAGATCATGTAGACCTGATATATCGCTTTGCCTATCGATTGTGCGGCGAACCGGAAGCCGCAAAAGACGTGGTGCAGGAGACGTTTCTGAATGCCTATCGAGGCTTCGACAGATTCCGCGGTGAGGCGCAGATTTCAACATGGCTGTATACCATCGCCTCACGGGCTTGCTTGCGCATGCGGCGAAAGCGAAAAGGAGCCCCGGAACGGGAGCTGTCTCTTGAAGAGTTCATTCCCACATCCGATGGTGAGTTTCGCCTACAGATCCCGATCGATGGATTCAGTCCCGAAGAAGCGCTCCAAAATAAGCAATTACGGCAGGCCCTCGACGCCGCGATCAGCCAGTTGCCGAAGAAGTACAGAATGGTCTTGGTTCTTCGTGATATGGAAGGGTTGAGCGCCAAAGCGGTAGGGACCATCATGGGCTTGAATGAACGAGCGGTCAAATCACGCCTACACCGAGCGCGACTGTTTGTGCGCCGTCAACTCAGCGCGCGTGGTCTTGATGAGGCTTTCACTGACCATGAACCTAACTGACCTAGCTTGTGGAGGACACTCGCTCTATGGCCAAGCGTAGCACGTACGGGAGGCAACAGCATTCCCCAACGACTCGGCACCAGCACGATGACGGGAAAAGCCGGTGTCTAAATATCCTGCGCAAGCTGTCCGCCTATATCGATGACGAACTTTCCGGGAGTATTTGCCGAGAAATTCGCCGGCACCTGGGGGCCTGTCCGAATTGTGAGACCTTTGTCGTGTCGCTGCGCCAGATCGTGTCGCTCTGTCGCCGGAGCCAGGTACCAGCTTTATCCACGGCCGAGCGAGCGTTCATGCGCCGGAAGATTCTTCAAACCGCCCAAACACGGTAACCTAATAACACCTCATTTCTTTTTCGTTATGAATATACGCACACTCTATGGAATTTTGATCCTCTCGGGGCTGATCACGGTTCTCGGTGCAGCTGGGCCGGACCTTGCGGCTGCGGTATCCAATGCTCCTCCAAAGACGAAGGAGAACAGGACCACCCATAAGGCTGCCATCGACACGGCTCTTCGATATACCGAGGCCATCGCCAAAGGGGACAGGATCACAGCCGGACAACTGGACTTCGCGTGTCAGTATACATTCGCGACGGTTCCGTCGGATGGCCCCAAGAATTCCTCTGCAGCCCATTCATCATATGACGGTTGTTGGCAGGCACTGACGGCCGGCCATGCACCGATCTTGAAACGATCGGATGTTGGATTGAACGTGCTCTGGCCAAGCACGGGCCCTCTGGCATTTTATGGAGACGCGTTGCCCCGTACTCAAGCCTCCGCCTTTGTGATGGACGCGCTTGGGGTCTCGCCTCCCGGCACGGGCCTCCATCTCACCGTGACACACAGCCGCTCGATCCCGAACGGATCCTTCCGACTGAAGCCGAATGGAAAAGTCTTCAGCGTCCCGACCACCGTGGTTGATTTGACCGTCCACTATCACGACCCACTGGCCTCGCCGGTGACGTATGGGCCTGGTACGGTCCACTGGACCAATACTATTAAGCGGGAGCGGCGCGCAGTGAAATCCATCACGACTCGATGGGTGGTCTTCACCGGACTCAGAAAACACGGTTTCCCGCTGGACAGCGCTGTCTCCCATCTTCCCGTAGAATCCAGGCCCGAAGCGCCAGGCATGGTTGCCGAAAAGATCCCGTTCACGACCGAACTGAGCCGCCCCCTTCCCGACTCCGTTGCCTGGTGGGGCCCCGATGATCAGCCCGGAACGCTGACGGCAGCGGCAGCTCGCGCGGCAACGTTTCCCGAATTGCGCGATCGAGTCGCTATGCTCAATCGCATTCTGATCATCGATCCGAATCAGGTGGACGCTCTGATGGTCCTGACCAAAAATCTCTATGCCGTCTTGCTTCGCGAAGCTGCCCAGAACCACAAACTGATCCTCAAGGATCCGGCGCTCTCTCTCACCGTCGGCGAGTTTTATTGGACTATCTATGCCGCCGCCGGCCGTCTGGATCTCTCGAACGCGATGGAGATGGGCGGATTCTCGCAACCGACCCCGGCAGACTTTCTCTACCGGTTGTTGCCTGCGCTGGAAACCCTCGCTCGCACTCATCCTGAACAGCTGGATAACCGCTTTCGACTCGGCATGGCTTATCGGTGGAACAACGATCAAGGTCCGATGATCGACACGTTCGAGTCCTTGGTCAAAGATATTCCGGCTGACCGAAAGACACCGAAGGCCGAGGCGCTTGTACAGTTGGCGTGGTCGCGTATCAACAAAGTGGCGTGGAATCGGATCTTGCACGATCCCAACAGCCTCCGGGCGTACGAAGATGCTCGCTCTTCGTCGGCCATCGCCGAGTTGCCGATCGATAAATTTCTCTCTGAATACACGATGGCCTACAGCATGATTTTCATGCCGGACTATGGGGACAAGGGACAAATGTTACAGCACCTGACCGAAGCCAAACGTTGGTTTGACGAGATACCGGAGAAAGACGATGAGGTCTGGCGCTATTTTCTCCACAGCGAACTATTGAAGGCGGTGCTCGATGCGGATCCCATGTTTCGGCCCATCCTGGCGGCCGCGGAGAAACCCCAAGAGTAATCGCCCGATGCATCCGTTTCTGACATAGTCGTCTTACCTCGTTTCACGTATCGTACGTGACGATGTTCCGCTTGAAACAGCATGATCTTCGTTTTCCGCCAGTCAATCAGGCATCCCCCGAAGGCCTGGTCGCCGTGGGGGGTGATCTCCGCCCGGACCGGCTCCTCGAAGCCTACCGGCAGGGCATTTTCCCCTGGTACAACCAAGACGAACCGATCCTGTGGTGGTCGCCGGACCCCCGTGCCGTGCTATTCCCCACACATCTTCATGTCCCACGCAGTCTCAGCCGAAGCCTTCGTCGGAACGTCTTTACCGTCACGCTCGATACCAGCTTTCGGAGGGTGATGGAACAGTGCGCGGGACCGCGCCCTCAATATCCTGGCGGAGGAACATGGATTACCAGTGACATGGTGGACGCCTATACGGACCTGCACGAACTCGGCTTCGCCCATTCCGTTGAAACATGGCACGGAGAATGTTTGGTCGGCGGTCTCTATGGTGTGGCGCTCGGCGGCGCATTCTTTGCCGAGTCGATGTTTACCACCGTGGACGACGCATCAAAAGTGGCACTGGTCAGGCTCGTGCAACAGCTTCGGGAGTGGGAGTTTCAGCTCATCGACTGCCAGCAATCTTCCCCTCATGTCATGCGGTTCGGCGCGGAAGAAATTCCACGGTCGGCCTTCATCAACCACCTCAATCAGGCGCTCACCCTTCCCGATCGACGCGGGCAATGGGTGTTCGACCCGGTCTGAATCACGGAAAGGGTAGAATGCGGAACATACAGCAGCTTGCGCGGCGACCCGCATTTGACAGTCTTTTCTCCGGTCGCTTATGATTCGCTCCAGCCAGAGGAGGACGTCACATGAACTTTGCCATTACTCCCCAAGAACTGAAGGCTCGAATCGATAAAGGAGACAAGCTGGTACTTCTTGATGTCCGAGAGCCTTGGGAGAATCAACTCGCCAAGCTGGACAACTCCATCCTCATTCCACTCGGAACCTTACCCAACTCAGTGTCACAATTGGATAAGAATACCGAGATTATCGCGTACTGTCACCATGGGATGAGGAGCAGTGACGCGACAGGATTCCTGTTACAGCAGGGATTCTCGAACGTGAAGAATTTGGTCGGCGGAATCGATGCCTGGTCCGTGCAAGTCGATGGGTCCGTGCCTCGATACTGATACGGGTAAGGGTAACGGCATAGGTGCCGTCTATTTTTTCCCCAGGAAGAACTCGACCGTCTGCTTGAGCCCGTCGGCGAGATCCACTTTGACCTCCCATCCTAATTCCTGTTTGATCCTGGAGGGATCGATCACGCTTCGAAGCTGCTCACCCGGCTTGGCCGGCCCATGGACTTCCTTGGCACTGGAACCGGTGAGATCGGCAAGCACGCGGAACAGCTCGTTCACGGATGTCTCGGTCCCAGTGCCGACGTTGTAGACTCCATGCGCATCCTGACCCATGGCGGCCAGGTTGGCTTCCGCAATATCATCGACGAACACAAAATCGCGCGTTTGGCGGCCATTTCCATTGATAATGGGTTGCTCATTGTTCAACATCTTCTGAATGAAGATGGCAACGACACCAGCTTCTCCCTCGGGATCCTGCCGTGGTCCATACACATTGGCATACCGTAAACTGACCACGGGAATGCCACTCGTGCGCTGGAAGTAGGACAGATAATGCTCACCGCACAGTTTACTGATCCCATATGGCGACAGCGGATTATTCACGTGAGCCTCAGCGGCCGGAAACGTTTCCTGTTCACCATAGATCGCACCGCCGGACGAGGAGAACACGACCTTTCGGCATCCGTACCGAACGGCTTGCTGCAACACATTCATGGTTCCCAGGACGTTGACCTGTGCATCGAACACCGGATCGGCCACCGAGTTGCGCACACTAATCTGGGCCGCGAGATGGAGAACGACGTTGGGCCGCTCATTGCGAAAGACCCGTTCAAGACGCCCGCTGGTAATGTCGGTCTTATACAGACTCGCCGCACGGTTGACGTTCTTGCGTTTTCCAGTGGACAAATTGTCGACGACGATGACCTGATGGCCCTCTTCGACAAGTCGGTCCACCACATGAGACCCGATAAACCCGGCGCCGCCCGTCACGAGTACTTTCATGGGCCCTCCTGATTGTGCTGTCGGCAATTACGACACACCTTACATACCATGAAACGGGACGTTGTACTCAAAGATTGCTAATATTTCCTGATTGCCTTTTTTCCCTTTGACCGGAGAAGCCATGGTCCCCCTCAGCTGTAATCCCATGTCCGTCGCAAACCGTAAGATTCTCTGGACGGCCTCCGTTCGCTGTGTCTCATCGCGGACGACGCCGCCCCTACCCACCTGACCCTTTCCCACTTCAAACTGCGGCTTGATCAAGGTGATGATTGTGGCTTGAGTCCGCAGGAATTGAATGATGGGCGGAAGGGCCTTCGTCAAGGAGATAAAAGACACGTCCACGACGACAAGGTCGACTGGTTCCGGTATGACCGAGCGTGCCATAGAGCGAATGTTGGTTCGCTCAATCAGCACGACGCGCGGATCTTGCCGAAGCCGCCAATCGAACTGGCCATAGCCGACATCAACGGCGTAGACCCGTACCGCCCCTCGCTGCAGCAAGCAGTCGGTGAAGCCGCCGGTCGAGCATCCGACATCGAGACAGATCCTTCCCTGCGGGACGATCGAATAGGAATCCAGAGCTGCCGTCAGTTTTTCACCGCCTCGGCTGACAAACGGCTTACTCTCCCCGGCAATTTCAATAAGCGCATCGACAGGAATCATTCTGGACGGTTTATCGACGACGACCCCGTTGCTTTTGACTTTTCCGGCAAGAATAATGCGGGCCGCGGCATCCCGGCTCTGCACCAATCCCTGAGCCGTCAGCACATGGTCACAACGATCTTTCTCGAGTCGTGCTTTCGTACCCATTGAAATGAAAAGGAGGGCGAATGAGAACCGAACGGTGATCAGACGATCGACCGGTTATACATCCTCTGCGGAACCTTGTAGGTTGATGTCATCGGACGTGAAGGCGCGTAGTTGCTTTTTCCCATTTTTGTCCTGAACAAGCACCTCGACTTTCCGTTCGGCCTCTTCCAATACTTTTAGACAATTCTTGGATAGCCGGATGCCTTCCTCAAAAATTCTCAGCGATTCATCCAGCGGCAGATCTCCCTTCTCTAATTCACCCACGATGGCTTCCAGTCTGGCCATCGCTTGCTCAAATTTCACTCCAGCCACAACGTTCTCCTTTACGCAGTCACGAGGGTCATTATAACGAGGGCTCGGTTCGCTTTTAAACGGGCGAATCCGGCGTCACTTCCTTTACGGTACAGCGTAGACGGCCCCTTGCCAAACGCGCCAGAATCTCTTCTCCAACGGAAACTTGTTCGGCATCCCGAATGACTTGGTGCCCCGGCACCGTCTCGAGCATCCCATAGCCCCGATCCAAGATGGCGAGCGGACTCGAACCGTTCAATCTGCCGAGACAGGCCGAGGCTTGCTGCGCCTTCCATTTGAGGCCATGGTTCATCGCCCCCATCAATCGCGATCGTAGTTGTGGAATGATCATCAGATCCCGGCGCACTTGAATGGCAGGACTCTTCGACATCAGCGCGTGCGTCCATGCTTGAGCGTTCACCATCGCCTCCTTCAGCTGAGCGCGAACGGCTTCTCGCATGCCGACAACCGCATCATCCACACGTTGGGCTTCCTTGAGAATCCTGAACCGGATATTCGCCAGATGGGCGAGCACAAGATCAAGGCGCTGATTGCGTTCCAGGCACTGCGCGCTGATGGCCTGTCGACATTGGGTGGTAAGCCTGCCTAGACACTCGACGATCTCAGCTAACACGGGAGCAACCGTTTCAGCTGCAGCCGAGGGCGTCGGGGCCCGTACGTCTGCCGCGAAATCGGCCAGCGTGACGTCCGTCTCGTGACCAACGGCCGACACGATCGGGATCCGCGACGCGGCGATGGCTCGTACGACGACCTCTTCATTGAAACTCCACAAATCCTCCATCGAACCACCGCCTCGCCCCACGATCATCACGTCGATGAAACCCAGTTTGTTCAACGCATGAATGGCTGAGGCGATTTGCTCAGCCGACCCAGCCCCCTGTACCTGCACGGGCGCGATGACAATTCTCAAGATGGGACACCGGCGGTGCAACACGGTGATCAAGTCTCGAACCGCCGCTCCGGTCAGTGACGTGACGATTCCGACCGTCCAAGGGAACACCGGTAATGGTCTTTTGCCCTGCCGATCGAAGAGCCCCTCTGCCTCGAGACGACGCTTCAACTGCTCAAACGCCAGCTGGAGAGCGCCACGCCCTTTGGGCTCAAGATAATCCAGGATGATCTGATATTCACCACGCGGCTCATAGACAGAAAGCCGCCCACGCACGACGACATGAAGCCCGTCCTCCAGTCCGAACTGCAGACGAAGCGCGGCCGAACGAAAAAGCACCGCTCGAATCTGACTCGACTGATCCTTCAATGTACAGTACAGATGCCCGGAGCCCGGCGCGCGAAGATTCGAGATTTCCCCTTCGAGCCACACCTCGGCAAAGTCCGCCTCGAGGGAAGCCTGCACCATGGCATTCAGTTCTGAGACGGTGAGAACCTGTCTCGAGGAGACATCGGGAGGGGAAAAGGGTGGGCGAGAGTACGTGTTCGTGAGTCCCCTCCTTTCTCGTTCATGAGGTATTCAACGATCCTGGCTGAACCGCCTGAGACTCGCCGCCTACAACCTATGTCAGCGCTCCAGCCTAATCGATGAGGCGAATTCGTTCAAACGCGACCGCCTTGCCCAAGCGGGGATCAAGCTCGAGCAATACCGCACAAAACACCGACGGTCCGGAGGCCACTTCAAAGCGTCGTGGCATGCCGGTCAAAAACTTATCGATCGCCAATTCTTTCTTGACTCCGATCACCGAATGGAGAGGCCCAGTCATGCCAATGTCCGTAATGTACGCGGTGCCCTTCGGAAGGATTTGCTCATCGGCCGTTTGCACGTGCGTATGCGTGCCGACGACCGCCGCGACCTCCCCGTCCAAAAAATGCCCCATGGCCATTTTTTCAGACGTGGCTTCCGCATGCATATCGACGACAATCGCCGATGTCTCTCGCTTCAACCGCGAGAGCTCGCGTTTCGCCGTCTGAAACGGGCAATCGATCGTCGGCATGTAGACCCGGCCCATCAACTGGAGGACCGCCAGCCGCTCCCCACCGGCAGTTTCAACAACGACGTGACCGTTTCCGGGAACCCCTACCGGATAGTTGGCCGGACGCAAGAGCCGGGGCTCGCGAGAAAAGTAATCGACCGCTTCCTTCTTATCCCAGGCATGGTTTCCTGTCGTGATCACCGAAATGCCCGTCTCAAAGAGCTCCTCGGCAAGATCCGGTGTGATACCGAACCCTCCCGCCACATTCTCACCGTTGGCGATGACGGCATCGATTTGGCGCTGGGCAATCAGGCGAGGTACTACCCGGGCGACCGCCCGGCGGCCCGGCTCTCCCATAATGTCTCCGATACACAGAACTTTCATTTGGCGTATTCCACGTATCGGCTTTCTCGAATCACAGTGACCTTGATCTGCCCTGGATACGTCAACTCCTGTTCGATTTTCTTTGCGAGTTCACGGGACAGCTGAAAGGACTCGGCATCGGTGATGTCTTCCTGTCTTACAATGACGCGAATTTCACGCCCGGCTTGGATCGCATAGGCTTTCTGCACTCCCTTGTGGCCGGTTGCCAGCGACTCCAGTTTCTCCAGACGCTTCACGTAGGATTCGAGGGCTTCCCGTCTGGCGCCAGGGCGTGCCGCCGACAAGGCCTCGGCAGCCGCCACGAGTACGCTCTCCGGACAAATCGGATCCACCTGCTCGTGATGCGCAGCGATCGCATTGACAATCTGTGGGGATTCTCCGTATTTCTTGGCGATCTCGGCCCCCAACATGGCATGCGGTCCCTCTTCTTCATGGCTGACGGCCTTGCCGATATCGTGCAGCAAGGCTCCACGCCGGGCCAGCCTGACGTCGAGGCCTAACTCCGACGCCATGATGCCGCAAATGTAGGAGGCTTCGCGGGCATGATAAAGATTGTTTTGCCCATAGCTCGTTCGATACTTCAGGCGCCCCAACACTTTGATCAATTCCGGATGAAAATCTGAGAGACCCAGCTCAAAGATGATCTTCTCCGCCTCCTCGTACATCAGCTTGTCGATGTCGATCTTGACCTTTTCGACAATCTCCTCGATTCGCGTGGGATGTATACGCCCATCGTGCATCAGCCGTTCCAGCGACACTTTCGCAATCTCACGCCGCAACGGATCAAATCCTGAAATAATCACCGCCTCAGGCGTTTCATCGATGATCAAATCAATGCCAGTCGCCGCTTCAAGTGCACGGATATTCCGACCCTCCCGGCCAATGATCCGACCCTTCATGGCATCGTTCGGAATTGGCACCACCGAGATCGTGGATTCCGACACGTAGTCGCGAACGACACGCTGAATCGACGTGGTAATGATTTCCCGGGCTTCCCGTTCTGCATTCTCACGGGCTTCTTCGATGGTTCGTTTGGCATTCCCGACGGCGTCCAGCTTCGCCTGCGATTCCATCTCGACAATCAGCTGTTTCTTCGCCTCTTCCGCCGTCATGCCGGCCACCCGTTCCAACGCATCGCGATGCTCACGTTCGGCCTTGGCACAGGAAGACTCCTTGGCCGCGAGTCCTTCTTCTCGCTTCGTAAAATCCACCTCCCGCTTGCGCGCTTCACTCTCACGCTTCTCTAAGGCAGCGAGCTTTCTGTCGAACCCTTCCTCTCGCTGGATGACACGCTTTTCCATCGCCGAGAGTTCACCAAGCTTCGCCTTCTGCTCATGTTCGAATTCAGACTTCGCTTGAAACACGAGGTCCTTGGCCTCAAACTTGGCTTCCTTGAGCACCGTCTCCGCCTCTCGTTGCGCATTCTGCACAACCTGCTTGGCCAACTCTTCTGCCTCAGCCTGTTTGGCGCCCGCCATGCGGCGGCGCAGGAGCTCGAATATCCCGGCCCCAACTACAGCGCCGATGATTCCGGAAAATATGATGTAAACGAACATTGAGGTTGAAATGGGAGTCACCCCCTTCTTGAAAGCCGCCAGGCGAGATCAGCCCAACCTGACATGGCACCCACTCACAGACCGAACGTAGTGGGCACGAATCACGATGTGGGGTGAGAGATGGAGGAACTTAGGAGACCGCGAGCCGTTGCGCCTGGAAAGAAAAGAGATCGTCAGGGGACGATACCACACCCAACACGTTTCTCTGTCTCATCCTCCACGACTGCCGGTTTTTACCCCTCAGTCGTTGGGGAGAGCCAGTAACCGAAACAGGTATGGACGGTAGGTACTCACTCTGTCCGGCTTGCAACTGCCGGATATCCTTACTTTGGGCCATCGGTCGCGACACAGCATACTGCGACACTTGACCAAGCACCCCCAACATCGTGAGCATCCACCGAACTAACTCTTCGTCCCCCATCAGCAAATCACTTTCTATTCTACTATGGTCATTTCCAGATAAGATCAACGATTCGACGAAATCATCCTTTACCTATCCATCCACACACCCACTTATGTGCATGATAACAAAGGGACTCTCCGAAAGCAAGGGAATCACCTCACCTACCGAAAGAGCGAGGTCGGCATCTCCTCATCAAGAGATTCCATCAACGTGACCATTCGTCGTTCGACGTCGGCCTCCCCTTGCGTTCGTTTCTTTTCAGATTCAAACAGTTGATGGGCAAGATTGATAGCCGTCAGTACCGCAAGCTTGGAGGGAGTTGTCGTTTTCATCCCTTCGGCCAGATGTTTCATGTGATCGTCCACAAAATGAGCCAGCCGCCGGATATAGGCATCATCGCCATCTCCCGTGATTGCGTACCGTTGACCATAAATTTCAACATCAATGGTCTTAGTCAATGGCCACCTCCTTGGGATCCTCGACACATTCAAGCAACTCGATCTCATTCATGACTTTTTCAATTCGTGCCTTGATATCGATCCGCTCCTTTTCCCATCGTTGACTCACATCATCCTGAGCGGCCAACCGTTGACGAGCCGTCTTGACCTCATCTTCCAAGAGCGCATTCTTTCGTTTCAGCTCTTGAACCAGCTTTACCAAGTCACGAATCCGAGTTTCCAGGGCATCAAGTCGATCTAACGACATTGCAACTCCTCTTCATTCAAACCCTATAAATTGTGGTGCACTATAAAAACTTCACAATATCTTGTCAAGAAATGGATCTTTGAAGCCCAGCCAGACGCAGATACTCCTTATAGCTGCGAAGCACCCGTTTGACGTACTGCCGGGTCTCCTGATATTGGATCAACTCAACAAACTCATCCTCGCTCCGTCCGCGATAGGTGGCCGCCCAATTTCCCACCACGATCGGCCCAGCATTATATGCGGCAATCGTGTGTACGACATTGCCGGAAAACTGCGCTAAGAGTTGTTCCACGTATCGGACTCCGATCCGGATGTTGATCTCTTGATCGAAAAGATCTTCCCTTGATAGGCTCGGAAGACGATGCTGTTGAGCCACCGCATTGGCGGTAGCGGGCATGACTTGCATCAATCCGATGGCTCCGACACGAGAAACCGCTCTCCAATCATACTGACTTTCCTCTCGAATGATCGCTGCAACAAGAAGCGGGTCAACCCCATTCGCTCCCAATATTTTTATCGTGGGGATCAATCCGGTCGGATAGGCCGCACTCCAGAGACCGTCGGCAATCACTCCGCCGGTTCTCTCCAGTTTCTCTCGAAACCGTGATCGCACCAGGCGCAAGGCATGATGGTACGCACCAACTTCGTTCAACATCATCGATAACGCCGCCAACACCTCAGGATCACGACTATACCGATCCGTCAACGCGGCGAGCTCGCGCGCGGCGTCTTGATCGAGACCCAGTGTTCTGAGTTCGACCGCCCGCCGGTAGGACGCCTGCAGCTCGATGTGTGCCCGACTATTTGTCAGAGTATCTTGAACCGACGCTGAAGGTGGTTCCGATGCGGGCTGGATAGATGCGGCAGGGACGGGGGAAAGTTCCTGTTTCGTCCTCCCGGCGGTCGACATGCCCATTTGTTCACGCGCCAACTGGCAATAGTAGGTGAAGGGAAACCGCTGACACAGCTGCGCGAACACGTCCTTTGACTTCGCATCCTCGACACGTCCGTAGGAACGGGCAATCCAGTAGAGCGCCTGTGGTTCAAAGTCACTGTCCTTTTGATCCACGATCTGTTGCCATACAGAGATCGCCTCACGATGGCGATCCGTTTGGTAGAGCACCCACCCTTCCCGCCATTGCGCTTCTGTCCGTTGCGACACCGGGTCTCCCGACTTGGCAACTTGGCGATATCTCGCAATCGCCTCTTCGAACCGTGCTTGGTCCTCCAACCAGATCCCGGCAAATATGTTGATCTGCCCCTTCTGTTCCGGTGTCAGCGTTCGCTTCGGCAGTGTGCGGCAGAGATCCAACAGCTTGTCCCCCAGTCCCAGTCTCAGATAGACCCTCCCCAACCAGACTGTGGCTTCGTCAGCCCGAGGGCCTTGCTCCTCGGTCAGCGCATAAAATGTGGCACGCGCGTGATCGTACAGCTTGAGCCGAACCTGGGCGATACCCAATTTGAGTTTGGCGTCCCAGCGATGTGGGGAGGTGGGCTCCCGCGCAATGAACTTTTTCAATTCATCGATTGCCTCGACGTGGAGCGACTGTGCTAAGAACGCCTGAGCCCGCGCATAATGCGTGTCAGGCTGAGCCACCCAAGGTTCTCCCCCGATATTGGTCGCAAGGAGAGTTTCGGCTTCCCTGGCCTCCTTGGTCTGGGGGAATTTCACCCAGAGTTGCTTCAGCGTGTCCCGCCCTTCGGTCAGTTGATTTTCTCGGAGATAACAGGAGGCCAACCGCAACCACGTCTGAGAGATCTGTGGCTCCTTGTCATTCCCATTGACGGCTTTCACGAGCCAGGCCACGGCTTCAGAACAGTTGGAAGCTTGGTACCACGCTTCCCCGGCACGGAGCGCGACTTGGTTGAGAAGGTTGGAATCGGGCACCGCTTGCGGCACGCCTTCAAACATCCCGGCCGCTTCCTTGGCATCGCCCGAATGCAGCAACGCCTCTCCAATCCAGAATCGAATGTAATCATCGAGCACCGGAAAGTCCCGTTGGGCTGCCCGAAGATAGGAGAGTGCGCTTGCAGGATTCCGTTCAATCAGAATGACGCCGGACAGCAATCCTGCGCGCTTCGCCCACTGCGAAGCGGGAAATCCTTCCATCACCTGTCGGAGACGTTCCAGCCTCAGCGCCACCACTTGCTCCTTCGTCAAACTATTGCCCAATCGTTCCTTCGGCCAGACCGCAGCCAGAAAACAGTCCTCCGCCGAGAGACAGGTATCGGGAGTCGATTGTTCCGGTGTGGTGACCTGCGCGGTATGCGCATCGCGTGAGAGCAAACCGCTGAGCGCGATCGCCAGCCCGGAAGCCAGCACCACGCCGACCCCAACGATGGAATGAACTTTAGTACAAGGCCTCATGACCACTCATCGATATTCACCCGCGTTCATTATATACAGGGCCGCCTGCAATGGAAGAAGTTTCGAGGCCCGGTCATGTGCATGGCCATATGCGGTTCAGCTTCCGCTATGGTAGGCTCCTGTCCATCGAGGACGCTATGACCGATTTGCCGATGGCTCAGCCGGGTACACTGACGAATCTCCTGGGCTTCACCGAACCTCAGATGGAGAAATTTATCCGCAGTCAGCGTTGGCCGGAGTATCGTGCCAAACAAATCTTGCGCTGGCTCTATCAACGGCGGATACGGGCTATCAGCGACATGACCGACCTTCCAATGCATGATCGATTGCTGCTGTCTCGATCGGCCGCTGTTGGTCGCTCGGCCCAAGTCACCGTCTTGCGATCCCAGGACGGAACGCGGAAATTGCTGTTGACGCTCGGCGATGGAATGACGATCGAAGCCGTCCTGATCCCGGATGACGAGCGGCTGACACTGTGCGTGTCGACACAGGTCGGCTGTCTGTTGGATTGTGGTTTCTGCCTGACCGGAAGGATGGGATTGCAACGCAACCTCAAGCTTCACGAAGTCATCGACCAAATCCTGAGCGCACACGATGTGCTGGCTTCCGATGAACACATCACGAATCTCGTCTTCATGGGAATGGGAGAGCCCTTGGCCAATCTGGAGACCCTCAAGGCCACGGTCACCGGTCTGACCAACAAACCGTGGGGCCTCGGGTGGTCGCGTAGACGTATCACGGTGTCAACGGCAGGGCTGGCATCTCGCCTCACGGAGGTCGCGGCGCTCGGTGTGAATCTCGCCGTCTCGCTCAATGCCACCACTGAAGAACAACGGCGAGAGCTCATGCCTGCCGCGAGCGAACTTGCCTCACTGCGGTCGCTCCTGGCTGCGTGTCGTCGCTATCCGCTCACCTCGCATCAACGGCTGACGTTCGAGTATGTTCTTCTCGCCGGCGTGAACGATCAGTCGGCTGATGCCCGCCGCCTGGTACAATTGCTGAAATCCATACGATGCAAGGTCAATCTGATTCCATTCAACGAATTTCCGGGCAGCCACTTTCATCGCCCATCGGCACAGGAAGTCCTTCGCTTTCAATCCGTTCTCCGCGATGCCGGGCTCGATACGTTCATTCGGAAGAGCCGAGGGCGGGACGTATTCGGCGCCTGCGGACAGCTCGGAGATCTCTCCGGCAACCGACCCTCCCTTGCCTTGACACCTATCGAAACTCGTTGCTAGCATGGATCCTTCGACATACATCATGATCAGGCAACACCCCAAACGCCATTGGTTTACCCGTGTCCTTGGAGCACTGCTCGTCTTGGGCTCTCCCTCCTTGTCGTTCGGGGCGGAACCAAACGAATACCTGCTCTCAAACGGCATGAAAGTGCTGCTTATTGAGGTCCCCAAGGCTCCGGTGGCCACGGTGCAAGTGTGGTACAGAGTCGGCTCTCGTAACGAAGTCATGGGCCGGGCCGGACTCTCTCACATGCTCGAGCATATGATGTTCAAAGGGACGGCAAAGTATCCCAAAGGGTCATTTTCCCGCATTGTCCGAAAAAACGGCGGGGTTGACAACGCGTTTACCTCTCAGGATTTCACCGCCTATTTTGAGAATGTGGCGGCTGATCGTGTCGGGTTGGCGTTGGAACTGGAAGCCGATCGGATGCAGGGCCTGCTTCTCGACAACAGCGATTTCCAGACCGAGCGTGAAGTCGTCAAGGAGGAGCGCCGGCTCAGGTCCGAAGACGATCCCCAAGGGGCGCTGGTTGAAGCCCTGTTTGCCCAAACCTTCCTCAGCCATCCCTATCATTGGCCCGTCATCGGCTGGTTCGCCGATCTCGACGCAATGTCTCTTGAAGACTTGCAGCGTCACTATGACACGTTTTATTCTCCCAATAACGCCACGCTGGTCGTCGTGGGCGATATCAAGGCCGAGGCATTGCTTCCGACGATCAAGCATCTCTTTGAGCCGATCCCCAGAGGTCCCTCACCCAAGCAAATCCTACCGCCTGAACCGGATCAACGAGGCGAACGCCGATTCATCCTCAAGCGGGAAGCGCAGGTGCCGTTTGTCATGATGGGGTTTCGTGTGCCCAACTATTCAAGCGAGGACTCCTATGCCCTCGACATCCTCGAATCGATCCTTTCGCATGGAAAAAGTTCCCGTCTCTACCAGAGTTTGGTCTATGAGCAGAAAAACTCGTTGGCGGTCGGCGCTGAGTACAGCGTGCTACAAACAGATCCCGGCCTGTTCTATTTCTATTCATTGGTCAATCCTGGTGCGAAGGTCGAGGCGGTCGAAGAAGCCCTGCAGCGTGAGATCCTGCGGCTTCAGAATGAGCCGCCGTCTGATGTGGAGCTTCAGCGGGCGAAGAATCAGGTGGAAGCGTCGCGTGTCTTCGAGCAGGATTCGAATTTCCGCCATGCGATGCTGATGGGACAAGCGGAAGCAGTCGGTGCGGGGTGGCGGAGGATCGATCAATTCGTGGAACGCATTCGCGCCGTGACCGCGAAGGATATTCAGCGCGTCGCCAAACAATACCTCACCCAGGACAATCGGACCGTCGGAATTCTCGTTCCCTTACCTCCCAAGACTCCCGAATCGAGTCCTACAGCAATCCACGAAGGAAAGTCTTAGGCGATCATGGGTAACGAACCGAGAGCCGAGCGGCACTACTCTTCCGATTCACGATTTGCGCGAGCAGGTTCAGGACGCGGAGCATTGGGGTGGGTCCTGTGTGCGGTGCTGTCGATCTGCGTGACGACGACTGGGTTTGCCGCGGACATTTCGCCGACGAGATTCATCACTTCAAACGGGATGACCGTGTTGGTGTTGGAGCAGCACTTTCTTCCCATTGTGGAAATCCATGCTCTCATCAAGGCGGGGTCCTCCCAAGATCCACCGGAAAAAGCAGGCGTGGCGAATTTAGTTGCCAGTCTCTTGGACGAAGGGACGACCACGAGATCCTCTAAACAGCTGGCCGAGCAGATCGATTTTGTCGGCGGCTCGCTGGGAGCCCAAGCAGGCGAAGATTTCACGACGGCATCGGCACGCACGCTCAAAAAGGATATCGATCTCGGGTTCACCCTCCTGGCGGACATCCTTCAACACCCGGCCTTCCCCAAGCAGGAGTTTGAACGGGTTCGTTCGCAGATCATTGGGGAAATCGCCAGCGACAATGACGATCCTGGGCACGTCGCCATTAAGGCGTTCAATCAGCTAGTCTTCCAGAATCATCCCTATCGTTGGCCGGTGAACGGGACCGAGGAAACGCTCAACAAGATCTCGTTAGCGGATGTCCAAAGCTTTTATGCGAAAGAGTACCTTCCGAACCAAGTCATCCTCACCATCGTTGGTGACGTAACGGTTGAGCAGGCCACCGCACTCGTTCAGACGCATTTCGGGTCCTGGAAGAAAGGTGCCGCGCAACTCAGACCGACCAGGAAGCCGGCCGCCATCGACAAGAAGACCGTCCAGCTCATCGAAAAGGACCTGACACAATCCACGATCGTGCTGGGTCACCCAGGAATCAGTCGAACCAATCCTGACTTTTACGCCGTGACGGTCATGAATCATATCCTGGGCGCCGGTGGATTTTCATCGCGGCTCATGGATTCCATCCGCGACAAGCAGGGGCTCGCGTATGGCATTATGAGCCATTACGACGCCCGGGCGATGCCGGGTTCTTTCTGGATCAATCTTCAGACTCGAACCGAAACCACGAACCAGGCTATCAGCGGTGTCTTAGCCGAAATGAAGGCAATTCGGGAGGCCCCGGTCAGCGACCAGGAATTGTCTGAGGCCAAAGCTTTCTTGATGGGCAGCTTCCCGTTGCGGCTGGATTCCACTGCCAAGTTGGCGCAGGTCTTGGCACAAGTGGAGTTTTTTGGGCTGGGTTTCGACTACTTCAGTCAGTACACGAAGTGGATCGAACGCGTAACAAAAGAGGATGTGCTGCGCGTGGCGAAACAGTATTTGGACCCTCAACACTACGCGCTTGTTGTTGTCGGTAATATCATCAAGGCGAAAGTCCGCCACTAGACAGACTGAAAAGCCCCCCTATGCAATCGGTTTTTCTCCAGCATAAACTTGATCGGCTCCGAACCCTCCTGACTGAGATGGGTTCCGTGGTGGTCGCGTATTCGGGCGGAATCGACAGCACCTTCGTTCTTAAGATCGCCCATGAGCAACTCCACGAAAAGGCGGTCGGTATCACGGCTGTCTCTCCGACGTTCCCGTCGATCGAATTGGAAACTGCCGAACGGGTCGCCCAGGAGATTGGTGCCCGTTATGAAACAGTACAAACCGATCAGCTGGCCATCGACGACTTCGTCAAGAATGACGCGAATCGCTGTTTTCATTGTAAGACCGATTTGTACCAACTTCTTGGGAGCCTGCGGGAATCGAGAGCAGCCGCGTATGTCGTGGACGGAACCAACCTCGATGACCTCGGTGACGACCGTCCCGGCATCAAGGCCGCCCGGCAATGGGGAGTGCGCAGCCCGCTCGTTGAGGCCGAACTGTCGAAGCCCGATATCCGTATCCTTGCCAAGGAACTCGGACTTTCAAATTGGGACAAGCCGGCCGCCGCTTGTCTTTCGTCGAGAATCCCACGTGGGATCGTGATCACCAGCGAACAATTAAGCCGGGTCGAAGACGCCGAAATGGTACTCCATCGCGAGGGACTCCGTCATTTTCGCGTCCGACACCATGGTGATATAGCCAGGATTGAAGTGGCGAAGAACGAACTGCTTTGGTTCATGGAACCGGACCGATGCACAAGAATCAGCGCACAATTGAAGAAATTGGGATTTAAATTCGTGACAGTGGATTTGGAAGGGTATCGGCCTGGTGGAGTCACCCTAAGTTGACTCCACCTTCACATCACGACTGGTTATCGCCCATAGGATTTGGAGAGAGCTTCAAGCGCGTCGTCTGCGAACTTTTTCTGGTCGGCCTCCGTCAAGCTCCGCTGCACCACTTTCTCGGCTACCATCAATGCAAGTTCGGTCGTCTGGGTCCGAATGTCTTGAAGCGCCTTGCGCCGTTCTTGCTCGATCTCCCGCGTCGCCTCTCCTTTGATTCGTTCCGCCTCTGCCGTTAACCGTTGTTCGTTTTCATCGAGGAGCCGTTGTGCCCGTTCCTTCGCTGTGGTGAGGATGGCCTCCGCTTCTTTCCCGGCTGCGCTGAGTTTGGCTTCATATTCCTTCAGCCGACGCTCGGCTTCCGATCGATGGAGTTCGGCTTGATCCAAGCTGTCCTTGATTTTCTTTTCGCGCTCTTCGAGAACGCTCAAGATGCCGGGGAAGGCATACTTGTAGAGCACGAAAAACAAGATCGCGAACGACACGATCTCCCAGAAGATCAGGGAAGAGAAAAAATGCGATTCGAACTGAGGCATAATGTAACCTACGTGCTGTGTGCTGTGTGCTGAGTTCTGAGCGCCGAGTGCGTTTAAGCACCGGGCACCCACTGCTCGGCACGGTTATTTGCGGAAGCCCATGATGATGAAGGCAATGACCAAGCCGTACAAGGCAATGGCTTCCACCAACGCGAACCCGATCCACATATACTTCGTGACGCGAGCTTCCGCTTCGGGCTGGCGAGCCACCACTTCGATCATCTTCCCAAAGATGTAGCCGATCCCCACACCGGCCCCGGCAAACCCTGCCGCCGCACATCCCATACCGATCAACCCTGCTGCTGCTGAATCCATTATGGCTTACTCCTCCCTTGTCTAAACACGCACGCGCTAATGCGCGTGCTCATCATGGCCGTGCAAATGAAACGCATCCCCCAAGTAGACGCAGGTCAATATCGTAAAAATATAGGCTTGGATGAACGCGATGCCACATTCCAATACATAGATCGCAACCGTAAACGTAAAGGGCAACCACCCGATCAACAATCCGCCACCGATCGTCAGCCCGAACAGCACCGCAAGCATGACGTGGCCCGCCGTCATATTCGCAAAGAGCCGAACTGCCAGTGACACAGGCCGTGCCAATTGACTGATGATTTCGATTGGGATCATCAGGGGCACCAGCCACCCCGGTGTGCCGGGCGGTATAAGGATGCCGAGGAACTTCGCTCCATGTAAATAAAATCCGATCGCCAAGCTGAGCCCATAGACCACGCAGGAAAACACAGCCGTCACGACGACCTGACTCGTGACGGTGTAACTGCCGGGGATCAACCCAATGAGGTTACTGAAGAGAATAAAGATGAACAGAGTGGCGATGAGAGGGAAAAACCGCATCCCGTCTTTCCCCATCGTATCCAAAATCATGCTGCGAATGAAATCCGCCATCATCTCCGCCAGGCTTTGCAGCTTTCCAGGCACCAGCTTACGCGCCGATCCTGCCATCACCATCAGTACCGCCGCCACCGCAACGACGATCCACATGAAGACGACGGCTTTATTGATGGAAATGTCCAATCCGCCTAACGAAATCGGAATCCAGTTCTGCAGTTCGAATTGATGGAGCGGGCTTTCTTCCATGATGCTCTTGTGTTTTCCTTACTGATCGATACTATGTCTTCCATCGCTGAGCCGATCGATACGCATTCCTCATCCCTGTCACGAGGCCTAACACAAGCCCTCCGATCATCCCCCAGGGGGTAGAATTGAGGAGGTATGTGTCGCAGACCCACCCCAACGCTCCCCCGACAATCAGCGCAGCGAGCAGATCTGTTGCGATCCGGACCGCTTGACCGAGCCCCGCATAAAAGGGATCTTGTGAAGGGGCCATCCGAGACCCATGGGAGGCGAGAGCACGTGAGCAGAACTCTGCCGTTGATGGGCGTGCAATTTAAGCAAAACTCCGTGAGGAATGTCAAGCCGTTAGAACCCTATCCCACCAGAAATCTCTGCGGTATAGTGAGCGCGCGCTCCTCAACCAAAGAAGTGACTGACCATGCGTCGGACCTCACCATCGTCGATCCCATTTTTGCAAGGACCTCCTTCGCCTCTGATCGTGACCCGCCCCTGCCCCTCGGCCAGCCCCTTCGAGCTGTACGCCAAAACCGCCTCGACTCGGCACCCGTCATTTCTATTTGAGAGCGGCAACGGTAACGGGACGATGGGGCGATATTCCTACTTCGCCAGCGATCCCTATCTGAGGTTGTCCGGAACGGCGGAACAATTCATGGAACGATCGCCTCAGGGTCACATGAAATCGGGATTGGGTGCGTTTGAACGTTTGGCGCTTCGTATGCGGAGTCAGCAGATTGGTCGCCCTCCTGAAGTTCCACCGTTCTTCGGTGGAGCGGTCGGGTACTTGAGCTATGATCTCATCCGCCAGTTCGAGCAGTTACCCTCTCTGACCTTCGATGACCGTGCCTGTCCTGATCTGGAATTCGCATTTTTCGATCTGGTCACAGCCGTTGACCATGAACTGGGCCGCCTGGTGCTGATGTTCTGTCCCCCGCTGGAACGATTTTTGGGGGAGTCTCGTGAAGAGCTTCTTCGCGAAGGGAAGGATCGCCTTGCGGCTTTGGAAGCCCAGTTAATCGGGTCCGATACGGTCGAAGCGCTTCATAGCGACCTCGGCGACCTCACGTTCACGCCTCAGCAACATCAGTCGGCATATATGAGAAGCGTCCGCCGCTGTCAGGAATACATCGCGGCCGGAGACATTTACCAAGCCAACCTCTCACACCGTTTCAACGTGAGCTGCGAGGCGCTCTCTCAGGGAGACATTCAAGCCGACTTGTCGGCCTATAGTCGCTTGCGGACTTTGAACCCCTCTCCTTTCTCAGGATTGCTCCGGTTCGATGCGGTTCGCCTCATCAGTTCGTCACCAGAACGCCTCGTTCGCCTCAACGGTCGTCGAGCCGACACCAGGCCGATCGCCGGCACGAGACCCCGTGGGAGCAATGTGACCGACGATGACCGACTTGTTGACGAGCTGCGAACCAATGAAAAGGAACGCGCAGAACATGTCATGTTGGTGGACCTTGAGCGAAATGACCTCGGCCGGGTCTGCCGTTATGGAAGTGTCCACGTGGACGAACTCATGACATTGGAACAGTATTCACATGTCAACCACTTGGTTTCACATATGGGTGGGACGTTAAATGATCATGCGACTGGCTTCGACCTGCTGAAGGCCATGTTCCCGGGGGGAACGATTACCGGCGTTCCCAAGATCCGCTGCATGGAGATCATCGAGGAATTGGAGCCGGTCCGCCGCGGTCCGTACACCGGATCGATGGGCTACCTCTGCTGGAGCGGTGATCTTGATTTCAATATCCTCATCCGGACGCTCGTCATGCAGCAAGGTAACGGCTATCTCCAGGTGGGAGCGGGGATTGTGGCCGATTCTGACCCGGCCCATGAGTACGAGGAAACCATCCATAAGGCTCAGGCCTTTTTCAGCGCGTTTTCATAGGCTGTATGTGGATCTATTTGAATAATAGATTTGTGAAAGACGAGGAGGCCGTCATTTCCGTGTTCGATCACGGATTTCTCTACGGAGACGGAGTCTATGAAACGCTTCGCTCGTACGGTCCCCGCATCTTCATGCGAGATCAACATCTGTCACGGTTGTTTCGGTCGGCTGAGGCCATCGGGTTGACGATCCCGATTCCCCTGAAGGAGTGGGCCGATATTCTGCATGAAGCAATGGCCCGCAACGACATCGGGACTGATCGGCGCGATGCCTATCTGAGGATCACCGTTTCGAGAGGAACGGGAGACATTGGTTTGGACCCGTCGCTGTGCCCTTCACCGACCGTTGTCATGATGGCCAAGCCCCTTGTGCCTCCAGCATCCCATCTCTACGAGACAGGCGCCAGTGTCATCATTGCTTCCACGAAGCGAAACCTCCCGAGCGCATTGTCACCGCAGATCAAGGCCATCAATTTCCTGAACAATATCCTGGCGAAACGCGAGGCCATTGCCGTCGGCGCCTTCGACAGTATCCTGCTCAATTGGGAAGAGCACCTGACCGAGTGCACGATCAGCAATCTGTTCTTTGTGACCAATGGCATATTGCGAACACCCGCGTTGGAGTGCGGCCTGCTTGATGGCATCACCAGAGGAATCGTGATTCAGCTGGCCGGGGAACTCCAAATTCCCGTCGAAGAAGGACACTATCCTGCTGACCAGTTGCGCCGGGCCGACGAGTGTTTTTTGACGAACACCACCATGGAAATCATGCCGGTGACCCGGGTAGGCCACACCCCGGTCGGAGGAGGAAAACCAGGTCGGATTACCCAAAGACTCAGAGAGCAATTCATTGCCGCAAGAGAGCGCTTTTTTGAACCAGCCGGCTCGACCTGACTTTCCGATCTTCCTGTTTTTCCAGCAATCTTTCAGACCCCAGCAAGGCATAAGATCTGCATTTCCTTGACTGTCTGATACAGGCTGCTATCGTTGGACGATGCTGACATCCAGACGCCACATTCACTCCACTCACCGATGGCCCCGCATGGTGGCCTCCAGCATGCTCTGCAGCGGCTTTCTTCTTATGACTGCCATCCCAAGTCTTCACGCTGAAATTTACCAATATATCGATGCCAAGGGGACCATATCGCTCACCAATGTTCCCTCTGATACTCGGTACCGCCGGGTTGACCTCCAACCGAATCGGCTGCACCCCGTCATCTCAGAACAACAGTTGGAGCCCATGATCAGCCGATTCTCACAGCAACATCAACTGCACCCGGCCCTTATCCGTGCCGTCATCAAGGCTGAATCTGATTTTGACCCCCTCGCGGTTTCCCGGGCAGGCGCCATCGGATTAATGCAATTGATGCCGCAGACTGCGGTGAGATTGGACGTGCGGGACCTCTACGATCCGGAAGACAATATCGGTGGAGGAACCAAGTATTTGCGACAACTGCTTGATCGATTCCGTGGGAACCTCCCCCTGGCACTTGCCGCGTATAACGCGGGGGAAAATGTGGTAGACCGTTACCGAACTCTTCCGCCGATCGACGAAACCCGCCAATATGTTCGGAAGGTCTTACGGTACTATCGAACCTTCCTTGCACGTGACCTTGCTTCAACCGGACACGTTATCCCTTCTTCGAGCTATGCAGCGCCACAATCTGCCCCTGTTTCCTCGACTCCGTCTGATCAGTAGCGCGTTCGGCCACACGCAGTCGGCTATGCAGTTTCCATCCTGGGCGTCGGGATCCAGGAAAGTCAGCGCGATAATGAGCGCCGACACTGTTCTCTCTCCACAGCGCCGCTTCCGCCACACAGTGCGCCACTTGCACCATGTTCTTGACCTCCAAGTCGGCCCTCGTCGCAAAGGTTCGGGACACCATGCGCTCCCATCGGGCGAGCTGAGCCGTGGCGCGAATCAACGACTCTCGGGAACGGACCAACCCCACCTGCCCCCACATCGTGCGGCGCAACGAACTTCGTACCTTTTCCGCGTCCTCTAATCGGTCTACGCGGCCGCGCTTCGCGCACTCGAGGTGAGCAGTCACATTAGGCATCGAACAGCGAGAGGCCCACGCGACAGCGGCAACACCGGCCCGCATCCCAAACACGAGTCCTTCCAATAAAGAATTGCTGGCCAGCCGGTTCGCGCCATGCACGCCGCTGCACGCAACTTCGCCGGCGGCAAACAGGCCCGGCAGCGTCGTGGCTCCGTTGATGTCGGTCGCCACCCCGCCCATCATGTAATGGGCGCTTGGAGAAACCGGGATCCATTCTTCCGTCATATCGATATCGTGGCGAAGACAGGTCGCATAGATCGTTGGGAAGCGACGTTTCACAAAATCCGATCCCAGGTGAGTCACATCCAGATAGACATGTCGCGCTCGCGTCGCCGCCATCTCCGCCCAAATAGCCCGGGCCACGATATCCCTCGGAGCCAAGACGCCGAGCGGATGATACCGTTGCATGAACATCTCGCCCTTATTATTGCGCAACTGACCACCCTCCCCCCGCATGGCTTCAGACAACAAAAACGGCGGGCTCGACGGCAGATACAACGACGTTGGGTGAAACTGGACGAATTCCATATCCCGTAGTTCCGCTCCCGCACGAAAGGCCATGGCCATACCATCGCCGGTCGCATTGGGCGGATTCGTGGTTCGAGCAAAAATCTGCCCAGCTCCACCGGTCGACAGCACGACCGCTTTTGCGGGAATTGTGAATTGTTCCCCTGAATTTTCATCAAGCACCACCGCTCCACAACATCGGCCTTCTTCGACCACAAGATCGACGGTGAAGTGATAATCCAATCGGACGATTCGCCTGTGTCTGGCGGCCTGCGCCATCAAGACACGGACCATTTCGTTTCCAGTCGCATCGCCTCGAGCCCGGAGGATTCGGCTGCGGCTGTGGGCCGCTTCCCGGGCAAACGCAAATTTCCCTCCGGTCTTGTCGAACTTCGCTCCCCATCGGATGAGCTCTTGAATCCGATCCGGTCCTTCCTCAACCAAGACGCGCACCGCGTCACGACGGCACAACCCATGTCCCGCTTTCACCGTATCCGTCAAATGGATGGCCACATCGTCTTCCTCACTCAGCGCGACGGCAACCCCGCCCTGTGCAAAGATTGAATTGCTCTGTAGAGGATGACCTTTGGTGAGCATGATCACCCGACCCAGGTGGCAGAGCTCCAATGCGGCGCGGAGCCCGGCGACTCCACTGCCGATCACGAGAAAATCTGCTTCCGGTGAGTTCCGTGGCATCACTATCGCGGGGAGCCCTGCGGTGAGAGAGGCTCGGACGACAGCATCTGTTTCGTCCTCATCCCGAAGGGCAAATCCCCTTCAACCCGGCGCAGGAGAATCGACTGGGTCCCGACCCATTGCAGTCGCGCGTGGCCGCGCTGCCGTACCCCCGCGTCGTTGGCATCTTTTATCCACGTGCCTTGCCAATGGACGAAGACGTCGATGTCGTCCTTTTCAAGCACGACTCGTTCGATGTTGAACTCGAGCGCGATGGAGTGAAACGCCTCGAAGTCCATCTCCGCCTGGCGTAGAAGTTCTTCCATCTGATCCAGCGGCAACATCATGGCCTGAAAACCGGACCGATCCTTCCGCTGGTAGGCACTCCGCAGGGAATCCACCGCCTGGTCGATGCGCAGAAGACGCTCGTGTTCAGCTGGGTACTGAATGGTCTTGGACGGGCATCCACTCACCGCAATCGCGAGCAGCAGAAGCCACCCGATGAACAGGGGCGACGAAGGAGAGCACCTCCAGCTAGACATAGCTGGTCAGTATACCACAGGGGCAAAAGGCGCTGTGAGCTTGCATTTTGAGCGGAAAGCTTTTAGACTCGGCCACCCTAGGAGACACACAGCATGTCCAGCGTGTTGAAAAAACGCCGAAAGAAGATGCGCAAACACAAGTACAAGAAGCTGCGCCAACGTCAGAAGTTTCTGCGCCGGAAAAGCTAAACTCAGCCTGCATGGCAGGAGGAAGAGACCGTGGCCGAGGGCAAGAAAGTCCGCATCCGCGTACGGACGGTCAATTGCACCTACGTGGGAGACTTCCTGGTCCCTCCGATGCGCAATCGTGTCTCCGACGCGATCAACGAAGAAGTACGTCTCTTCATTAGCCTAACTGACGTCGTCATAAACGATAAGGACCGGTCGGATTTCGTGGCGATCAACAAGAACCTCATTGAGTCGGTCGCTCAACTCTAGTCCTTCCGTCTCACCTCCCGTCATTTCGATCGCGTTCAACGTCGCCGTGGGCACCAACACGATTTCGTTGCGGATCATACCTTCTGGCTAGCAATGTTGATCTTCAAGCGGTTCTTGCCCGTTGTTCGACCCTATTTGCCACGTCTGATACTGGCAGGGTTACTCGTGTCGGGAGTGGCGCTCATCAATCTCGCCTTGGTTCGGTTCGCGGGCATTCTCTGGGATCTCATCACCGTTCAGCGAGACGCCGACAAAATGACGCAGTCGATCGGCCTTTTCCTGGGCTTGGTCCTTCTCCAGGGGTTGTGCTCGATGGGTCATAGTTATTTGACCGCATGGGTCTCGCAGCATGTCGTCGCCGATTTTCGCAAACATCTATTCGGCCATTTACACACGTTGACGGTCAGCTTTTTTGCGCGGCGCCGTACCGGAGAATTGCTTTCCCGATTAATGAACGATGTGACGGTCATCCAATCCATCGTCACAGAAACCCCGATCGACGGCGTCAAACAACTTGTGACCTTCATCGGCGGCATTACGTTTCTCCTCATGATGAATTGGCGTCTATGCCTCTTGATCCTGATCCTCCTCCCCGTTCTGGTGCTGGTCGCGAAAATATTCGGCCGCCAACTGAAATCCCTTTCGACCTCGATTCAAGATCACACAGCCTCGGTGAGCACGCTGGTCGAAGAAGTGATTTCCGGTATTCGTATCGTCAAATCGTTCGTCCAGACTCAACGGGAAAACGCTCGTTTTTCCGAGCAGGTCGACCAGACGCTTAGTCTCACGCTCCGCCGAGCAGGCATCATGGCCGTCTTCATCCCGGTCATCAGCCTTCTGACATTCTCATCAGCGGCGGCGGTCCTGTGGTATGGGGGCCGACAAGTCATCGACGGCGTCGTCACACCGGGCGATCTGTTCGCCTTCGTCTTATTCGCCGGCATCCTGATCGGTCCATTCAGCTCGGGGGCTCGCGTGTTTGCGCAGGTCAAAGAAGCTCAGGGAGCGATGCAACGGGTCTTTGAAATTTTGGATGCGCAGCCGGACATTTATGATCGACCACAGGCTCACCCACTCATTACCGTCGCCGGTCGTGTGCGGGTGGAAGGCGTCACGTTCAGCTACGATCCTCGCCATCCCGTTTTGTCCAACCTCTCGTTTGAGGCCGAGGCCGGCGAACTTGTCGCCTTGGTAGGGCCGACCGGCGCAGGGAAGACCACCGTGATCAACCTACTTCACCGGTTCTACGATCCCACGGAAGGTCGTCTCACCATTGACGGTAGAGACCTGCGGGATGTGACGCTCGAGAGTTGGTACCAACAGATCGCGCTGGTCCCACAGGAAACCATCCTCTTTGGGGGAACGATCCTGGACAACATTCGCTATGGCAACATACGTGCGAGCGAAGCTTCGGTCCGGGAGGCCAGCAAAGCTGCGCACGCGCATGATTTCATTACAGCCTTGCCCGATGGGTACCAAACCGTGGTGGGTGAAAAGGGGATCAACCTCTCAGGCGGCCAACGCCAACGAATCGCGATTGCTCGGGCCGTCTTGAAGAATCCTCGCATTCTATTACTGGACGAAGCCACTTCATCGCTTGATACGGAATCCGAGCGGTTGGTCCAAGAAGCACTCCAGCACCTCATGGAAGGGCGCACGACTTTCGTGGTCGCCCACAGGCTGTCGACCATTCAGCGAGCCGACCGTATCTTGGTGCTGGATAAAGGCAAACTGGCGGAGGAAGGGACCCATGCGCAACTGATGGCACGCAAAGGCTTATACCACTATCTCTACACTATCCGTTTGAACGAACCGAGTCCTTGAGGCTAGGGCCTCACTTCGAAAAAACAACTTACGTCTCGACCATTCCAGGACACAGAACAGATTGGTACGCTGATGCGAGCACCTCGTCTAACCAGCCCGTTACCTTACGCGACGGAATTTACATTAACTTAATGGTGTGTTGATCACACGAGTGCACTATTGGGGTACCATGCTGAGCAAGCACTATCCTGAACTTGTCGTAGTCGCAGATACTCATGAGTTCACTGTCGGTCCGTCACATCGAGATTCATATTCCACTCGCCGCAACCGAGGAATTATTTCTCCAGTTTGCCGTGCAGGCAGCCGCAAGGAAGTTTCGCGCCGTGCAGGCCGACATGACCGCTCCTCCTCAGATCCTCCGCACTGATGTCGGTTCAATCCGCCCGCTGATCGGTGACGAGCACTCGTCGCAGGATTGACCGAATGTCGCACCATGGTTTGTTCATGACGCGCCGGGATTCGTCACAACAAAGACCTGCGCATTCTTCCTTGTCTTGACCTGCTCCGAGTTATGGAACCTTCGCAGAGCAGGGATTACCGAACAGAACGATCGACTGGAATCCAGAAACGGACCCGTGTGCTGTTGGTCGATGGCTCAATCTTCGTCCTGCATGGTCTCAAGACGTTCCTTTCAGAGAGCGACCGCATCGTCATCGTCGATTCGGCACGCACCGAAGCTGAGGCCTTTGCTGCTCTACGGACATGCCAACCAGACGTGGTCATCTTGGCTGTTCGAGTCGGCCGAGCCAATGGGATTGAGATGTGCCGGGTTATCCGGGAGTCCCATCCGAACATCGGCGTCCTTTTCTTTACGGCGTATAACGATCGGCACCTCCTTTATTCCGCTATTCTTGCCGGAGCGCACGGCTACCTCCTCAAGAGCGCTTCCCGTGAGGACGTTGTGAAAAGCATCGAAATCGTCGCCGCCGGGAATGCCATCCTCGATCACCAATCGACCCAGCACGTCATCACGTGGGTTCGGAGTGGAGGATGGATTACACCATCCAAACCCGTGCAAGAATTCTCGGCCGACGATCAAAGAATCCTCTCGCTAATCACGGCCGGAAAGACCAACAAAGAGATCGCGCAGGTACTGCAGGTTGCGCCCCGTGCCGTCGCGACCAGTCTACAGAAACTCTACAAGCGTTTAAGGATTTCCAAAAGGACGGAAGCGGCGAGCTACTTTGCGCAGTTTGAGAAGGGGCCTTTGAGGAATACGAACCTTCCTCACTGAACTTCATCGCATTGCGTCGTGGGCGTCAAATGCCCATCCAAAGGCTTTGCACCATGCCAGAACCACGCGGACCCCTGGAATCTCCTACCTATGACGTCTTCCCCTACCTCTTCGCTCGGCGATGTGTCCTTAAGGACTTGTATGCCCGCGACTGCTTGTCATACAGGCTCTGCAAACCGAGCCAGAACCTAGTGGTCGTTCTGAACCTCATTGCCAAACGGGCAGCGAGGGGTGGGGTCACCGGCCGTTTCCCTTCTATGAAGTTCGCGAGTTCCTGGGGTAGGACATGGATCGAATCTGCCAAATCAGACACAGCCATGGGAGGCTCCATCTGTTTCAGATAGACTTCGGCCAGCACTTCACCAGGATGAATCGGCTTCTCAGACAAACTTGTCATAGATCCCTTTGACCCTACACTGATACATATTGATCATTCCACTACCCTTTGCAACCTGGAATAAACCCTAAACCCTCCTAGAGAACATGGGCAATACGATCCACGCCCTGGTTCAGCCATATTCTGTGGCCATCAAGGGACGGATCGTCCGGCTCAACTGACGAAGGGACAGTGTGGGGAGGGCACGCTCAGTGGTCGAAATGGAACTGGCCCAACACGGCGTGATGCAGTTCGTGGCCGCAGACTTCGAAATCCATTTTGGGACAATAGATGGTACGCGTGCGGAAATCATAAAACCCCAGAACGACTTCTTCCCGTCGCTGTGTTTCGAGGGCGAGGCGAGGCGTCATCATCAGGGCGGATTTGCCGGTGACCTCCTGCCACTTGGCCCGTATCTGCGGCGCATCGAGAAAGACAACCCGGAGAGAGGACAGTTCGTATTCTTCAACGGAGGAAGGCTGACCCGTCATACAACTGGAGAGGACCAACAGAACAATCCCGCTGCCGAGCATTTCCAAGCCCCATCGTCGAATCGGATTGTAAATCACCGGCATGGTGGCAGGTACTCCAAGCTGCTGGATCATTGGCCAGAGCCCGGCGGACAGCCGGCCCTGGCGGACTGGCACCCCTGAGAATATTAAGGGTAGCAGGGGTTCGCAGCACGTCAAGTGAGAGCAAGCTTACTGGAGATCAGCCGACCGGATGCGCGCAGCGCCTGCCGTTAACAAAGAATTTACTCGATTACTCTTGAGTCATTGCCATCAAGGTGACTATCCTCAACCTAGGCAGTAAGATTGAGGCGGCTCGGCAATCGATACGCCGGGCTAGAACAGGCGCATGGACCTCGCAGACTCCGCTCTCTACATCAATCGTGAATTGAGTTGGCTGCGCTTCAACGAACGAGTCCTTGAAGAAGCCCTGGACGCCCGGCATCCCCTTCTGGAGCGGGTAAAGTTCCTCTCCATCTTCAGCCGCAATCTGGATGAGTTTTTCATGATCCGGATTTCCGGCCTCTATTGGCAATTGCAAACCGGCTTGGTCGACGCCCCGCCCGATGGACTGACGCCGAAACAGCAACTTGAATCGGTCCAGCGGGAGCTGGCTCTCTTGTTGACGACGCACCTGAACTGCTGGGAAAGGGATCTCTTGCCGAAGCTTCGGGAGGCCGGGATTCACCTTGTGAACTATTCCGATCTTACGGCGGATGCGACAAAGGGCCTTCGTGACTACTTTACAACCGCGGTCCTTCCCGTTCTGACCCCTCTTGCCTTCGATGCTGCTCATCCATTTCCCCATATTTCCAACCTTTCCATGAACCTTGCGATCGTCATCCGTCACCTCGACGGTCAGGAACGGTTTGCACGGTTGAAAGTTCCGCCCCTGTTCCCGCGCTTGCTCAGTATCCCGGAGTTCTCGGTAGATACCGGTCCCGAGCCGGTACCCAGTGGGTTTGTGTGGATCGAGGACGTGATCGCCGCGAATTTGGACCTGCTGTTTCCCGGCTGTGCGGTGATCGCCGCCTATCCATTCCGGGTCACACGCGATGCGGACCCCGACATCGAAGAGGATGAAGCCGCCGATCTGCTTCAGGCGATCCAAGAAAGTCTTCGCCAGCGGCATTTCGGAACGGCCATCCGTCTAGAAGTCAGCGGAAAGATGCCGGACCGGATACGTGAGATGCTTGCGCACAATCTTGAACTGGTATTGGATCAGATCCTCGCAGTTCCCGGTCCGCTCGGCATGGCCGATTTGATCGAATTGACGCAACTCGACCGACCCGATCTGAAAGATCCTCCGGCACTCCATAAGCCGACTCCAGCTCTGACCCGACCGGATATGTTCGGCTCGATACGGGATCATGATGTGCTGGTGTATCACCCGTACGACAGCTTCATGCCCATCGTTGAGTGGCTGCGCCTCGCGGCTACCGATCCGGATGTCGTGGCGATCAAGCAGACGTTGTACCGCGTGGGACGCCAGTCGCCTGTCGTGGAGGCCTTGATGCAAGCGCGTGAAAACGGGAAAGAAGTCACGGCCCTCGTCGAACTGAAGGCACGCTTCGACGAGGAACACAATATCCAGTGGGCTCAGGAAATGGAACGGGCCGGTGTTCACGTGGTCTACGGACTGGTCGGATTCAAAACCCACGCCAAAATGTGTCTCATCGTACGGCGCGAAGGAGACCGCCTTGCCCGTTACACTCACCTCAGCACCGGAAACTACAATCCCGCAACAGCCCGGATCTATACCGATCTGGCGCTCTTGACCAGCAATCCGGCCATTACGTCGGATGTCGCCATGCTGTTCAATGCGTTGACCGGATATGCCGGCTCGATTCACTATCGCCGCCTGATGGTGGCCCCGGACGGAGTCAGAGAAGGGATCATCCGACGGATTGACCGAGTGTCGGCGCAGCACCTTGACGATGGCCACGGTTACATCGCACTGAAACTGAACGCGCTGACAGACCCGGCCTGCATCCAAGCGCTGTATCGGGCATCTCAGGCGGGAGTACCGATCGACTTGCAGGTACGGGGAATATGCAGCCTTCGTCCAGGGGTCCCCGGTGTCAGCGAGCGAATCACGGTGACCTCGCTCGTCGGCCGCTTCCTCGAGCACAGCCGCATCTTCTACTTCCGATCAGGCCGTGAAGAAGAACTGTGGCTGGGCAGCGCCGACCTCATGCCTCGAAACCTCGACGGCAGAATTGAAGTGGTCTTTCCCGTGGAATCACCCGAGCTCCGCCGAGCGATCCTCGACGACATTCTCCTTCCTCATCTGCGAGACACCGTCCAACTGCGCCGAATGACTCAGGACGGCATGTATGAGCGGGTGGCACCGAGCCCCGGAGAACCGCCGTTCGATTCTCAACGGCGGATGCTCGAACAAGCAGGAAGCTGGATGCGCCCCTCATAGGATCAAGGGTGCCGTACCCTCGGCTTCCGCTCTGCTCCTGCTCTCAACATGCGGTTACATTCCAAGACTCATGGCGACATTTCACGGAGCAGGCGTTCTGCTTCTGGCTTATACTGGCGTTCCCAGGCATAGCGATAGTGTGGGCGATTGGCATGAACCACGGCTTCCAATTGCTGTCTGGCCTCGCCGATTTTCCCCTGTTTCCGGTAGAGTTTCGCGATCAGAATACGAGCTTTGGTATAGTTCCCGTCCGCCGCGATGGCGCGTTCGAGATACTCCTGAGCTTTCTTTGCATCGCCTCCGAGTAGCCACGGCAATTCCATCAGGAGCCCGCCCATCATTTGAAGAGCCTGCGCATGCTTGGGATTGAGTTCAATTGCCCGCATCCCGCAACGCTTCATCTCGTTGACGACCATGGCCGCGCTGGTGATACCTTGCAGCCTCTCGGCGCTGCCCAAATTGACCGCGTGGAAAAAATGCGCATCGGCATTGGTATCATCCAAGCGCAAAGCGTGTTCCGCAGCCTTCGCTCCAGCCTGGTAAGCTTCGCGGCGCTGCTTTTCGTCCGTCAGCCAATCATCGGCTAAATCGAAGTATGTCGACGACACCTGAACGAGCAAATCAGGCGAAGGCTGGCCCTCGCGGAGCCGAGTGAGCAGCGATTGCATATCCGCCTCCAGCGACTGCGGATACCCGGGCGGCATGTCATCACGCTGAGCCGAAGTCGGGTCGACTCCACCGAAAAGACTGAGTGCGAGGCAGAAGCCGACTGTCCAGCGGACCGTCTTCATCGATCTTCACCCCTGATGAACTGCGTGATCGCAACCGAGGTTTCCGCCGGATTGGTGTAAATGGCGAAATGCGCACCGACGATCCTCTGGATGCGAATCGACTCACGGATGCGAGCCATTTCTTCAACATTGTGGTCCGGCACGATCGCGTCGTCATGCCCGGCCAGGCACATCACTGGACAAGGACAGCTCTTCAAGAGCAGTCGAGCATCCACGGCGAGGAGCATCCTGATTCGTGCCGCGATCATCCTCGCGCTCACCCGCTTCCATGTTTCTGTCTTGTCTTGTCGAAGACGGTCAGTGGACGTTCGCGAAAGCCAGACCGGAAGTCTCTTTCCGACGCGGATCATCCACACCGTCGGCGTCACGGCGGCCCAACGCAACTGCGCGAAGATTCGTCGGGGTGGGCGGACAAACGTTGAAGCCAAAATGACCCCCCGTACCTTGGCCGGCTCCGCTGCGGCTAGCATCAGCGCCAGAGGCCCCGAAAATGACCAGCCGAGCACATAGTAACTCTGCGCCTCCACCAATAGGTTGCGGACCATTACAAGCAAGGCGGAGTACTCATGCGTTCCCGACAAAGGAAATTGAACGACGAGCGGGGAGATCCATTCAGGCAGAACGTCCAGCAATGGGCGAAAGAACACGTCCGTGCCATCGAGACCGGGCAACAACACAAGAGTGATCGGTCCTGAAGGCGCTTCGGGAACGGATAGGAAAGCAGCGCGATGTTGCGTCACGAGAAACTTACAACCCCCTCTATTTTTGAATCGGCACATCCCGGGGAGGTCATGATCCGTGTGCACCAGCCCCGGCATGACACGCCCAACCCGAGGCTGTCCACCAAAGTCCTCTTATTATTGTGGGCAGCCGAGCCCGCATGGTCAATCGAGGTCCATACCGTTAACAGAATCTTAACCGACTGGCCGACATAGCATGCCGACGGAACGACACAGATGGGGGCGACTGCGGGCGGACGATATCGTGAGGGACACTAATTGTTACAGTTGTATTGCGTCGATTACGGCAATGCCATCATTCCGTCACTCAGAATTGTCTCAATTGTAACTGACAAGAAACACACTTCCTATACGCTTTCACCATGCAGCACATACGCAAGAAGCAGTTCACTGGAGACCTGGTGGGTGAATAAATCCCTCCGCAGTCATCCGCTTTCGTTCCGTACCGTCTGGATTTCCGATGTCCACCTAGGGTTTCGTGGCTGCAGTGCCGATCACCTTCTCAACTTCCTGCATTCCGTCGACTGTGAGTTTCTCTACCTCGTCGGAGACGTGATCGACATTTGGGAAATGAAGCGGAAGATGTACTGGCCGCAATCTCATAACAATGTCTTGAGGACGATTCTGGGCAAGGCCAAGCACGGCACCACGGTCGTCTACGTTCCAGGGAATCACGACGAGCTCCTGAGAGACTATCACGACATGACATTCGGAAACGTACGCATCATGGAGGAAACGATCCATACCAATGCGGACGGCCGCCGATTGTTGATAACCCACGGGGACAAATTCGACAGCGTGGTTCGGAGTTCAAGAGCCATCGCGATGCTGGGCACCCGGCTGTACGATTGGCTCCTCAAAGCCAATTACCTCGTCCATTGGGCCCGCAGAAAAGCCCGCCTGCCCTACTGGTCACTCGCGGCCTTTTTGAAGCACAAGGTCAAGAACGCCGTGCAGTTCATCAGTAACTTTGAGACCGTGGTGTCGTATGAGGCGGCCCGTCTCGGTGTCGACGGCGTCGTCTGCGGTCACATTCACCGCCCAGAAATCAGGAAGCTGAACGATGTGATCTATTGCAACTGCGGTGATTGGGTCGAGAGCTGCAGCGCCCTGGTGGAACATCAAGACGGGAGCCTGGAACTGCTGCGTTGGGTGGATACAGTGGCCAGCCTGAAACGTTCGCACGTGGCGGACCGAGAGCGGATGACCTTGTTCCCCGAAGAAGATCTGGTCGTCGCCTCAGGCAATCGCGATGTGGCATAGCGAAGACCGGAACAAGATCGGATGAGAAAGGAGGCCTTATGTTGGACGACGCCATACTGAGATGGGCTACATGTGCGGGCTTCACCACGGCTGAAACATGTCGGCTTCTATGGAGCGACCTCGGAATCATCGTCGGACTCTATCTGATTACCGGAACAGCCCTCTCATTCTGCTCGAGGTGGGGACGCGCCCTGCAAATTCTACACGCTAGATCGTTCACGCCGACACACGTTGGGAGCCGAGAGCGGATGTCGATGTATCCAGACGACGATCTCGTCGTCGCATCGGGCAACCGCGATGTCGTCTAGGTGATGGACCGGCACCTGATGGAATGAGGAAGGAGGAACAATGTTGGACGACATCCTACTGAGATGGGCTGCATGCGCGGGCTTCACCACGGCTGAAGCATGCCGGCTTCTGTGGAGGGACCTCGGAGTCCTCATAGGACTCTGTCTGATCGTCTACACCGTCATCTCCTTCTGTCTGAAGGCGAGACGTGCACTGCAGATCCTGCAGGCCAGATCGTTCACACCGATGCTCTCTCGCCTCCTTTCCGGTTGGGTGAAAGCCAACTCCTATACGGAAGAGACCTTTTTCAAAGCCGACGGCGCCGATGGGGACACGGTCGCACGACGTCACCATGCATTGAATCGCCTGGCCGGCTATCTTCACGAACGCTATCCGAAGTCGATCATCTGGAGCAACACGATCCGCGACGGCCTATCCGATCTGCGGTTCACAGATGCCGGCCGCGTTCCCTTCCCATTCGCACGGCTCATGCAGGAGAAGTTCAACCTCTGCTCAGTCGTGACGGCATCTGAAGGTCCGAAGCTACTCGACATCGACGGTCACTGGTCACTGGACGTGACGGGCTCCTACGGCGTCAATGTCGCCGGATACGACCAATACAAGGAGTGGATGGAGAGAGGCTGGGAGCGCGTGAAGGACCTCGGACCCGTGTTGGGGCCTCTGCACCCGATCGTTGCCGACAACATCGCGATGCTCAAGGGCATTTCGAAATTGGACGAAGTCTCGTTCCATATGAGCGGGACAGAGGCCGTCATGGCGGCAATCCGATTGGCCCGATTCAACACTCATCGCAAATCCATCGTCTGTTTCTCCGGTGCCTACCACGGCTGGTGGGATGGCGTACAGCCGGGCCTGGGCAGCGAACGGGAAATCAACGACTGCATTACCTTGAAAGATCTCAACCCCGCCTCGCTCGACGCGATTCGCAAAAGGAGGAAGGACATCGCGGGAGTCCTCGTCAATCCGATCCAATCCTTCCATCCCAATTCACCTCCACCAAGCGACGCAATTTTATTGACGAGCGATGTCCGGAAGACCGAAGCGGCCCATGCCCCCTACGCACAGTGGCTCAGGCAGCTCCGCGAGGTTTGCACCGCTTGCGACATTCCCCTTATTTTCGACGAAGTCTACTCAGGCTTTCGCCTGGCACCCGGCGGCGCGCAAGAATACTTCGGTGTCCAAGCCGACATGCTGATTTATGGGAAAACCGTCGGCGGCGGCATGCCGATCGGCGTATGCTGCGGCAAAAAAGATCTCATGCGTCGATTCGACCCGGATCACCCCATGCGCCTGGCATACGTGATCGGCACGTTTTCGGCCCATCCGCATGTCATGGGCGCCATGAATGAATTTCTGCGCTGGGTCACCAAACCCCAGACCGTGCAACTCTATGATGACGCCAATCAACACTGCGCCGCATGGGCCACTTCCCTCAACAGAGACCTCGCAGAACGCGCATTACCGCTCCGCATCGTCAACTTGACAACGGTCTGGACGATTTTATTTCTGCAGCCGGGGCGATACAACTGGCTTCTGCAATATTACCTACGGGCCGAAGATGTGACACTCAGTTGGGTCGGCACGGGACGCTGCCTAAGCAACATGGCCTTTGAACCGGAGGATTATGCCGAGCTGCACACAAAACTGATTGCCGCAGCATCCCGGATGAAACAGGATGGCTGGTGGCTGGCGGGACTCGACCAACCGGAACGGAGGAAGGCCATGAAATCACGGCTCGCATGGGAAATGATCGGCAGCATCGTGCAGGTGCCTAAACCTCTCAGAGTCTTTTATCTCGAGATCATGCGACGGAAGCACGACGATCACGTCGCCTCTCACAGTCATCCGTTGAATCAACTGTTTCATCTCCTCAGTTCGGGTGTCTTCATCTATTGCTACTTTTTGATCTTCACCGATCTTACGACGGCCGTCTCCGCCAGTCTGGGCGCGTTGTTCGTTCGACAGTTCGGGCATGCACTGGTCGAACCTCCCTGCCATGACAAGGAAGAGCTTCTGCTCGGCTTCAATACGCCGAATAAGACCATGATCGTGTCCGCCTATTGCCTCATCCCCCTTGCCAACATGTTTGCGGCAGGCAGCTGGACCTTGTCCGCATTTCTTGAACGGTGGCCAACGATTGCCCAACAATGGTGGGGGTTAACTCTGGTGGTGGTGCTCGGTCGGGTGGTCTATTTGGCCTGGTTGCACGATCTCCGGACTTCGATGATCTGGTTCGTCAAGCTCGTCACCGATCCGTTCACCGACATTAAGGCGTATCTACCCCGCTCCTCGCGAGAGTGGCGGTCCTTTCTTCCTCCCTATACTCTGAATGCGATGAGCCAGAAGCACTGAGAAACCTCCAAGGCTCTCCGAGTTCCGTCTCGCTCGGAGGCAGGCGCGAGCCGGAGGTCCATTACCCCCATCGGCTCTCATCAAATTGCTCGAGAAGTGACACAAATCTTTCAGTCCAATGGCGCCAAGAGTGCTGCTTCGCATAGGCTACGCAAACGGCCGGGTCAAGTTTTAACGCGTCAAGGACGGCTTGTCGAAGATCCTCGTGCAGGATTCCGGTCTTACCCTGCTGGACCACGTCGATCGGACCGGTGACGGGGAAGGCCGCGACCGGCAGGCCGCAGGCCATGGCTTCGAGTAACACCAGCCCGAATGTGTCCGTCAGACTGGGAAACACGAATACATCGGCAGCGGCAAGATACGCCGCGAGTTCTTGTCCGCTTTTCTGCCCGACAAATCTCGCTTCGGGATAGCGGGATCGAAATCGTTCCAGGTCAGGTCCATCCCCCACCACGTACTTCGAGCCAGGTACGTCAAGATTCAAGTAGGC
>JACXTT010000910.1_pt1 | contig 50515 bp, 63 predicted proteins | sample 9270951 | NCBI WGS metagenome assembly JACXTT01 (sample SAMN15532306, study PRJNA645909) | rock metagenome | isolation source: weathered quartz diorite | place: Puerto Rico | collected 2017-06-21
GCTCGACGGTCTTATCCCGTTCTTTCGTCTGCGGGCTGGCTGTCGCGTAGAAAGTCGGCGCATTGTCCGTGAGATCACTGAGTTCGCTCAGTATTAATCTTTTGAGCTCATTTATCTGTATTGGACTCTTCCATGTCGGGAGTGCTTCGGACCAATAATCCCCCCAATAGCCTTGCTCAAATTCCCGCCACTCGGAGGTGGTAATCGCCTTGTTGCGAGCCGTCACGGCGTCCAGAAAGAGCCCTTGTACCCACTGACAGAGCAACTCTTCCCCACGCCGGACGTCCCCCTGTGTCGGCTCTTGAGGAGGCGCTGGCCTGGCGCGTCCGAGGTTCTGGCCATACTCCCCGTTGGACAGGACAACAGCGCTGGTTGCCATCTATTGCACTCGCAAGTTAAAAGGTGACGTCAGCACGCCCCCCCCAGGCGTATACTGCGTGATGTTGGACGGGTGACTCTCCTGCCCCGCACTATTCTGCGCCGTCACGTACCACGCATAGCACACCCCCGGCTGCAACCCATCATCGACAAAGGCTTGCGAGGCGACGCCTTGGGTGGCGACTTTGGTAAAGACCCCTGAGCAGCCAATGTCGCGGTAAATGTCGAATTGCACGGCAGGATCACTGCCCGGCGTATAGTCCCACAGGAGTGTGACGAGAGCGAAGAGCGAGAAGAGATGACGCATGGTTACGGCTCCTCCGCCCATTGGGTGAGCGCTCGCAACAGACTCTCGGCCTGAATGTCTTGAAACGTCATACGCTGTTGCGTGCCCTCCGGAACCCCATCGGGCCGTTCAGCCACCAGGACCATTGTGAACGTCGCGATCAACACATGCTCTCGATGGATTTCCCCCGTCGGCGGCGCCAGCAACACCCCGAGAATCGTCGCATCATTCGGGAGCAAATTGTGCGCCGTCAACCACTGCCCAATCCTCGGCGCATACCACCACGGCACGCGCTGCACGGCAAAGTACAGGCGCGGCGTCAGGGGAATGCGGTAGCCGAGGAGCGCAGGCATTTACAGCCCCGTTTCCTTCGTGAGCGTATCGGCCAGGGTGGTTTTGACGCTTTGCAGGCTGGTGAGTAGCCCATCGAGGTCTGCTGCCGTGACGCCACCGCCCTTGGCAATCTGATCTTTCAGGTCTTGAATCTCGGCGGCTACCCGCGTCAACCCATCATCGACATTTTGCGCCGTGGTCTGTAAATCCGTAATGGCACTTTGGACTTCGGCTAACGTTGCCATAAGTTGCCTCCATTGGCGAGGAAAGACCATGAGAAACGTAAAAATATCCATCCACCTTACCGTCTGCCCTTCCGCTGCTTCCGCCGCTTCGCCCGCCGACTCCACCGGAGCGCCGTCCCTTTGGGGAGGTCGCCCGAGGCTTCCGCGGCAAAGGCCCATCTGCGCTGTTTCTCGCTCGTTGGATGCTCGCGACCACCCCTGAGTGGCATACGCTTACCTCTTTCCTGCCCAGCCTGGACAGGCACATAAGGCCACCGTTCAGTACGGTGGCAGCGTTTCCTGGTGCAGGAAAGCCGCATGTCCGCACAGACGACAAGAGTCCATAGCCATGGCTTACACTCCCGGCACAAAGAAGCCGCTCTCGTCTCCGCCCGCTACGGGTATCGTCCGTGCCATCCCCGGCACCGTGACCCCCCCCATGCCGCCCTGGCGCTGGAGATATTCCCGCTTGCAGCTATCACTATCCACGGCGTAGAGCCGCATCCCGCCCCGTCCGACTTGGCCTCTGGGAAACTGCTTATCCTGCCCCGGCGGATTGGTGGACCATTCATGGACCTGGAGGCAAATGACACACCGCCAGTGGAGCTGGTTATGCTCGCTACACAGCGGACACTGGCACAAGGAGCCGATCTGCAACACGTGCTCCTGGACCGGATTACTCTGTCCTGGCAGGATGAAACTGCCGTCAGGCCGCTGATGGATCAAGCCTTGCGCGAGGTACATCCGCATGAGGTCGGCCAGTTGCTGGGTGGCTGCGCCGGGATCAAAGGGCGCAGCCGGAGCCGCGTGCGCTGGAGCCAGCGGCTCGCCAGGAGGCGACTCCGATGGCAGCACATCTACGGCTGGATCTCGTTTGGTACGGGCTTCTGACATAAGAGCCTCGCTTCTCGCAAGATGGATTCGACTTCGGCATCACAGGCCGAGCGATCGCGTCGGTACGTCATATACGCGCCGGCACATGCCACGGACACAAAGGAGAGGACAAAGAGGACGCACGCCACGAGACAGCCAATGGTGAGCATGGCGAGGAGACCAGCGAGGAATGCAAGCACGAAGGTCATTGCTTCCCCCGAAACGTCGCCGTCCCTGGCCCAAACCCCACACCCACGCTCCCCTTATTCGCCACGCGACCATCATCCCGCGCCCCACTGCCCACTGTCCCGCCGGTCCGGTCTTTGGTGACAAAGCGTAGCGTACCACACACGTGACACTCAAAGTTGTTGCCCGTGGGCAGTTCCTTGAGATGTGTCATCACGACGCGGCCCCGGCCATACTCAAGACATTGCGGACAGGTCACAGTGACGGCCATCTATCCTTCCTCATGTGCTTCGTGTTCTGTGCCGCACGGATACACAAGCGTAAGCCCGGTCCCAGGGCGTTTCAGATAGACGCGACCAGGCGTCTACGTTGCCAAACTCGCTCACAGAGACCCCACAATGAGCATCAGCAATGATCGTAGGCTTCCCAATCACCTCGAGAAGAGCCCTCACCGCCTTTTCCAATGCCTCGACGCGAGCAATCAATGCTACAACCGCCTCCATCTACGCCCCCTCTCGGTGAGAGAGCGATGCCGTGACATGAAGTCACGGCTCCAGGCTAAAGGCATCGGGATACGTGCCCGTGTCTAACACGGACATCTCCGCGGCTAGGCGTTGCGTCGGCGTATGCTGAAACCGTTGTTGCAACTCGCGGAGGCGTGTAAAACACACGGCCAGATAGGCGTGTTTACACGGCAGCGAGCAACACAGGGCCCGAAGCATCACCCGCTCTCGCAGTGCATGCGCTTCTTCCGATGTCAGTGCCCGCCGCGTCCGACAGGTCGGACAGACGACACTCACCACCGCCGTGGCTTCTTTGCGTGCCCACCTATCCATGCGGCACATCCTCTGGCCAACAGGCGAGACAGCAGGCTTCGTCGAGCTCCGTCGCGGTATGTGTCCCAGGCAATACGCGGGGAGTCTGCGCGTCAAAACAGGTCTCGCACAGATAGGGGCCGCGTGCGTCGTCACGAAGCTGCCTCCCCAGAGATTCGCCAGAGGATGCGGGCGCAGGTGGGAGCGTAAACGCTGCCCATGTCCCAGGAGAAAGACCGCCCCTGCCAATCGCACCCAGCAGTGCCGCCTCCATGCGGCGATCGACTTCTCCATGGAGTTGTTCTAGAGCGCGATTCATCTCCGCACCGTGGGCGCATGCCTCATGTCCAGGCGCATCGGTCGGAACGGTGATAATGTGCGTGTAGTGCCGCCATGTGTCCATAGATTGCCCTACCACTCCATAAACGACTTCGGCTGCTGCGGCTGGCCCCCATACCCCGCCAGCACCTCGGCGAGCACCAGCCTATCCCGGTCCTCGAGGCTCTGCTGGTGCTCGATGTGCATGGCGTCAAAGGGTATCTGCGCCACTGATGCGCTCCGAGGCGTCCGCGCCACGTAGTTCTGAAACCGGCCCATCAGCGCAATCCCATACGCCATGACCAGATCATCATGCCCTGCGAGCGCCTCCATCGCTCCACTGTCACTGCGGCCGTAGCACCGCAGTTGCGTCAAAAGGGCGCGAGAGTGAATCGTGACCGAGCGCTCAAGCAACACTTCTTCCAAGCGTGCGAGCATCATAGGCTTCGTTCGGGCATTGGTTTCCCACCCGTACAAGACCGGCTCATGCGGCCGGATGCGGTCATTCGCCCCGCGCCAGCCTCCAATATACGGGTAATTGTGCTGATCGCGCAAGTAGACAATCAGCTCCCGTCCCCCGCCTCCGCCTGAGCCCTGGACTTCAGGGAAGAGCAGCGCCTCGTTGTAGGCTCGACCCAACAGCGCGAGATCACGCGCAAACCGGTATGGCGGTGACGGCCCCTCGTACTCGGCCACTTGCTCTAACGTCGCCATGTCAAGGACTTCAGCAGCACTCCGAGAATGGTCCTCGTCATCATGCCCCATCGCACTATCGGCCCCGATGATATACTCATGGCCCGGTTGTGGTGCGCGGAAGATACGACAGAGGCCAGTCTGTTCTTCCCGACAGACCACGCGCCTACGCTGATCGATCATCGTGCCGCGTCGGCCACTTACAATATCAGGCTCGCACCACAGCAAGTCGTTCAGACTGAAATAGGGATGCCCCGACATGATAAACGCCATCTCAGGCGTGGCGGGATATTCCTGATTGAATTTGTCCACGCTCCCCTGACAGCGGTTCGCAATCGTCCTGCGCCGCCAGCGCAGTTGCCCACAGGAGAGGCGTAGGTCTTTACAGAGCTGTTCTTCTTCCGTGCTGAGATCATCCAAGAACGACATATCCACGTCGCAGTACGCCGGGAACGTCTGCCAGGGCAGGAACACCGGGAGAAAGTCACTATCCCCCGCCTGTGCCGCTTGCCACTCCTCGTAGAATTCCTCGCCGTCCTCCACCATGCCGTTGGCCGTGCTCTCGTCGATTTCCACAAAGAAACTGCCATCTTCTTGTGGAAGACATTGACGGAGGGCGAGCAAGGCACCTTCCCTCTTCCAGAAAGCGAGCTCTGAGCAGTGCAGGCAGGTCAGGTCAGCAGAGCGTGCGGCTTCGGGAGAGCCGGCCGTTGCGAGTTCCAACATCGAGTCACGGAACTTGATGGTATGGCCCTTGACCGCGCCCACGGCCTTGAGGGGCGATTCTTTGACCATGCGCTCGCTCATGCCCCAGATACGCTGCGTGGCCTTGGCCTCATGTGCCACCACCATCGCTTGCGTGAAGTCTTGAAACAGGCAGATCGCCGTCAACAGCGCCTCGGTAAAGGTGCTCACGCCCTCGCGCCGCGCCTTGAGGATGATGAGCTGGATAGGTTCAGCAGCGTCCAGTTTGGGTGCGACGAGGCGCCAGAGATGCTCTTGGGCGGCGTTGAAGCGCAGCGGCACAATCCTACGCTGGGGCGTTCGTACCGGGAGCGACTCCATCAGGCGGCGGTAGATGGTCGACGGAGCCAAGCTAGTTGTGCGAGGAATGGTAGCTGTCGCCATCGTCAGCCTCAGCTTCGCATGCGGCCCACTCGGCACGCATGACGGTCAGAGCAGTCGCAAGGAAGTCGCCATTTTCTAAAATTTCAGAGAGGGTGCCGACTTCCGCAGCTAACATCCCTACCGCAACGGCGATCATGCCTGCGCCAGTGGCCTCGTTGACCCGCAGCGTCTCAAAATGCGTATGGATATACTCAACCAGCAGCGACGTTGCCTCACCAATAGCGGGCATGGCAGCTTCGCCGGTCAGTTCCCCAATTTTGAGCAGGCTATCCTCCATACGCCATGCCTCCGCGCGCCTGTTGCTCCCGCAGCAACTCTTGCTCCCGTCGCGCCTGGTTCGAGTCCGTGAGTATCCAGGTCGGGTAGTGGGCAGGCTGTGGCTGCGTGGCGTTGAAGGTATCAAGCATCGACGGCGGCATAGGCGATGGTGGCGCCTGGCGCAAGACTTGCTCTTGCAACCACTCCACTTTCTTGTGCAGTGCCTCGGCCCACCGTGGCATCGCCTCGTGCTGCACGAACGAAGAAGGCGCTGGCACGAGCACGTTGCCCGTCAAGAGTTGCACGGCCAGTTGTACCACCTGCGACTCTAGCACCTGATAGCCGCGAGCACGTAAAACGTGCATGAGTGGTTGCAACATCTGACTCACGCCCGCAAGCAACGCCTGCCGCTCCTGGTTCGCTGTCTGCATCACTTGCATGATCCGCTCACGGAGGATGGTCACTTCCCCTTGCAAGGCGGATTCGCTCATCATGGACTGGCGCAGGGCTTCGTCCGTGCTGGGCTGTGATGCATACGCATTGGCTGCCCCGCGCTGAAGATCATGGTCCACCGGGCGCTGTATCGCGTCCAATTGCTGTTGCTCAGTCAGCGGGACTCCTTGGAGTGGTCCCTGCAACTGCACCGGCTGGCCGTTCGGTCCCAGCACTTGCTGCGTTTCGTGGCTGAGTAACTGGCCGTTCCGGTTGGGCATCGCCGCCCCTTGGGGTACCCACGCCCCCTCTGGCGTCTGGGCCATCCCATACTTACACGTACTACAATACTGCCGGTGGCTGTGCCACTGTTCGCCACAGTGCGGACACGTCCACGGCTGCGGCGGCAGATGGTGACCGGGAAAGGTACTCACGATGCCCCCCTTGCTGTTCTGGTACGCTCATGTCGCTTGCTCCTGACGATACTTGACTTCCACGGTAATTTGTCCCGTGCCATCAAACACCCCACCCTCCGCACTCAGATACACGCGGTTCGCCGCCTGAAAGATGCCGCTGATGTCGGGACTCACAAAGTCCTCCACCGTGGACTGAAAATTTAACATGGTCGGAAAGCCACTGCCCCACCGATCGACCGTGACCCCATCGCCGACGGCATAGCCCGTCAACCCTTGGGTCGTGCCCAGCGCCACATCATTATGGACAAAGACATTGACGAGCGTTGCGCCGGCGGGAATGAGGGCCGAGGTTTGAAGAATCGGCACGCTACTCAGCACAGGCACGACTTCAGACACGGTCATGAGGAGAGGTGCGCCCACCAGAATATTGTTCATGGTGGGGAAGCTATAGCCCGTCTTGACAAGAAAGATATCGACTTCTTGCTCTTCAATAAAGAAGCTCACCGTCCCAAACGTCGGATCATTTGTAAACGGGTTGGCAAGCGGTGTGGTGCCAGATTCATCGGTAAAAAGCGTGCCCAGCGTGTTGGTCCCGGCCAGTTTGACGGTCACTTGCACGCCTGGCAACGGGGTGGGACTGCCACCGACAAAGACCTGGCTCTGGTAGTGACGAATGCTCATTTAGTCGTCATCCTCGTCCTCGTTCTCCTCGTCTTCCTCCTGGGCCACCACAGGCGCCGCACGCTGCCCATTCCGCCCCGCTGGTGTCGCCGGCTTCTCGTCAAACACGGTTTGCATGAGGGCCTGGAAGCGTTGCAACTCCTGCGTTTGCGACTCGCCACCCGTCTTTTTGTTGGCGACTTGCACGAGGAGTTGCATCCGCGCACAATCTACAAGCTTTTTCCAGGCGCTCGCTGGCCACTGTTCCTCAAGATCGCCCGCGTGGTGGGTAATATATTCGGCCAGTTGTTGCCATGTCTGCTCTGCGCTGAGCCCTTGGGCTTGGAGAATGGCCACGATGCCAGCTTGCAACTTGTGCTGTGTCGCCCGCTTGGTGCGTCGTTGCTTGCTCGCCAGCTGCTTCTTGACGGCGTTGAGTTCATCCCGATACCGCAACGCTCGGCCAGGCATCCCCGCCATGATTCACCTTCGCACGCACGCATTAGTCCATCGGCACGCCACGCTTGGCGCAGTCCAGATTGTTGGCTGGCTCATGGCCGTCGACCTCGCAGGGATTGACGACCAGTTCTATACGATCGTCTTTTCCGCGTACCACGTCCACCACACGATAGCACAGACTTTTACCAGGTGCTCGGTAGCATGCAACGACCGTCCCGTCTCGTGGACCTAGAGAGACACCTTGCTGCCCTTCCACGACACGGTGCTTGATCGCATCCAAAAGCCAATACAGCGTATAGCCCCGATTATTGTCCATCGGGTCCATCGCCCCCGCCAACGTCGCCAACACGAACAGCCCTACGAGTAACATGGGTCTCCCCCCTCTGTCAAGCCCAGGAGGTAGTCACTCCGACACGTCAGCGCCAGACACAGCCGCACCACGGTAGCCGCCTGGAGGTGCGCCCGCTTGCCGCGCTCAATGGCGTGGATCCACGATTGCGTAGCACCGATGCGCTCGGCAAGCTGGAGTTGCGTAAACCCACACGCTTTGCGCTGGAAGGTCACACGCTGACCGAACAGCACCGGGTCAAACACCCCTGCGGCAATGACCATCGTCGTCTCCTCTCACAAGAAAATATACACACATCATTTTTTTTGCGCAAGGACTATTGACAGGTTATCTATGAGCGTGTATATTTACTCTCAGATACAGCGACCGCGCAAGCGGGTGCTCTGGCAAGAGTCTGGGACGAGTGGGGCGCCGCAAGCCGGGAGCCACGGGGCGAAGCGGGCAGCCAAGCACGTACAGTGTCTAGGGAATAGACGCACCTCGCCCTACCCTACTTACACCCACAGTAAGTAAGTAGTAAAGTAGCGTTATCAAGAGCATGTCCCCCCGCGAGCACGAGGGGACCGACCCACAAGCCAACGAGGAAAAACCGATGGACACGATAGCACACCTGACCGGCGCAAGCAAGAGTTTAGTCAACGTGATGATCCCTGACGGCCCGGCGCAGCTCCCCGAAGCCGCGTGTAGTGTCAACCTGCGCTTTCGCGTGGAGGGCTACAATGACCCCGCGCAAGCCACCGGACGCGGTGCGACTCCCGAGGAAGCCGCTCGCAACCTCAAGGCCACCATCGACGCCACGCGTGCGGCGTTGGCAGCGCAGCCGGCCCGTCACGAGCGGCTGGCGCAGCTCTTCGCCTGTGGCGTGAGCAAGGCGCTGGGCCGTGAGGACTTCGGCCTGGTGGAGCGGCTCACCAAAGCGGTCGTGCTGGTGGAAACCGGCAAGGTCGAGCCCGGCGAGCGCGCAGGGATGATGGCCGTGTGGTCCCTCACGAACCCCGGCACGTACTACGAGGTGGACGAGACGCCGCACGGGTACAGCTGTACGTGTCCCGACTTCCGCAGGCATGTGGACAAAGAGGCCAGCCGATACTACTGTAAGCATGCGCTTGCGCGCATGATGGTCGACAAACTGGACGCCTAAACCCCCACACCACCGCGCGAGGAAACGACGATGAAACCACGCAATGCCCTCCAGCGAGGAGACAAACAAATGGCGCGGAAGCCCTACCGTATTACCTCCAGCAATACCGACATTAAGCCGCGCCACTTCAGTGGCAGCGGAGTGTCACCCAGACGCCCCACCCGATAGGCGCGTCACGCAACGGGACGTGGGCGCCTCGTGCGCCCCTTCCCTCACGAGGAGAGACCATGGCTGAGAAGAAACTCATTGCCGTCCGCCATGCCGACGGCCGCATCGAGATTGACCCCGCGTACCAGGACGAGAACACCGTGAGCCTGGAGGCGTTGAAGTTCCTTGACCTGTGGAAACGCGGCCTCGTACCCGCACCGCCTTCCGAGGCTGTCAGTGCCCGTATACGTGCCATTGTCGCGGACGATCCCGGCGTAGCTATCGCGTGGCATACCGTCGAAACCGACGCATTCTGCACCTTGATTATCGACATTACGGGACATCTGACCCTCGCCAATCGCCGCCTCCGCACAGACGGCACGCAGGCCAGCCACGACGCCGTGACCCGTCTCGTGAAAGCCCTGGCGTACCTGGAAGGGCAGTGCCAGCGGTATCGGGTGAATCTGGAAACGCAGCTGGAAAGGCCGCGGTAGATGCCCCGCCATATCTGGACCGAGGCTGATCTTGCCCGCTACCAGGCTCGCACCAAGCAGCCACACCCGCAACAAGCCCTCTCCCCCTGGGAGAGGGTTGCCCTCACGCTCCCCTGGCCCCCCTCCGTCAATCACTACTGGCGTCCTGTGGGCTCCCGACTCCTCCTCACCGATGCCGGGAAAGCCTACAAGCGCACCGTGGCCCAGGCCGTGCTGCGCACCTGGCCGCGTGCCATCCCGCGTCCCCTCCACGGGCATCTCGGGGTGACGCTGACCTATCACCGGAGCGATCAGCAACGCTATGACGTGGATAACTTCGCCAAGTCCCTGCTCGACGCCCTTACCCATGCCGGCGTGTGGCTGGACGATAGCCAGGTCGATGCGCTCCACTTGCTGCGCGGTGCGCTCGCCGAGGTGGCGCATGTGGTGGTCACGATTCAGCAACTCAGGCAGGCAGAAAAGGCTTGACAGATTATATTATTATGATGGATAATACCCTCCTATGAAAACGATCACCTTACCGCTGTATACCTGCTGTCGGTGTGACCACGAATGGATTCCGCGTGTGGTCCGCGTGAAGTATTGTCCGCATTGCAAATCCCCCTTTTGGAATATCCCTCGTCGTCCCAAAAAAGAGGATGCCCAGCGTGGAAAGTCCACCCCTCCATCACTGGATTGACCCGCAGACGGTCGCACAGTGGCTTGATGCCACGAAACACGGTGAGGCATGGCGAGCGAAATGCCCCGCCCACCAGAGCGACAATCCGACCACGCTGACTATCCAACGCGGCACAGATCGCTACGGCCAGCCCTGCACCTTACTGCACTGCTTTGTCGGCTGCGGCATCCAGGCCATTTGTGAGGCGCTTGGTATTCCCCTCAAAGCCTTGTTTCTGACGCATCCCGACTACAGCAAACGCATCCAATCGCAGCCACGGGCCACGCGTCCGCAATACGCGCAACGCGATGCTCCCGATATGCCGTACACCACAGACGATCTGGCCGAAATGATGCTGTGCGACATGATCATCTCTGACCCGCCGTTCATCGAGGAATGCGACGGCGCACGCGAAACCTTCTACCGTTTGGCCCAGGAACCAGCACGGCGCAACCGTTTGTTTCAGGCCTTGCGCCAAGCACAGATTGTGACGCATGGGTTTTGGAACCGTCTGGTAGAGGAGTATCACCATGACGCTTGATCTTGGCGCACTCCTCCGCACGCTGTATATGGGCAAGCCAGACCTGAGTATGTGGTTTACCGATGACACGCTGTTGACCCTTGGGCAGCTCCTCCCGAACCCTGGCGCCATGGGCGAACTCGAAACCCAAGCCTACAAGCAAGGCATCAATCCGCGCACCTTACGCCAAGCGATTGTAGCTAAATGCGCCACCTTTGCCTTTGACCCGTTCGCCTTTGTTGATGCTAAAAGCATGCTCGAAAGCGAGTACCCCCTCACGCGCTGGCTCATCCCTGGCTTAATTGCCGACGGATTGACCATTCTCGGCGGCAGTCCCAAGAGCGGGAAGTCGTACCTCGCCTATGCGCTTGCGCTGGCTGTTGCCCGTCCAGCACTCTGGTGTCAACACTGGCGTGCCGAGAGTGGCCCTGTGACGTTTATTAGCCTGGAGGATAGCGAAGCGGATAGCGCTCAACGCTTGCAGGAGCTGGCCCCCGGCTTACGCTTGCCCGCTGGCCAACTGCGCTTTCTCCACGGCCAGGACAAAGTGCCGAGTTTTGGTCAAGGGTTTAACGACTGGATTGAGGCGATTTTGGAAACGCACAAGCCCCGCCTGCTCGTGATTGATCCGGTGTCCTACCTTTACGTACTGAAGAAAACTGGTGGGCAGTTTGAGGAAACCAAGGACATGCTGTTTCCGTTGCGGTGGATGGGCAAGCAACATCAGTGCGCTATCGTCTGTGTCGATCATCGGCGCAAGCGTAGTCGGGAAGATGTGAGCATTTTTGATACCCTTCATGGCTCGGTTGCCAAGATTGCCGTGGCCGATGCTCTTCTGATGGTCGAACGTGACGAGGAGGAAATCACTATTGCTGCTTTAGTACGCCGTGGCAAGGATCAAACCTTCGATGTCTCGCTGTCGTTCAATGACGAAGGCGAAGCCACCTTAACCTATCATGCCGAAAGCAAGAAAAGCACAGCAACCAGTGCCGTTAGGCAAGCTGTTATGACGTTTATGAGCGAACGCGTGGAGCCGGTGAGCATCGAGGATATTATCCTCGGCTGTGATTTTATCAACAACAAACAGATGAAAGACCACATCAAAGTAATTCTCTGGCGTGCCGAGAAAGCCCGCGAAGTCGAACGCACCAATCGAGGCCGCTATGTCTACAGTGCCCGCGAACAGGCGTAAGAGTGTTACTTGTGTCACTTTGGTTACTTTGTGTAACTTTGTTACGTTGTTACTAGGTTTATATAGTCCCTCGTAACAAAGTAACATGATATAGGGTTGTTACTTTCTGTTACTTTCGGCTGTTACTTTCTCTAAGGCAATGCATGATAAGGGTTTATGGGTATTTTACCCTGAAAGTAACACGGAATTGCCGGGTGTGTAACTATGCGCGAGACGTATAAGACAGGCGCGAGCCCGTCATAGGAGAAAAACATGGAGAAGTGCGAGAGAGACGAGGCCGACATCATCAAAGAGGGCATCCCGTACCGTTTCACCTTCGCCGTGGAGTACCACACGATGACGCACCATGCGCTCTGCGATGCGCCCATCGTCCCGACGCAGGGCCGCACCTGGGGCCAACTGGGCGACAGCCTCGTCGCCCGCTTCCCGCCTCATGTGTGGCATCCCGATCATTGGACCGTCTACGAACAGGCACATGCCCCACAGGAGGAGGCATGAGCGCCCAGGATACCCTCCTCCGCACGACCCTGGCCCTGATGCTCGCTGACCCCACGAGCGCCTTGACCGACGCCCAGCGGCAGTGGGCGAGCGAGCGCCTGAAGTCTCTGGCGTCCCTCTCTTCGAGGGAGCGGGACCGCTTACGGCCCCACCTGCTCGCCTGGTGTCAGGCGCAGCAACCCCACGTGGTGGGGATTGTCAAAGCACAGTTTAGCTAACGAGGAGACTGTTATGCACCGTATCCTGATTGTGTTGCTGCTGATTCTGAGCGTCTCCATTGCCGTCCGCTGCGGGCAGTGTGCCGATGTGTGTCTGCTGCTCACCGACCAGCAAGGTATACCGCTCCATGTCCTGTACCTCGACTACCCCCTGGCGACGATCACGGCGCACCGCTATGCCCTGGTCATTGGCCAGGATAACTGCCAGCCCGGGCAGAACGTCTGTAGCCCGGCCTTCGGAACGTGGTACCAGTATGGCGGCTTCTACGCGCCTGATTCGCCCATGAAACTTGGCGTGCAGATGGCAGGCAGTCTCGAGTGTCCCGGCCCGTTGTCGATGGAGTTACGGCTCGAGAATCCGATGATGAGCGCGTTGGTCCGAGGTGTGGGAAGTATTTATAACCCGATGACGCACGTAAAGACGCCTATTGTAGTGCGCCAGCTCGGCAAAGGCGAGTGCCCGGTGTTAGAGGAGCCGTGCAACAATGACTAGACCCTGGTGGATGGCGAAAACGTCTTACTTTGAGGCTGTGGTGGTAGAGCCGCATGCCCATATTTGCCCACAGTGCCGCATAGGTTGGAGCTGTTTTTGCGAGCAGAAAGGAGGGCCGATCGAACGACAATGCGCGAGATGCACAGCCGTGTAACACCGACTCAAACCAGCACGCCCGCGTCTCCTTGGTGCGCAAGAGCACGCGGGCGGCACTTACTGAGGAAAAGCCATGAGCACTGAGCGTAGCACAGACCAGCAACACTTGCAAACCTGTGGGGAGTTGTCCCGCCAATTTGAGGAGAAATGCCAGACCGCCTACTTTCTGCAACCGGACGTGATCCCCCACGGCGATGTCCGCGTTGCTGACCGCTCTCTCGGCCACATGCGTGGGCAAGCCGAGAAAGTCTATCTCCACGCCTGCCCGGCGTTTATGATTCGCCCCGCCGAGGATTGGTGGTGCTGGGCGGTGACGGCGATGACATTTACCACGCACCATTATGGCTTGGCCCTCGTCACGCTGCACGAGGTCAAAGAACTGTGGGGGTGCACCGGGACTGCTACGCTGGCGGCTATTCTGCGCCTATCCACCGAGGAGCCCAACACGCCGCACTGGCATACGACCCGCGCTCACCTGTGTGGTATCCCTCCGGAGCGCGTGGACTGGGATTACCACACCCGCGCGGGCTATCAGGTACGCTGCGAACCGGAGGTGAGGCATGCATGAGTACGCCGCCTTTCTCGAGCGCAAGATGCAGCAGCATACCGGCAGCGGTTTTGCTCCACTGTGGCTGCCTGAGCGCCTCTTTCCCTTCCAGCAGAGACTCACCACCTGGGCGCTTGAACACGGTCGCTTTGCCCTGTTTGAAGACTGCGGCATGGGGAAGACGGCGCAGCAGTTGGTGTGGGCCGAAAACGTCGTACGGCATACCAACAAGCGCGTGCTCATTCTTACGCCGCTTGCCGTGGGACAACAGACGGTGCAGGAAGGGGTCAAGTTCGAGATACCCTGTCAGCGGGTCAAAGATGGCGCAGAGGTTCGACAGCATACGAGTGGTATTTTTGTGACCAATTATGAAAAACTCCACCTGTTCACCGCCGCCGACTTTATTGGATGCGTCGCAGACGAGTCGAGTTGTATCAAGCACTTCGGTGGGGCCACGCAAAAGGCCTTGACGCGCTTTATGCAGGCTATGCCGTACCGCTTATTGTGTACAGCAACGCCCTCCCCTAATGATTACATTGAGCTCGGCACGTCGAGTGAAATCTTGGGGATGCTCGGCTATACAGATATGCTCAGTCGCTTTTTCGTCATGGATGACAAGAAGCGTTATCGCATCAATGATGTGAAATTGGCGAAAGATGCCAAGACGGGTAATCACTATGCACGCTTAGCATACCGCGTGAGTCAGCAGATAGGCGCATGGCGCTTCAAAGGCCACGCGGAAGAACCGTTTTGGCGCTGGGTATGCTCCTGGGCACGGGCCTGTCGCACCCCCGACGACACCGGCTATCCTGATGATCGTTTTGTGCTTCCACCACTGATAGAAAAAGAGCATGTCATCACGCCGACCACTGCGCCAGAAGGCATGTTGTTTACCCTGCCGGCCTTTGGCTTGCGGGAAGAACGGGAGGAGAGACGGCGCACCCTTGAGGAACGTTGCGCGTATGTCGCCTCCCTGGTGAACCACGACCGCCCCGCGATCGTCTGGTGTCACATGAACCCGGAAGGCGAGCTGCTCGCCACGCTGATCCCCGACAGCGTCGAGATTGCAGGCAGGCACGATGATGACACCAAAGAGGACCGCTGGCAGGCCTTTCTCACTGGGAAGGTCCGCGTCCTGATTAGCAAGCCCAAAATCGGTGCGTGGGGTCTGAATTTGCAACACTGCAACCATATCGTCACGTTTGCCTCGCACTCCTGGGAGCAGCGGTATCAGTCCATCCGGCGCTGCTGGCGGTTTGGGCAGACACAGCCCGTGACCGTCGATACAGTCGCCACGAAAGGCGAGCAGGGCATTATGGAGAACCTCCAACGCAAGGCCCGCATGGCCGAGCGCATGTTTGCCGCCCTCGTGGCGCAGATGTACGCGCCACTGCATTTGACCGCAACAACGACCACCCTCAATACGGAGATACCCACATGGCTCAGACCGTAGCCCCCCAAGTGGTCACCGATGCCTATGCAATCTACAACGCGGATTGTATGGAGATTATGGCGCACATGCCCGCAGCGTCGATTGACCTGTCCGTGTATAGTCCGCCGTTTGGCGGACTCTACTCATACAGCTCCGACCCGCGCGACCTGTCCAACTGTCTCAACAAGGACGAATTCTTCGCGCATTACACGTTCGTCGTCCAAGCCCTCCACCGTCTGACGAAACCAGGCCGCATGTCTGCCGTACACTGCATGGACATTCCCAGCGGCAACTCTGGCTTAGATCACCTGTACGACTTTCCCGGCGATGTGATCCGCCTCCACGAGCAGCACGGCTGGAAGTTTATTGCCCGCTATCACGCCTGGAAAGAACCACTCACGGTCAGGAACCGTACCATGACCAAGAGCCTGTCCCACAAGATGCTCACGGAGGACTCGACCCGCTGTTCTATCGCCAACGCCGACCAACTCTTGATCTTCCGGCGCAGTGGGACGAATGCCGTGCCCGTGGTGCATCCCCACGGCTTGATCAGTTACGCAGGCAGCACGCCGATACCTCCGGACCTAGCGCAATACCGGAATTGGGACGGCAATCAGATTGAGAACAAGTATTCGCACTGGATATGGCGCCAGTACGCCAGTGCGTTCTGGGATGACGTGCGCCTGGACCGCGTGCTGCCGTTCCGTCAGGCCAAGGAAGAAGAGGACGAGAAACACTGTCATCCCTTGCAGCTCGACGTGATCGAACGCGCCCTGACCCTGTGGAGCAACCCAGGCGAGGTAGTCCTGACGCCGTTTATGGGTGTGGGCTCCGAAGTCTATCAGGCTCTTCGTATGGGACGGAAGGCCGTGGGGATCGAACTGAAAGCGTCGTACTACCGTCAGGCACTCAGGAACATCGCTACTGCTCTCACGGCACCAGATGAGGACGGGCAAGAGATACTGGCCTTTGCCCGTCCCGCCCTGCCGCCTGTGGCTGAGGAAGCAATGACGGGAGAGATGGCGCTCTTTCATAGTTGACAACGTACACAGAATAGGAGTAGAATAGGCATGCACGAGGAGGTATGCGATGACCAGGATCAATCTCTATGTGCCTGACGGTGACTTAGCCACCCTGCGCGAGCGAGCGAAAGAGGCCGATATTCCGCTTGCCGAACTGATCCGCCGCTATCTTGCGGATTGTCTGACTCGCCGATTGGCTCTTGCGCCACGGAAGAAAGAGAGGACCGCATGAGTACGACAAGTATCAGCCGCGCCATTCCCCACAAGCTGACCGAGCTGGGCCGCATACGCCTCGGCCACCAGGAGCTCAACCGGAGCGGCAACGGGACGCACCCGGCCAAGCTCTCCCGGTTCCGCTTGACGAGTAGCAACAAGCCGCTGCTCGAGTATGCCGCCAAGCATCCCGGCATCGGTGGCGAAGTCCGCGCCTGGCAGAATGCCCCGGGTGACGGGAAGCAGTGGGAACTCTACACCACCACGGATGCCCTGGACGTGATTATCCCCACCTTTAGCGCTGTCAGCCTGTCCTACGAGCGCTGGAGTGGTGCGGGATGTGAAATGCGCTGTACGGGCGCATTCATCACCCTCTGTGCTCGTAAGGAGGAGCTTGTTGGTACGGAGTGTATCTGCCCCGCCGACGATCAGGAGCGCGGCAAACTGGCGACGGATGGCAAGGCCTGCGCCCGCATTCTGCGCCTGAACGTGATGTTGCCCGACCTGCCCGGCACCGGCTTCTGGCGCATGGACACGCGAGGGTTTTACGCCACAGCGGAACTCCTCGGCACGCTGGACCTGCTCAAACAGGCAGGCGCAGAGCATTTGTTGATCGACGCCACCCTGCGCCTAGAACAACGCACGGTGAAGCGTTCCGGCAGCGGGGAAGGCAAAGGCACCTTCCACTTCGCCGTGCCGGTGCTCTGGCCCCGCTATAGCTTCCGGCAGATTGCGGCCGCGGCAGGGCAACAGATTGGCGTGCTGGAACGGGGGGAACCGACGGGCGAGGCGGCAAAGTCGTTGCCTGAGCACATCAGCGACGTGTACGGCGATGCGCCGATCATGACGGAGCTTGATGATCTTGTGGCACATCGCACGCATCAGTGTTTGATGGCCATTGAAACGTTGCATGTGCAGCATGGGTATGACGGGGACCAGATTCTGCGCTACTGGGTGCGCCAATGTCGGCGATTTGGGCGTGAACGCCGCGAGGCTTTTACGCTACCCCAGGCAGAAGCACTCTTGCGGGAGTGCCAAGCCCACTACGCCATGCTCGATGCTGAGCGTGGTCCTAGGGCTTTCCCAGATGCCCCAGATTTAACGAATGGCCCCATGCGCGACTCCCAGGACACCGAAACGAACCTGGAGTCTCCTAGCGGCCAAAACGAGGCAGTGACCACCGAGACGACCTGGCGGCAGATTGTCTATGCCAATCTGCGCTTTATCCCTGAAGGGCCGCTGAAAGCCACGATGACGTATGCGCTGGCCGATACTGCGTACTCTGACGCCGACGGCAACGAGCTCGCGATGGAAGTCTCCGCCTGGGTGGACGAACAGGACGTGAAGCAAAGCGGGTTGTTTTAAGAGGAGCGGGCGATGCTATTTCAGATTAAATCATGGTTGTCTGCAAAGGTGCTTTTTGAAATAGAAGCAGATTGTTTCCGAGACGCGCTTGAGAAAAGTGTGAAGCAAGGCGCCCACCTCAGACGCGCCCACCTCAGACGCGCCGACCTCACAGGCGCCCACCTCACAGGCGCCCACCTCAGACGCGCCGACCTCACAGGCGCCGACCTCACAGGCGCCGACCTCAGAGACGCTGACCTCACAGGCGCCAACCTCACAGGCGCCGACCTCACAGGCGCCGACCTCACAGGCGCCGACCTCACAGGCGCCGACCTCAGAGACGCCGACCTCACAGGCGCCCACCTCACAGGCGCCGACCTCAGAGGCGCCCACCTCAGAGACGCCCACCTCAGAGACGCCCACCTCAGAGACGCCCACCTCACGCCGATTCGTGATGACCTATGGGCTGTCTTGTCAGCAGCGCCCGCTGAGGTGGCAGGCTTGCTGGCCGCCCTCAAAGAGGGCCGGGTGGATGGCAGTGTCTATTGTGGGGACTGTGCCTGCCTAGTGGGGACGCTGGCCAAGGTGCGGGGTTGTGCGTATGACGCCATTGCTGGCCTCACGCCCGACAGTCGCCGTCCTGCTGAACGCTGGTTCCTGAATATCCACCCCGGCAATACGCCTGAGACATCGGACGTGGTGCAACTCACGGAAGAATGGGTCGAGACGTGGCTGGCGAACATGCGACACGCGTTTGGCGCTCCTGTCGCCTAATCCCATCTCCACGTCCCATGCGGCCAGCCTTCGGGCGCTCCAGCCGCTCTTTGAGGCGTATGATCCGTTATACGCACTCCATAAGGCTAATGGTATCGGCCATCTAGGGAGCCGTGGGACGCGGGAGAGGAGGGAGGGTATGGACACAGAGCGCATACTCCTTGTCCTCACATTTTTGTCACTTTATGGGTTGGTTCTCTGGTGGCTGTACAGCTAGGAAGGACACAATATGGTGAAAGTCAATCTCGCCCTGCCCCGTCCGCGCCGGCGCCTCTCGGACAATCAGCGCCTCGCCCTCGTCTTTCTGCTGGCATGCTGTGGAGTAAGTGTGGCTGTCGGATGGGTAGCGCATGGACTGTGGGGAGGGTGGTAGGATGAAAGCCATTGCTCTGATTATGAGCCTGGCTCTTGGCAATTTCCTCTTTGCATGGTGGTTCGATGCGTCTTACCAAGTGGCTATCGAGCGAAGTTACTTTCAAGCAGTCGCCGTCGCAGTGTATGTCCTCTATAAGTAGATACGCTGCTCTTCGTCTCCCTCCAGGCTTACTATGACGCAGGGGGAGATGCGTAGGGACTCCCCCTAACTCACAGAGTATGCACGAGGCTAGGCGGGGCAGAGCACGGCAGGGCAGCGCAGGGCAGCGCAGGGCTGGGCATTGCGAGGCAAGGACACACATCACCACGAGGAGACACCGCTGTGGCAGAGGCAACAGCAACAGTACTGAAGATCGACAAACCGACCGATATGATTGAAAGGAGCGTCACGCTATGCGGCGTGAGCGACGTGATGTTCGACCGCTACGCCGGCGACAATCAGACCCAGCTCGAAGCGCATCAAAAACTCTACCTGATGCCCGGCAATTCCAGGGTTATTGGGCTACCGGCGCTCAACATTATGTCGTTTCTTACGGCCCACAATACCAATTCCGCACCGAAGCGCCTGCGGGATAAGCGCAAGTACAAAGACATCTGCAATGCGTGTCTGAGCTTCGTCACGATTGCGCCGCGTTTCCTGCCGTTCTTGCGCGATGGGGAGCCCATCCGGTTTGGCAGCTTTGTGGACGATCAGGATGCCACCAGTGGATGCTACGTTCATTACGCGGTGGCGCGGCTGGAAAAGGGTATCCCCAATCCCAAAGTACGGCCGGTGCTCCCGCTGCCGTGGGAATTGTCGTTTACCTTTCGGCTCTTTCCCAACCGCGAGATTAAAGAAGTCGACGTGCTCAATCTGTTTGAAGAAGGCGGACGGGCCATTGGCCTTGGCACGTTTCGCGGCGTCTTTGGCAAGTTTATGGTGACACACTGGGACTAGGCGTGGCGCAGCGAGGCTCGACAAGGCGCGGTATGGCAACGTGTAGCATGGCGAGGCTAGGCGTGGCATGGCCCTGCAAGGCAAGGCATAGCTCGGCAGGGCAGGGTCCGGCTGGGCTAGGCGCGGCTGGGTTAGGCCAGGCGAGGACCGAGGGGAAAGGGCAACCCTTTCCCCTCACCACTTACCCCAGCGGCTTGTACTGGGTGGCACTTCGCGCAGGTGGCGTATACGGCACGGCCGCAGGACTGGCCGCTGGCCGCAGGCAGGCACTGATGGCTTGGCCCACCACCGCCGCCGACTTGGCCGCTTCCGCTATGCACGCACTCCTATCGGCACCCTTTTTGGTACAATCATCAATAGCTGTGGCGATAGCGGGCGCCAGGCTGGACAGGGTCGCAAGGACACACACGGCATCGACCTCTACGGTTTTGCCAGTGGTACAAGCACTCATGGAGACAACGAGGCTAACAATGAGTACAAAGGCACAGAGACGCAACATGCTTAATCCTTTCCTTGAGACGGCCCTTGTGCGGGCGCTGGAGTATCCCCTCCTGATGGTGTTGGGACTTGCACGCCAGGGGGACGTGGCGCAAGATTCTGCATCGGGGAGCGTTGCTCGCTGGCAACAGCACTCAGCAGCTCCTTGGCTTGCGAGTCAGTCAAGGTGACGATCATCGCTACCAACAGCCGCCGCGTGGCTTCCAGCCGTGCCTCACACATACCAGGGGGGTCCGGCATGGGAGGCATCGACGCACCACGCGGCGAACTGCCTGAAAGCGTTTGTGCGACAGCGAAAGTACACAGCAGTAAGAGCACGATCATTCCTCGTATCATCAGCATCCTGGCGCACCTCGTACTAATTGACCCGATGCCGTGAAGCACGCACTCACCTGGCTTCCTCCGCTGTAGCCCGGCAAAATGACACCGCCTGCGCCTGTCGTCACCGTCATGGCTAGGCCACCCCCTGAGTGCAACTCAAACCGTGGCCCGACCGACAGGTTGTAGCCAATAAACGAGCCGTTGGCGAAGCTCAGAATCGGTGAGCCCAGCACATGCGTTGCGCCAAAAAAGCCGTCATTGTCAAACGTCACCGCCCGGCTAAACACAAAATGATTGTTGGCGATGTCAAAGGCGAGCCCGATCCCGTTCCCCATCGCCAGCACCGGATTGCCACTGACATGCGCCATCCCAAAGAAGCCATCATTATCGAACGTGACCCCTTTACTAAAGTGGAACGCCCCATCAGCGGGCGCATATTGCAGGAACGCATCCACGCGGCCCATCGGCAAGAAGAAGTCGGTGCCAACATGCGCCAGGCCAAAGTAGACGGTGCCGTCGAAGTCGATATTGATGCCCTTGGCAAAGTCGGCATAGATGGCGTTCGCCGTGACCTGATTCGGTCCAACAACATTGGCGGTGGTGGGATCGTCCTCCACAATCGTATTCGGTGGCGCGGCATTCTCCAGGCACCGATTGCTCATGACGTTGTTGTTGGTCGAGATGCTTCCGATGGACACGCAATAGCTCGGATGGCGATAGATACGATTACTCGCGACGTGGGCCCCCTGGTTCGCATCGCCTTCGAGCCGGATACCCCCATGTGCCCCATCGTAAATATCGTTGCCGACAATACTAATATCCTTGGTCCCCGGCCCCAGGCGTATCCCATCACAACTGCTGGTACGTGCCCCGGCACCATACAGATTCCCGCCTTTGACCTGGATATGGTTGCCGTAGTTGCCGCCGACATGCTCACACCCTGGCCCCTCGGACGCGACATCACGGAGCCACACGCTATGGGCCGAGGCGCCCGACGAGCCGTTAATGAAGTAGTTGACATCGCCTCCGAGGACATAGCCCAACTCGACATAGCTAATCGTCGCTTCTCCGAAGTTGTAGCCATGCCCTCCGGTCCCTGCGATGATGTTGACGCCCGTACTCACCCAATCAATGACCCGCCCCGCTGCGACGTTGCCACGGACCTTAATCCCGTCGCCCCCATTCTGCGCGATAATCTGACAATTGACGCACTTCACGAAGTACTTTTCCCCAACAGGGCCAGAGGAGGACGAGGTGTTGCAGATACCCGTGCCGATGTTGTTGAGGAGGTTGACCCAGAACATGGCCCCGGTGGAATCTTGCCAGTTGACCGCACACACGCTGCCCGCCGCTTGTGTGTCGTAGCCGAGTTGGAGGCCGTGGAGCTCGATGGACTCGGAGAGATGGCTGACCGTAATGACCGGCTGGGTGTTATCCAAGCTCACCAGCGTATTCTCGGGACCGTTTGGGTTGAGCGGCAGACTCGTCGCTTGGAGTGACAGCAACGTCACGGCGTTCATCCCGCTGAGCACAAGCCCTGTCGAGATATTCAGCCGGCAGGGGAAGAACACCGTCCGCGAGCCTTTAATGTTGGTACTCGCGGCGGTAATCGCGTTATTGATCGCCGCGAGATTGAGTGCCGCCTGGGTGTTGCCCACCGGGCCACAGACGGCGGTGCCAAAGACCGGATCAAGCACGTTGAGCATGGGCTGGAGGACCGTAATCGGGCTTGTTGCCACGACGGCCGTGACATCGGTAATCGCCCCACCGCTGACCGTCACCTGAGCGAACACCAGCGCATTGACCGGGCTGGTCGGTTGCGAGGCGTTGAACTGCCAGAGGTACGCGGTGCCTGCCTGCCGTGTCCATCCCCCTACCGCTGTCGTCGCGTCTCGGTGAATCGCCAGCCAGTACGTGCCATTGCCGCTGTTGAGTGGCCCCACGGCTGCGGCCGTCTGGTTCACATAGACGAGATCACCCAACGCCCCCCTCACGTAGGCTTGGCAGGGAAATGCCCCCAGGGTTAAGCCACCTCCTGGCGAGGGAGGACAGCCCGAGTTCGGCACAAGGTAGGGTATCAGCCCATCCCCAAACCACGCCTGCATCTCTTGGAGCGAGTTGGGACGCGCATGCGTGTTGCTGGTGGACGCCACGACAGGCGGCACATGGACAAAGGGCGCACAGCCCACCACGACACAGAGCATCAGGGCCAGCGCGACAAAGAGCTTATGGGGCCGCATATCCTCTCCTAAATTAGTGCATACACAATAAATGAGGGCGCACTGCCCTTCTGGCCGCTGGCCGTCCACGAACCGCCGAGTGCATTGGCGTACACGGCCATCGTGCCGCTGCCCGCCTGCATGACGAGAATGCCAATAATCGACATGGTGTTATCTTCGGCGCCAATCGTGTGCTCCGTCACGCGGGTAGGCAGGAGCGCAGCGGGGAGACCGCTAATGGTAAACACCGTGCTATTGCTGGTACTCTGGAGCGTAGGCAGCAACAAGATGACCAGGGAACCCAGCTTGTAGTAAAATGCCGTGCCGGTGAGTCCCGCCGTAAAGCCGCTGGCTGTCACTACAAACGATCCGCTCTCAGGGATAACTCCGCCGCCCACGGGCCTCGTGTACCCGCCGATGCCATTCAGAAAGAGTGTGTCATCCCCTGGCAAGCGTGGCGCAAAGCCGTGGTGCGAGACAGCCACATCACCGGCAGTGCTATCGGTAATCTCGAGGTCGAGGTCACTCGGATGGACATACGCGCCGACGCCATTCAAGAACACCGTATCATCATCGGGCAACTTGGGCGCAAAACCGTGACGGTCTTTGGTGACGTTGTTCACCGTATCGTCACTGAGTGTCAGGCTGGTATCAGCTGGCCCCCGGTAGGTGCCATCTCCCGAGAGGAACAGGTCAGGATTGCCCGGGGCTTTCGGGGCAAAGCCATGCCGCGCGGCGGAGACGTTATTATCTTGGACGTCTGTCACCGAGAGCTCCGCATCGCGCACCGGGCGAAAAGCCAGCGGTCCCCGATCATTGCCATGCAAGACCGTCGTGGTGGTGCCCTGCTCCGCGAAGTCGGTCCCTTCAAGGTCGGCCATCTACTTGTCCTCAGACTTCTTCTCTGGTGGTTTGGCCGCTTGTTGGAGTTGCTTCACCTGCTGGTGCAAGAGGACCAGCCGGTCCTCATAGTCTTTTCGGAGCATCGCTTCCCGGTCGGTATTGATGGCAATACTCTGTTGATACTGCCCATACGTCGCCGCGAGGCGTTGCTCGCAGGTCGGCTGCGGTGCCACTTGGGCGACAGCGCGTGTAGCGAGTAACGCCACACCAGAGATCAGGATCAGGAGTACTTTGTGCATGATGGCCTTCTTCTAATAGACAAGATTGAACCAACACGATCCTGACGCCGAGGCATTTGCAGGAGGCGTACTGCCCGTTACACTTTGGATGCTCAAACGATCACCGGCACTGATCGCCACAGTATTCGAGGCATCAGTACATGATTTTGTTCCCGAACCCGTCATCGTACACGTTAAGGTTGTCGCTCCTTCATTTTGCCGAAGGGCAAATGTCACCGAACCCCCGCCCATAGCGGTATCGACCCAACACGCTAAATCTCGCGCCGTCCCGCTTCCTTTCAGGGCCACCCATTGCACAACCGTCTCTGTCGCACTGCGTACCCCAGGAGACGTCGTGCCACACGAACTCCCGACGACTTGTGGAATGAGCCGAGGGCCAATCATGTAATAGGACGTGAGACTTCCTGTTTTTGGCACGAAGGCATTGGCAGCACTATTACTTGTCGAAAAGCACGTCACGCCAATATGAATAACATACAATAATACGAGCAGTGCAGATGTCATTAGTAGACCACCTCAAACACACAGCCCCCTGCTTGGCTTAATGTCGGTGTACCACTGGTCACGGTGCGGCCAAAATTGAGCCGATCTCCTGCGCTGACACTAAAGGTATGAGAAGTATCGGTACAGCTTTTTGCTGTACCACTGATTGTACAGGTCAATGTGGTGTTGCCTTCATTCTGCCGGACTGTATAGACATTGTTATTCCCTACCCCTGGAGCCGTTGCTAACCAACACGCAAGATTTTGTCCAGTGCCGCTGCCTTTTGTGGCTGTCCATTGGACAAGCGTTTCTGTTGCACTTTGCAACCCAGGAGAGGCCGTGCCACACGTTGCACTTGCAAGCGACAGTTCAGGACCAAGCGCGATAAACTCTGCCGTGGTGTTATTCTGTGCCCATGCACTTGTCGTTGTGCCCCCAGGCCAGCAGAATTGTTGAAGAATATACGCTGAACTGCCCGCACTGCCTGTCGCTCCCGTAGGGCCGGTTGGTCCAGTCGGTCCCGTGGGACCAGTAGCTCCTGCTGCGCCTCCTGCTCCTGTTGCACCTGTTGGCCCAGTAGCTCCTGTAGGACCAGTGCTACCTGTAGCTCCAGTAGGCCCTGTGGCTCCCAGGTCGCCTGTACGGGCAAAATTGACCACCATCGCCAGGTTATTACTTGGCAGGCTCCCCGAGACATAGGACACAGGCACGGCCTTGTACGTCGTATGATCGGCAATCGCGCCAGTAATCTTAAAGACGTTGACCGTGGTGCCACTGTTATTATTGTCCTTAAACAGCAAGAAGCCGCGTATCGCGGTAGTAGTCGAGTCGCCCCAAATGGCTTCATACGCATGCTGGTCAACGCTGTTCTGATCAGTGTAGTTAATGTTGATATTGGCGACAGAGGCGATCGTGGCATTGTCATAGAGAAACTTGCCCGTCCCAGGATCACCCGATGTTGCCGTGTTAAAGTTGAACCGTAAGCCGCCTTCATCGCCCTGTGTTCCTGTCGGCCCTGTTGGGCCAGTTGCCCCAGTGGCGCCGGTAGCCCCTGTCGCGCCAACTGGGCCAGTGGCTCCTGTCGCTCCTACGGCACCATTGGGACCAGTAGGGCCAGTAGGCCCAGTAGGGCCGTCACTGCCAGTAGCCCCAGCAGCGCCTGTTGCGCCGGCAGGACCAGTGGCACCAGCTGGACCAGTCGCTCCCGTAGCTCCCGTTGGCCCTGTGGCTCCGGTTGGTCCGGTCGGCCCGGTTGGTCCGGTCGGCCCGGTTGGTCCAGTTGCACCATTCGCTCCCGTTGGCCCCGTTGGCCCGGTCGGGCCAGTCGGGCCCGTCGCTCCGCCGGGCCCCGTAGGTCCGACCGGCGTCCCTGGCGTGCCACAGTTCGGCAACAACAGGACGGTATACGTGCCTGGGACCGCGTGCGTCTCTGAGACCGTCCCCAGGCATTGCCGGGCGACAGGTGGTGTCGCGCCCGCATCATGACAGGCCCCATTCGAGATCGCACTGCTCTGGACAAAATGCCCCGCCGTTGTCGCGCCATCAAAGACGCAGAGGGCTGTGAGCATGCCCGTGGCAATCTGCGCCGTGCCCGTCGTGCCCGCCCCGCTGACGACAATGCCAAAAATGTTAAACGCATCCGCCGTGGTGGCGAGGATCGCGTTCCCGCCTGTCAGCTTGGCGAGGCGGTTGAGCATCGTGCCTGTGGTCGGATCATTCGGCACTGGCGACTGCGCGTAGCCAGACACCGCGGACAGAAGCGCGAGCACCATGCCCAGCACAAGCACGCGCAGGCGCCAGGTCATCAGATCACCTCGGATAGTTAAAGCCCTGCCCTTGTTGTCCGGCTGCCAGTGCATCCATGCGGTGCATGAGATACGTCAAATCTTCCCGTTCCTTGACCAATTCCCGTTCGCAGGTGGTCATCCGGGCTTCGAGCATCACGACGCGCTCATGTTGGGTATTGCCGATACTCTGGAGCGTATCGAGCACTTTGTCCTGCTCCCGATTCTTCTCCCCGAGCGAGGCCCACAGAATCGTCCCCCCTGCCAAAAGCATGGACGCCATCACGCCCATAATCCATTTATTCGTGCCGTTGCCGTTCACGCCTGCCATAGAGTCTGTGGTGGCCTATCGGTGTCCTAGTGCTTGGCAGCGTTGGTACTCGATCCTTGCAGCAAAAGAATCACGCGCAACAGTAAGCGGCCAGTTGTCCCGCCGGCGCCTGTCGTCACCAGAGTGGCCGTGATTGTGTCGGGGGTGGCATAGGGAGGAACCGGGTTTCCCAGTGTATCAACGACATGGCCGCCGCCTTGATTGAAACCCCCAATGAATAGACTTGCACCAAGATCAACTACCGTGTAAGAGGACGTGAATAGCCCGCCATCATCCAAAATACTTGCGGCATTTGCCCAACGGTTTGCGAAAACCCCATCTCCTATAGTGAGGTCTGCGGCGTCAGAGAGCCACTCTGCACTCTTATAGGCCCAGATATTGAACATCCACGCGCCCGTAGGAACCGCCACGGCGGCAGTATAGGTGCCCGCCCCGGCAGTTTCCGTAAACACCATATCAAACGACATAAACGAGCCGGCGGCTAGCCCTGTCACCGCGAGCGCCTGGCCATTGCCCGACCGTTGCAGGGCATTTACGAGCAGATCATCAAGCCCCCCGCCTTTGGCCCATGGGCCCGACGCGATGCCTTGCGGGCTCAGATTCAAGCACGGAATCCCATTCACATCCCAAAAGGCCGCGGCCAGCTTCTCGCTCATACCATTCTCCTGCTACGGAATGACCCGCACTTTATACGTTGAGGCGGTCGGTGTCACCGTGACATCGGAGCACACATACACTGTCACTTCGTCTGTGTTCGTGACGCGCGCTTTCCAGAATATCCCATCGCCGGGATAGTCGGTCGCTTCGGCCACAGCCACCATGGCCGTTGTGGCCCCGGTAACCGTTGCTGTCCCGCTATCACAGCCAATACCCACAATCGCCCCGCCGATGCTCCCAGTGAGGCCAGAGAGGAGGTCGGCCGTACACGCTTTGGCCCCAAATGCTCCGCTGTTGCGATAGAAACACTGGCCGTTGCTACCGGGCAGTGCGGAGTTGACCGCTGGCATCTGCGCCCAGACAAAGGCTGCGCCGACCAAGAGGACGCTTACATACAGGATGAGCCATCGCATTAACATCCACTCCCTACGTTGTCGATCAGTGTCACGGCCGTGCCACTCGTCCCGCAGTAGGCCACTTTCTTACACGTTCCGCCTGTCGTCCCAGCCACCCACTCCTCTTTACACAACCCGGCCCCGGGCGCCGTCGCGGAGGCGGTAATCTTGGTCTGAAACGCTGCGCCCGCCTTTTGTGTTAGCACCGTCGCTGAGGAGTAGGACGCGGGCGCACTTGCGTTCGAGACCGTACTATCTGGCGTAAAGGTGGTGCTGCGCCCACTCGTTTCATAGACGGCGATAAAATGTGTGTTGCCACCACTCCCCGCCAGTCGGCGCAAGCGCACATCAAGAGAACCATCGGCGTTGGCACGCCCATCGATCGCAAAGTCCTCGGTGGCGCTGGCATAATCCCCTTCCCAGGCTGGCGCAAGCGTCGTCCACGCGCCACTGTCCATGTTGTAGCCCACGGCGAAGAAATACTGTTTGGCGCGTTGCGGCCCCGAGACCGCGATAAAGAGCACCGCCTGCCCGGTCGGTGAGTCAAAGTTGCCTATCCCCACGACGTTGTTGCCGCTGCCGCTGGTCGGTATCGTGCGCGTAATCGTGCCGCCCGTCCACAGGATGAGCTCGCCCGACTTGTCAGGAATCGAGATCGTCCGATCCGCAACATGGCCCCCGTAGGTAAACGCTGTCTCTTTGGCAAAGGTGATGTCGTACAAGCTGAACGTCCCGTTATGTGTCGCAATGCGGTGCCCGTTGGCGATAGGATACGATTCGGTGCCGTCAATCCCTGACGACGCGGCCCAGATGTCCTTTTTGGGATCACTCGTGCCATACGTGACGCGCGCAATGCCACTCCCTGCCAGGTTGCGCCCCTCGAGCACGACGGCATTCACGCTCGTATTCCCTTGCACCCGAATGCCATTGACATAGCGGGCATGGGTGGCGTCATCCGTTTGGGAATCCTCAATACGCAAGGCGGCTTGCCACTGCGTGCCCCCCAGGGTTTTATCGCCGAGGGTGAGCAGACTGCCCCCGCGCAGAATGCCCTCCCAGTCATGGACATAGATGTGCACCGGATTGAACGTCTGATACGGCGAGATGGTTTGCTCGACGGTGTGCGAAGTGACCCAGGTGTACTGCCCTCCCTCCATCACGATCCCCGTGATCTGCTCCCCATAGGCCGCATTCGTGGTGGGGTCAGCGACCGTGCTGGCCACCACAAAGGCGCCGATACGCCCGCAGGGCACGAACACATACGCCGCGCCAGAGGGATTGGTGCCAGGTACTTTGTTGGAGTACGCGCGCGAGAGGGTCATCTGGGTGTTGCTATCAACGCTCTGAATAGGCCAGTACTCCCGCGTACCGCCTGTTGTATTATCCCCGGTGAACGCAAAGCAGCCAGGGAAGTTGACCGTGCCACCCACAAGCGTTGAGGTCCAGGCCGTGCTATGCCCAGTGATGATGAAGCTCCCCTCCGTGGCATCGGCATTGCCCGTCGAGTAGGGGGTCACGCTGCTATCCACGACCAGCCGATTCTGCCCCCAGAAGCCATCATTCATGGTATTGCTGTCCCCAGCAATCACCTGGGCACGCTGCACCGTTTTGCCACTGGCATGATTCGCCTGGAAGAGCGCGGTCAGCGTACAGGACGCGCCAGGGCATGGGCCAGCGCCAATGGCTTGAATCTGGGTGGTCTCGACATTCGCATCCCCGCCACTCAGCTTCTCAAACACCCCCTGCTCCACGGTGATCCAATCCCCCACCGTGAAGCCAGAGGTACTCGCCACTTGTACCGTTTTATAGTCATAGGGCAGCGTGGACTTGGTGACACTGCCCGCAAGGGTGGTACTCCCCGTCGCCGTGCTCACACTGGTGAGCGCCAGCGTGATATTCCCCGGCTGGCGTCCATGCAAGGTCATCATCGAACACCCTTCGTCGCCTGTGGCAGTCTTGTACCCACCACAGTAGTGTTGCAAGTCAATCCCGAAGCCATCGCCCACGCCCGCATGGATAGGATTCAGATTCATCAGGAACTTCTGGCCAGCCGCGTTAAAATTCGGATTCGCATAGAGGGCACTGATGGTCTTTTTGTCGCTATTATCCTCAGCGTTGCGGCCATTGAAGAAGATCGGCCAGAGGCGGATACCGATGAGATTGCCATAGGACTGCGGATTATTGAGCCCCGCAAACCACATCTGCGTGGGGATCGCGGTTTGCTCCCCGCCGCTCGGATCCGTGCGCTCTAACGGGTTGATATAGACCTGGCGACTGCCAAAGGCACTCTGGGACAGATAGGTAATGGAGAGCTGTTCCGTCTGCGCCACCTCGAAGCGATTGACCACCCGAAAGCGTGTCGTCACGTCCAGGCGCGGGTAGCTGAGACTGATGTTGTCGTAGTACTGGGTTTGCCCACCGTTGGTCTGATCTGGTCCAAACGTGAGAAACACCACGTCGCGCCCGTTATAGCCCTGGCTGATCGTATTCGTGGCAAAGGCGCCCATCTGGGCCACCCCGTTCAAGGTGACTTTGAAGCCGCCGCTGGTCGAACGCCGAAATTCGACCACCATCGTATTGACGGCATTGACCACGATCGCGTTGGCACTGCTTTCAATGAAGCTGACCGGTGGGACCGTGACGAGATTACTCCACCCCAGGTGACCGTCTGTTTTGAGCCAGAGGGCAAACCGGGTATTCCCTTCGCCGCCGTCCATATCCAGAATGCTTTGCGCCTGGGAGGGCAGTGCGGCAACCTCAAACAGGAACGTGGCGACAATGATGTCGCCATCCAGCAAATAACTGGTCGAATAACTCAGGGGAGGGATTGCCGCGGCATAGGTGCCAGACAGCACAGGACTGGTCACAATCGTGACGCCCCCATCGCCATTATTAAACCCGTCCGGGGTGCCATCCTCAAAGTCAAGGAGACCTACGACGCGGGAAGGGGCATCCTGCGCGGCCAATGCCCCAGGGATGGCGAGGGTGGTGCCGTCCCATGCTCCAAACCCTCCAAACGATCCGCTATTGTTGAACTGCACGGAGGTATCAACCCCGCCAGGCGTGCCAGAGCCGCCCCCCGTTTGCGCTACAAACGTATTCGGCGTCTCACACAGATACCACTGTTGCCCGGTGGTTGCGGCCGTATCCATGTAGACATCACCCACGCTACACGTCCCCGGCAACGAGCCACTATGCGGCACATTGAGGCGTCCCGTAAACGTATGGTTGCCGCTCCACGTCGGCGAAATCGTCTGGCTGAGGGGCGGTGCGCCGTCGCTGCGGAGGAAGGTGCTCGCACTGCCATTGACGACGGTAAGTCCAATCGTCGCGGTCGGATTGGCGCCGGTAGCGCCCCCGGCACCTTGCACCATCCAGGTATTCGTGCTTTCGCAGAGATACCAGCGCAAGCCCGACGTCGCATCGGTGTCCATGTACACATCGCCAACACTGCACGTTGCCGGCAGTGTCGTGCTATGCGGGACGTTCAGACGCCCCGTAAACAACCAGTTGCCGCTCATCGTGGGCGAGATCGTTTGACTCAGCGGTGGTGCGGCATCCGAGCGCATGAAGGTGGACGCACTGCCGTTGACCACCGAGAGGCCGATAGTTCCGGTAGGATTCGCGCCAGATGCCCCGCTTCCCACCACGTTAAAGCCTGTCCCCAGGCTATTACAGAGATAGAGCACGGGCGGCGAGGTGTCATCCACGAGGTAGACCTGGTGATTGGCAAGGCAGGTTGTGGGCAGATCGGCCAGCGGCCCGGTCGGAATGGGGTCAAGGTAGTTCGCCACCCCGGCGATATGCAAGGCCATGCCCTGCCCATCATGGAAGAAGCTCCGGCTCCACAGATCATTCAGGATGTTTGACCGACTCCACTGCGTAGGTGACGGCGCCACCCCACGCACAAGGAAGCACGGTTGCGGATTATCATGCGTGCCGCAGTCGTAGAAACTGGCAATCTGGAGGTCATTTAATTGTTGCGCGTAGGCGAATCCTGGCACTACAAGCCACAGGACAAGCCAGAGAAGCCAGAGGCGCTGGCGCATTAGTGGCCCCCGTCCTTCGCGGAAATGTTGCCTACCCCGTTGGCTCCTGTCAGCACAATGCCAATCGTGACGAGCGTTTGTGCCCAGGCTTTCCCAGGAAACGCGGTGGCAACGGCCATGAGGACGGTGCCGACAAGGCCGATGTAGCCGCTAATGGTGGTTTTGCTGTTCTCCATAGACTCCTCTAGGGAAGAGAAGGTTCTGTCCGTGGCTGTGCCTGCATGCCTTGCTGCACCGCTGCGTTAAAGAGTGCGAGCGCGCGCGGATCAACACGTCCGCCGGACTGCACGAGTTTTTCAAGCACAGGCCGCATGCCTGGTGTTAGCAGTAATTTCGAGATACCGTAGCTCATCATGTCGGCCGTAGCGAGTGCTGTGCCAACTATCGCCCCATGTCCCGGATGGCCACCAAACATGCCGTAAAGTGTTGGCCCTACCAATTCACTCACCATGCGCCCTGGCGTCGGCGGCTTCAGTTGCGGCTCTACTGTGGCTGGAGGTTCATACGTTGGTGGACGGGCACGAATGCTCCCAGGCTGCGCTGGCGGTTTCCCCCCAAGTTGCGGTATTCCTGCGAGTGCATCCAGGTTGCTGACAAGTTGCTGCCGTTCTGCTGGCGTAAAACTCCCCGCAAAGAGCTCGTCATACTCTTTCGCGTTCGGATTCAGCAACCGACCTACTTTGGTACGAAGTGAGCCGGCGGCAATGCGCGGCAACCCGTCATTCCCAATCGAGATGGCGCTTTCAACGGCTTGTTCGAGGTCACTGACAGCAAACTCTCGCCTGGCGGCTTTATTGGCGGCGCGGAGCGCATCACGCCCTTGTGGGGCGGTTTCCAGGGCATCTTGCAGACCATAGTAGAGTTGCTTCGCAGCGGCCCTGATACGACTATCGCTACTCCGCGTCAGCGGCCCGACGTCCTTCAAATACTGCTGGACTTGACCTACCGTGCTCTTTTCGTCCAATTCCAGAATGTTGGTTGCGAGATGTTGCAATGGTCCCGGCTGGCGTGCCTCAAGGGATAAGCCCAGTTTTTCTTGGACTTGCTCGGCGGCTTCTTGCGCTTTCGTCAGGATGACAGGTTGCTGCCCATACTGCGCGGTGAGGTCACGATAGAGCGCACTTGCGGGCTGTGGTGGGGCAAACTGGCCAGGGATGCCACGCGCCTGCGCCGTCCCTGCGCCCTGTGCCTGTTTGGCCGCGTTATATTCTTGGAGTGCCTGGCGATAGGTCCGCTGCGCCTCTTGGGCCTTGTACGTCATCTCCTCGTACATAGTCACTTGTTTCTTCGCAAACGCCTCTTGTGCGGCTTGCTGCGCCGCCATATTTTTCTGCTGGGCATCCCGCAACGCTTGGCCTGCACGACTGATACGCGCCATCCCGCCTGCAATATCTCTGGGCGCTTTGAGGAGTGATGGCACAAGCGGGCCAGCTGCCGCCACAATATCTCCAGTCATCCCTGGTTCTTCGAGCCCATACCGCTTCTTGATTTCCCGCGACACCATACTGCCAGCCATCGCGCCCATTGGCACACCTGCGCCAGCAAAGGGACCGGTAAGCGCACCGAGCGCCCCGCCTCCTGCCGTCAACACAATATCTAACCCCAGTGCTGCCGCCATCTTGCCCAACTCTGGCGCTCGGAGCAGTTCGGTATCCACAAAGCGTTGGCGTGTCTGCTCTGGGAGTACTTGCAAGGCTTCGGCCCCTGGCAACCACGAGAACGCCTCGCGCTCCTGCGCTGAGACGGCTGGCGCAGGCGTGGCCGGTTGCATGATCGCTCTCGCCTGCGGTGGGGCCGGTGGGGTGGCTGATGGTGGCAAAGAGGCCGTAGGCGTGGATGGGGGTGTCGGCGCTGGCTTCCCCGCAGGGCGCACCCCTCGGTTGTACCAGAGGTCTTGTTGCGCCTCTGGCGTCAACTTGTCCCATACTTGTCCTGTTTCAAAATACGCTTTGTGTGCCGCATCCAGTTCGGCCATACGTACTACTTTCCTAGTTGGTCATAGACGGTCATGGGGTCAACATCAGGAGGTGGCACGTTGCTAAAGTCATGCTCGTAGGTGTACCCTTTGAGCGGCCCATGTGTGACTGGATCAATGCCCATATTCGTTAGCATGTTGTCCACCATCTCTCGTTGGTTCTGAATGAAGCGATCAATCCCTTTCAACTGTGCCTTGAGTCGGCGCACACTGCCCCGCGCCCCGAGCGGGTCAAACAACTTTTCCATGCGAAGGATGTCATTTTCAATGACGCCACGCTGCGCCCCGCCCCCGGCGGCGGTTGACTTGACCGCATTCGCATGGATGTACGCAAGTGAATGCCCCAGGTTTTCAAGGAGAGGAATTTCCTCATTGAACATCTTGTCTTTATAGTCCTCAGACAGCCAGGGCACTTGATCCAAAAACGTCTGCTTAAAGTCTTGGAACATGCCACGCAACCCCACATTTTGCTCTTTGAGCAGTGGCTCAATCATCTTGAGCTGTTGGCGTGACTGATTCATACTGGACTGTTCAGCGAGCCACATACGGGCTTGTGTCACACGCTTGGCGTACCCCTGCTCTTGTTTGCCCTCGGCAATTGCTTGGTCAACCTTTTGCATATCACCAATGGTCAATTCTGCTGGGTCTGCGCTCGGGATTTTCCCCTCTGCCGCTAATCGCCTCGCAGCCGCAATATGCTCCGGTTTCCAGCCCACGGCGGCATGACGAATGCCAAGGGCTTGTGCATCATACTTGGGCGATGCCCCCGTATCCGAGCGAGGGATAGCGGGCTCTTGTGCCTGTGGCGCTCCTCCGTGCCCCGGCGGAATCGCCCGCCCTGTCGGGAGAGGCGTCGGCGGTGCGGCTGGCCCTGGCACGCCTCCCGGCGCTGGTGGGCCCCCTGCACGGCCTGGAACAGTTGGCCCTCCGCCAGCGAGCGGTGTTTGTGGCTCAACGGTCACTTGGATAGGCGCAGACACGCCCCAAGCCTTCTGCAAGCTGGGTGGTAACGGCTGATTCCCCCACAGCGACAGATAGGCTTCCTTGGCCAGCTGCGCGGCTTTGCCTTGTGGCTGCATCTCCACCAGCGCCTCAATAACCTGTGTCGCCCGCTCTTGCCCGAGTTGGCGGAAGTGCGCCGTATACGCGTGCACCTCTTGCGGAGCGAGGCGACTCGCGCCTGGTGGCTGCACAGGTGGAACCGCTCCTGCCGTAGGTGGTGTGCCAAGCGGCAACGGCTGCGCTGGTGGCTGTGCGGCACGTGGTTGGACGGCGGCGGGTTGTTGTGGCGTCGGAGGTGCCGTGCCTCTTCCACCCATCAGTTCCTCAAGCGTCTGCCGTGGCCGTGGCCGCATCTGCCCTGATTCTGGCACTGGCTGCGCCTGATTCCCTGGGAGAGATTGCAAATAGTCGCGCAACTCATCCGTTTCTGGCTGTGTCAATGTTCCCGCATAATACTTCTGTCGAAGCTGCTGGTGGCGAAAGTCCGGATAGGGCATTTCTTTCGGCGCGGCTGGCCCTGCCGTGGCCCCTGGCAACGCTTGAAACTCATACCCTTGTTGCCCTGTTGTCAGGTCTACAAACTCCACCATCACGCGCCCGTGCGCCCAGTCTGGCGTAATCTTGGTGATATGTTTCCCGCCGCGCTGCGTTTGGCGCAACTGTGCCTGGAGTTGTTGCTTTGCTACCGCCGTCTCGAGCGGCAACAATTCCCGCTTGGTCCGTGCTGTCTGGCGCTTGAGTTGCTCTTCCTCAGACGGAAAGAACTCGCTACTGACCGCGTTGGCCGCATCGGCAAGCGCGGTCCCGACGATTGGCCCCCAAACATTGAATGTGGCAGGCATACACGACTCCTATCCGTATGGATTCAGGTAATCAGGGATACCGCCACCCGTATCTGGGACAAAGGTATCAGGCGGATTGAGCGGGTCCACCGGGTTGCCCGTCGTATACGTGCTGGGATTGATATTCAGTGGTGGCAACACATCGCCCCCGGCTGTGCTCGGCAGCACGCCGAGCGCCTTCAACAGATTCACAATCGCCGTCCCCGTCGAGCCATACTGCCCTGCCCCGCCACCGGTGAGCTGTTGGAGCAACTGCCCCAAGCTGCCCATGCCGCCCTGGCCCCCAAGCACGCCGCTGGCCTGTGTCAGCGGATCGCCTGCATAGGCTGGCCGTGGTGGCATCGGGACATCAGGGAGCTGTCCCGGTATCGGTGGCGCAGGCGCTCCGGGCACTTGCGGGTAGAACTCCGGCTGTGGTGGACCGGGCACGCCAGGATACCCCGCAGGCATCGGCGCTTGGGGGTACTGGGGGAGCCCCCCCGGTACCGGCGCTTGCGGGACTCCCGGCAAGCCCCCTGGCACCGGAGGAGCAGGCGCATACGGTGTCGTCGGCCCTTGCGGTGCGTAGGTGTAACCCCCGAGTGCGGCTTGCTGGGAGCCCAGGTAGTTTTGTGTCGCCTGCTGGTAATAGGGGGCGAGATTGGACACCAGCGCCCCCGCAACTGCCCGGTTGTACGCCCCACCATCGCTGACACCCTGCCCTGCAAGATTGCGTGCCATGCCCTGCGTGACTTCTTGTTCTACCCCACGCAAGAACGGATTGAGCATCGCCTGGGAACCTGCCGCGACCTGGTTCGGATCAGCCAATCGGCCAGCGATCGCATTCCGTGAGGCCAGCGTATTCTGGATGTTGGAGCGGTCTTGCGCGATCTCTTTTTGAATCTCAGGATACGTCACATCCCGCGCATTTTTGTACCAGTCTTGCTGCTGGCCCTGGTACTGGGTGGCAAGCTGCCGCATCTGCTGGTAGTCAGCGACTTGCTGCCCAAAGACGCCTTGCTGCTGTTGCTGGTACTGCACATCGAGGCCACGCATCAGCGCATAGTCCGCCTGTTGCTGGGTGTATCCTTCCGAGCGCAGGCGGTTGTAATTGTCGATAAGTTGGCGCTGCGTGTTGTAGTCAAGCTGCTGCTGGCCGTACTGTCCCTGGCGCTGCTGGTTAAAGGTATCAATCAAGTCTTTGGCATGGCCGTAGTCTTGCTGGGAGGTAATATACCCGGCTTGCTGCTCTTGATACTGCTGATTCTGCTGCGCCTGATACTGCGTCGAGCGCTGCATCTGTTGCTGGAAATTATCGAGCTGTTGCTGGTACGCGCCCCCGGTCTGCTGGTTATACTGGTTGAGTTGCTGGTAATACTGCGCGGCCATTTGCATGAGGAGCTGGTAGAGCGCTTGCTTCTCCCCGTAGACTTGTTGCGACTGGCCCGCTTGCGCCACGCCACCAGCCACACCGATGCCCTGGCCGACCAGGCCAATCAGGGCAGGCAAGAGTGCGCCCCAGTTCAACCCGCCGCCGCTGGTATCGGTGCCCGTTGTCGGATCAGTCGCCATACTGCCTCCATCGCTGCGTGCCGCGTACCCTAATCCCTGTCCGGTGATCGCCTTGACGAGACTGCCCAGCCACGGCACAATCGTGCCCGCGGCTGCCCCTGGGACACCTGCAAGCAAGGTGCTAATGGTGCCCGCTGTGCCCTGCTCAGGATTGGCCGCAAGACTGCCGACGTTATACCCCAGACTCGCCAGTTGGGCTATTTGTGTCGCGGTCAGGCCACTGCCGAGTACCCCACCACCAGCGCCCACTGCGGCAAGCGCCCCGCTGACCGCTGGCGCCCCGGCCATGCCGAGCCCCGTTCCCGCAATAACGATGCCCGGCATACTGCTAAAAATATTCGTACTATCGCTCGACGGGTCATAGAAGGGCCCGCCCGGCTGGTTATACTGAATGTCCCGCTGAAACCAGTCGAGGTCTTGCCGGAACTGCGGGCTGTTATACACCGGCTGCGGGTCAAACTGGGGGTTGTAGCGATGTGGCTGCCCATCTGGCCCGGTCCACGACAGCTGCCCATCATCGTCATACCCAAAGCTATACGTGGGGCGATAGAGCTGAAATTGTTGCAACCATGCCGGCTGGTTCTGCCAGGGAATCGCCATAGGCTACACCCGCATCGGACGCCCAACCGGCTTGGGCTGCACCTGGTACTGAATCCCACGGATCCCCAACGAGCCCGCCCCACTCAATTCAAAGTACGCCCCGTCCCCCGTCAGCCCGATTTCAAACGACGCCGTATCTTCCACGACGTTGCGCAACGGCGAGCCCACGGGCGCATTGGCCCCCACGCTCACGCGCTGCACTTTGCTGGTGTACACGCGATTGGCGACGGGCCCCAACGCCATCTGGCCCGTGATAATCTGCCGAGCCGCGATGCGAAAGAAGTTCACCAGCACGCGCTGCACATACGTCAGTGAGCCTGGTGCGGTAATCGGCGCCCAGCGCACCCGCCAGGGAATCGGCGTGCCGTTATCATCTGCTGCGCCAGAGAACAGCTGAAACACCCGTCTGCCACCCTGCTCTCCCGCCACGAGTCTGGGCAGAGCTACGGGGTCTACAAGGAAGTTCAGGGTGGCAAACGGGATAGGAAACGTGCATATCGTCCACGCCCGGCGCACGAGGTCATAGACAAAGGCCCGCGTGTTGCCGCTTTGTCCCAGAATGGGGCATACACACAGATACAGTGGCGGATTCTGCGACTGGGACGCGACACTGAGCGGCACATGCGCCCAATCCAGGCCGATAATTTCATCCTTGCCAAACAGGTAGGGCCGCACGGCTTCACTCAAGAGATGGTCGTTCAGGCCATCGTAGAGCGCAAAGCCCCGGTGCGACAGGCGCATAATCCCCGCCGTCCCCTCCGCAGAGATAAACTGAATGGAGCGCGGGGCCATACACCCCATATCGGTCTTGACTTGCGTAAAGGTCGGTGTCGCGCCCTGGGGGCCAAAGGTGCCACTGCTCAGGTACGTGCTGAAGTTTTTGAACACGACCAGGAAATCATCGGGCGCAATGCCGGTTTCTGCCACGGTGAACACCGCAAGGCCGGTCCCTACTTGCCCGTCATCTTTGGCGATGAACACCTGAAAGCTCACCGGCCAGTTCTGGAAGTTGTTAAAGTCCGACTGCCTGAGCGAGCTTGGCCCGTCATACGTCGAGGTGGCTGCGGCCGTATTCCACGCCCACAGCGCCCCGCGATGGACGATCAGATGTTGCGCCCCCGGCGTGATCGAGGCCGTGGTATTGTCCGTTGGCGGATCGGTATGATCGCCAGTGAGCCCGATGTCAAGCACGGTGGTGATACTGCCGAGTGTCGCAATCTTGCCCTGCGTGCTACCGCCCCCGATGCGCCAGACGTAGTAGCCGAGCGCGTTCGGCACCTCATCCCACGTCAGCACATTGTAGTCGGTCGAGTTGAGAATGGCCGCGCCTGTCCCCGTCGAGCCGACACCGCTCGCCTCTGTGGTCCCATTGGCGTTAAAGGCCACCACAACGTAGCGATAGGTCGTCGTCCCTGGGGTGCCAGCAGGTGACACGCTGGGCGAGTTGGGCGCAGAGAGCGGATTGCCGGTAATGGGCGCAAACGCCCCGCCATCGGTAAAGAACGGGGGATGGTAGCCGTCCGTAATCAATGCCCGGTTGAGCCACGGTGTAATCGTTGGCGTATCGAACACGTCGGTAAACGTGCCGAGGGGTATCCACACCCCCGAGGCCAGGCGCAAGAGCTGTTGCGTATTGTTGGCGAGACGCACAACGGCCAGTTCAAGGCGCTCCCCGCTGATGGTGGTAAACGCTCCCCGGGCGAGGACGGCGACGACGGAGGCCGGGGTAGTCTCCACGGTGACAAGCCCATCGCGCACGTTCATGGACCCATGCTCGTCAAGGATGACGTTATCCCCACGCAAGACTTGATTCTTGCCAATAAGGTGCGGAGAGGCACTCGCGTTGACCCCGCCTGAAAAGTCTGTTTTCTCAATCGGTCGTAGGGGCATGGTTGTTCGCCAATGCTAAGACATTGATCTCTGGACAGGACATATCGCCCGGCGCATACTCCATCGTTGTGAGCGCCTGGTGCAACGCCAGTCCCAGCAACTCTACGAGCTTTTCATCCTTATTGAGCCTGGTTTCCCGTAACTCCTCAAGAATGGCGTGTACCAATTCGTGACAGAACGACTGTCCTTCAAGCTCTGGCGGGGCATTGTGCAAGCCGTCGGCCCGTTGCAGCACAATCCGATGCTGGTCAGGATAGGTCGCACCGTTGCGCCCCTCGGACTCCTGCCAGTCAGTGCGGTACTCCACGCGGTAGCGAGAACCAAAGATGCTAAAGGCTGTGGGGATACGGAGGTCAGACATGTTTCCTCTACGGAACTATCGTGCCAAACGGCCCATAGGGCGCCAAGCCACCCACGGCCTGATACCCATACGCGGCCACCTGCGCCAGTCCATCCTTGACTGGATCGCTTTGCCACGCCGGATCACCCAAAATCGTGTTCACCGCATCGACATACTGCCCATGCAGCATTTGTGCCCCCTGGTAATCCTGCTCCGCTCGCTTCACCGTCTCCAAGACATGCAAACGCAGTGGGGCCAGAAACGCCTCTGGCACTTCCACCAGGCTCGTCGCCGCCGTGATCTTGGTCGGTGTCCGCAGCCCCTTAATCCACAGGGAGCACGACAGGACATTCTCCGTCGCATAATGCACCTCGGCCACGGTCCCTGAGCACGCCCGCCGCGCAATCGACAGCGTGTTGTTCGTGCCATTGACGCTGTTGTACTGAATGATCTCCCCGCCGACCCGCAGATACCCGAAGGACTGAAAGCCCACGACACTCACCAGCGGGATACTGTCATCCGTGGGTCCGATGTCGGCCGTGAGCTGCGAAATCGGGTCCGTGATGTTCGGATTGGGCCAGAAGAACACCTCGAGCACGCCGAGCCGTCTGTGCGAGCCATACGTCAATGGTTGCGACACAGCCTGTGACGGATAGATCGTGTATTGCTCCGGCATGGGGTAGCACTGGCGCTGATATGCCCAGGCATCCTTCACCACATGCCAGCGTTGATCCAGGGGGTACGACGGCAAGCCAGACGAGGCTGCGAATGGCCACCAGTCCTCCACCAGCCAGTTCGTACGGGTCGACGTTTCCCGCAAGGCATCGGTCAACCAGATAAACATGGTATCTGCGGTAAAGCGTGCGCCATCATGGGTGCAGTCGATCGTCGGGTCTTGGAGCAACGTCAACGGGTTAAAGGTGGGGTCTGGTATCTGGGCGCGAATCGACTTAATCAGGTCGCACGCGGTAATCGGTGCGGTCAAGTTCGGCTGAAAGAGCGCAAGGATGATGTCAGGGGTTGCTAACGCTGGCGGTGCGGCCATTTACACCCCTCCCGGCACAAGCACGGTAATGTCTTGACTCTCGCCCCACCACGCGGGCACATAGTCGTGCTCGGTAATCCCATGCAAGCGCAAGTGTGTCGTCTCCACGTGGGGTGTCGCATACACCGGGATACCCTGTTCCCGACAGCGCAGGAAAAAGCTCAAATCTTCCCCGTAGTGACCGATGTGATTAAACGGCCCGGTATCAGGATACGCCTTCTTCAGCCGTGCAAAGACACTGCGATGCACCAGCAGACAGCCACCGCCCGCCGCGTCCACCCGGAAGCACGGTACGCTGGAGTCATACTCAATGAGCGGCACAAAGCCCCCGCCGTCATTGTCATTCCACACGTACAGATTGGGGTGGAAGGGTAGCACTTTATGGCGGTAGACGCCTGAAAGCACCGGCGTCTTATACTGCTCCATGAGCTGCACCATTTTGAACACGACATCGGGCTCAAAGCGGTGATCCGTGTCCGTCATCCAGACCCAATCGCCCAACATTTGCTGCGCCAGGTCATTGCGGGCATGGGCATGGAGTGAGAAGGTGGTACGGGTGTAGTACAGGCTCTCGTCTGGCCCACACATAAAGGCCGTGTTGAACTCCCGCATCTGCCCCCAGTCCCAACAGAACGGCTCAGGGACGGCCAACAAGCCGCCCAGGTAGGCGACGGTCCCTTTACACTGGACTCTATTCAGCATAGGCCACCTTCCGCCGCGCTTCGCGTGCCTTGTCCCGTAACGCTTCCTCGATGATGCCCAGAAACAGCCGTGCGGTGCGCGTGAACGTGACGCCCGCTGCCCAGAGCCGCTCGCGCCGACTCCGCATGTCGCGTAAGGCACCATTCCGTAGGAGCGCCACGACCTTCTCGACAAACGCGTCCAGATGCCGCGAGGGTGGCGAGGGAGAGGTGAGCAACGCGCCGTTAAACGCCTTCTCAAACCCATCGCTCGGCGCTGTCACCACGGGCACGCCGAGTGCGCACGCCTCCATGATCGACACTGGCATGACTTCACACGGCATAGGTGGCTCACTCGGATAGGCAAGGAGCGTTGCCGTAGCCAGGGAGGCGAGCACGTCCTGGCGTGAGCCACCATGCGGGTGCAACGTCACCAGGGCGTTACACGCTTCAAGTCCCTCAAGAATGGCGTGATACTGCGGAGGATGCGCCCGAATGTGCTCCAGGTTGCTCCACGCCACCAGATGCGCTTCTGGGACTTCCCGCTGAATGAGTGGCAACGCCTTGAGCAGCACATGCAAGCCGCGCTCCGGCGAGGTGTGATAGAACAGCCGCCCTGGCACGGGCTGCGGCTGGGGATACGCGCCATAGTCCCAGCCATTCGGCACGACGCGCCAGGGCTTGCCATTGGTGTACTGGCACAAGTGGGCCGCGTTATGGTTTGTCGCCGAGAGGTACAAGTCTACACAGGGGTACTGCGCGTCTTTGAGGAAGGGTGGCTGGATCGTCTGGTGCCACACCACCTTGAGCCGTGCTTGCCACCACTGAATAGGTCGCGCATCGTGAAACGCCACGGCCACATCAGGGAGCGCCATACGCTCACGCAGGGGGAGGTTGCGGTACTCCAGGCTTCCTCCCTCATCGGTGGTATGGATGATGTCCTCTGGTATCCCATAGTGCGACCACACGCGCACATGATGGCCGAGGCCAGCCAGCGTATGCGCCAAGCCAAACGCGTTGACCTCCGTGCCTGTCAGACCGCGTGTATCGGTGCACAAGGACAACGGATTCAGGGTACGAACTTCGCCATTGCTGTAGAAGCCGAGTGCCGCTTTGTCCAGGAGGAAGTCAAGAATCATAGCCCCTCCTCCTCAATCCACTGCGCGTACTGATCCACCACACCCTCCCAGTCAAACCGCTTCCGGGCGTCGGCCATCATTGGCCCGCGCAGCGCGTCTTGCCACGCCGGTTGCTGCATGAGCGCCACAGCCGCCATCGCAAACCGCCGCAGTTGCAAGCGATCATGTTCGGCATCGCCTTCCAGGCCAAACCCGGCGAGCAGATTCTCGCCCGTCGCCCAGGTGGGATTCACCACAGGGATCGCGCCAAGGGCCTGTGCTTCCATGAGGCTAATGTGGCCGGTTTCGAGAAAGTTGGTGGGCGCCACCATGAGGCCTGCCTTGAGCCACTCGCGGTACAGTTCCGGCTGGCCGAGACGGCCCCGGCGAATGACGCCAGGCTGTTGGAGGAGGCGATCCAGTGCGGCCCGATGGTGCGAGAGCGATTGCTTGTCCGGAAGTTGGTCGATGTTGTCAAAGCCGTAGGAGACATGGAGCTCCGCGTCAGGCACAAGGAAACGGATCAGGCGGAACGCATCGAGCAAGCCCATCAGGCCACGGTCAGGCGAGGACGCAAACATGAGGCGGTGCGGGTTGCGGACAGGGAGCGGCTCAGACAATACCTGATCTACGAGATCACCGCGGATGCCGTTGCGCGACTGGTAGATTTTGCTGGCGTAGTCGGGATGTTGTTTCTTGAGATAAGCAGTATGGTCGGCGCAGAGGCCAATAAAACGGGCTACGCGGTCCAGGCCGTCTTGCTTCCAACTCGGCTCCATATCCGCGTCTTGAAACACGCACCAGAGCCGCTGGTCTGGACGTTTGTCAAACCGCCCTACCCAGTGCATCCCGCGAATGAGTATCCACAGACCAGGCGCGTCAAAGTCGGCGTGAGAGATGTCGCGCCATTGCACCTGGCGACACCATATCTCGTTGAGCTCATCCGCCTGGAGAAACTCGACGCGATCAGGCGGCAGTGGCGCATACGAAATGACCCGATGCCCGCGTGCAGCGAGTCGCCAGGCCATCTCGCAGTGCATCGTCTCAGAGCCGCCAATCCCAGGCGTATCAGGATTGCGCCAGTCCCACGGGCCAAAGTGCCGCATGGGACTGAACAGGTGTATCGTCGCCATCGAACCCCCCTTCCGGCCCCGGAGCGCCGGGATACCAACAGCCCTCCTTTTTACACACCTGGCAACAGGTCCACCAGGGCATCAAAGGTGCTCCCATCATTCTGGCTGTACGTCGCGGCAATGCGGGCAAACGTATAGGTTTGTGCGTCGGGCACAACCCCCGCCATCAGGAACGTCTCATCATCCGCCACCCGTCGCGCATAGGCAATGGCGATGGTGCGGAGTTGCGACGTAAAGCCGGAATCATAGGCCACTTGCAACTCGTAAATCGGCCCTACGGAGCCGGTGCCCGACACAAACCCCTTTTGCCGCACAATCGCCCGCCCCCAGGCAATCCCGGTGGGCGCTTGCATGACGGGCGACGTGGAGGCATTCTGGTCCGCCAGTTCAAAGTGGTACGCAATCGTCGGCGGCGTATTCGGTGCTTCACCCACACCCACCAAGAATGGGTGCGTGTGTGCTTTGGCCCAGCCGCCAATGGAGAACGCCATACATGACTCCTTTCTGTCCATGCCAACGTGCGACTAGGCGTTGCTAATAGAGGTAATCAGTGCATGAGGGCGCAGACTGAGAAACTGTATCTGCAACAGCACATACACCCGCGTGACCGCAACATACTGGTACGTGGGCTGGATGTACGGGTCCATTCTGAAATGCATGTTGGGATGGAAGATCGGCCGCACGTATTTTTCCGTGAACATCTGCATTTGCCCACTGGGAATAAACTGGTCATGCAGTACCACGGCCCGGTTGAACATCAGATTGCGGAACCCGCCCCGTGTGGTTTCCTCATCCTCAATGAACCGCTGGTTGTTTTGCAGCAATCCCCAGTACGCATTCCAGCCCGCCTGCGTGGTGGCGATCAGGGTCGGTTCTTCGTTCCCGAAGCTGCACTGCCCGTACACGCCTTGCATCCCGGCGAGGTTCAAACTGGCACCCGTCGAGTTGGGCGCGGCCGTCATCGTGGTGGGACCATTCCCGCCGTTACACTCCCACACAAAGCCGGTGGTTGGGTTGCTCTGAATGGTGATCCCCGCGTAGGTGCCCGAGGACGCCAGCGCCAGCGGAATGCCGTCGAGATCGATGGCGGTATTCTGCGGCGAGGTGCGCTGTAAGGCCCGGTTGAGCTTCATCAGCATGGAGCCAAAGGCAATCTCTTCCTTGGCCCGCACCAGATTGACGACGCCGGCCAAGCCCTGATTGAGCACCGCGTCAAGAATCGGAATGGCACAGAGTTGCTGATACGCGCGCCATTGGAGCTCCGCAGGCTGCGCGGAGTCGGTGACATCGGTGGAGAGCATCTGGGTGCCCCAGAACGCCCCACCCGTCAGCTCTTCTTGATTGATGACCGGCCAGACAATGGCACCGCCCTGGAACTTGCGTCCGAGGCGTGTCAGGCGCCACCACAAGGGACTTGGCTTAAATACCGCGTCCACCAGTTGCGGCTGGAAAAACTTTTGCGTCATCGCGTTCGCCGTATTCAACAACGTAATCGGTGGCTGCGAGAGTTGGGAACCAATCCCACCAGCGGCCATAGCACAACCTCCTTACAGAGTTACGCCGCCCCTACGCAGCACCAGTGTTGTAAAACTCACGGAGAATGTCGGCATCTTGGAGGACCGCCGCCTCCGCGTCATCCATCGAGCCAAACTGCGGCTGGGCCGCTTGCACGGTCTGCGGTGGGCCATACGGCATATACGGCACATGGGGTTGTGCCTGGAATTCCTTGACCGCTTCTTCCTTCCCGGCAGCGATGCCTTCCTGTCGTGCCTTGGCGAGTTGCGCCTCATAGGTCATGAGCTTGTAGTAGTCGGCCACATCGCCCGGCTGTGCCCGCTTCTGCTGAATAAACTCGGTGAGCTTGGCGGGGTCCAGGCCAGGATCGGCCGCTTTCAGTTGTTCCATGCGCATGACCACGGGAATCTGGGCAATGTTCGCCATGAGTTGCTGTTGCAGCTTCATCATGTTCGCCATCTGCTCGTGATTCTGCTGCGCCATTGTGCGGGCTTCTTGGGCGGCTTGGTGGAGTGGCCGCAGCACCGGATCGGCGCTGTAGTCAATCGCGGGAGGCACAGGCGACGGTGGGGTGTTGGGGTCCACTTGCGGATGCGCCAAGGCATAGGCGAGACGTTCCTCGAGGGCTTGCTTCTCCGCCGCGTACACGTCGCGCTGGCGGTTCGATTCCCCGAGCGCCCGGTTGACGGTGCCCCGCAGATCGCCCAGGCTGACGATGCCCCGGCCATCGCCCATATCAATTTGCATCGCGTCAGGAAAGCGCGTGCCGTCTTGGAGTACATCGGTCCAGGTAAAGTCTGCCATACGTTAAGACTCCCAATGGGCGCAATGGCCCACGAGACACACAGGGGAATTAGACGCGTCTCCAGAGGTGTGTTGCGTCTGCTGCTTGCACCACGGACAATACAACCACAAAGACTGCATCTTACAACCCCACAGGCATCGCGCCTGGTCCCGCCGCTTCGCCCGGGGCGCCCATCGCAGGAATCCCCGGTGGCGGAGGTGCCACATCGCCTTGTAACAGGGTTGCGCTCTTGTCCATCGCTTTTTTCACATGGACGAGCGCCGTGGCCAGTTCCCGCGCCACATCGGGTGCCCGCATTTGAAACCGCGCCATGGCAAAACCGATGGCGGACATGGCTTGTTTCATCGCCGCCGCTTCGCCCCCAGGCGAGGGTTGTGCGGCAAGACCTGGTATCTGATCCGCGCCCGGTGGTGGGCCACCCATCGGGGAACCACCGGGTGGCCCACTAGGGCCACCACCCGGACGCCCTGCCTGTTGGAGCAGTTGGGCGATTGGATTGGGTGCCATCGTTGCCATAGCTTACTGCCCACCACCAGGGAATTCTTCCTTCCACTCGCTCACGTCATCGCCCCCGCCACTAATGAGCGGCCGTGCCTGATTGCCAATCGGGTCCAGGACGCCGAGCGGATCAGCGGGCGTACCGTATTCCCACGAGCGGACTTGTGCGTGATGAATCCCAGGGCTATAGAGTGGGCTCACCATCTCAACGCGTTTGCTACTTTCGGCCATGACAGCCTCCTTGCGTCAAGAGAGCCACACAACGGCGTCTGCATTGGTGGCTCCCCTGGTGGGGTTTAAGCCCCGTTGCAGTTAATAGCGCTTGCCTTTACGCCCGCGCCTCCGACGTTCGTACACCATCGGTGTGTCCTCGTGTTGAGGGGGAAACCCCAGGCTACATGCGGCGTCCACCGCGTTTGTGCTTCCGCCGGCTGCGACGTTCATACACCATGCCTGATCACCTCCCTTCCCTAGTATTTCCGGTCACTCGGCGTAGGGACCGAGTGACCGGCGAGGAGATAACTCTGCGTGCAGTGGAGCAGAGACATCACGTATGACGGTAGCATCGGGAGTGGGAAAAAGACTAGACAGGCGCTATGCGTAGGTGCTAGAATCAGGCAATCAGACCTCAGAGAGGCGGAGGAAGAGCGGAGAATAGCCAGTGAGGCGTTGTACCGTCCATCTCAGTGAGCGACAAGTCGAGGCGATTCAGCTCGAAGTGGTGCGGCTGGCGCTGCCGTTTGCGGAAGTACTTAGGCGGATTATTGACCAGGGATTGTTAGAGCGACAAGGGGGGAGTGATGTGCTCAATCGACCCGACACCGGAAGGACGGTGAGGATGCCAACGCAACGTGTGCCTGATAACATGGCCACAACCTGTACAAGCTGTGGCGCTCCTATTGTCTTTGCAAAAAGCACCGAGACAGGCAAGACGATTCCGCTTGATGTGCGCAATCATCCCATTTATGTCCTAGTGATTCATGACGGGGAGGCGCGGGCAGTCCGGTCCCAGGCGTATATTAGCCACTTCGTCACATGCCCACAGCGAGAGCAACACTCGCGGCGCGAGGATACCACTGCTACCCCAAAGGAGAGCTAATGCTCGAAGGACAGAACATCATCGTAGTGGACCTGGAGACGGCCAGAAGTGCGGATGATTGTAAGGTCTGTGGCGAGTCTGAGATGAAATGCCGACTAATGTATAACGACCCGATGTCAAGCCACCGGTTCACGCCCCTCGGCTGGAACAACAAGCCTGCCCTTGGCCTCAGCATCGGCTGTTTCTATGACTACCAGGACGGCCTGTATCAGTGGTTTGACCCCCATACCCTCCAAGCCCTCATGCGCTACTGCGTCCAGACCCAGCCGCTACTCGTGAGCTTTAACGGCATCCGCTTTGACTTTCCGCTCATGCGTGGGCTTGTGCGACGTGAGGCGGAACAGCACCGGCAGGATGGCTCTGAGATACTTGCTGCGGATATGGCCGAGATGTGCGACCAGTTCAAGCTGCTTTGTGCTCGATCCTTCGACATTCTGGCCGAAATCTGGAAGGTTGATCCTGGCCGCAAGTTCGCACGCAGCCTGAATAGCCTTGACATTATCGCCCATGCCAACGGGTATGGACGTAAGGCCATGAACGGCGCACAGGCTCCACGTCTGTGGCACCAAGGCCGCTATGCCGAGGTGCTCAACTATTGCCAAGCAGATGTGCGAAAGACGAAGCTGATCTTTGAGCAGATCGCCAATACGGGCCATATCCTGCGCGGCGATGGACAGGCGATCGCTCTCCCGTGTCCTGCCCACCTACAAGACGCCGTGGCATGGGGGCAGGAAGCCTAACGCTCTGGCCGTCTCCCCTCAAGACTCGTCTCAATCCCCCGTCGCAGCGTCTCCCGGAGATGCTCCGTGCCTTGCGTCTCGGCCTCATGGAACGTGTCTTTGCTGATGTAGTAGCTCACTTCGCCCCCGTCCCCACTCCCGCCCGTCACTTCATAGGCGGTACTGCCGTCCTTGCCCCGGACTTCACGGATATTCGTCACTTTGGCGTCATCAGGCATAGCGTCACTCTCCTTCCAATGGTTGCAGTTTATAGTGCAACAAATACCACACCGAGCCTCGAGGAATATGATAGCCAAACCGGGCATGACAGACGCGCACGATAGTTCCACGGCCCCGGCCCCGCGCCGCGAGTTCTTGGACGAGGCGTACTACCTCGTCGGGATACTTGCGCGGTCGGCCGTCATCGGGTGTCCAGTTGGGTTGAGTGGACACAGCAGCAAGTCCTCAACGACTCGTCCACAGTGGTGACACACAATCGGCGGGCCACCCGCCTTGACCCACATCTCGGCAAACTGCGTGACGTAGGGGTAGCGGCAGGCTTGACAGACAAGGCTCCCTGTGCTCGTACGAACCAGGCCGCTCACTTCCGCCCCCGGCTTCTGCCCTGCGCTTTCTGCTGCGCGTTCGCCTGCGCCATCAGTTCCAACTGGCGCTTGTTGCGCTGGGCAATGCCCTGGCCGTCAGGGAACTCCAGAATCTTGTACAAGTCCTCATCGCTCGCCATGCGGCCCATCCGCGCCAGCATCAAGGCGAGGCGCTTGGTGAGCGTCTTACTCTGAATCGTAAACGAGTTCGGATCGAGATACACCGCGTACTGCCGCCAATCGCGCAAGGGCTCCCACTCGACAGGCGCCCACTGCTCATGCTGAATGAACGGGAGCACACGCGGGTAGACGTAGAACTGGCCCATGCGCGCCAGCAGCTTACTCACGAGCCGATGCACGCCCTTGTACAGGTATCGCGCCCGAAGCCGCGTCAGCCCCATCGCCTGCGAGATTTCCGTCTCAGTCAATTCGGCTGAGACATTGCCCCGACCCTGTTGCCCCTGGCGTGACGGCATTTGCCCGACTTGCTCGCGCATCAAGCCCCGGAGGCGCGAGCCGTACTGGATCAACTCCCCCGGCATGGCTGGTGGGCGCAAGGCTTCCACCTTCGCCCCAGGCCGGATGAGCGTGACCTGGCCGGGAATGTCGCCAAAGGTCCGTACATCGATGCCGCTGTTCGCATCGGCCAGCCAGCCCGGTTTCTGCATACGCAGGGCGTTCTCGACAGAGAGCGAGTCCATCTTGTCACTGGCCCGTTGCAACTCGAGCAACTCGCCCAGCATCGAGCGCTGCGGCCAGAAGCGATGCATGGCGGGTTGGAGATTGAGCCGCAACAGGTCAAAGCCGTCCCCGTAGGGCATCCGGTTATCGTAGAGCACGACCGTACTCGTACACTGAATCAGGCGGCCTTGGGGATACTTGTAGCGGGTGGCCCGTACGAGATGCTCGACGCCTTCTGCATCTTTGACGACATCAGGGACCACTTCCAGCGTACTGTCCTTGACGCGACAGGTGTAGATCGACACGCGGGTGTCCATGCCTTGCGTAGGAACTGGCGCGGAGAGTGGATAAAGCGGCGTAATGAGCCCCACCCCAGCCGGACGCTCAGGCGGTGTCAGTTGCGGCTGCGGGTCATACGGCCGCGCGCTGTCTGGCCGCACACGATACCCCTGATCCGGCCAGCGCTGCCGCACCTCGTTAATGTCCATGACATCTTGGGTAATCACGTAGCGCCAGTCGTCATCATCGGTGGCGTAGGGGTCAGGAAAGACCGTCTGGGGAGCGCGGAC
>JACXTT010000911.1_pt1 | contig 50500 bp, 48 predicted proteins | sample 9270951 | NCBI WGS metagenome assembly JACXTT01 (sample SAMN15532306, study PRJNA645909) | rock metagenome | isolation source: weathered quartz diorite | place: Puerto Rico | collected 2017-06-21
TGGTGTGGGCCAATTAGGCATCAGCGCTGAACCCATCGAAGAAGGCATTCAGAAACGGCCCTTCCGTTTTTCGGACCTGGGCAAAGGCATGCGCATCGCCGGCGAGGAGATGGTGCAGCTTTCCGGCATGATCTTCGGTTTCCTCAAGCAAGCCGTGACCTTCAAGGCTAAGGCCGCGGATGTGGCGGGGCCCGCGGGCATGGTGAGCCAGATGGCCGTCGCTGCAAGCCATGGCCTCATGCCGCTGTTCTTCTTTATGGCGGCCATCAGCCTTCAGCTGGGCATCATCAATGCGCTGCCCATTCCCATGCTGGATGGCGGTCACATGCTGCTGCTCATCATCGAGAAGGTGCGCCGCAAGGATTTCACCGCAGAGTTCCGAGATCGCGTTCAGCAGAGCGGCTTGGTGATCCTCATGAGCCTCATGGCCTTCGTGGTCTTCCTGGATTTCTGGAAGATGCGGAAGTAGCGCGCCGCTTAATCTCGGTCGCCCTTTCTCACGCGGTCCATCTCGCGTTTGGCGTCCCGCTCCTTGAGGGCCTCCTTCTTGGAGGCGGTGTTCTTGCCGAGGGCGAGCGCGATGCGGAGCTTGATGACGCCCTTATCGTTCAAGTAGATGGCGAGGGGAATCACGGTGTAGCCCTTGCGCTGCACGGCCTTCACGATCTTATCGATCTCGCTGCGATGAAGCAGCAGCTTGCGGGCGCGCAGAGGATCGTGATTGGTCCACGAGCCCTTATCGAAGGGGCTGATGTTGGCCTGTTTGAGCCAGAGCTCCCCGTCCACCGCGTCGACGTAGGCGTCCTGCAGTTGGCCCAGGCCGAGGCGCAAAGATTTCACTTCCGTCCCCTGCAGGGCGATGCCGGCCTCCCAGGTCTGCTCGACGTGGTAGGTGTGCAAGGCTTTGCGGTTTCGGACGAGGTCTTCGGTCAAGGCGGCTCCAGCACTCCAGATTACCCCGGGAGAACGCGCCGGATGGAGGCGTGAAGCGTCTCGGGTACGCTGGAGTTTTGGACTCCCCATGCTCCATAAGCTCCTCGCCCCCATCATCAAGTGGATGACGGCCCTCATGGCGGCCATGGGGCCCTTTGGCGTGATGCTGCTCATGGGCATCGAAAGCGCCTGCATTCCTCTACCTAGCGAAGTGATCATGCCCTTCGCGGGCTACCTCGCGTTCAAAGGGCAGATGACCCTTTTCGGCATGGGCGCGGGGAATCCCCACGCGCAGATCTGGATCGCAGCCCTCTTTGGCGCCATCGGCTGCAATCTCGGCTCCATTCCCGCCTATGAGGTGGGCGCCTGGGGCGGCCATGCCGCCGTGCGCCGCTTCGGGAAGTACGTGCTGCTGCACGAAGGCCATCTCAATCAGGCCCACCGGTTCTTCGAGCGCTTCGGCAATTGGGCGATCTTCGTCGGCCGCCTGCTGCCTGTCGTTCGCACTTTCATCGCCCTACCCGCCGGCATCGCGGAAATGGACCGCAAGCAGTTTCACCTCTTCACCTTTCTCGGCAGTCTGCCTTGGTGCTACGCCCTCGCCTGGATCGGCTTCAAGCTCGGCGAACGCTGGGACACCCTCGGCGCCTACTTCCACAAATTCGACTTGGTGATCGGAGGGCTCATCCTTGTGGGCCTAGTTTGGTTTATCTGGGACCACTGGAAGCATCGGACGAAGGCCTAGTCCCATGAGTAGGGATCAGGCTCGGCGCGGTTGCCGCCGCTTTTGAATTCCTCCAACTCGCCTTGGACTTTGGTTTTGCATTCGGGGCAGACGCCATGGCTGATGAGGTTGTGGCTGCCGAGGTACTCCTCCACCTGCTGCCAATAGCCCTGATCATCGCGTACACGCTTGCACCAGGCGCACACAGGAAGGATGTGTTCCAGGGCGCGCACGTGGCTGAGGGCCTCGGCGAGTTCGCGAGAGACCTCTTGTTGGGCTTGGAAGAGACGGTGGAAGCGGTCCACGAGAAAGGCGAGGAACAGGAAGGATAGAAGGTGGTTCACACCGGTCCAGCCGCGGAGCCAGGGGCGGTCGTAAGCGGGGAAGTTGGAGTAATCCGCGAGGACCCAATCCACGGCCGTGCCGAGGGCGGCAAGCGCGCCCCATCGTAGTCCTCCGGTCCAGGCCGCGAGGGCGACGGGGAGAAAATAGAACCCGCCAAAACTGAGCTGGGCGGGGGTGTGGGATTCCACCCAGCCCAGGACGACAATGAGTGCGCCGCTGGCCACCAAGGCACCGGTTTTGGTGGTGGTGGGCGTCATGGGGTCTCCCATGACCCTTATCCGGCCAAAATCGCGCTGGAGTGAGTTCCGGTCAGCCTACGTAGCGGTCAGTAGCTGCGACGAGGGCGCGAGAAATACCAGGCTCGAAGGCGCTGTGGCCGGCATCGGGGATAAGTAGGAACTCTGCCTCCGGCCAGGCCTGCCCCAAGTCCCAGGCGCTCTGCATCGGGCAGACCATGTCGTAGCGGCCCTGGATGATGGTGCAAGGCAGGTGGCGGATCTTGGCGACGTCCTGCAGCAGCTGATCATCGGTTTTGAAGAAGCCACGATTCACGAAGTAATGGCATTCGATGCGGGCGAAGGCGAGGGTGGATGCATCCTGGCCGTATTTTGCGGCGAAGTCGGGATCGGGGATGAGCTTCGATGTGGCGCCCTCCCAGATGGACCAGGCCTTGGCCGCAGGCATGTTTACGGCGGGGTCGTCGCTGAAGAGGCGTTTGGCATAGGCGGCTACGAGATCGCCGCGCTCCCCCTCGGGGATGGCGGCGAGGTAGGGTTCCCAGGCATCGGGGTAGAGGGCCGAGGCACCTCCGCGGTAGAACCAATCGATCTCCTGGCGGCGCAAAAGAAAGATGCCGCGAAGCACCAGCTCCGTGACGCGACTCGGATGCTCTTGGGCGTAGGCAAGGCCGAGGGTGGATCCCCAGGAGCCGCCGAAGACCTGCCAACGCTCGATGCCGAGGTGCTTGCGCAGCGCTTCCATATCGGCAACGAGATCCCAGGTGGTGTTCTCTTGGATATCCGCGTAGGGCGTGCTCTTGCCGCAGCCGCGCTGATCGAAGAGCACAATGCGGTACTTCTTCGCATCGAAGAAACGGCGGTGCTGCGGGCTGATGGCGCCGCCGGGGCCGCCGTGTACGAAGAGGACGGGTTTGCCCTTGGGGTTGCCGCACTCCTCCCAGTAGAGCGTGTGCCGCGGGGAAACCTTCAGCAGACCTGAGGTGTTGATCTCGGGCACGGGGTAGAGCCAGGTGGTGGGATCCTTCCGAAGCATCAGGACCGTCCTTTGAAGCGATCGGTGGCGGCGACGAGGGCGCGGCTTATGGCGGGCGAAGCGTTGTGGCCCCCATCGGGGATGATCTGAAGCTCCAGCTCAGGCCACGCTTTGGCCAAGCGCCAGGCGGTATCCAAGGGACAGACGAGATCGTAACGGCCATGAATGAGAACGGCCGGAATACTGCGCAAGGCCTCCACCTGCTCGATCAAGGGGCGATTCAGAAAGCAACCATGAGCGAAGTAATGGGCTTCCATTCGTGCCACGGAGATCATCTGCGCGTCCTCCCAGGGCTCCATCGCGAATTCCAAGGCAGGGAATCCACAGAGGCTGGCCTCCCAGGCCGTCCACGCTCGACCTGCGGGAAGGTGGATGGCCGGATCAGGATCGAGCACGCGGCGCGTGTAGTGGTGGAGCAAATCACCCCGTTCTTCCTCTGGCAGGAAATCCCGGTAGGCTGCGAAGGGGCCAGGAGCCAACGGCGCTACACCGCCTCCGTTGGCCCACGCCAACTCCTCTTGGGTGCCGAGGAAGAGCCCCCGCAGCACGAGCTCGGACACGCGCGTCGAATGGGCCACGGCGTAGGTGAGGGCCAGGGTGCTGCCCCAGGAGCCACCGAAGAGCTGCCACCGCTCGATGCCGAGATGGGCGCGCAGGCGCTCCATATCGGCGACGAGATCGGGCGTGGTGTTCTCGCGCAATTCGCCGAAGGGGGTGCTCTTTCCGCAGCCCCGCTGATCCATGAGGACGATGCGGTAGCGCTCGGGATCGAAGTAGCGCCGATGCTTGGGCTCGGTACATCCGCCAGGGCCGCCGTGGAGGAAGAGCACGGGCTTGCCCTTCGGGTTTCCGGATTCCTCCCAGTAGATGCGGTGCAGCTCGGAGACTTGTAGGTGGCCGCTGCTGCGAGCGTCGATCTCGGGGTAGAGCCAGGTGATGGGATCTTTGCGAGCCGCCATTCGATGATTTCAACGCCTCACGGCGTCCGCGCCAAGCGCCTTATACGAAGAGCTGGAGAATCCCGTTGCTCATGAGCATGCCTCGGGCCGTGAGACGGACGCGCTCGGCTTCCCAGATAACGAGCCCTTCCTTGGCAAAGCGGCGCAGATGGGACTCCCAGCCGTCCACCAAGGGAAGCAGATTCTCCTGCTCTGCGCGTTGGCGCAAGGCAGACCAATCGATGCCCTGGTGGAGGCGCAACCCCAAGAGCGGCACTTCACCCAGCGCTTCCGCGGCGTCCAATTCGGTGATCTCGAAATCCCCGCGCCCTTCCACCCAGGCGGGCAGCACGCCGCTTTCGGTGAAACGGAGCGAGCCCAAATGACTGGCGGCACTGGGGCCCAAACCCAGGTAGGGCCTGCGTTCCCAGTAGCGGCGGTTATGGCGGCTTTCGGCACCGGGCTTGGCGTAGTTGCTGATCTCGTAGCCGGGGAGGCCCAAGGCGGGCAGCTCCGTTTGGAGCGCCTCGAAGACTTCGGCCACCTCATCCTCGGATGGAAGGGAAAGCCGGCCGGCCTCTACCTCGGCCTTCAAAGGACAGGCCTTGTCGAGATCGAGCAGGTAGATGCTCATGTGCTCGAGGCCCGTGGCGAGCATGGTCTTCGCGTCGGAGAGCACGCGGCTCAGGTTCTGCCCGGGGATGCCCACCATGAGATCGCCACTGCGGCGCGTGAAACCGGCTTGGGCCGCCAGTTCCATGGCTTCCAAGGCTGCCTCACCGTTGTGGATGCGCCCGAGGTGGCGGAGCAACGCATCGTCCAGCGTTTGGGTGCCGAGACTGATGCGGTCCCATCCCAGCTCTCGCGCCTTTAAAAGCCACTCCGCATCGACGGTGCCGGGATTGGCTTCGAGGGTGGCTTCTTGAAGTGGGGATAGGTCGAAGGCTTCGCGCGCGGCCTGGGTGAGATCGCGGAGTTCGACAGACGTGAGCAGGGAGGGTGTGCCGCCACCCAGATAGAGCGTGTCCACTGCAGGTCGGCCCAGAGCCTCGCCCCACGCTCGAACATCGGAGATGAGCTTGGCGACGGTGGCAGCCTGCAGGGATTGGTCGCGGGTGGTGACGAAGGAGCAGTAGGTGCAGCGGTCCTTGCAGAAGGGCACATGCAGGTATAGGCCGATGGGTTCGGCCTGGGCAGCGCTTTGGAGCTCGGCGTGATGGGGCTGAAGCGCGGCGGGAAGAGGCGCGCTGCTCACTTCGACGTCACCACCTGCTTGAGGGTGTTCTCAAGATCGTCCACTTCGCTGTAGAAGCTCCAGGGAAGGCTGAAGGGGCCGGTGGCCTCTTCCAGCGCGGCGAAGTGCTTGGTCAGGCGTTCGCGCTGCTGGGGCGTGAGCTGCTTCTCGCTTCCCAGGTAGTGCTCGGTGAACAGCGAGATGTTGAGTTTCACCCGATAGAACTGAGGCCGGTAAAGGAAATGGCCCACCAGCAGCTGAGCAGCGAGCAGGCCGAAAGCGGCAAAGGCGCCGATGACGGGAAGGCGCTGGCTGGATTTCAGACCAAAGGCCAGCCACCATCCGAGCAGCGCGCAAACGGCGAGGGTGAGGAAGGGAATCAAGGCCACCCAGCCCAGTCCATTGCCCCAAAGGCTATCGCCGAGCAGGGAGGACGCCACCGCTTCCAGGACCTTGGTGTCCCCGTGCTTGCGCGCCTCGTCCAGATGCTTTTCCAGCGCTTCCCAGGCTTCCCGCTGGGAGGGCGTGAGGTCGGTGGGATGGCGCTTGGCGGTGCCGAGGCTCTGCCGCACGAGGAACCGCGAGCTCTGCTCCGTCTCTACCCCGAGAGGCGGCGGAGGGCCATCGAGAATCTCCGCCCCCGGAGGCGGGGGTGTGTTGGTGATCTGAACCTTGCCCTTCTCATCCTTCCACCGGTGTACCGGTTTGGGCTGAGTGCCCACCGCGCCCAAGAGGGCCGCGCAGGCGAACAGGGGGAGGAGGACCTTGGCGAATCCCATCCGCTCGCCTAGAAGTGGGTATCCAGGCATTCGCACCAGAAGTGATAGATCATCTGGTGGACCTCCTGGATCCGGGCGGTGACGGTGCTGGGCACTACGATGGCGTCATCCACGAGGGCCTTGAGCTTGCCGCCGTCCCGGCCGAGGAGGCCGAGGGTGTGCATGCCGAGCTCCTTGGCGGATTCGACGGCCTTGATGACGTTGGCGGAGTTGCCCGAGGTGCTGATGCCGACGAGGATGTCGCCGGGGCGCCCCAGCGCTTCCACCTGTCGGCTGAAGACGACGTCGTAGCTGTAGTCGTTTGGGATGCAGGTGAGGGCGGAGCTATCGGTGGTGAGCGCGATGCCGGCGAGGGGGCGGCGCTCTTTGACGTAACGTCCGGTGAGCTCGGCCGCCAAATGCTGGGCGTCGGCGGCGCTGCCACCGTTCCCGCAGACGAGGAGCTTGCAGCCGCGCTTCAGGCGCTCGGCCATGTCTTCCGCCTGGGCGACGACATGGTCCAGCTCCGCGTCGAAGAAGCGGCGCTTCAGATCAATGGAATCCTGCACGTGGGAGAGGAGAACGGACCGCATGGGTTGGATTTTGCCAGCATTGGCTCCATTCGGTGACAAGGAAGCTGGCACACTGCCTTCATCGTCCCTCGGAGCGGAAAACCCATGGAATGGCTCGGTCTCAAGCATCCCTTGTTGGTCCATCTGCCGTTGGCGTCGGCTTTTCTGCTGCCTTTGCCCCTGCTTTTGGCCCAGCGGGCGGGACGCGGCATCCGCCCCTGGTGGGTGGCCTGCCGGTATTTGGCTTGGGCGGGTTTCCTGGGGCTGCTGTTGAGCCTTCCTAGCGGGCTGGCTTGGGCGAAGGCCCATGGCGGGTCCTACGGCCTAGCCCCCAAGGGGACCTCCCTGCGTCACCACCAGGAATTCGCAGCTCTGAGCCTGCTGGTGGGGGTGGGCTTGCTTTGGTCCCTCCACCGCAGCCGCAAGGATCACGAGGGCCTTGGATGGTGGGCCTTCCTATTTGGCTGTGCCTGGAGCGCCGCCGTCATCCTGGGCGCCCTGGGCGGGCACAAGATGGCTCATGGCGTGCTTCAGCCCAAGGTGCAGGAGGCCCGAGAAGCCACAACACCGAAGCCCGTGAGCGTGACGGTGGATCCCGAGCAGGATCGCCCCGCGAGGGCCCTGGACTATGCCTCGCTTCATCCCATCCAGGCGGAGCCGGTGCGCAATGCGGCCCACGGCGAACACTGGGTGCGTACGTGGGTGCCTGCAGAAGCCCAAAGCGCCTTTGAGGCGGGTCAGCCTCTGCCCGCGGGGACCTTCGTCGTGCTGAGCAGCCAAGAAGGCCGCTGGGGACGGCCGGGCCCCGAAGTGGGCCCGCTATGGGCCTACGAGATTGGCTCCGACGGGAAGCCCAAGTTCCAGGTCTATTGGGCCCAAGTCCCTGCGGAGCGCCGGGCCGAGATGGGCGGCAAAGAGCGCGTCTATTGGCGTGCGGGCGCCGCGGAGCTTCAAGCCTGCGCCAGCTGCCACGCCGGGGGCCCCAGCGATCCTACGGCGCGAACCAAGACCTACCGGCGCCGTCGATAGCCCACTGGGCTTAGGCCCAGGACCCCGCCTCCTCTTCGCCGGGGAAGCCGCGTAGGCGGTCCTCCGTGATGCGGAGCGCATGCTCCATGGCGAGCACGCCGTCGTGGTGCCGCAGGCGCTGGAAGTGGGATTTCAAATGGCGCAGAGCATGAGGAATGGCCGGCGCGAACTTGGTGCGCTGGCGCTGCATGAGTTGGTGCCCGAAGGTGCCCAGGGCCTTGAGGTTGCGCTGGATGCCGCTCAGGGTGAGCTCCTCCATGAGGTCGTTCTCCGACCACCCCAACTCCTCGCGCACGTGCCCCGTGATGATGTGGCGCGCCTCGGAGCTCCAATCCCAGTAAGCGTCGAACAAAAGAGAGGAGAGATCGTAGGTGGCCGCGCCCCGCCGCGCATCCTGGAAGTCGATGATGACCAGGCGGTCGCCATGGACCATCATGTTTCGCACATGGAAATCGCGGTGCACGAAAAACCGCGCGCGGGTCTCCAGAGAGGCGTGCACTTCCTCCAGCATGCGGTCCAGCCACTTCGGCGGCTCCTTCTGGAGGAAATCGTTCCAGAAGTTCTGCCGGCAGAAGGCCCACTCGAAATCGAATTTGGGAACGTCGAAGCTCCGGGACATGAAGAAGGATTGGGGCGGCGCGCCGACGGTGCAGGGGCCCAGGAAGGTGGCGAGGATCCAACCCGCGCGGTCGGCCCAGCCCTTCTCTTCCGCGGGGTGGCTCATGAGACGCAGCTCCAGGGTGGTATCGCCCAGATCCTCCAGCAGCAGGGTGCGGTCGTCGTCATGGGCCTGCAGGATCGTAGGCACGGCGATGACCGGGTCGAGATAGGCCTGCAGCGCGCGAAACTCGAAATGGGTGGGATCGTTCTTCGCGGGCTCGTCCAATGGATTGAGCACGACCAAGGCTGTTCCCAACTGCGGATGCCGCGTGCGGAAGTAGCGCCGACTCCCGGCATCCCCCGCAAGGGCGACAGGCTCCGTGAGACCCCAGCGTTCAAGGGCGGATCTTAATCGCGCGTCCATGGGCTCAGGATAGCCCCAACCGGACCTGGCGCCCCTCCTCTTCAAACCAGAAGGCGCGTTCATCCTCGATGGCCGCAGGGGGGGCGGCCCCGGGTCCCAGAACGCAGGCCTGCAGCCGGCCCGAGGGAGAAGCGGTGGGGTGTACGTAGCATCCAGGCACGCGGCCTTCCAGCTCGGGCGCGAGCGCCGCAGCCGCATCGATGAGCGCCTCCGGTGTGCCGATTTCGCGTCACGGGAAGGGCTCCACGACGACGCCTGGGTGATGCCGAATCTGAGGCAGCCAGGCGTGCACCTCGCTGGGCTCGGGGGGCAGTCGATCCAGCAGCTGTGGCGACCAGCAGCTGGCCCCCGTGAAGAGGTAAGGTCCACGAGGGCCGCTCTGGCCCAAGGGGAGCACGCGGCCCGCCTCATCCGTCCACACCGCGCGCCAGGGGCCGCCGAGATGGGGGATGAGCAGCCAGCTGAGCTCCGCTTGGCTGCGGAGATGCGCGTCGCGGAAATGGCGCCAGGGGACGGTGGCCAGTACGTCGGCATTCCACACGAGCAACGCCTCTTTCACGCGGCCTCGGGTGTGGCTGAGGCCGCCCGCGCTGCCGAGCAGCAGAGGCTCCTCGAACACCTGCAGATCTGTGGCCAAGGGACGAAGACGGTGAGGGAGGAGGTGGGTGTTGCAGCCCAGGCGCGAGATGCCCTCGCGTCGGAAATCATCGGCCGCCCACTGCAGCAGGGCTTTGCCTTGAAGCGTCCACGCGGGTTTGGGCAGGACACGGGAGAGGGGCCCCATGCGGGTGCCGAGCCCCGCGGCGAGCAGGAAGCCCTCCAGCTCAAGGCTCATGGGGCTCTTTCACCGGCTTCAGGAGGAACTGCTCCGGCGCCATGCCGCGCATGCTCAGCACTCGGATGCGCCAGTGGGGGAGGCGCAACTCGTCGCCCACCCGCAGGACCCGGCCCAGGCGCTCCTGAAAGTAGCCGCCGAGGGAGACCGTTCCTTCGAGGGCTTCGACCTGAAGGTCCAGGTGGTCCTCCAGCTGCTCCAGCGTGACGGTGCCCTGGGCCAGCCAGGCGCCTCGCCGGGTGCGGCGCAGCTGGATGGCCTCGCGATCGAATTCATCCTGGATCTCGCCCACCAACTCTTCCAACACGTCCTCAAGGGTGACGAGTCCGTCGACGCCACCGTGCTCGTTCACTACGAGGGCGAGGTGTTGTCGGCGCTGCTGAAATTCCATGAGCAACCCTTGAAGGGGTTTCATCTCGGGCACGAGCACGGGAGGGCGGGCGAAGCTTTCGAGATCGACGGATTGGCCTGCCTGCAGGGCCCACAGCAGCTCTTTGAGGTGCACGACGCCGAGGATGTGGTCGAGGTCGCCATCCACGAGAGGGATGCGCGTGTGCGGCGTGGCGCGCACGCGGGCGAGGTTCTCATCCAGGCTCAGGCGCACATCGAAGCAGACGACGAGGGCCCTTGGCACGGCGATCTCTTTGGCGGTGCGCTTGGTGAAATCGAAGATGTTCTCGATCATCGCCGCTCGGTTGGCCTGGAAGCGGCCCTCCTCCTGGCCTTGCAGGAGCATGTGGCGGATCTCCTCCTCGCTGGGGAGGTGCTCTTCGCCTTCCTCTTCCTCTACGCTCTGACCGAAGAGCCGCTGCACGCCGTGGCTCATGCCTAGTAGGAGCTTGGTGAAGGGGCTCACGAGGCGGGACCAGATCAGCAGGGGTGTGGCGGTCCGCAGCGCCCAGGTGGTGGCTTGGCGGATGGCTACGTTGCGAGGGAGCAATTCGGCGAGCACCACCTGCACGAGCGTGACGGCGAGCAGCCCGACCACCCAGCCGAGGATGGTGCCGGCCCTCGGCCAGGGCAGGCCTCCGAAGGCCTGCTGAAGCACATGAACGAGGGCATCTTCGCCCGTGGCGCCGATGGCCAAGGTGCAGATGGTGATGCCCACTTGGATGCTGCTGAGGTGCTTGCTGAGCTCGCGGTTAACTTCGAGGGCCAGACCCGCTCTCGGATCCTTCCCGACGAGGGCTTCCAGCTGGGTGCCGCGCACGCGCACGGCTGCGAACTCTGCGGCGACGAAGAAGGCCGTGAGGAGCAGCAGGATGGGTGTGAGTATCCAGGCCAAGGCCACGGGGGATGATTATCCCTGAGCCAGATCAGCGCCCTTTTTGAGGCGCTCGGAAAGCTCGGCGAGGAGGGTGCTGAGGCTGGCCAGGCGATCGCTCTTTTCAGCCAGCCGACCTTCCAGCGCCTGCTTGTCACGGTCCAGCTGCTGGCCCGTTGCGAGGGCTTTCTGCAGCTCGGATTCCTTTTCGTCCAGGCCCTGCAGCAGCTCCATGCGCTCGGCCTCGCGGGCGTGCTGGGAGTCGTCCAGGCGCTGTTGCAGATCGTTGCGCTGGGCGCTGATGGAGAAGATCTCGTTCCCCATCTTTTCGAGGTTCTCGTCCTTGGTGCGGAGTTTCTCGTTGAGCTCGGCGGCCTCTTTGTTGGCCTTTTCGGCAGAGGTCACGGCCTCTTGGATGCGCTCCTGCAGCTCGGCCAGCTCGCGGCCCTGACCGCGCATGGTGGCTTCCAGTCCGGACATCTCCTGGCGGATGGTCTTGGCCTCATCCTGCTTGGCCTGGAAATCTGCATCGAGGCTGCTATGAGCCGCTTCAAGGCTCGTGTGCTTGTCCTGGAGGGTCTTCAGTTCGCCTTCGAACTGGCGGGCCTCGTTGCGGGCCTTGGTGAGCTCGGCGTTGGTGGAGGCCAATTCTTTCTCCACCACGGGAAGGCGCTGAAGCATTTCCTCCATTGCTTCAAGGCGGGCCTTCGCGGCTTGAGCTTCAGTGCGCGTGGTGCTCAGATCTTTTTGGGCAGACGCCAGATCTTTCTGCACCTGTTCCGCCTGCGCCTTGACGGATTCCAGCTCCAGCACCTGGCCTTGGAGGCGGTCCCGTTCACGGAGCAGCTCTAGCGCTTTTTGCGTCTTTTCCGCCACCTGCTGGTTGAGCTCCTCGATGTGATGGAGGTGCTCCTGCTTCTCCTCAAGGGTGGATCTCAGCTGGGTCTTGAGGGCTTCGAGATCCGCTCCATTATTGGCGACGTTGCCTTCGAGCTTCTGAAGGGCGGCCTGGGCTTCGGCCAGCTGGCTGTGCAATTTCTCGGAAGCGCGCTGCTGCTGCTCCAGTTCCTCCAGGTTGCGCGTAGCCGAATCCATGCGGCGCTGCACCTGTTGCAGCTCGGTACGGGCGGCCTGGGCTTCGGCGCGGGACGCGGCGAGCTCCTGCTCCTTCGCTCGCAATTCGGCGAGAAGGCCTTCGACTTGGGCTTGAGCCAGATCCGCGTGGGAGGCATGGGGCGGAGCCGTCTTCACGGGATCGAGGTGCTGCGTGACCGCAGCGGCCGCGGTCGCAACGGGAATGGCCTTGGGCGCCGGCGTGGCATCGAAGAGCTGATCCACTTCCAGGTTTTTCAGGTCGGAGAAGAAGTCGTCGTTGTCGCCGTCCGCCAGATCCCCGAGCGGATTGTGGGGGTCCACGGGGCGGGGCGGCACCAGCTGGCCCAGCGCGGCGACGAGGGCGCCCGGGGGGATGGGTTTGTGGAGGTAGAGATCTGCTCGGCCCTTCAGACCCTGATGGCGCTTGTACTCTTCCTCAGTGGCCTTGGCGCTGATGAGCGCGATCTTGATACCGGCGAGGGCGGGCTTCTGGGCCTGGAGCTTGCGGAGGTTCGTGCAGAAGGCGTAGCCCTTGTTCTCGCTCACCTCGACGCAGATGAGGGCGGCGGCGATGTCGCCGGATTCCACCCGCGCGAGGAGGCTCTCCCCGTCGGGGGACGCCAGCACCTCCACTTCAAACGCCGACTCCAAACTCACCCGCTGTTCGGCGAGGAAGGTTCGATCGCTATCCACAATGAGAAGACGCTGGCCCATGAAACTCCTTCGGCACGGGACGGTCGAACAGTTTATCTAAAACACGAAGGCTCCGTGACGGAGCCTTCGTTCAGGTGAGGCGGGAGGCCCTTATTTGGCCGGGATGGCCAAAGTGAATCGACCCTCCCCTTGATGGGTCGCGACGTAGAGGAGTAGCGGTTTACCCGCCGACTTCTTCACAGCGGCATTGAACTCTTGAATGGTGGAAACGGAAGACGTTCCAACTTTCAGGACGACGAGTCCCGGTTGGAGACCCTTCTCGGCACCCGGGGAGCGGGGGTCGACTTTTGTGATCACCACGCCTTTGCGGTCCTCTGCGATTTGGTAGAGGGCTCGGGTGGCGGGGGTGAGGGCGTCGACGGAGAAGCCGTAGGTGCCCATGAGGTTCACGCCGGCCTCCTTGGGGTCCTTATCCGAAGAGTCCCGACCTTCGTCCTCCTCCTTGGCCGCGGCGTTCAGATCTTTGCGATCGCCCAAGGTGACGGAGAGGGACATGGGCTTGCCGCCGCGGATGAGATCCAGCTTCACCACATCGCCGGCGTGCCGGCTGCTGATCTGGCCGATGAGGTCGTCGGGGGTGCTGATGGCGGCGCCATCCACCGCAGTGATGACGTCCAGCTGCTGCACGCCACCCTTGTCGGCGGCCATGCCCTTGGTGACGTCATTCACGACGACGCCCTTCTTCACGCCCAAAGCCTGCTGGAAGGACTCATCGAGCGCCGTGGGCACAAGGCCGAGGGCGCCACGGCTCACGGCGCGGCTGGCGCGGAGGTCGGGCAGCACGCGGTGAACGGAGTCCACGGGCACGGCAAAACCGATGTTCTGGCCGTCGGGGCGGATGGCGGTGTTGATGCCCACCACCTCGCCGCGGAGGTTCAACAGCGGGCCACCAGAGTTACCGCGGTTGATGGCGGCATCCGTCTGCAAGAAGGCGCCAAAGCCGCCGCCCAACTCCCGGGCGCTTCGGCCCTTGGCGCTGATGATGCCCTGGGTCACGGTGTGCTCCAGGCCGAGGGGGTTGCCGATGGCGACCACCCACTCACCGACCTTGGTGGATTCGCTGCTGCCCAACTTGGCGAAGGGCAGGTGGGCGCCTTCGATCTTGATGAGAGCAATGTCCAGTTCCTTATCCTTGCCGACCACCTTCGCCTTCATTTCCCGGCCATCGTTGAGTTTCACGATGAGGGTAGGATCCTGAGCGCCGCGGAACCCTTCGATGACGTGGTGGTTGGTGAGGATCTCGCCATCGGGGCTGATGATGACGCCGGATCCGCCAGAGGCGACCAGCTGGCCATCCTCCTCGCCGTTCCCGGGCGCGCGGCGGCGTCCGCCGGGGCCGAAGAAGAAGTCGAAGAAGGGATCCTGCTCCGAGGGCCCGTCGGCGCGGCGGGATTTCACGAAGCTCTTATTGGTGATGTAGACGACGGTCGGGTTGAGCTTCTCGGCGACCTCGGCGATGGGAGGCATGCGGTCGAGCCCCTTGGCATCGACGGTGACGGGCTGTTCGTCGAGGGCCCGGGCGACCCAGGGACGGCTCAGTCCCATGCCCAGGGCCATGCAGACCGCCGCGAAGGCGGAGAGCCCCAGGATCTGCTTGAGGGTTTGGCGGGATGGCATTGGCATACGTGTACTCCGGAGTAGTGCAGCTACTAGGACCTTCGTGGGACGAGGCCGCCAAAGGTTTCACCCTGGCCAAAGCCTAGGATACGCGGTAGACTGACGGGCCCGACGGCGGCTGTAGTTCAGTTGGTTAGAGCACCGGATTGTGATTCCGGTTGTCGTGGGTTCGAGTCCCATCAGCCGCCCCACACCGAAGCCCCCAACTTGGGGGCTTTTTTGGTTTTGGGCGGCTGATGGGGGCTCGAATCCGCGAGTGGACTTGCGGAGACCGTCCGGGGGGAGGCTCCACCTCCATGAGCCAGAGGCGAATGGGAGCAGGGCAATAGCCCTGCGCAAGGTGGAGGCCGGGAGACGGCATAGCCGGATGCGGTTCGAGTTCGGCCCGCGGGAAGCAGCGGCTGACCCCGACCTCTTCATGGAGACTGCGCCTGGTCCCGATTGGGGTGCACGGACGTCAAGTTTCTACATGGGCTGCCGATATCTAGTTGTCAGGTTATTGATTTTCGACCAGGGGGTCTAGATTGTTTTTCTCCAGGGGTGACTGATATTTGCCATGTTTGTCGAGGGTGTTTGTCAGGTAGGTGCGTTTTAGGTCTTCACCTTTTCCAACTGTTTTTCGCGGCTTGACCTTGGTGGACCAGGGGGGAGGACATGGGGCAAAAGCTTCGTATTCTGCACTTGGATGATGATCCGGCGGATGCGGAACTGGTGAGTCTGCGCCTGAGTGACGAGGGTTTGGACTACGAGGCCTGCTGGGTACAAGGAAAAGAGCGCTTCGAGCAAGCGCTGGCCGAAGGAGGCTTCGATCTCGTGTTGGGGGATTACTCCATGCCCGGCTTCAGCGGTCTGGAGGCCCTGGCCCTCGTGAAAGAACGCCACCCCGATCTGCCCTTCGTGTTCGTCTCCGGATCCATTGGAGAGGAGCGCGCCATCGAGTGCCTCAAGTTGGGGGCGCGGGACTACGTCTTGAAGGACAGGCCCTTTCGGCTGGTGCCCGTCATTCAACGGGCCGTGGATGAGGCCAGGATCATGCAGGAGCGCCGTCGAGCCCGGTTGGAGCTGGAGGCTTCGACGCGGCGCCAAGGAGTGCTGCTTGATGCGGCCTGTGCCGCGGGCGTGGTGCCTTGGGCCTTGTTTGGGGATCGACTGACTCTTGGTGATTCGGCCTGCCATCTCCTCGGTGTGGCGGCTGCGCAGCTCCCGCAAACCTTGGCGGAGCTTGAAACCCGGGTGCACCCCGACGACCGGCCCCAGATGCGGCGAGGCTTCGAGCACGTGCAAAACGGGAAGGCCAGCATCTTCGAATGCCGGGTGCAGCGGGCGGATGGGTACTACCTCTGGACCCGCTGGACGCGCCACAAACATCCCACTTCCCTGGGCGGGATCTTTCAGGATGTGGGCGAGCAGCACCGCCTACATGAGCAGCTGGTTCAGAGCCAGAAGATGCAGAGCCTCGGCGCATTGGCCGGGCGGGTGGCCCATGACTTCAGCAACATCGTGCAAGCCATCGTCGGGCAATCCGAGGCCATGGTGATCAAGGGCGATCTGGAGCCCACCCACCGCAAAGGCTTGGAGGTGATCCACCGCGCGGGGGAGCGAGGCATGGCCCTGATCCGCCAGTTGCGCTCCTTCTCCAAGGATGAGCCGCTTCACCGTCTGCCCACCAATTTGGAGGCGCTGGCCCGAGAGATTCAGGGCCTGCTGGCCTCGACCATGGGAGACAAGGTCCAGCTGGAGGTGTCGTTTCACGAAGATCTCCCTACGGTACTGGCTGATCCCGGGCAACTCCACCAGGTGCTGATGAACCTCATCGTCAATGCGCGGGATGCGCTCCTTCCCCAGGGCGGACATATCTGGCTCCGAGGAGGCACGAGCTTTCTGAACGAGACACAGGCCTCTAGTCAGCAACATCCTTCCGGCGGCTACGTTTACCTGGAAGTCGAGGACGACGGACCGGGGATCGCGGAGGAAGTGTTGATGCACATCTTCGAGCCCTACTTCACCACCAAGGGAGACAAGGGCACAGGCCTCGGTCTTTCGGTGGTCAGCGGTGTCGCTGAAGCGCATGGTGGTTGGCTGGCCTGCGATAGCAAAGTGGGCCGAGGCACCAGCTTCCGGCTGTACCTTCCGCTGAAGGATCCCATCCAGGGCGGTCCCGTGGACGCTCAGGCTGTCGTTGTCGAGCGTCGCATGGCCCCTGGATAGATCGTCGTACTGCTCTCTGCCCCAAGCACGGCCCCCTTAAAGGAGGAAGCGATGAGGCAAGTGCACGCTCGACGGCCCCACTCGGCCCCGGTGGCCCTCGGCCTGCTCTGTTGGGGCGGAGTGGCCCTGGCCCAAGGAGCACCGCAGTCACCTCCAGGCAATTTGGCGGATCTGAGTTTGGAAGATCTTGGCAACATCGAGGTCACCTCCGTCTCCAAGCGACCGGAGCGGCTGGCCGAGGCGCCAGCGTCCATTTACGTCATCACCGCGGAGGATATTCGCCGAGCGGGCGCGGTGACCCTGCCTGAAGCGCTGCGCCTCGCCCCCAACCTGGAAGTGGCGGAGGTGGACGCGAGCCAATACGCCATCAGCGCCCGGGGCTTCAACATCAACAGCGCGAACAAGCTGCTGGTGCTCGTGGATGGCCGCAGCGTGTACACCCCTCTCCACTCCGGAGTCTTTTGGGATACGCCCGACGTGCTGCTCGAGGACATCGAACGCATCGAGGTGATTAGCGGTCCCGGAGGCACGTTGTGGGGATCGAATGCCGTTAACGGCATCATCAATATCACGACCCGCAGCGCTGCCGATACGCAAGGAGGCTTGCTCCAGGCAGGTGGGGGCCACTGGGACCGCACGATTGCCGGGGCGCGGTGGGGCGGCAGGCTTGGCGATCATGCGGCATACCGTGTCTACGGGACCTACCTCAACCGCGATCACTCTGTCACCACTAACGATGTTCCAGTTCAAGACGCCTGGCACAAGGGGCAGGGCGGATTCCGGGTGGATTGGACGGAGGCGGAGGACAGCCTCGTGTTGCAGGGAGATGGCTACGAAGGCCGTCTTGACCAACCCCTTTACGCCGATCGCACGATTCAGGGGCAGAGCCTCCTAGCTCGCCTGGGCCGCGCCTGGTCGAAGGATTCCGACCTCCAACTTCAGATCTATTACGACCACACCAAGCGCGATTACCCGAAGGTCTATGGAGAGGATCGGAACACGGTCGACTTCGATCTTCAGCATCGATTCAAGCCGAGCCAAGGTCAGGAGATCGTGTGGGGAGCCGGGTTCCGCACCTATCGGGATCGGATCACGAACAGCGGCGTGCTGGCTTTCCTGCCCGCTGAAACGGAGCACCGTTTGGCGAATGTCTTCGCCCAGGACAGCTTTGGTTTCTTCAAGAACCAAGTCACCCTCACCCTCGGCGTGAAGGTGGAGCACAACGACTACACCGGCAATGAGACCCAGCCCAGCGGGCGGTTGGCCTGGAAGGTGACGGACGATCAATTTCTTTGGGCGGCCATCTCCAAGGCTGTGCGCACGCCTTCGCGCATCGATCGGGATCTCTACTTCCCTCCGAAGCCTCCGTACCTCCTGGCGGGAGGGCCGACCTTCCGCTCCGAGAGCCTCGTCGCCTATGAGGCGGGCTACCGTGTCCAGGCCGCGCCGCGGATGTCCTTCTCCGCGTCTGCCTACTACAACGACTATCAGCATCTCCGCAGTATCGAGCGGATGCCCGCGGGCACTTACGTCATCGCCAATCAGATGGAGGGCCATACCTATGGCGCCGAGCTCTGGGGAGAGATCGTGCTGACCCAGGACTGGCGTCTGAAGCCCGGCTACGCCTACTTCAAAGAGGAGCTTCGGATGCTGCCCGGCAGCACGGATCCGAGCGGTGTGATGGGGGCGGGCAATGATCCTCAGCACCGGATCAAGCTGAGGTCGCTCCTGACCCTCGGAAATGGATGGGAGCTGGATCTCCTCATTCGCCATATCAGCGCTCTTCCGAAACCCGAAGTGCCGGCCTACACGGCTCTCGATGTCCACTTGGGGTGGCGGCCATCGCCGGCTTGGGAGGTGGCCCTCATCGGGCAGAACCTCACGGAAGCTAGGCATGTGGAGTTCGCGGCTTCCTCCACGGCGCCACCAAGCGAGATGGAGCGACGCGCCTTAGTGAAGGTCACATGCCGGTTCTGAGGCGGCTCCTTTTCTCCGTCCTGGGTCGTGGGGCCTGCGTGTTGATCCTCATGTGGGCGGCATTGTCATTGGGGGCCGCGCCTTCTGAGGAGCCGCTCGAGTTCGCCATTAAGGGAGCGTACCTTTCCAAATTCGGTGAGTACGTTGATTGGCCTTCCAAGGCCTTTCCTTCCGCGGGAACTCCCTTCGTCATCGGGATCTTGGGGCAGGATCCTTTTGGACCCAAGCTGGAGCAGGTGGTGCAGGGGCGCACCATTCAGGGCCGACCCATCGTCATCCGCCGTTTCAAACGCGCGGATCAGGTCCAGCAGGTGCACGTGCTCTACATCAGCGTGGAGGAGTGGGGCCGTTCTGAGGAACTCCGGGCTGAGCTGCGGGGGCAGAACATCCTCACGGTGAGCGAGAAGGATCCGCGCTCCGAGGCAGTTGTCTCCTTCGTCCTGCAGCAGGGGAAGGTACGCTTCGAGATCAACATGGGGGCCGCCGAGCGCGCCGAATTGAAGCTCAGCTCCAAGCTTCTGGGCTTGGCGACGTCCGTGAAGCGGGCCGGATCGTCCGGTTGATGTCGTGAATGTCGGGAGGGCCGCGGGCCGATCCATCCGCGCGAAGCTGCTCGGGCTCGTCATGGCCACGACCTGCTTGGCCCTGCTCTTGGCAGGCCTGGCGTTGGTAGCCTACGACTCCTACTCCTTCAAACAACAGCAGAAGTCTGAGCTGATAGCCCAGGCGGATATGATCGGCGCCATCAGCAGCGCGGCCCTCGTCTTCGATGATGGGAAAGCCGCCAACGAGTACTTGGCCACGCTGAAGGTCCGCCCGAGGGTGCGTCTGGCCACGCTGTATCGCCCGGACGGGAGGGTTTTCGCGGCTTTCCAGAGGGATGTTTCGCCCTCTTCCACCCTGCCGAGCATGGAATCGGAGGGATCCCGAGTGGAAGGAGATGATCTGTTGGTCTTCCGCAAGGTGTGGCAGGGTTCGGAGCTGCTGGGCACCGTCCACCTCCGCGCCAATCTCAATCTGCGCACGCGGGTGTTGAGCTACACGGGACTGGTGCTGCTTCTATCGCTGGTGGCGCTCGGCCTGGCCCTGCTCCTTTCGGGACGGTTCCAAGCCCTCATTGCTCAACCTCTATTGGAAGTGGCCGAGGTTGCGAAGGGCGTGGTGGAGCGCCAGGATTATTCGCCGCGCGTGACCCCGCGCACGGATGATGAGGTGGGTGTCTTGGTTGTGGCGTTCAACGAGATGCTCAACCAGATTCAGCAGAGAGAGGCAGAGCTTCAAGAAGCGAATATCGCGTTGCAGGCGGAGATCCGCGAGCACCGGGTGGCTCGGGATGAGGTGGCCGCGCTCAATCAAAGCCTTGAGCGGCGCGTGGCGGAACGCACGGCCGAACTGGAAACCCTGAACAAGGAGTTGGAATCCTTCTCCTATTCCGTCTCCCACGATCTCCGGGCTCCGCTAAGGAGCATCGATGGCTTCACGGCGATCCTGCAGAAGAATCTCGCGGATCAGCTGGATGAGCAGGGCAAGGGCTATATGACTCGTGTACGGGCCGCCACCCAGCGGATGGGCCATCTCATTGACGATCTATTGAGCCTCTCGCGAACGGCGAGAAGCGGCATGGTGCGTCGGGAGATCGACCTTTCCCATCTGGCGGAGAGCATCCTCCATGATCTTCAGGAGGGAGCGCCGGAGAGGATCGTGAAAACCACCGTCGCATCAGGGATGGTCGTCCATGCGGATACTGAGCTCATGAGGGCGGTACTGGAGAACCTTCTCGGGAATGCCTGGAAGTTCACGGCGAAGAAGGCGGACGCGCGCATTGATGTTGGCGTGAAGCAGGAGGCCGGCGACACCGTCTACTTCGTGCAGGACAATGGTGCGGGCTTTGATATGAAGTATGTGGAAAAGCTGTTCGGCGCCTTCCAGCGGCTGCATGCCACGACGGACTTCGAGGGCACTGGGGTCGGCCTGGCCAATGTGCAGCGCATCATCCACCGCCACGGCGGGAAGGTGTGGTGCGAAGGTGAAGTGGACCGCGGTGCGACATTCTATTTCACGATTCCGAACTGAGAGAGGTGCGGCATGCCCAAAGTGATCCTGCTGGTGGAGGACAACCGCGATGACGAGGAGCTCACGCTCATCGCCTTCAAGGAGAGCCGCATCGCGAATGAAGTGGTGGTGGCGCGGGACGGAGAGGAGGCTTTGGATTTTCTGTTTGGAACGGGGAAGCACGCGGGGAGGGATATGAGGATCTCCCCTGCGGTGGTGCTCCTCGATCTGAAGCTTCCGAAGGTGGATGGGTTGGAGGTGCTCTCCCGGCTGCGGGGGAACGAGGCGACCCGCAGGATTCCCGTGGTGGTGCTCACCTCTTCGAAGGAGCAAGAAGACGTGCTCAGGAGTTACGATCGAGGCGCCAATAGCTATGTCCGCAAGCCTGTGGACTTCAGCCAATTCCTCGATGCCGCGCAGCAACTCGGGCTCTATTGGTTGGTGTTAAACGAGCCCTCGGTGGGGTGAGGATGGTGCACCCAGCTGGACTCGAACCACCAGGGGCTGGCCACGACCCTCGGGCGCTGCGAAGGCCCCGTCGTGGGGCCTTCTCGCTAGGGTCTACCTGACCGCCCCTGTTTCTCGCTGGTTCAAGCCCAGGATGGTGCACCCAGCTGGACTCGAACCAGCGACCGCGAGCTTAGAAGGCTCGTGCTCTATCCACCTGAGCTATGGGTGCCTGAAAAGTAATTCTAGCGGGGGTTGCCTCCGACTTCCCCTTTTGGTCCTCGCTGCGCGAGTCCCCGGTCTCGCTCTCGACCGTCCCCCGGACGGTCTTCGCGATTCCACTCGCAGGTTCAAATCTATCGCCCGCTTCGACCGAAAAAAGGGAGGCCGCATGGCCTCCCTTTTTTGGTCGGGGCGATAGGATTTGAACCTACGACCCTCTGCTCCCAAAGCAGATGCGCTACCAGGCTGCGCTACGCCCCGAAGGTAACAGTGTAACCGCTACTTGCTGGCGAGGGTGACGCTGCGGAGGTTCAGGCCATTGCGCTGGAGCTCCATGATCTGGCCGGCGAGGGTGACGAGCAGGAGGGTCTCCAGCTCTTCGCGGCCCTTCTTGGTGGCGCCAGCGGGAGGGAAGGCGGAGAGGGCCTGGGGACCGAGGTCCTTGGACCAGTGCAGGTTGAGATCGAAGGTCACCTTCTTGCCGGGGCCCTGGAGCTGGCCCTGCAGGCTGCTGATCTGGCCTTCGCCGCCGTAGGCGACGCGAAGGAAGCCGGGGCCTTCCATGCCGCGGCTCTGGTTGGCGATGTTGATGGTCTGCACCTTGCCCTTGGCGTCGTAAGTGAACTCCATGCGGGTGGAGATGCCCTGCTCGTCGTTCTTGAACTCCACGCGGTAGGGCAGGTGCGTGGCCTTATCGGAGGCCACTTCGAGACGCCCGCGCTTCCAGAAGCCCAAGGATTCGGAGAGGCTCTGTTCGCGCTTCTTCGGATCCCAAGCGGAAGTGGGGGCGGTGAAGACGAGGCGCTGCAGGGTTCGGCCGGCAGAGGTCTCATCAGCGGCAATGGTGGGCTTGAAGGTGGGGGCATCCACGTAGACGGCCTTGATGTCGTTCAAGGTTTGGCGGAACCAGGCCAAGTAAGTCTTGGGAGCATCGGCTTCGGCGGGATCGATGCGGGTGGTGTAGGCGTTGTGCTCTTTGCTGTAGAGGAATCCCTTATCGCCCTTGCGCTGAGCCGTGAGGTTGCCGAAATGACCGCTCATCTCGGTCTTGTAATCGCCGGTGGCGAAGTAGGTGGTCTTCACCTTCATGGCCACGGTGCCGCCCTTGAGCTCGCCCTTCACCTGGCCCTGGCTCAACTGGTCCACCTTGGCGTTGAGGGTCGCGCCGCTGATCTCCATGGCGAGGGTGCCGTCCATCTGCACCGCGGTGACGCCCTGGTAGGTGGGGCCGAACCAGGTGCCGTTGATGGTGTCGAGGACTTCCAGCAGGGCCTTGCGGGCGCCATCGCCGGCAGGGTCGAGCTTGGAGGGAGCCTTCGCTGGAGTTTGCGCAGCGAGGGGGAGAGTGAGGAGAAGGGTGAGGAGCGTGGGTTTCATCGTGAGTTCCATGAATCTATGGGATGCGCTCAGGGCTGTTCGGGTTCCTGGGCCTTCTGGAGGCGGAAGCAGGCTTGGCAGAGGGCCTTGGAAGGGTCCTCGGGCAGGAAGGGGAGAAATTCCCGTTTGCCGCAGCTGGCGCAGGTGATCTGCGTGAGCACTTGCGTATCCTGGGGCTTCTTCCGCTTGGGTTTGAAGGCCTTCTGGTAACAATTCGGGCACAGATAAAATTTTTGCCCCGGCTCGACAAGGAAGCCGCGACCGCATTGGGCACAGGCCTTCTCGCGCCGCGGATCCGGTTCGGCGGCGCGCTTGGTGACGCGTACGCCCGGTAGGGGTCCCTTGGTCTTGCCGTCCGACATCGTTATGAGTCCCTGCATGGCCCTCCAGGGCCGATGGAAAGTCTACCGGGAGGGTGCTTCTCTTGGCCATGCTTGAGGGATGAACCGCGCGCCCGAATTGTTATCCGCCTTGCTGAACGGTGAAGGTAGGGCCCTGGCCCGGGCCATTTCCTGGATGGAGAATGGCCATCCCGAGGCCGCCGACCTGCTGAGGGGGCTCTGGCCCCACCTGGGCCGGGCGACCGTGGTGGGCCTCACGGGAGCCCCCGGGGCGGGCAAAAGCACCCTAACGGACCGTCTGGCCCAGGCCCTGCGCAAACAGGGTCTCAAGGTGGGCATCCTGGCGGTCGACCCCAGTTCCCCCTTCAGTGGCGGGGCCATCCTGGGCGATCGCATCCGCATGCAGCGCGTGGCCCCCGATCCGGGCGTCTTCATCCGCTCCATGGCCACCCGCGGCGCTTTGGGTGGCTTGGCCCGGGCCACCCAGGACGCCATCGATGTGCTGGATGGGGCCGGCTTCGATTGGATCCTCGTGGAGACCGTGGGCGTGGGCCAGGACGAGGTGGACGTGGTGTCCTGCGTGCACTCCTGCGTGGTGGTGCTGGTGCCCGGCATGGGGGATGAGATCCAGGCCCTAAAGGCGGGCCTGATGGAGGTGGCCGACCTCTTCGTCATCAACAAGGCCGATCGGGATGGGGCGGATCAGGTGGAGGCGGAGGTGGAGGCGCTGAAATCCATGTCCCCGCCTCGGCCCTGGGATCCTCCCGTGCTTCGGACCGTAGCGGCCCAGGGGCAGGGCGTGACCGAGTTGGTGGAAGGCATTCGCACGCATGGCGCCTGGCTTCGGGACCAAGGAGCCTTGCAGCGGAAGGCTCGGGAACGGGCGCGGCTACGAGTGGAGGCACTGCTGGCTCAGGAAGCGGTGCGCCGGGTGAAGGCGCAGGTGGGGGAGGCCCGCATCGACGAAGTGCTGGAGCGCGTCGCCATGGGGCAGCAGGATCCCTACACCGCCGTCGCCACTTTGTTCCCGGATTGAATCCGGGGCCAAGGCCGTCCGATAGGAGGCCGTGGCTCGAAAATCCCCCCATCTTGAGGATCCCGAATCCATCCGCATGGCCTTTCAGCGCCTGTGCCAGGCGCGGGGCACGGTGGAACTCTCCCTTCAAACCAAGCGGGGGACCTTCCCCCTCCTGGCAGAGAACGAGGAGCGCATCGTGCTCGGCATCTCCGATGTGGATCGCGGACAGTGGGGGCTCAAGGCGGGAATGAAGATCACGCTCCGCATGGCGGATCGGGGACTGCCCTACGAGGCCATCGTGGAGTTTCAGGGCCATGGCCGATTGCATGGCGTGGAAGCGAGCCATATGGGCCTGCCCCGCCTCCTGCGCTGCCTCGAAGAGCACCGGCTGGCAGAGGTGATCCCGGATCGGCCGCTCTCCTGCCTCTACTCGACCTCTCGAAACGACGTGCTGCGTGGGGAGGCGAAGGCCTTCGGTGAAGAGGGGTTGGAGCTGGCGCCTCAGGATGACCGCATCCCCTTGGCAGAGCATCTGAGGATCAAGGCGCAGACGCACCTGGAACTGTTCCTTGAGAAGGAGCGGAGTCTGGTCCTGCCCGCGGAGGTGGCCTATTTCGGTGAAAAGCTGTGGGGCCTTCTCATCACGAAAGCGGTGGATCCCATCGTGTTGGGCCAGTACCGGCAATGGTTGTTGGAGGCGCGACGCAAACAGATACAGATCGACCGGTCGCGCTTCGATGCGGGCGGCGTGAGCGCACCCAAAGAGGCAGAGGAGCCTGCCCGCCTGGGCGCCCAAGCCAGCCTGCTGGTAGATAAGGACCCGCTCTTGCTGGTGCTCTCCGAGGGCGACGCTTTTCCTAAGCGGTTGGCGGAAGGCGTGGGGCGGAAATTCGGTGTGGCCTCGTTGGATTACATCAAGGGACCCGTGAAGCCTGCGATCCAATCCCTCGGATCAGGAGAGGGTGAGTGGGGGCGCGTGCGCATGATCCTGCTGCACCGCATGCGCACGGCGAGTCCGTTGGAAGTGGCCAAGCAGCTCACGCAAGCCGAGGGGTGCCCGCTGCCGGTGATCGTCGTGGGCACGGAGGAGGATGCGGAGGTGAAGCGCAACCGCGCCGTGGCCGCGGGGGCCGTGGATTACCTCACCATCGATCCCTTCCATGTGCTGAAGGTGCTTCGCACGCTGGACGACACCCTCAAGCTCTTCAGCTGACGTGGCATAACCTCCTCGTCGGGTCCCGGCTTCGCAGGCTCTGCTAGAGCCCGCTCCGCCACCCGATGGTCGGTCACTTGTGATAAGGTCCGCCGCGCAGGATTTGAAGGGCGCGGTAGAGCTGCTCCAGAAGCAGCACGCGGCTGAGCTCATGGGGGAAGGTCATGGGCGAGAGGGAGATCTGAGTCTTCACCTCAGCCTTCAGGGCGGGATCGAATCCGTGGCTGCTGCCGATGATGAAACAGGGCCGATCCCCGCGATCCAGCCGCTGTCCGAGCCACGCGGCGAAGGCCTCGCTCGAAAGGAGCTTGCCCTCGGGGGAGAGGAGCACGGGGCAGGACGAGGCCTGGATGCGCGGGCGCAGCTTGTCCGCCTCTTCCTTAAGGGCTCGGGCCATCTCGCCTTTGCCTTCCGTGAGCTCCATCACATCGACCCGGGCGCACGTGCGCAGCATGCCGAGGTAGTGTTTCTCCAAGTCCTTCAGTGGCGGGAGGCGGAGTTTCCCGAAGACGAGCACGTCGATGGGGTGCATGCTCTTAGGTTAACGCTTGCGACTTCCTGAAAGTGGGCTGGAAAGACGCTGGCAAGCCGGTCACGATTCAGTCATCCCATGATGTGTCACGGAGGTGCCATGAGGTCGTTCCGCCCTGCTCTTGTGTCTTTGACGGGTGTCGCTGGACTAATGCTGGTCCTGGGCTGCGATAGCGGCGACGGCATTCCCACGACGCCGCCATTAGCCCCTGCGGAGCCGCGGGACATCCTGCCTCACTTGCGCTACCTCATCGGGCGGAAGGACTACAAGCACGTGGTCATCATCGCGCCGGTGGAAGAGGCCATCGTGGCTCCTTCGGCCCGCTGGTTCCATCAGCAGGCCATGCAGCTAGGCATCGATCTCACCCCCGAGGAGATCAAGGGCCTCGATATCCAGCCCATCGCGGATAGGCTCAACAATCTGCCTTCCGCGCCTGCGGAAAACTATGATTTGTCTATGGCCCGCAAGGCTTTCAACGCCGGTCTCTATCGCCTGCTGAAGGGCTTCGATGCCGAAGATTGGAAGGACATGCGCGTGGTGTCTGTGGAGCAAAACCGCGCCAATATCCGAATCATGGACGTGGTGCTCGGGCTCGCAGGCCAGCCCAAATTGAAGCTCGCGCTGATCCGCAAGGGCGATAACACGTGGGGCATCTCTAACATTCAGTACTTGAGCGGCTTAACCAAGAAGGCCGCCCCCAAGAAGTAACGGCTGGCATCACATCTCCCGAGAGGAAGGCTGGGCATTTGCCCAGCCTTTGTTATGGTGGAGGGCTGTGCCCCTGACCCTGGGTCGGAAATGAGGTGACCATGACGGACCACATCAACCTGTTTGAAAGCGTGAACCGCCAGTTCGACGAAGCGGCCGACATCCTGGGTCTCGCGCCGGATATTCGGGAAGTGCTGAAGACGCCCTACCGCGAAGTGAGCGTGGCCCTTCCCATCCAGATGGAAGACGGCACGGTGAAGGTGTTCCACGGCTATCGCGTGCAGCACAACGGCGTGCGCGGCCCTCAGAAGGGCGGCATCCGCTTCCATCCTGAAGTCGAGTTGGATGAAGTCCGCGCCCTGGCGAGCCTCATGACCTGGAAGACCGCCGTCGTGAACATCCCCTTCGGCGGTGCGAAGGGCGGCATCAACTGCGACCCCTCCACCATGACCAAGCGCGAGTTGGAGACCCTGACGCGCCGCTACGTGGCGAAGATCTCCATGGTGCTCGGACCCACCCGCGACATCCCCGCGCCCGACGTCAACACCAACGCTCAGACCATGGCCTGGGTGATGGACGAGTTCGGCCGCAAGAACGGCTACCAGCCCGCCTGCGTCACCGGCAAGCCCATCGAGCTCGGCGGAAGCCAGGGCCGTGAGGCTGCCACCGGAAAGGGCGTGGCCATCATCACCCGCGAAGCCTGCGGCGTGATGGGCCTGCCCCTCAAGGGCGCTCGCGTCGTCCTGCAGGGCTTCGGCAACGTCGGCTCCTACACCGCCAAGTTCCTTGATGAGATGGGCGCCAAGATCGTCGCCGTGGCCGATCACGCCGGCGGCGTGAAGAACAGCGGCGGCCTCGACGTGAAGGCCCTGATGGCTCACGTAAAGGCGAACAAGGGTTCTGTGGCGGGCTTCACGGGCGGAGATGCGCTGGATAAGGACACGATCTTCGCCCAGGACTGCGACATCCTCATCCCGGCCGCGCTGGGCGGCGTGCTCAACAAGGAGACGGCGGAGAGCGTGAAGGCCAAGCTCATCGTCGAAGGCGCCAACGCGCCCACCACGCCCATCGCGGACAAGGTCTTCGCGAGCAAGTGCATCACCGTGATCCCCGAAATCCTCGCCAACGCCGGCGGCGTGACCGTGTCCTACTTCGAGTGGGTACAGAACCTCCAGCAGTTCTTCTGGGAGGAGGCCGAGGTCTTCGAGAAGGAAGAGAAGATCATGATGCAGGCCTTCCACGACGTGCACGACAAGGTGAAGAAGCACGGCTGCACCTTCCGCAGCGGCGCCTTCGTGCTCGCCCTCGAGCGCGTGCGCAAAGCCAACGAGCTGCGCGGCTGGTAAATCAACGTTTCAGCGTTTTCGAGGCCCCGTTTCAACGGGGCCTCGATTTTTGTGGGCGTTGCCTTCTATGCTGGCAACGCCACCCCGCCCTTACCTTGAGGAGCCGATTGTGAATCTCAGGACCTCCCTATGCACCGGGCTCGCTTTGATGGCCGGAGGTGCATCCCATCTCTGCGCTCAGACCTTCAAGGAGACCTTCCAACCCAACCAATGGCCAGGCATTCACCAACACTTCGGGATGAGGCCGCTTCCTCAAGGTGTGTCCAAGCTCTGCCGGGAAGGCCAATTGGAGGATCCGGAGGATTGGGAGCTCTGGTTCCCCGAGGGGCCGGCCGCACGTTGGGGCATTCTCGTGAGCAATGAGTTTCCAACCCCCATGACGGGGGACACAGGTACCCCGTCGTGGGCGGTGGCACTGGATGCCTCCGATAACAGCAAGCCTAAGTTGTTCGTCCACGGCACCCGCTTCCGCCGCCCAGGAGAAACCTTTGATTTAGATCAAGGATTCGGTCTGCTCACCCAGCAGACCTTCGACCCTCAGAAATGGTTGGTGGCACGCACTAAGGTGACCTTCAAGCCGACCTACGGTGCTCTTGGCGCGTGGATGGGCCTCACGTTGATCAACAACGAGAGTGACTACCGCGCCATTTACTTCATCTCAGAGATGGCTCCTGACGGTCAACGCAAGGCCTACCTGCACCGAGTGGCGCCCTGCATCGAAAGTCGCATGAAGGATCATGGCCAGGACGTCGCGGTGCCCCTGAATACCTCTCACACCTTTCAGTTGGAGTACGTGGGGTCTGAAGGAAGTTGGCGCTACCTGATGGATGGGGTTCGCTACGACTTCGCCGATGGACAGGGCTCTGTGGAACCCGCTTCCCAAGACCGGGCGGCGCTGAAGAACCCGCCCCGCTTGGGGCTCTACGTCATCGGACCTCCGCAGTCCGATCCCTATACGCCCGCGGGGATCACGCCTGCCACGGAGGGCACTTTTGAAGACGTCAAGGTGTGGGAGCTCACCAAGGTCAATCCAATCCAGGTGTGGGCCTCCAACGGGAATAACACGTCGGGTTCGGTGATCGATGGGAAGGCGGGCACCGCTTGGGTCTCCGGCGTGAAGGCGTCGAACACCGTCAATCCCTACATCGCGCTCTACTTCGACCATCCCGCGAACGTTCGGCGGATCCGCCTCCTTCCCTACCAACCGGTGGCGGGCACTACGGTGCACAACATCTGGGATGGCACCGGAATTGTCGGGGGAGGCCGGATCGAACGGGTCACGCGGGATGGGGAGTGGATCGAAGTAGACTTCCTCGATACGTCCTTCAGTTCGACCGTAATTTCCATCGCTACGGTCCAGAGCCCATCGATCGTGGGCTGGCGGGAGATTGAGGTCTACGAGTACCAGGGGCCTTAGGCCCTATCATCCGAAGAGATAGGTTCTGAAGGCGGCCTTCTGGCCGCCTTTTTCGTAGCCTTTCTCTGCATTCCTTGGGAAAATTGACCGGTTGGGCCGGTGGGGCGTCCCAGATGCCGGCTAGGAGGATGCAATGTCCAAGAAGATCGTGCACGTCGTGGGCACCGGTACCATCGGCGAGCCCCTCATCGGTCTGCTCACCCACTTCCAAAAGGAGCTGGGCATCGACGAGGTGACCTTCCACAAGCACTCCGTCTCCGACCGTCCCAAGGTGAAGGCCCTCGTGAGCCGCGGCGCTAAGCTGGCCGTGGACGCCGACAAGATGGAAGCCTTCAAGGCCGACGGCGTGAACCCCGTCTACACCCACGAGCAGGCCCTCGAGCAGGCCTCCGTCGTCATCGACTGCAGCCCCAAGGGCCTGGAGATGAAGGAGAAGGTCTACAAGAAGTACGAGCACAACACGCTGGGCTTCATCGCCCAGGGCTCCGAGTTCGGCTTCGGCAAGATGTACGCCCGCGGCATCAACGATGAAGTGATCGACGTGACGAAGGACAAGTACGTCCACGTCGTGAGCTGCAACACCCACAACCTCTCCTGCCTGCTGCAGACCCTCGTGCTCAGCGACGGCAATGACAACCTGGAAGAAGGCAGCTTCGTCTGCATGCGCCGCGCCAACGACATCAGCCAGGTGAAGGACTTCAGCCCCGCGCCCCAGGTCGGCTCCCACAAGGATGGCAAGTTCGGCACCCACCACGCCCGCGACGCCCACCACCTCTTCCAAACCAAGGGCCTCGAGCTGAACCTCTTCAGCTCCGCCGTGAAGCTCAACACCCAGTATATGCACTCCCTGTGGTTCGACCTCCGCGTGAAGAAGGCCACCACCAAGGAAGAGCTGCTCAAGAAGATCAAGGCCAACGACCGCATCGCCGTCACCGATAAGAAGGATGCCAACGCTGTCTTCTCCTTCGGTCGCGACCAGGGCCACTTCGGCCGCATCCTCAACCAGACCGTCATCCCCACCAGCACGCTGCACATGCCCAACGAGAACCGCATCGTGGGTTTCTGCTTCACGCCCCAGGATGGCAACAGCCTGCTGAGCTCTCTGGCCGCCGCCCTGCGCTACCTCCAGCCCACCGATTGGGAACAGCGCATCCAGGTGCTCAAGCCCTTCTTCTTCGATGAAGTCTAGTTCTACCTCAGTGCGAGATCAGGGGCCGCAGTTGCGGCCCCTTCTTGATTCATCTGCACCTGAAGCAGCCCGCGCCCTCCTGGGTTGCGAGTTGCGGCACGAGGACGTGCTGTTACGCATCACGGAAGTCGAAGCCTATGGCGGGCCCAAGGACACCGCCAGCCATGCGCGCCACGGGCAGACGCCTCGCAACGCGGGCATGTGGGGACCTTCGGGAAGGGCCTACCTCTACTTTTGCTACGGGGTGCATTGGATGCTCAACGTGGTGACGGGGCCCGAGGGCGATCCTTCCGCCGTGCTCATCCGCGGAGCGGAAGTGCTCGAAGGCCTGCCGAAGGTGCTGGAGCGCCGTAAGGCGGCCATCGCGAACGCACAGCTGTGCACAGGTCCGGGCAAAGTCGCGCAGGCACTCGGGCTGGATCGCTCCTTCGAAGGTCAGGATCTTCTCTCCTCCAAAGGGCTGATGCTTCTTCCTGGCCTCGCGCCGAAAAGCATTCTTGCGGGCCCACGCATTGGGATCGGGTTCGCGACGGAAGCGGACCAGCGGCGCCCTTGGCGCTTTGCGGATGGGAACAGCCGGGCCGTGCTTCGGCCGCGGGAACTGCGTCCCTGGAGTGGTCGATGAAGTCGTTTCACATTTTCATCCGCCTCCTCGTGCTCATTGGAGGCACGCGGGCGCTTACGCTGCTGTTGCATCCCAGCCTGCGGCGGAGATGGACGTGGTTCCTCCTGCCTCTGGATGGCGTGCTGTTGTATCGCACCCATCAGCATCTGGTGGCCCATGGCGTGCACTCCATGCTCATGGATCCCGTCGTGCGGGTGTACTACTTCATGAATGTCGCCTTCGCGCTGGACCTTCTGCTGCAGTTGGCGGCGCGCGGGATCTCCGCCTGGCGTCCCACGTGGCGCAGACGCTGGGTGGCCGTCAGTCTTTGGACGGGCCTCGGCCTCTTTCTCGTGAGCGGTCTGGTAGAGGCATACTCCGCGCCACGGGTAACCACGGTGGACGTCACCCTGCCCGGGCTTCCGCCCTCGATGGAGGGCTTCCGCATTCTTCAAGGCTCGGACATCCACTCGGGCCCGCTCACCACCCGCGGCATGCTGCGCCGCAGCCGCGCCGTGGCGGAGAGCACGCACCCGGATCTGATCCTGCTGACAGGGGATTACGTCGATACGTCCGCCTCGGAGCTCGCGGATTTCGAAGCGGAGTTCTCGAATTGGAAGGCGCCCCAGGGCATCTACGCGGTGCTCGGAAACCATGATGGCTACCGCGAGCCCGAGAGCATCGGCGTTCGCTTGAGAGAGATGGGAATCCACCTGCTCGCGGATGAGGCGGTCCAGATTCGGGAAGGCGACGGCTCCTTTTGGCTCTTGGGATTGGATGATGGGTTGAGCGGCCACCACCAATGGCGGCGTACGCCAGCGTGGAAGCCCGAACCTCCCTTTGAGGGTCCCGCAATTCTGATCACCCATCGGCCCGAGGGCTGGATGCAGGCGCGGCGCCTCGGCGTGCCGCTCACCTTGGCGGGCCACACCCATGGCGGACAGATCAACCCCATTCCCGGTCTTCCTACGGCGGAATGGATGAAGGGGCCCTGGATCGCGGGCAACTACGACGATAAGAAAGGCCACCGCATGTGGGTGAGCCGAGGCCTGGGGGTGACGGGCCTCCCCTTCCGCTTCCGCGCCAAACCGGAGTGGGTGGTGGTGGTGCTTCACCGCGGCAACTGAAGGCCCGCGTTCCCTTCGGTGCGCCTTGGGCCTATGCTGATAGACCCAAGGCTTGCGGGCCGAGGGTCGCCACACCAGGGGGTGACCGGTTTCGACAGGTCATGTTCCCGGGTGCCCGGTGCAGGCGGGGGTTGGACGGCTGGCCCCCTTATCAAGCCGCCCAAACAAAACTGCCAACGATAACTTCGAACTGGCCCTCGCTGCCTAAGCTCACGCTTAGGTAACGAGCGAGCACCCGCGATCGCCAGGTAGCGGACTCGTTAAACCTCCCCAAGGGTGACTTCGGTCTGCCGAAGGGCGGCACTGGCTGGGCCTTCCCCACGCCCCCCAAGGAAGGTCGAGACTGCGGAGGCACACGTCCTGAGCGGCTCGTCCGTTCCCCGCCAGGAGGTTTCAAGAGCGGACCAAGCCTGTGGAAGAGCCGCCATCCGGCGTGTCTTGGACGAGGGTTCGACTCCCTCCACCTCCACCAAACGCAAGACGCCCCTTGGATTTCCTCAAGGGGCGTTTTGCTTTGCGTTTGGTGGTTGCACTGCTTGTGCGTGAAGGCCCGGCGAGTTGAGGGGGCAGCGACTCGTACTCAATAGCGGCGGGGCCGGTCGAAATTCAGTTCAAATTAGGTGTTAGGACAATGCACAAAAAGAATACGATGTGACCTTTGTTTCATAAAAATAGCTTGTCTATACAAATCTGTTGCATTTGTAGGTTTTAGATTAATCATTATCAATTTTCGTAATTGAGTTTTAAGACATAGATTTAATTTATACGTTTGTAATTGCACGTATGACTGATATTAAATGATGTTAAATGGCGCTATCGAGCATTGCTGATATCGACTCCTGTACGGATGATGATCAGTACCAACCGCGCTGCAGCCGACGGAATTGGAGCACTTCAACCTCTCGCAATAAAGGACATTTCATGTCTAGCAAGAAGCTTTCCCTCAACAAAGAGACCCTCGGCAACCTGACCATCTCCGACCTCGCGCAGGTCCACGGCGCCGCCCACAAGGCGACCGTCAACAACTACACCTGCAACGGCTCCGTGGGTATCGCCTGCACCCTCGTCACCTGCAAGCCCGCCCCCACCGTCAACAACTACACCTGCAACGGCTCCGTCGGCATCGCCTGCACCGCCGTGAACTGCGCGAAGTAAACGTAGATCATAGATGCACCGAAAAAAGGGGGAGGGTGACCTTCCCTTTTTTTTATGTCTTCAAAAGGCTCAAGCTAGGATGGAACACGGGAGTGTTTGTGTACGAACATCGGGGGAACGTTTTCGTGGTCTCGGCGCCTTCGGGCACTGGGAAGTCGACGTTGTCTCATCGGCTCGTTCAAAGCCTCGGTGGCATCCTCTTCTCCATTTCCTTCACCACGCGTCCGCCTCGAACGGGCGAGGTGGACGGGAAAGATTATTTCTTCATCGATAACGCCAAGTTCGACCAAATGGTGGAGCGGGGCGAGTTTGTCGAATGGGTGGAAGTCTACGGCCGGAAGTACGGCACTGGGCGCACCTGGCTGGAGTCGGTCCTTTCGACGGGCCAGGATGTCCTTCTCGATATCGAAACCACCGGTGCGCAGAACGTCCGCAAGGCCATCCCCGACGCCCGCATGATCTTCATTCTTCCGCCCTCCAAGGAGGATCTGGAGCGACGCCTGCGCGGTCGGGGGAAGGACAGCGAAGAGCAGATTCAGTTGCGCCTCCAGCACGCCCGGCATGAAATGGAACAAATTCCCCATTACGACTACCTCGTCGTGAACCAGAGTCTTGAGCAGGCTTACCGCCAGTTTGAAAGCATCGTGCTGAGCGCTCGTGCCCAGCGAGAGCGTATGAACGGCGAGGTCCGGCGCATTCTCGGCCAGTTCTGAGGGGCGAAGGGACGAATCCGGGGGTCGTGCACGGGCTAAGGCAAGGGTCTGGGGCTAGACTTCTATCCTGGAAGAGTCATCGCTCGCAGTTAAGGTTTACGCAAGGATAAGGACGCTCATGCTGCCCCTGGTGAAGAAGCATTGGATGTGGATGACCCTCGCGGGCACAGCCGCAGTGTACGTGCCTGTGGCGGGGAAGGCCGAAGACAAGAAGCGTCTGGCGACAGTGGAAACCCTCGCCGAAGTACTCGGGGTCGTGCAGAAGCAGGCGGTGGAACCTCCCACGGCCAAGCAGCTCACCCACAGCGGCATCCAAGGCATGCTCCATTCCCTGGATCCCCACTCCAACTATATGGATGAATCGGAGTACCGCTTCCTGCGCGAAGAGCAGAAGGGCAGCTTCTTCGGCATCGGCGCCATCATCCAGCAGCAGGAGCAGGGCATCGCCATCATCACGCCCATCAAGGGCGGGCCCAGCGAAAAGCTGGGCGTGCGGGCCGGCGACATCATCAAAGAGATCGATGGCCAAAACACCGAGGGCATGGGCAGCAACCAGGCCCTGCAGCTGCTTCGGGGCGAGAAGGGCACCATCGTGAAGATCGCGGTGCAGCGCGCCGGCTTCAACGAGCCCCTGCGCTTCGAGATCCCCCGTGCGGAGATCCCCAGCAACAGTGTCTATCACGCGTTCATGATGGACGCGACGACGGGCTACATCTTCATCAAGGATTTCGGCGAGACGACGAGCGAGGAGTTCGAGCGCGCCGTGACGCGGCTGAAGGCCCAGGGCATGCAGCAGCTTCTGCTGGACCTTCGCGGCAATGGCGGTGGCCTGCTGGATGCGGCCATCGGCGTATGCCGCCAGCTGCTCGGGCCTGACCAACTCATCGTGAGCCAGAAGGGGCGCGATGGCCGGGATGAGATCCAGACCCGCACGCCCAAGGGCAGCATGCTGGATCCCTTCCCCATCGTGGTGCTCGTGAACCGCGGGACGGCTTCCGCCAGCGAGATCGTCAGCGGCGCTATCCAGGATCACGACCGCGGTCTTGTGATCGGCCAGACCTCTTGGGGCAAGGGGCTCGTGCAGACTGTGCTGCCTCTGGGCCGCACGCGGGGCCTCGCCCTCACCACCGCCCGCTACTACACGCCCAGCGGACGCTGCATCCAGCGCGATTACAGCCACGGCCTCGACGATTACTACTTCGATAACCCGGCGGAGGAGAAGGGCTTCAAGCCCACCGGTCCCGAGTACAAGACGGACCTCGGGCGCACGGTCTTCGGCGGCGGCGGCATCACGCCGGACGTGCTCGTGGAATCGGGCAAGCTCACGTCCTTCGTCGCCAACCTCCGCTTCCGCTCCAGCGCCTTCTTCCGCTTCGCCGTTCAGGAGAAGGAGAAGTTCGGTGTGCAGCCCGGACAGCGCGTAGATGATGCGTCTCTCGAGCGCTTCCGCCTCTGGCTCAATGCCGAGAAGCTCACCTACACCGAAGCAGAGTGGACAGAAAACCGCGAGGCCATGAAGGATCAGATCAGCATCGAGCTTCAGAACGTCGGCGTCAGCATTGAGGCGGGCTACAAGCTGCAGTGCGAGAAGGATCCGGTGGTCCGCAAGGCCCTCGAGGTGATGCCCGAGGCCACCAAGCTGATGCAGAAGAAGCAGCTTCTCCTGAAGCCGAAGTCCGATCAGGTGGCCCGACTGGATTACGAAGCCCCGGACCGCCGCGAGATCGCCTAGCCAGCGAGCCATGACGGCCGACCATGGGGCAGGGCTGAGCTATAAGTTTTGATTATCAGTTCATAAAGTTTTTACTGCAGCAAGGCCTGACTCGCAGTAGCCTGGGCGTTCTGGATTGAGGAGCCCCCATGGATTTCACCCTGCCTGAGCACGTCGAAGCCCTCCGTCAGGAGGTCCGCAAATTCGCTGAGAAGGAGATCCGTCCCAAGGTCATGGAGTGGGACGAGGCGAAGACCTTCCCCATGGATGTCATGAAGCAGCTGGGCGCTATGGGCATGATGGGGATCATCTTCCCCGAGCAGTACGGCGGCGCCGGCATGGGCTACCTCGAATACGCCGTCGTCGTGGAGGAGCTCTCCCGCGTGGATGGCAGCGTGGGCATCAGCATCGCGGCCCACAATTCGCTCTGCTCCAACCACATCTACGCCATGGGCAACGAGCAGCAGCGCATGAAGTACCTCAAGCCCCTCGCCAGCGGCGAAGCCATCGGGGCCTGGGGCCTCACGGAGCCCGAGGCGGGCTCTGACGCCGGCGCTCAGCGCACGACGGCGAAGAAGGAAGGCTCCCACTGGGTTATCAACGGCGCGAAGAATTTCATCACCCATGGCACCGTGGGCGACATCGCCGTCGTCATGGCCCGCACCCGTCCCGGCCAGGGCACGGACGGCATCAGCGCCTTCATCCTCGAAAAGGGCATGAACGGGTTCAAGGCCGGCAAGCAGGAGAACAAGCTGGGCCTGCGCGCCTCCGATACCTCCGAACTCATCATGGAAGACGTGAAGGTGCCCGAGGAGAACCTGCTGGGCGACGAGGGCGTGGGCTTCCGTCAGGCCATGAAGACGCTGGACGGCGGCCGCATCAGCATCGGCGCGCTGGGCCTTGGCATGGCGCAGGGTGCGTTTGAAGAGAGCGTGAAGTACGCGAAGACGCGGAAGACCTTCGGCAAGCCCATCGCCGAGCACCAGGGCATCCAGTTCAAGCTCTCCGATATGCAGGTGCAGGTCGAAGCCGCGCGACTCCTCATCTACAAGGCCGCGAACCTCAAGGACCAGGGCCTGCCCTACGGCAAGGCCGCCAGCATGGCCAAGCTCTACAGCTCCGAAATCGCCTGCCGCGTCGCCGACGAGGCCGTGCAGATCCACGGAGGTTACGGCTACATCAAGGACTACCCCGTCGAGAAGTACTATCGCGACGTGAAGCTCTGCACCATCGGCGAAGGCACGAGCGAGGTGCAGCGCATGGTCATCGCGAAGTACCTGATGAAAGAGTTCTAAGTCTTCGATGTGAGGGAAAAACGGCGGGCCCATGGGCCCGCCGTTTCGCTGTAGGGAAAGCTTAAGCTACCTGCGCGAGTAGTTCGGCGCTTTGACTTCGCCCTTCTCCACGCTGCTCACCAGCTCCTCGAGCTCCTTGCGCCGCTCGGGATCCTTTTCCTTATCGAGGGCGGCCTTCAGAATCGCCACATGAGCAGTCTTCAAGGCATCCGCGGCGGGGACGGCGATGTCGGGCTTCACGCCCACATGCTCCCAATTGGTCTTGGTGATGGGATTGATGGCGCGTCCCGAGGGGATGAAGGCCAGCAATTGATGGCCGATGGGGAGGCGCCCGCCGGGGTTGGCGCCGCCGCCGGTCACCTCACCGACGAGGGTGCCGCGCTTGTGGGTTTGGAAGTCGTAGGCGCATTCCTCGCCACCAGAGAAGGTGCGTGGCGAGGTGAGCACATAGACAGGCTGGGTGTAGCGCACGGGAACCGCCGAGGTCCAGAATTGGCGCGTGAGGTCCTTCGGGCGGTTGTAGATCGAGTTGATATGCCGGACATCCCCTTCTGTGAAGAAATGGCTCATGAGGTAGGCCACGCTTTCGGGAGAGCCACCGCCATTGCGGCGCAGATCCAGGATCAAAGCCTCGGTGCCTTGGAGAAGGGATAGGGCAGAGGTGTAGGCGGGGCCAACGAATTCCGTCGGGCCGAAGCCGCGGAGATCGAGGTAGCCCACGTTGCCGGGGAGGCGTTCGAGTTTGGAGATGCCGTGGCCACGCTCAGCGGATTCTTTGCGGGCCTGCTCCACCTCTTCCTTGGTGGGCGGCTTGTCATCGTCCTCGTCGTCCTGGCCCGGCTTGTACTGCGCGTCGAAGCGCACGCGGAAATGGAGATCCTGGCCCAATTCCTGAAGGTCCTTCGTGAGGACTTCGGCGAAGGCGGTTGGGGTGGACTCGGCCTGATATCCGCCGCGGGCCGCTTTGGCCTGGAGGCCCTTGATCACCTTCTCCGCCACTTCGGGGAACACATAGTTGGCACGCAGCTGCTTGGCGAGGCCTGCGAGTACCTCCTTCTTCTGGGCGTCAGAAAGGGAGGGGTTGGGGGTTGCCGTCTGAGCCGCCAAGGGGGCGATCAAAAACAGCGCGGCGGGGAAGAGCGCAATGGGCCGGGGCATGGGATCTCCTGAGATGTCCCTAGGATCCGGCGCACCCCTGCCGCCGTTGAGCCTGCGAGGTGCCGGAAACCCGGCAAAGTGCCACACTCGTGGGATGGCCGACTTCTCTCTGGATGATGTGGATCGCCGATTGCTCGCCGAGCTCAGTGCGGATGCCCGGTTGACGCAGGTGGCCCTTGCGGCGCGAGTGGGTCTGTCGCGGTCCGCCGTGCAGGAGCGCATCAAGCGGTTGGAGCGGGATGGCGTCATCTTGGGCTACACCCTGCGTCTGGGGACCGAGGAGTCGGTGGGGATCCGTGCCTTCCTCCTCGTGAAGGGCAGCGGCGCCACGCATGACCGGGCGATCCGCATCTTGGAAGGCTTCCCTGAAGTGCGGGGCGCGGATAGCGTCGCGGGGAGCACGGATCTCGTGCTGCAGATCCAGGTGGACCGCGTGGAGGATCTCAACCGCATCCGCGACGAGGTGGGCAAATTGGCCGACGTGAAATCCACCGAGACCCTGCTCGTGATGGCGCCGCGGTTTCACCGCTAGGAGCTGGTAGAAACACGATGAGGGCGGCTCAGGGGCCGCCCGTTATCATCAAGGGTTCCCCCGAGGTGTCCATGCGCGTCCCCGCTCTGCTCGCCGCGACCACGCTATCGCTGCTTGCTCAACGTCCCATGCAGGTGGATGACCTCTTCAAGGTGAAGCGGGTCGCTGATCCCCAAGTCTCCTCGCAGGGCGATCTCGCCTACCAGGTGGGCAGTGTGGATCTGGAGGCCAACAAGGTGGTCTCCAAGCTCTGGATTCGCTGGGCGAAGAAGAACAACGGCATGACCGGCCTCGGCTTCCCCCTCGATCTCGGCGAAGGCGGCCAGAGCCGCCCGCGCTTCAGCCCCGATGGCGGGAGCATCGCCTACCTCAAGGGCGGGCAGGTGTGGGTAGTGGACCTGGAAACTAATCAGGCCCGGCAAGTCACCAAGGTCACGGGCGGCGTAAGCGGCCACCAGTGGAGCCCCGATGGCAAGTGGATCGCCTTCCTCGCCACCACCGTGCCCAGCGGCGATCCGGCGGAGAACGAGGCCTACCTCAAGGCTCAGGAAGCCTCCAAGGTGAAGGCCCGCCACATCACGAACCTCATGTACCGCCACTGGGATGAGTGGAAGGATCCCAAGCAGGTGAGCCACCTCTTCATCCAGAAGGCCGATGGCAGCGACGCCCCGAGGGACCTCACGAGGGGCTTCACCACCGATGTGCCTCACTTCAGCGATGTGGCCGCGGGGGATGGCTTCGCGTGGGCTCCGGACAGCCAGAAGCTTTGCTTCGAATCACACCCTGAGCAGAGCAAAGGATTCAGCACCAATGGCGAGCTCTACGAGGTGAGCCTCTCCGATGGCGCAGTGAAGAAACTCACCACCAACCCCGCCATGGACAGCACGCCGAGCTACTCCCCCGATGGGAAATACCTGGCCTGGCGCGCCCAACGGCGCCCTGGATTTGAAAGCGACAAATGGGAGCTGTGGGTCATGGATCGCGCCACCGGCAAGGTGGTGGCCGATACCCGCGCAGTGGACATGAATGCTGGCAACTATGCCTGGGATGGCAATGCGCTCGTCTTCGTAGGCGATGCCGCAGCGCACTCCGACCTCTACCGCTGGGAACCCTTCGCCAAGAAGAAGGGCAAGCCCGCACGGCTCACCGCGGGTTTGCATGTGGAAGGCTTTGCGACGTCGGGGGAGAAGATCCTGCTGACGAGCAGCGATACCGCAACGCCACCCGAGGTGTACGAAGTCATCGCGAAGGAGGGCAAAGCCCGTCCCCTCACCCTCCACAATCGCGGCATTCGGGAGGATCTGAAGCTGAACCGCGCTGAGGATCTGTGGTTCGAAGGAGGACGCGACGCCAACGGCAAGCCCTCCAAGGTGCACGCCCTCGTGATCAAGCCTCAAGGCTGGACCAAGGACAAGACGTGGCCCGTGGCCTTCCTCATCCATGGCGGCCCTCAAGGTGCTTGGATGGATTCCTGGGGTCACCGTTGGAACCCCCAGGCCTGGGTGGGCCGCGGCTTTGTGGCCGTGATGGTGAACCCTCGCGGCAGCACGGGCTACGGGCAGGCCTTCTGCGACGCCATCAGCGGCGATTGGAACGGCACCGTGATGGTGGATCTGATGAAGGGCCTCGATGCGGCGCTGAAGGCGGTCCATGGCGATCCCAAGCGCGTCATCGCCGCCGGCGGAAGCTATGGCGGCTATGCCGTGAATTGGTTGGCCGGTCATTACTCCGACAAGTTCGCGGCCTTCGTGAGCCATGCGGGCATCTACAACGTGGAGAGTATGCAGGTCGCCACGGAGGAACTGTGGTTCCCCAAGTGGGAGTTCAAGGGCTTCCCCTGGGAGAGCAAGAAGGCTGCGGCGCTCTGGCGCTCCAGCAGCCCCCACACCAATGCTGCCCTCTTTAAGAAGCCCATGCTGGTCGTGCACGGCGAGCAGGATTTCCGCGTCGTCGTGACGGAGGGCCTCCAGCTCTTCCACACCCACCAGCTCCGCGGCATCCCCAGCGAGCTGCTCTATTTCCCCGACGAGGGCCACTGGATCCTCAAGCCGCAGAACAGTCAGCTTTGGTACAACACCGTGCTGGGCTGGTGCGAGCGCTGGACGAAGTAGCTTCCTGCCCCAATGACACCGATCTCCCCGAATATGGCCTGGCATTTCGCCCGCCATGACGGGGAGATCGTCTGTTGGGCTCGGTGGGGCCGTTGGTCGGTGTGGGTCGATACGGCCATGGGGCGGTTGGAGGTCAATGGCGCTGCGCTGACGGACCTCCTCACCCAGCGAGAGGATCCCTTGCTGAGTGTGGCGGGGAAACCCTGGGAAGCATCCTTCACCGGGGAGCTAGAAGGCGAAGCGGCCGCGCTCTTTTCGCGTGTGGCCGAGGCGTTGCGCAAAGCCGGTGGAGGGCCGCTCGCCTTGCTATCCCACTGGGCGATGTTGCTTGGAGTGGGGGCCGTCCTCGTGCTCGCCGCGCCCTGGCCGCCCTGGGGAGGGATCATGCTGCTCCCCTCCCTCCTCTGGTTGGGCGTGGGGGCCCGCACGCGAGGGCTCAAAGGCATCGCCTTCTCCCTGATCACGTTGGCCCTGCTGCAACATCCTTCGACCGTGGAGGCGCCCTTGGCCTGGGGATCCCTGGGTCTTGTGGTGCTTACGCCGATGGTGGGGCTGGGAGCGCTCGGCCGAACCTTGGCGGCGATGACGGCCCTTTGGATTCGCCAGGAGCGGGTCGCGGATGAGTTCGCCTTGGGTCGTGGCCTCCTGATTCTTCTGGGCGGGCTGGGATGGGCGGCGCTCTCTCTTTGGCGTCGGCGCTTCCGTCTTGGATTGTCGGGAGCCGCGCGCTGGCGGGCCCATCTCATGGCCGACGCTTTTTCCAAGGTCGATTCGAGCGCCCTCTGGATTCTGGATGCCCTGCAGGGCGCGGAGCTCCCTCCTTTGGCCGCGCGGGTGCGCGCCCTCCCTTGGGTGGTGGACGCCTCCCTCCCGGTGTATGAGGTGGTGGGTGCAGGCCGCCGCTGGATCTTCCTTCCTGAAGCCATTTGGGTGCATGAGGGTTCGGGATCGGAGCGACTGTTCCCCCTCAGTCAATGCCACGTGGCTCAAGGCCCCTGCGAGTGGGAGGCGGCGCCACCGGGGCTGGGGCATCCGGCCTGGTTGGTCACGATGGCACCGCCTCAGGGCGTGGCGCTCACCCTGCTCTTCGGGGACTGTAAATCAGGCCAGGCCTTCGCGGAGCGATTCTCCGCCTGGACCTTGTCGGCGCCGCTCCCACGGGAAGGCGTGCCTTCAGAAGCAGAGCTTCTCCTCGGCGTATCGCCAGGAGCCTCCTTCGACGAAATCAAGCACGCCTACTTGAAAGCAGTGAAGCAGTGGCATCCCGATCGTTATCCGAACGCATCTCCGAAGGAGCGCGAGGCTTTGGAAGCGCGCATGAAGGCGCTGAACGAGGCCTACGATGCGCTGGAAGCGTCGCACGCTAAGCGCGGGGGATGACGCCTTGGCATTTCATTTCGCCTTCCAATGCTCGCCAGGGCTCCAACACGAAAGCGCGCGTGAAGGCTCGCGGGTGGGGCAGCTCCAGATGAAGTTCCGGACCCAGATGGGCCGCCAGATCCTCCGGCGTGGCCCAGGTCCAGTTCCCTTGGCGGCCGCTGGCGGTGATGAGGTCGAGATCCAAGGTGCGGGGCGCGTTGCGGCCCTCGGCGCGGTTGCGGCCTAGGCGCAGCTCCAGGCGCAGCAGCTCCTCCAGCAGGTGGCGCGGATCGCCGCCCGGGCGAATGAGGAGCGCCACTGTGTTGAGGTAGGACGGGCCCTTCCCTGATTCATCCGGCGTCTCCATCACCATCGGCGAGGGCAGAACTTGGCCGAGGGTGCGCAGCCCCTCAAGGCCGGCGGCCAAGTGCGCTTGCCGGTCTCCAAGGTTGCTGCCCAGGGCGATGATCGCGTGCATGGGGCCCTACTTCTTCTTGCCGTGCTCCGCCACGATTACGGTGCGGATGCCGCCACGGATGAGGAAGTCGCCTTCCACCCGCATCCAGAAAGGCTTTGTCGCTTTCACGAGATCATCGAGGATCTGGTTGGTGACCGCCTCGTGGAAGGCGCCCTTGTCGCGGAAGGACCAGAAGTAGAGCTTCAGCGATTTGCTTTCCACGCAAAGTTGATCGGGCTGATACAGCACGCGGATCTTCGCGAAATCCGGCTGCCCTGTGAGCGGGCAGAGGCAGGTGAACTCCTCGGTCTCGAAGATGATTTCAAAGGGCCGGCCAGGCCGCGGGCTGCGGAAGGTGTCGAGCTCGCCGGTGGGGCGCGTCACGACGAACTTGGGCAGCACTTCACCCAGCGTGGGTTTGGAGGCTTTCTTGGGAGCGGCTTTTTTGACGGGCATGGTCACACCTTCAGATCGGGGGGGATGAATGCGTAGGGAATGGGGTCGGCCACGCCTGCGGCCTTGAAGCCCTGAAGCCGCAAAATGCAGGAGTCGCAGTGGCCGCAGGCTTCCTCTTCGGACTGGTAGCAGGACCAGCTGAGCTGCAGCGGGGCGCCGAGATCGAGGCCCCGGCGGACGATCTGACCCTTCTTGAGGTGGATAAGGGGCGCGTGGAAGGCGAGCCGGGTATCGGGCTTGGTGCCGAGGTTGGCGGTGTTCTCGAAGCTGCGGAGAAAGCGCTCGGTGCAATCGGGGTAGCCGCTGCCGTCCTCCTCCACAAAGCCGACGAAGATGGCGGTGGCACCGAGGACTTCGGCCCAGGAGACGGCGGTGCTGAGCAGGTGCGCATTGCGGAAGGGCACGTAGCTCACGGGCACGCCTTCGCGGTGGGGATCCTGATCCAACGGCAGGGCGATGGAGGGATCCGTGAGCGCGGAGCCACCGATGCGCCGGAGGTTGTCGAAGCTGATGATGAGGCGCCGCGAAAGGGGCACGTCATAGTGACTGGCGATGGCGTGGTAGGCCTCTTTTTCGCGGTCCTCGGTGCGCTGGCCGTAGTCCGCATGGAGCAGCGCCAGGTCGAAGCCCACGGCTTTGGCGATGGCGGTGGTGACACAAGAATCCATGCCGCCGGAGAGAGAGACCACTGCGATCTCAGCCACGACAGGCCTCCGCGAAGGATTCGAGCGCGTCCATTTCTGATTGGAGCCGCGCGGTCTCGGGTGCGTCATCGCCCTTCGCCGCTAAGCGGAAGGGCGCACCATAGCGCACCACGGTGTTGCTGAAGGGGAAGGGGATCACCATGCGGTCCCAGGTTTTCAACTCGAAGGCGCGTTCGTAGGCGATGGTGACGGGCACGATCCACGCGCCGGTCTTGCGGGCGAGGGCGAGGACACCAGGCTTCAGTTCCATCAGCGGGCCCCTGGGGCCATCGGGTGTGATGCCGAAATCCCAGCCTTCGCGCACGGCCTGGATCATGCGTACGAGGGCCTTGGCGCCGTCATCGCTGGCGGTGCCGCGAACGGCATGGATGCCGAACCAGCGCCAGGTGGCCGCGCTGCGCTCGCCGTCGCGGCTATCGCTGCTGAGGATGGAGACGCCCCGACCTTTGCGGAGAAAAGGGTAGGCGAGCGGCATGGCGAAAAGGCGGCGGTGCCAGAAGCAGAGGATGAAGCGCTCATCGCGGCGCACGAGATCGCTCACCGCATCGCCTCCTTCGATGCGCACCCGCAGCGTCGCCTGCCAGAGGCGGGCGAGCAGGGCGCCGAAGAAGGGGATGACGCGGAACTGGAGCCACACCTCGAAGGTGCCTCCCAGGGGCCGACCCCGCTCCTTGATCTGCACGCTGCCCATTAGGCCGGGTCCTGAAGATCCGCGAGGAAGATGGGGTACACGCGGCCGCAATAATCGCAGCGCACTTCGACGGGCTCCCCTTCCGTGAAGAGAGAGGCCTTCTGGTCTTCCGCGAAGCCCTTCAAGGTCGCCATGAGGGCTTCGCGGGAGCAGCGGCAGCGGTAGAAGAGATCCGTACGGCTCAGCTCCTCGGCGCCGGGCCCCTGATTCATCCACTGGAGCAGGAAATCGGGCGTGCGTTCCCAGAAAGGCACTACCTCAAGGCCTTCGATGGCCTGCACCACCCGCGCCAGGCGCTCGGGGGGGCAGTTGGGAAGGGGCTCTACGAGCAGGCCGCCGGCCTCGCCCGTGGAGGGGTCGCACCAGAGCGTGAGGCTCGCCTGGATCTGTTCGGAGTTCTGGAGGTAGGCCTCCACTTGCACCGCGACGCCACCTTCCACGAGGGGCAGGGTGCCGATGTAGGGCTGGCCGCTGGGATTGCTCCGCATGACCTGGAACTGGCCAGGCTCGTCGATCCAGGGGCCGCGTTCCAGCTCGGTGTTGAGGTCCAACACGCCGCGGAGGGTACCGTCGGGCCACGCATCCGCCACGATGGCCTTGGCCCGGCCGCCGCTGCGCACGAGCAGCTGTGTGCGCTCCTGCAGCTGGGTGCGCGCCATGAAGATGGCGTTGGCCGCCAGCAGCTCCGTGAGGCAGGCGCAGGCTTGGGCATCCAGATGGGGGTGTCCACGGCGCACGCCATCCCAAAGGGGGCTGGCATCGAGGGCCGCCAAACGCACCTGCTGATCAGAAGTGAGGGCCCGAACAACGCGGGCGCGGGGAGCATCAGTCATAGATCCAGGATAACGGCGAGGGGTCCCCGGACGGTCACGGCGGGGTGGGCCCGATGAGGGATCGGCGGATCAGTGCGATAGTTGAAGCAATGGACGCTCTTACTCCCGCTCGCCGCGCTGCGGCCAAGGCCCTCCACCTGGTCTTCGAAGAGGGCCGCCGCATCCCCGATAGCTGGGATAAGGCCCTCCAGGGGCCCGAAGCCGGCCTCTCCCAGGCCCTTCTGGGCCTCTGCCTGCGCCGCTGGGGGCGCCTCGGAGCCTATGTGCAGCCCCGGCTCAAGCAGCCCGATCGAGGGATCCCCCTGGGCAGCGCCATCGCCCTGGCCCAGGGCTTGGCCTCCCTGGCATGGCTGGATGGCGTCGCGGCCCATGCGGCGGTGCATCAGGCCGTGTGTTTGGCGGCGGATCCGGAGCTGGGCTTCCCGGCCCATCGCGGCCTGGTGAACGCCATGCTCCGCCGCGCCTCCGAAGACCGCGCGGGCCTGCGGGCGGAGTTGGAAGCCATGGATGCGGATCTCGACCGCACCGAGTTCGTCAACCGCGTGCTGGAGGCCGCAGTGGCCCCCACGGACGGGGATGTCGAAGCGCTGTGGGAGCGCATCTGTGCGCCGCCTACCTTCGCCTTTGTCGCGCTCAAAGGCGACGTTCCCGAGGGCTTGCTTCCCGACGAAGAGCTTCAAGGGGCCTACCGTTTGGCCTCCGAGGCGACCTTTCCTACCGCTTGGCTGGCGGAAGGCCGCGGCATGGTGCAGGATCGCAGTTCCCAGGCGCTCATGTCCTTTGAGTGGAACGGGAGTCCCCAGCGCATTCTGGATGTGTGCGCGGCACCGGGTGGCAAGAGCACGATGCTCGCCCGACGCTTCCCCGCGGCCAAACTGCTGGCGCTGGAACAGAGCCCCGCACGGGCAGAGCGCATGAAGGAGAACTTCGAGCGCCGCGGCGTGACGGCTGAAGTGCAGGTGACCGAGGCGGTCAGTTGGCTCCAAGGCGGCGGTCGACCCTTCGATGTGATTCTCGTGGATGCTCCCTGCTCGGGCAGCGGGACTCTGCAAAAACACCCGGAATTGGGATGGCTGGGGGACGATCTGGATCTGGGCGATCTCCAGCGCCGCCAAAATCAGCTGCTGCGCGCTGCAGCAGATCGCTTGGCTCCCGGCGGCCTGTTGATCTATGCGGTGTGCTCTTGGCTGCCGGAGGAGGGCCAAGCCCACGTGGACGCGCTGCTGAAGGCCCGTCCCGAACTGCTTCCGGCTTCTGTATGGCCCGCTTTCGGCGGGGCGCGCTTCCGTCCGGATCCCTGCCAATGGCAGGGCGAGGGCTTTCAGGGATTCGCGCTCACCCGGCGCTGAAACCCCCCGCCGATTTCACAGGTTCCCTCGTTTCTTTCCGATACACTTCCCGGCTGTGGGAGGTCTTTATGCGCCGAGTGTTGCTCCTTTTCCCGTTGCTGATGGCTGTGGGGCAGGCCCAGGAGCTGCGCTGGGGCATGCACGCCATCGGATCCACCTCCTCCAAAGACTTGGCCCTGCTCACTCACGACGCCACGGGCTTCGGCATGGGTATGCATGCGTTCATCAGTGACGCAGGCTCCGAGGCGCTGCGCATGCGCTTCGAAGGGCAGGTGTTTCCCGCCAGCGATGAGAAGGGCATCAAGACCCGTGTCTACGAGGGCGCGTTGACGGGGGACTGGCTGCACTACTTCTCCGGGCGCACCGAATCGGGACCCTACTCCGTATTGAGCATGGGGTTCGGACACTGGCGCACTCGCATCGAGGACAGCACCCAGGTGTTGGTTGCCGAGCACAAGAACAGCTTCCTCGCCTCAGGTGGGCTTGGATGGCAGCTGGGCCGCACCTTCGGCCTGGAGGCTCAGGCCTGGTGGGCGAACCACTTTCGCGAGAACTCAGGTAAAGCGCAGGGCTATTCCGCCATCCTCACGATTCGTTTCTAAGAGGCCGCCTCAGTAAGAGCGGCACTCCGGGCTATTCTGAAGGACCTCCGGAGGTCCTATGCGGTCGTGCACGCTGCTCCTCGCCACCACCCTGCTTTGCGCTCAGACGCCCCAAGTGAATGAGCCTGCTCTGCGAGGCCACCTGGCCTTTTTGAGCGACGACCTGTTGGAAGGACGGGGCACGGGCCAGCGCGGCGGCGATCTCACGATGCGCTATCTGGAAACGCAAGCGGCGGCCCTCGGCCTGAAGCCCGCCAACGGCGCCAGCTACCGCCAATCCGTTCGCATCGCGGGGCTGCACACCTTGGCCGACCAAAGCCCCCTCATTTTCGCCGGTGGCAAAGAGACGTTGAAGCCGGTCTTCGGGCAGGACGTGGTGTTCGGCAGCGGCACCACCCGCGCCGAGATTCCCCTCGAAGGAGAGCTGGTCTTCGTAGGCTACGGCATCACCGCTTCGGAAGAGGGCTGGGATGACTACAAGGGCTTCGACTGCCGCGGCAAAGTGCTCGTGATGATGGTGAATGATCCTCAGCCGACGGAGGCTGAGCCCAGCCGATTTGCTGGCAAGGCGCTGACCTACTACGGTCGCTGGACCTACAAATTCGAAGAGGCCCGGCGCAAGGGCGCCCTCGGCGTGCTGCTCATCCACACCACGCCTTCGGCCTCCTACGGGTGGTCGGTGGTGGAGAACGGCTGGAAGGGCGAGCGGTTCCAATTGGCCGGAGAGGGCAATCCTTTGCAGGGCTGGATGACCGAAGGGTTTGCCAAGCGTCTCTTCGCATCGGCGGGACTCGATCTGGACGCCCAACGTGCGGCCGCGGAGAAGAAGTCCTTCAAGCCCGTGCCGCTGAAGCAGAAACTGAGCGGCACGCTGCGCAGCCAGGTGCGCCAGGTGGAGCAGTCCAACATCGCCGGCATCGTGCCCGGAACGGATCCTGCACTGAAGCAGGAGCTCGTCATCTTTAGCGCCCACTGGGATCACTTGGGCCGCGACGAATCCCTTGAGAAGCAGGGTAAGGACGGCATCTACAACGGCGCTGTGGACAACGCCTCCGGCTCGGCCTCCCTGCTTGCCATGGCTCAAGTGGCCGTGGCCCATCCCGCGAAGCGGACGCTGATGTTCCTGTGGGTGTGCGCAGAAGAGCAGGGCCTGCTTGGTAGCGCGGCCTACGCCGAAAAACCGCTGTGGCCTCTCGCGAAGACGGCGGCGGCGCTGAACCTCGATAGCACCAACTGGGTGGGCCCCACGAAGGACATCGATCTCCCCGGGAGCGAGCGCAGCTCCTTGGCGGCCACGGCGCAGACGGTGGCTCAGGCCATGCACCTGCGGGTGAGTGAATCGGAGCCGGATATGTCCGGCGGCTATTTCCGCAGCGATCATTTCTGCTTCGCGAAGGCCGGAGTCCCGAGCTTCAGCATCGAGCACGGCCGCGAGTTCATCCAGGATCCGGAAGGGTCCACGGCGAAGGCCAAGAGCTACGGACAGCGCTACCACCAGGTCACCGACGCCTATGACCCCTCTTGGGACCTGATGGGCATGGTGCAGCAGGCCCAGTTCACCCTGAACCTGGGCTACGCGGTGGCAGATGCGACCGAGATGCCCACTTGGAAGCCGGGCGATGCCTTCGGCAAAGCTAGGGCGAAGTGAGGCGTACGCCGTCTCGCATGCGTCTGGATCTGATTGCGACAGGAGTGATGGTTTGAATTGTCCGAATTGCGGCGGGACGCTCCGCCCCATCGCCGAAATCTATGAGCAGGAAGTACAACGCGAAGACGCAAAGTCCGAGCGCTTGGGCCTGCTCTGTCCGCCCACCTCGCGCAGCGCCATCCAAGGCTTCGTCCTCGGTGTGTTGGTTTGGATGTCCTCGCTCGTGCCCTTCTTTGTGGTGAATCACTTTTGGCGGGCCTGTATTCCGCTTTGGGTGGTCACGGTGCTTTGGGTTCCGGTGTACCTGAGGGCGCGGAAGAAGGATGCCCGGCTGCGGGCGGTCTACGAAGCCCGCCAGGCCTGCGCCTCCTGCGAATGGGTCGAAGCCGCCTAATTCCATCTTGCCGTCAGGTTTGAAAGGCCTAGACTCCTTGGGATAACCCCCCAAGGAGAGGCTATGAAGTCCCATGCGTCCATGAGGCTCGGCAAGCTTGCTGCTCGCCACGACAATCGCACGCTGCTCTTCGCGAAATACGCCTCGCCCACGCTGCCCTTGCCTCCTCCGGCCAAGGATTGGGGAAGCAAGGTGAAGAGCTGGCCCATGTACGCCAATGACCGCATCGGCGACTGCACTTGCGCGGCGGCAGGCCACATGGTGGAAGCTTGGACGTCGCAGGCGAAGAAGGCCATCGCCGTTCCCACGGACAAAGAGGTGCTCGCGGCTTACGAGCAGGTGAGCGGCTACAACCCACGCACGGGCGCCAACGATAACGGCGCGGTGGAACTGGACGTGCTGAAGTACTGGCGGAAGACGGGGATCGGGAGCCACAAACTCGGGGCCTTCGTCTACGTGGAGCCCAAGAATCACCTGCACGTGAAGCAGTCGGTGATGCTCTTCGGCGGAATCTACATCGGCCTCACGCTGCCCGTTAGCGCTCAGGACCAAGACGTTTGGACGGTTCCCGCGGGTGGCACGAACGGACCCGGCGCGCCGGGCAGCTGGGGAGGCCACGCGGTGAACGTGGTCGCCTACGATGATCACGGCATCACGGTCATTACCTGGGGCGCGAAAAAGCGCATGACTTGGGCCTTTTGGGACGCCTACTGCGAAGAGGCCTACGCGTTGTTGAGTCGCGATTTCATCAACGCCAAAGGCGCAGCGCCCAGTGGCTTCAATCTCGCTCAACTGAAGAAGGATCTGGGTCTGCTCTAGCCCTTGAGCAGGCGAATCACCGGCAACTCCGGCGGCGCATTCAGCCGCATGGGCAGCCCCACGACCCCGAGGCCCCTGCTGACGTAGAGGCACTGTCCCTCTTCTCGGTAGAGGCCTGCGGTGTAAGGGCCGAGAAAGCGCGCGCTGCTCACGCCGGGGATCACGTTGATCTGTCCGCCATGCGTGTGGCCGCTGAGGGTGAGCCGGGCCCCCGTCGCCCGGGCCAAGCGCCACATGGAGGGGCGGTGATTGAGGCAGATGGAGAAGGTGCCGGGCGCCAGTCCGCGGGTGGCGGCTCCCGCATCAGGCCCCGGGCCGAGAGAAATGCCCGGGGAGCGCGCCGTGCGCGCCGTGGGCGACCCCCAGGTCGGCCACGGGAAA
>JACXTT010000912.1_pt1 | contig 50452 bp, 44 predicted proteins | sample 9270951 | NCBI WGS metagenome assembly JACXTT01 (sample SAMN15532306, study PRJNA645909) | rock metagenome | isolation source: weathered quartz diorite | place: Puerto Rico | collected 2017-06-21
CCTCTTCGACTTTGTAACTAAAAGCAGAATGTCCCGAATTATCTCTGCGGTTCGATGATCACCTTCAGAGAGTCCTGCGCTGCCTCGACCAACCGAAATGCTTCTCCGATTTGCGCGAGCGGGAACCGGTGGGTGATGAGCGAGGCCAAGTCGATTCTCCGCGCCGCAATGGCATCGAGCGCCGTCCGCATGTCCGCCGGTGGGCCGGCGTAGGAAGGGACGATCGCGATTCCGTCGCGTCCGAGCTCGTGAAGCGGAACGGAGACGGCTGCCCCCGGCGGAAACAGCGCGAACACGAGGACGATGCCGCCGCGATCGACCGCGCGCACGGCCTGATCGACGACCGCTGGCGCCGCTGCGCAGACGATGACGAGATCGGCGCCGCGACCTTGGTTCGTGGCGCGGATGCCGGCTGGCACGTCGGCCGTGCGCGCGTCGATCGTCGCGTCGGCGCCGGCTCGCTTGGCCGCCTTCAATCGGAACGGATGGATGTCGGTGGCGATGATCTTGGCCGCCCCGTGGGCGTTCGCCCACGCGGTGTGAAGCAGCCCAGAGATGCCGCTCCCGAGCACCGCGACGGTCTTCCCGACGACGCCGCCGGCTACCCGGTGCGCTCGCACGACGCAGGCCAGCGGCTCGACGAACGACGCTTCTTCGTAGCTGACGTGATCGGGAATCGCGAACGTTCCCAGGGCGACGTTGGCCGCCGGCAGCCGCAACAGCTCCGCGAACCCCCCCGGGTCGAAGTGGGTGGCGCGCAGCGTCTCGCAGACCGGGTGCTGGCCGGCGAGGCAATACCGGCACTCGTTGCAGGGAACGTGATGCGTCGTGACGACGCGGTCGCCTTCAGCGAACCCGGCGAGCCCCGCCCCAACCTGGACGACCGAGCCCGCGACCTCGTGGCCGAGCACCGAAGGTGCCTTGGGCAGGCGGTACCATTCCATGACGTCGCTGCCGCAGACGCCGGAGGCCATGACGCGGACGATCAGCTCGCCGGGACCGGCGGACGGCGGCTCGCGCTCCTCCACGCGGAGCTCGCGGTTGCCGCGGTAGACCGCAACCTTCATCGCGAGTCCTTGGATTTCTCCCGCTCGTAGATGGCGAACGCTTGGTCGGCCGTCGCCGCGTCGTGCACGACGGCGCGGACCGCGCGAATCATCCCCACGGGAGCGTCCGACTGGAAGATATTGCGGCCCATGTCCACGCCCGCGGCGCCGGCACGCATCGCCTTCGCCGCCAGCTCGATGGCTTCCGCCTCGACGGTCTTCTTGCCACCGGCGATGATCACGGGGACCGGCGTCGCGCGCACGATCTCTTCGAACCCCTCGCAGTGGTAAGTCTTGACGAAGTGCGCTCCGATCTCGGCGGCGATGCGGCAGCAGAGCCCGAGGTAGCGGGCATCGCGTGTCATCTCTTTTCCGACCGCGGTGACCGCGAGCACCGGGATGCCGTGCCTCTGGCCGAGATCGACGAGCTTCGCGAGGTTCAGGAGCGTCGCGCGCTCCCCTTCCGAGCCGACGAAGATCGACAGCGTCACCGCGGAGACGTTGAGACGGATCGCGTCCTCGATCGCCACGGTCAGACCTTCGTGCGACAGCTCGCGGAGGATCGATGTGCCGCCCGAGACGCGCAGCACGATCGGGACGTCGGCGTCCGGCGGAACCGACGTGCGCAGCACCCCCCGCGTGAGCATCAAGGAGTCAGCGTACGGCAGGAGCGGCGCGATCGCCTTCCCGGGCTCCTCGAGTCCCGACGTGGGACCCAGGAAGTAGCCGTGATCGACGGCGAGCATCACGGTGCGGCCGTGCGGCGGCTTCAGGATGCGTGCAAGCCTGTTCGAAAGACCCCAATCCATCGCCGGTCAACCGGCCTTCGCCGGATTCTCCGCGTGCCACGCCGCGAGCAGCTCTCTCTCCTTGTCCGCGCTGATCCCCGCGAGCAGCTTGCCCCGGCGGTCTTCGGGCAGCGTCTTGTACCAGGCGAGCGTGTCCTTGGCGGTCACACTCACGGAGCGGAACGTCAGCCCCGCGGCAATCGCCTTCGCCGCGCTGATCTGCGTGAACCCTTCCGCGCCGTTGCGCGAAGGGACCCAGACCGGAAGTTCGCTCCATGGCGCGACCTGTTTGGCCTCGAGGAAGTCCGCCGAGACCCACGTGAAGTTCGCTTTCCCCCCGGTTCCTGTCTTGATGCCGTCCAACATCTCTTTCATCGTCAGCTTCTTCGCCGGACCGGTCGCGTTGTAGGTGCCGGTCAGATTCCGCTCGACGCCGAGCACGACGAAGGCCGCGAGATCTCGCACGTCGATGTACTGGACCGGATCGCCTCCGTCACCCGGAGCCAGGACCTCGCCCCCCCGCGCGACGCGCACCGGCCAGTACGTGAAACGGTCGGACTTGTCGCCGGGGCCCACGATCAATCCTGGGCGAACGTTCCAGGCCCGCCCCGACATCGCCTTGTCCGCCGCCGTCTCGCACAGCGCCTTCAGGGCGCCGTAGTACTTGCCGACGTCCTCGCTCGTCTCGTCCGGCGTCTTCGCGAGCGGGCCGTCCTCGGCCGTGCCGGGCTTGAGATCCTCGGCGAACACGGAAATCGTCGAGATGAAGACGTACTGCTTGACGTTCGGGGCGAGGAGGCTCGCCGACATCGTGACGAGGCGCGGAACGAAACCCGAGGTGTCGATGACGGCGTCCCACTTGCGCCCCTCGAGGCTCTTGAGATCGCCGTCGCGGTCGCCCCGGAGCTTTTCGATGTCGGGGAAGAGGCCGGGGTTGGTCTTGCCGCGGTTGAAGAGCGTGAGCACGTGGCCGCGCGCGCGCGCCGCGTCGACGATCTGGGGTCCGAGGAACGCCGTGCCGCCCAGGATCAGGATCTTGGCCGGCTTGGGCTTCGCGAGGCTCGGGAGCAGAGACGTCAGCGCGACGCCGGCTCCCGCGGCCGCGGCGACCTTGACGAATTGACGGCGATCTCGGTTCATCTCGAACCCCTCTGCGCGACGCACGATCTCACGAGTCGCCCGCGGCCGACGCGAGCGCCGCCTGGCGCCGCGCCGAATAGAGAGCGACCCCGATCCAGCCCGCGCAGACGACGAGCATAGCCGCGGTGACCGCCCCCGGGGGAGGGGCCAGCGAGCGGACGGCGTCGTAGGCCCAGATCGCGGCGGCGTCCCCGCCCCGGAAGACGACGGTGTCGATGAAGGCTTTGGCCTTGTATTTCTCTTCAGAGGTGACGACGGTGAACAGGACCTCGCGCGAGGGGCGCTCCAGCCCGTACTGGATTCCCCGGCGCGCGATCTGAACGGCGACCATCGTCGCCAGCCCCGGGGACGACGCCAGCCCGATGAACCCGCCCGCGGTGAGCACGGGAAGGATGCACAGCGCGACGCCCAGCCCGAGCGCCGTCAGAATCCAACCGGTCACGACGCTCTGTGCGACGAGCGCGACGACGTTGACCCACAGGTCGATCCGTGCGAACAGCGCGGTGCGCGCGTTCGAATCCTGGATCGCGGACGAGACGACGCGCGCCTGGTCGGCGTAGATCACGGTGGAGGTGATGGTGTAGGCCAACATCATTCCGACGACGGCCAGGAGGTAGGGGGAGCGGAGCGCCAACCGGAACCCCGCCATCACGCCGCCTCCGACCGCACGATCGGGGGCGCGCCCGACGCCTCCCGATTCGTGCGCGGCGGCCCAGGCGATCAGCCGCTTCACGCAGAAGACGGCGCCTTCCAAGAGAACCGCGGCCGCCAGGTAGAGTGCGACGCGGCCGAACGGCTTGACGAGAAGCGTCGCCATCGACGGCCCGGCGATCGCGCCCAGACTTCCACCGGCCGCGATCGCGCCGAACAGGCGCTTCCCCTGTTCCGCGCGGAACGTGTCGACCATGAAGCTCCAGAAGACGGACACGACGAACAGGTTGAACACGGAGACCCAGATGAAGAAGACGCGCGCGACCACGACCTCGGAGAGGCCCGCGCGATCCAGGAGCAGGAACGCGATGAGGTTGAGGGCGCAGAATCGATAGACGATGGGGATGATCTTCCGGCGCGGGAATCGGGCGACCACGGCGGAGTAGAACGGGACGACGAGGAGCATGACGACGAACGTCCCGGTGAATTGCCATGGAAGGTTCTTCACACCCCCGATGATTCCCATCTCGTCGCGCAGCGGCCGGAGGATGTAATAGCCGCTGAGGACCGCGAAGAAGTAGAGAAAGGCCCAGAGCACGGCGGGACGCTCGCCCGGCAGAACCGAGGCCCACGGACTCTTCGCCTGCACCCCGGTCGCCACTCAGGACTCGAGGAAAGTCGCGATCCGGTCGACACGCATGGGAGCGATGGTACGTCAGTTCACACCCGAGGTTTCCGGTTGAGGCTCGCGAGCTTCAATGCTCGAATGGCCAGCGTGCACGCTCGACGGGCTTGGCTTCCTCCCTTCTGTCTGCTGCTCGCCGCGTGCGCGCCGGCGAAGCTCTCGACCGTCTGCCGATCCTGCTTCTGGGAGTACCAGCCGAAGGACCTCCGGCGGCAGCTCGTCGAGGCGTATCGAAGCCGCCACTTCGACGACCCGCTCGTCGACGCGGAACGGCGCTTGCTCGTCGCGACGGTGACGGAAGACCGGTCGGCGTTCTGCGCCGCTCGCGAAGCCTTCGCGGCGTTGCGCGGCAGCGAGTCCGCGCGCGATCCCGGGCGGGCGCTCCTCGTCGCGGAGACGCTCGCCTTCACGGCGGCCCCGTGCCGCGAGAATCCCGACCGGGCGTTTCGAGCGGCGGCGGCCGCGGCGCGAGGGGCGGCGGATTCGTGGAAGGCCCGCGTCTACGACGACGTCGCGGCGCACAGATTCGCGCCATCCTTCGTCGAGACGGCCATCGTGCGGAAGCTCGAGGTCCCCGACGACGCCGCGGGCTTCACGTTGGGCGCGAGCCAGATCGTCGTCGCCTCCGGCACGCGCGTCGGCGCGCAGGTCGAGCGCACGGTTCGCGACTGGCTCTCGTACCAGCTGGCCTGGGATGGGCGCTCACGTCCGCTCGAGAAGGACGATTTGTTGCCGTGGCACGAAGGCGCCCGGCTCCGCGATCTACTCGAAGCGGCGGACGTCAAGCTGCTCCCGCTCGAGGGGACGCTCGCCGCGCGCAGCGATGAGCGCTGGCTCGCGGCCGACGGGAATGGCGCCTTCCGCTACGAGGTGCTCGACGACAAGATTCAGTATCCGACTACCTTGGTCTTCGGCGACCTCGCCCTGCTGATCGACACGCACGGCATCTCGTCACTTGTCGAGCCCGCGCGACGCGAAGCGGTCTCGATCGTCGTCGGTTGTGGCGACACCGAGGACAAGATGAAGGCCGCGTTCGACCTCGCCCGGGCCGGCGTCAGCGTCTGGTTCCCCTGCGATCGCTTCGTCGACCAGGTGCTGGGGTACGACGCACCGGGAGTGCTTCTCGGGTCGGCGCCGGTCCGCCGGGAAGGCGACCACGCGGTCATCGGCGACCACCCGCTCGGCTTCGCGATGGACGAGCGGTTCGTCGTGGAAGACTTCGCCGGGAGAGGTCCGCTGCGCTACTACGACGCTCCCGCGCGTTATTTCCGCGCGCTCGCCGGCTTCATTCCATCGCTCCGCCTGGAGTTCGTGACGGTCGACGACGCCGGGCAGTCCTCGCGCGTCGTGGAGCGCGCCCGAACGAACGGCGTCGACGCGATCGCCGTGCGCGTCGCAGGCGACGCGGACGCCGCCCCGGTGCGCTCGTGGCTCGCCGAATCCCCCACGCATCGCGCGGTGCTGTTCCACTCCGCCCCGTATGCCGCGGGCTACGCCTTGTTCGGCGAGTTTCCGCAGCAGACCACGTTCGGCGACCCCCGCCCGGTCTTCTTCGCCGAGCCGTAGAAAAGGGACACTCCCCTTTTTCGCCGCAAGGCGGTATCCAGCCCCTACGCTCTCTGCTGAAAGCCGCGCCGCTGCATGTATCCCCACGCTCGGCGCCGGCGGATCGCGTCCCAGAACGCCTTGACCTTCATCGCGGAGAGCACTTGCCGGTACCCGAAGTTCTCGAGCACGCTGTAGGCGAGCAGCTTGGTCAGGTCGAGCCAGCCGGGGTAGCGGCGGAACGAGATCTCCTCGAGCAGGATCGCCGCGATCGAGAGGAACATTCCGTAGAGGATCGCGGCCGCCAGAAACATGAGAAAGAACTGGACGTCCAAGATACCGAGGAGGAGGGAGAGGACGACGGCGACGTACCCCGTGATCTCGATGAACGGGCCGAGGAGCTCGAACAGGGCGAAGTACGGGAAGGCGAACAGGCCGACGCTGCCGTACCGGGGATTGAAGATCATCCTCTTGTGAAGCCAGAGGGTCTGAAGCAGGCCGCGATGCCACCGGTTTCGTTGTCGCGCGAGCACCGCGAGCGTCTCTGGCGCCTCGGTCCAGCAGACCGGATCGGGGACGAAGACGACGCGGTATTTCCGCTTCCTGCGCCGCATGTGCTCGTGCAGGCGCACGACCAGCTCGAGGTCCTCGGTGTCGGTGTCGTGCGTGTAGCCGCCGATCTCGACGACCTCCTGTTTCTTGTAAAGGCCGAAGGCACCGGAGATGATCAAGAGCGACTCGAGGTTCGACCAGCCGACGCGCCCCGTGAGGAAGGCGCGCAGGTATTCGACGACTTGCAGGATCGGCAGCACGCGGTCGGACAGCGCGATGCGGGTCACGCGGCCGTCCTTGACCTCACACCCGTTGACGATCCGGACGATCCCGCCGGCGGCGATCGTGGCCACTGGATCCTCCATGAACGGCTTCACCACGCGCAGGAGAGCGTTGTCCTCGATGATCGAATCGGCGTCGATCGAGCAGAACAGCGGGTAGCGCGCGAGGTTGATGCCGACGTTGAGCGAATCGGCCTTCCCGCTCTTCTCCTTGTCGACGACGATCAGGTTGGGGTGCGCCAACGAGCCGTAGATCGCCCGGACCTCCACCGTCGGGATCGCGCGCTTGTAGGCGCGGTCGGTCTGGCGGAGCTCGTAGGCGTCGATCAGGCGGCGGAGCGTCTCGTCGTTGGATCCGTCGTTGACGACGACGATCTCGAATTCGCCGTAGTTGATCATCAGGATCGCGCGGACGGTCTCGACGATCGTCTTCTCTTCGTCGTGCGCCGGGATGAGCACGGAGATCGGCCACGTCATTTCGGACTGCATGATCTGGCCGTAGTCGGAGAAGAACGTCCGGCGGACGAACGTCAAGACCTCGAGGAGGGAGATCAAGAAGAGGATGAGGTAGATCGAGTTCAACGCGACGAAATAGATGAGGACGAAGGCGTTGAACCCGACGATCAGCTGTTGGATGAATCCGGGGCCGATCATCGCGCCGCACCCACGGCCTCATCGGCGGACAGAAGGTGCATCAAGACGGCACGCACCGCCGGCTCGGCGTGGGTCACCGCGAGCTCGCGCAAGCGGCTGACCCGTTCCGCTTGCACGAAGCCGGACACGACGGTCAGCGCCGCCAAGCGCAGCGCCCCCCCGGAGGCGAGCTGCGCGACGCGTTGGTCGAGGATCCCGGCCTCCTCGAGCATCTGGCACGCCTGGTGCTTCGCGAACGGGTCGGCATCGAGCAGCATTCCTTCGAGCGCCTCGATCCCCAAAGGCCCGGTCAGCCTCAGCGCTTCGGCGGCGTTGGCCCGCACCCACCACTCCCGGTCCCTGAGAGCGGAACAGAGCGCGGGAATCGCCTTGGCGTCGTGGATGCGTCCCAGCGCCTTGGCGGCCATCGCCCGGACGGGCCAATCACGATCCGCGAGCGCCGTCCTCAGCGCGGGCGCGGCGTCGACGGCGCCGATCGTTCCCAGCGCATGGGCCGTGCGCGACCTGACGTCGGGATCGTGATCCTCCAAGCGGAGCAGGAGCCACGGGACGGCGTCGAGCGGGTGGATCCTCCCCAGGATGTCGAGCGAGGCGAGCCGGGCGTGGGGCCTGAGCGTATCGAAGGCATCCATCAGCTCGACGACGACGTCGTTCCCCATGCCGGTCAGGATGTCGGCGATGCGGATCGTCGACCAGCGGTTCGGCTCCGTCAGCGCCCCGACGAGCGGAAGCACGGCCGCGCGCCCGCCGACGAGGCCCAGCGCCTTGGCGGCGCGCAGGCGGACCTCGGAAACGTCGTCATCGAGCGCCGCCGCGAGCTTGGCGGTCGCCCGCCTCGCGCCAGACAATCCGAGATTCTCCGCGGCCTCGGCGCGCTTCCACCAGTGCGGGCTCGTGAGCCCTAAGAGATAACGGTCGACGAATCCCAGCTCGTCCAAAGCGCGACAGAGCCGCTCGTGCTCGATCCCGCGCACCCGCACGACGTGATCGAGCAGGATCGTCTCGACCACGGGACGGTCGGCCGGCGCGACGGGCCCGCCGAGAGCGACCACAATCGACTCGTCGTTGCCGTGCGCGAAGTACAGGACGAGCGGTTCGAGCACACGCCGCCGCCGGCGGCGCCATCCGTCTCGAATCTCGCGCCAGGCCTTTCCGGCGACGATGGCGAGCGTCAGCCCTAGGAAAATTGCAGCCATCGAGAGGACGGCGGCGACGAGGGCCCCCTGCATCACGCGGTCCTCGGCTCGAGGAGCTTCCGGACTCGCGACACGAGCTCGCGGGCGTTGAACGGCTTGACGACGTACTCGTCCGCTCCCTGCTCGAAGCCACGGACGATGTCCTCCTCGCGATCGCGCATCGAGAGGATGAGGACCGGCGTCTTGGCCAGGCGAGCGTCGTTCCGGATCGTCCGAAGGACCTCGTACCCGTCGCGATAGGGCATGACGAGGTCGCTGACGATCAAGTCGGGCAGCACCGACCCGGCGATTCGAACGGCGTGTTCGCCGTCTTCCGCGACGAGGACCTCGTAGCCGCGCTCTTCGAGGAGCGAGGCGACGAACCGGCGCGTGACCGGATCGTCTTCGGCGACGAGTATTCTCTTTGCGACGCTCACGTCATCCTCCAAAGGTATAGCGGATGCGCGCGCCGAAGGTATGGGTCGTGAAGCCCGGGCCGGAAGCGGTGGACGAGTTGCCGCCCCCCGCATAGAGCTGGAACGAGAACCCACGGCCCATCGGACGGGCGACGAGGCCGAAGACGTTCCAGAGCGGCTTATGAGACGTGTGGACGCCCTCGAAGGTGTACGACTGGGCGCCGGCCTCGAGAGCGGCTTCGTACTCCCACTTCGAAGCGCCGATCGCGCCGTCGGACCGCAGAGAGGCGACGACGGCCACCAGATTCGAGGGATCGAAGTAGCCGTGGTCGAGATTCTCGGAGAAGTCGAAGTAGCGCGCGACGCCCCCCGCCATCAGCGAGCGATGCCCCGAGAAGCGGTGGACGTACCAGGCGCCGGCATCGGCCGAGGTGCGCGCGTTGCCGTCGGAGAAATCACCGTACCCGGCATGGGCCTCGATGCGCGCGTGCGGCCCGACCATGCCGAAGGCGCCGAGCGCAAAGGACGTGATGTCGATTGCGTTGTCGAGGATGCGGGGAGAGTAGAGGAAGGGATCGTGCGAGATCGCGGCGCGACCGGTCCATCCGCCCATGGGAAAGGCGTAGGAGAGTCCGCCGGTCGCGATCGTCCGCTCCGAGCCCACGCTGTCGGTCTCGCGCGTCGCGCCCACGCTGAGCTCGCCGCGGTGCCCCGTCCGAGGCTGCCAGCCCACGACGCCGTAGAGCGCATCCGCTCTCGCAGCCGCGCTCGGATCGGTCGGCGTCGGCCCGTCGAGATCGTAGTGCGCGTACCCCAGCCGGAGGTCGAGCCGCGCCGGCAATCCGAGCCCGCCCTCGGCGCGGTAGACGTTCATCGAGATGTCGTCGGAGTCCTCCGTCCGCTCGAATCCCGCCTGGACCCACGGCGCGCGTGCGTGCTGGATTTGCTTCTTCAGCTCGACGACGTCCCGATCCGCGACGTCGGCTTCCGACACGTGCCGTAGCCGCGCGTCGGCCGCCCCGGGATCGCCGTCGGCAAGATCGAGGCCCGCGAGCCCGATGATCGCCTCTTTCATGCCGGGCTGGGCCGCCAGAGCTTGCTCGTAATAAGGACGTGCCGCTCTTCCCCTCCCCTGCCATGCGTACGCCTGACCCATTCCACAGAGCGCCCACGGCTCGTGCGGCCGAACCTTGAGAACCCGGTCGAATCCCGGAAGCGCTTGGTCGTACCGGCCGCTCCAGAGCAGGACCTTCGCGCGCTCGAGCTCCACGTCGGCGTCGTCCGGCTCCCGCGTCAGCGCGCGGTCGTAGCGCGCGAGCGCTTCGTCATACCTGCGGTCCCAGGAAAGCAGCTTCCCGGATTTGAGGAGCGCATTCATGTCGCCGGGGTTCTCCGCGAGGATCTCGTCATAGAGCGCGAGAGCCTTGGCGGTTTCGCCGGCGTCGAACGCGGCATCAGCGGCCTCGGGATCGGGAGCGGCGCAGACGATGGGGGCGATCGCGATCACGGCGACCGCGAGGAGACCGGCCGCGCGGAGACGGTCAGCGCGCACGAACGCCTCCCGCGCGATCGGCGATCGCGTCGAGCGCGGCTCGAATCCGCGCGAGTCCCGCTTTGGGCTCCGTGCGATAGCGAGGCACCTCCCACGGTGCCCACGCGTACAGCGGCGCTCTCAGGCCGGCGGCGGGGAGGCGCGACATCGGCGGGTTGTCCGGATGCGACGGATCGATCGCGAAAGCATAGACGCGCAGGCCCGCCGTCGTGATCGTATCGAGCGGAGGCTCGTGCCGTGTCTCCTGGTGAAGCACCCGGCGCGACGAGGGGTCGGTGACGTTGAGCAGCGCCCAAGGGAGGCGGAGCTCGATGGTTCCGGTCGCAGCCCCGACGGCGACGTCCGCGCGCGTGTCGAAATCCTGGGCGTCCGGATCGAGCGAGCCGTAGCGCAGCGCACCGCGCTCCACCGAGATCGCGGGGTAGCGGGTGCCGTCCCGTCCGATCCGTTCCCGATTGGCTTCGAACATCAGTGGAACGAATCGCGTCTCACGCTCGCGCAGCAGGGGCGACACGACCGGTCCGTCCTCGATCGCCGCGTAGGGCTCGTAGGGCGTCACGACCCTCACGGAGCTCGAGCCGGGGCCGTCGAGATCGACGAGGAACTCCGCTCCGGTCGCGATGGTCGCCCGGCCCGGCGGAGGAAGGCGCGTGACGCCGCGAGCCGGTTCGTACGTGTCGATGGCGAGCCGAAATGATTCCGTCTCCCAGCGCGGCAGCGAGCCGGCGCCGCCGGTGCGGATCAGGACGTAGACGTACCCGGCGTCGGACGTCACGCGCAGCCCGCGTAACGAGGACCATCCCGAACCGTGGGGTTTCGCCTGCAACAGCGTCCCTGGAACGTGGACCCAGTCGGACGGGTCGCCGTCGACGCGAACGGGGGCCTCGGGGCGGTTGGCGATCAAGCCGTACGACTGCTCCGGGCTCTCGGCGTCGAACCACAGTCGGCGGCGCTCGGCGGGGATCTCGAGCGGGGCCGACGACCAGGTGCTCTTGAACCACTCGTCCATGAACTCGAAGATGACGCCGCCGGCGTACCCGGAATCGTGAATCGCGCCCAGCATCGACGCGACCAACTCGCCCTGGCGGCGCTCGTCGTGACCGCCGTGGTTCCAACCGTCGGGCTGCACGTGCGCGGTGCCGCGGCTGGTCGAGATCCCGAACTCGGCGATCAGGACTGGTTGATGACCGTGATAGCGCTTCAGGTCGGCGAGGTAAGCGCCATAACGGGTCTCCTGATTCAGAAAGTCCGGGTAGTTCGGGTAAACGTGATACGCGGCGAAGAATCCCGCCGGCATCGCCTCGGTCGCGGTGATCTTCGTGGCATCGAGTGAGACCGCGTCGTTCTCCCACGGGCGCTCGCGCAGCTTCTGTGGGAACGGGAGGCCGTACTTCGCCCGCCAGGCGTCTTCTTCGTCGCGGCTGGATTCCGTCTCATGGCGGAGCGGGTCGAGTGTGGGCCAATTCGCGAAGGTCAAAGGGTGAAGCGTGCGATAGCGCTTGGCCTCGTACCCGGCCGCGAAGTCGCACATCCTGGCGATCCAGGTCTCCATCGCCTGCGCGCCGTCCACCTTGAAGTAAGTGCCGCTCCAAGAGCTGCGCTCGAGGTGTCGAGCGTCGAAGGCCTTGACGGCGTAGGGTTCCCACTCCCGTCCGATGATCAGCGCGAGCAGCGAACTCGAGGCGTCGGTGTCGTAAATCCCCGAGGCGTGCCCGGGTCGCGGCGGCAGAACGAGATCGCCGTGGATCGCGTCGATCACGCCGGAGATCTCGCGCTCGAATTCCTCCACGTAGCTCGAGTCCGAGAACTCGTCGTCGTCGGGAAGCTCGGCCCAGCTCCCTTGGAGCAACCAGAGCTTGCGCGCCGAGGGCTGCGCGTTGTGGGCGGCGAGCGCGCGATAGAACTCGGGGGGAAGCAGCGTGTAAACGCGCACGGCGTTCGCCCCCAGGTCCGCCATCGTGGCGAGCCAATTCTGATAGACCAACGAATCGCGTGGAAACTCCGTCGGATACTTACCGGGAAGCGCCGCCCCCAGGTTGATACCCTTGACGAAGATGGGCGTGTAGCTGCCGTCGACCTCGCGAACTTCGAGGAAGTCGGCGCGCGCGCGCGCCGGCACGGCGATCGGACGCGCGGGGTCCGCATCGGGGGCGAACCGCAGCTCCTCGCCAGGCGACCGAAGGGCGGCGAGGGAAAGCCCGCGCTTGGCGTCGGCGCTGTCGGGCCGGCGTACCATAGCGGCGCGGAAATACGCTCGAGCTTTTTTTACATCCCCCTGCTGAAGTCGCGCATACCCGAGCCCGATCTGCGCGTCGACATCGTTCGGCTGGAGGCGGAGCTCCCTCTCGAAGAGCTTAGCCGCCTCCCCGAACGCTCCGGACCGGTACCGACACCACCCGAGCCGGTCGACGGCGTCTCCATCGTCCGGCCTGGCGGCGAGCGCGGACTCGGCCTGAGCGCAGGGATCCGGGGCCCTCGCGTCCGCCGGACGCAAGACCCAGCCATCGATGGCGATCAGGCACACCAGTCCAAACCCCGTGATGTATCCGACACGCAACCGGCGTGCCGTCCGCTTCGCTGGCGGAACGGCGGGGGCGGGCTGATAGTCCTCACGCCTCCTCCGGAGCCGCGCTTGGTTCCCCCGGAGCGATTGATCCCTTGGCTCGCTATTCACCTGCTCCCCGGTGTCGGACCGTTGACCGCACGTCGGGCCATCGAGCTCTTCGGCGACCCGCACGAAGTGGCTTTCCGCCTGTCGGCGACCGGTTGGGGGGCGCTGCCGGGGGTCGACGCCGCGACGGCGCACGGCATCGTCGCGGCGAGGCAGGGCCTGATGCGACGCGTCGAGGCGGAGTGGGATGCGGCCGTTCGTCGGGACCTACGCATCGTAACGCGAGACGATGCGGGTTACCCGTCCATGCTCGCAGACCTTCCCGACGCCCCTCTGATTCTGTACGTGAGGGGAGAGCTGCTCGACGGGCTCGTGCGCCTCGCGATCGTGGGATCAAGGGCGGCGACCGCATACGGTAGGCAGACCGCACGCACGCTGTCCGCCGAGCTCGCGCAGCTCGGGGTCGAGATCGTCTCGGGGGGCGCGCGAGGGATCGACACCTGGGCGCACAGGGGCGCGCTCGAGGCGGGGGGCCGAACGAGCGCCGTGCTCGGTTGCGGTTTCGCTCACACGTACCCACCTGAGAATGACGAGGTTTTTCGGGCGATCGCGCGCTCGGGGGCCGTCGTCAGCGAGTTCCCAGTGGAGATGGCTCCCCTGGCGGAGAACTTCCCACGCCGCAACCGGCTGATCAGCGCTCTTTCGGCGGCGACGATCGTCGTCGAAGCAACGGAAAAGTCGGGCTCACTGATCACCGCGGGTCACGCGCTGGAGCAGGGACGGGAGGTCATGGCAGTCCCCGGGCCGATCACTTCGGAGCAGTCTCGGGGCTGCCACCGCCTGATCCAGCAGGGGGCGAAGCTGGTTCAGACCGTTGAGGACGTCCTGGCGGAGCTTTCCCCGATGTACCGGGACGCCCTCCCGCGAACGACCCCCGAGCCGAGCGGTGCGAACCACGCCGAGGATCAACGAGCGGCGGCCGAGCTGAGCCCCGATGAGCGCGCCGTTCTTTCACTTTTCGACGATCCTCGGCCGGTTCACATCGACCGACTTGCGGAGTCGGCTACTTTTGGAATAGCCCGGCTTCAGGCCGCGCTGTTCGGGCTGGCGTTACGAGGTTGTATTGATCCCATGAACGGTGGGTACTATGTTGCCCGGCCCCGCTCCGGGGCGCACGGGTCTTATAGAACCACCTGAAGGAAGGTCATGGCGCGATCGCTGGTCATCGTCGAGTCCCCTGCCAAGGCCAAGACGATCAACAAGTTCTTGGGTCGGGGGTACCTCGTCAAGGCCTCGATGGGGCATGTCCGGGACCTCCCGAAGAAGACCTTGGGGGTCGACGAAAAGAGCTTCAAGCCGACTTACGTGGCCCTGCCCGAGAAGAAGAAAACCCTGAACGAGCTCCGCAAGGCCGCCCAGGATGCGGAATCGGTCTTCCTCGCCGCCGACCCCGATCGCGAGGGCGAGGCGATCTGCTGGCACCTCAAGGAAGAGTTGTCCAAGGACACGGACGCCGTGTTCCGGCGGGTGATGTTCAACGAGATCACGAAGAAAGCCGTCGTAGCCGCGTTCGAGCACCCTCAGGAGATCGACGCCGACAAGGTCGACGCGCAGCAGGCGCGGCGTATCCTCGACCGGCTGGTCGGGTACAAGATCAGCCCGCTGTTGTGGGACAAGGTCCGACGGGGACTTTCCGCGGGACGCGTTCAGAGCGTCGCCCTCAAGATCATCGTCGAGCGCGAGCGCGCGATCAAAGCCTTCGTCCCGAAAGAGTATTGGTCGCTGACCGCGCAGCTCTGGGCAGGTGAAGCCCCTCAGTTCGGCGCGAAGCTGTTCGCCAAGAACGGGAAGAAGATCGAGGTCGTCTCCCGCGACGAAATGACGGAGGCGCTCGCCGAGCTCGGCTGGAGCATCTCCGGGGCGCGGCCCGCGGGAGAAGACACGACGTCGCTCGTCCTCGACGTCGCGCCCGCCGGGCCCGCGGCGATCCCATTCAAGGTTTCGAAGCTTCAGTCGCAGGAGAAGAAAAAGAGTCCGCCGCCGCCGTTCATCACGTCGAAGCTGCAGCAGGATGCCGCACGTCAGCTCGGCTTCCCGGTCGCGAAGACGATGCGGTTGGCCCAGGGTCTCTACGAAGGGCGCGAGATCGGCGATGCCGGCACGGTCGGGTTGATCACGTACATGCGAACCGACTCGACCCGCACTGCGGACGACGCGCTCGAAGCCGTGCGCGCCTACATCGCCGACACCTACGGCGAGGCGTCGCTTCCCAAGGAGGTGCGCCGGTTCAAGGTCGGCAAGGCCGCCCAGGAAGCGCATGAAGCGATCCGGCCGACGCTGCTCGAGTTCACCCCGGAGCGTGTCCGAGACTTCCTGGGCCGCGACGAGTTCCGCCTCTACCAGCTCATCTGGAACCGCTTCGTCGCCTCGCAAATGGAGGTCGCGCTGTTCGACACGACGCGCGCCGACATCGAAGCCGGCCCCCATACCTTCCGCGCCACCGGCTCGATCCTGAAGTTCCCGGGCTGGCTCGCCGTGTACCACGAGGGCAAGGACGAAGACACGCCGACCGACGACGCGCGCCCAGCCGACGCGGAATCCGACGACGAAGAAGATCGTCGGCTGCCGCGCCTGGCGGAAGGGCAGGCGCTCGACCTCAAATCGCTCCTTCCGCGTCAGCACTTCACTTCGCCGCCGCCGCGCTTTTCGGAAGCGACGCTCGTCAAAGAGCTCGAAGAGAACGGGATCGGCCGCCCTTCGACCTACGCCGCGATCATCGCGACGATCATGGACCGCAACTACGCCGAGAAGGACAAGGGGCGGTTCTTCCCGACGGAGCTGGGCTCGCTCGTCAACGACCTGATCGTCGCCTCCTTCGGCGACATCGTCGACGTCGGCTACACGGCGCGGATGGAAGAAGAGCTGGACGAGATCGAAGAAGGGCGCCTGAACTGGATCGACGCTCTGCGCGAGTTCCAAACCAAGTTCGAGTCCGACCTGAAGCGCGCCAAGAAGGAAATGCGTGACGTCAAGCGTGAGGCGATTCCGACCGACCAGGTTTGCGACAAGTGCGGCAAGCCGATGGTCCTGAAGTGGGGGCGGTTCGGCCAGTTCCTCGCCTGCTCCGGCTACCCCGAGTGCAAGAACACTCGGGAGATCGGAAGCGTCTCGCACGGCGAGCCGGCCGGCGCTTCGCACGCCGCGGTGCCCGCGGCGGCCAAGGCGGCCAAGGTCAAGGTGAAGGCGGCCGCCCCCGATCCGATCGAAGCGGAAGCCGAGCCCTGCCAGAAGTGCGGCCGGCCGATGGTCATGAAGCGCGGCCGCTTCGGCGCGTTTCTCGCCTGCTCGGGCTATCCCGAATGCAAGACGACGCGGAAAATCGTCGTCGGCAAGGAAGGGAAGCCGGAAGCCAAGCCCGAGGTTCTGCTCGACGAGCCCTGCCCGAAGTGCGGCAACAAGCTGGCGATCAAGCACGGCCGGTTCGGCGAATTCACAGCCTGCTCGAATTACCCGAAGTGCCGGTACATCAAAATGAAGGAAACCGGCGTGGCGTGCCCCGAGTGCGGCAAGGGGAACATCGTCGAGCGCAAGAGCAAGCGCGGCAAGCTCTTCTACGGCTGCGACCGCTACCCCGATTGCGCCTTCGTGCTTTGGAACAAGCCCGTCGCGAAAGCCTGCCCGGAGTGCAAGTCACCCTACCTCGTCGAGAAGGTCACCAAGAAAGACGGCCGCCGCCTGATATGCGAACAAGAAGGATGCGGCTACGTCGAGCAGGTCGAGCAGGAGGCGGGTGCGCCGGCCTGACGGTCCGCGTCGCTACTTCCAGGGCGGCGGACACGCGGGGTGGATCTTGTTCGATTCCATCCACGCGTCCATCACTTCGTGCAAGCGCTCCGACCGGAACAGGAACCAGCGATCGCGCACGTCCGCGTGATGCCGCAGCTCGTCCTTGAAGCTCTGGGGAAGGCCCTCGGAGACGAGGTCGGCGAGCTTCTCTTTCAGTTCAGCGGGGATCTTCCCGTCCCCCTCGATGAACTCGTCCATCCAGTCGGCTTCGTCGTCGTCCGTGAACGAGACGACGTAGAGGCGCGTGGTCTCGCCGCGCGGAACGGCGTCCCCATCGACGGCCTCATCCATCTCCGTGTCGTCGTCGAAGTGAGCGTCTTCGCCTTCTCCCTCGAGGACGACCTGGCCGGTGACGAGATCGAGGTAGTAGGAGAAATCCTCGTTCCGGTTCTCGAAGGCGTTTTCGAGCTCGTCCCAATCGATCTGGAGCGGCTTGTGCTTCATGCCCCGGGAAATGTAACGCGGTACGATGACGAGAATCAAGCCGGATACAATCCCCGCGGGAGGAGCGCATGGTCGGCTTCGATGACTTGTTCCGACAGGGCGGCGCCGTTACCTGGCAGGCGGGCAAGGAGGACGTGGTCCACCAGGTCGTCGAGCAATTGATGGGACTCGGCCCCACCGCCCGCGTCCTGGATTTCGGGTGCGGCACCGGATGGACGGCGTCGATCCTGACCTCCAGCGGTGCCCGGTATCTCGGCGTCGACCCTTCGGCCGAAGGGATCGCTCAGGCAGAAAAACGATTTGGGTCCGTGCCCAGAGCGCGGTTCCATCGCATCCAGATGGGGCAGTCGCTCACCGACGCGCTCCACGGTGCGAAGTTCACCCATCTCTTCGCGCTCGATGCGTTGTACTTCGTCCCGAACCTCGAAGCGACCTTGGCGACGCTGTTCGACGCGCTGGAGCCTCAGGGGATGCTCTGTTCGATCTCCCACCTCTACCGCGAGAGTCGCGTCGCCGACAGCCTGATCGACGACGTCACGCGCGAGCACGGGTATCCGCAATTCCTATCCGGCGTCCAGTGGAAGCTGCTGCTGTCGAGCGCCGGCTTCCACGACGTACGCCGCTACCGCTTCTACGACCGCCGCCCTTTCAACCCTGCAGCGTTCTTGGGCCAGCCTCCCGCTGCCATCGCATTGGCTCGAGAGCTCTACGAACGTGAGGGTGCGCTCGTCGTCACCGCGCGTCGATGAACGGAGAGGGGACACTCCCCTTTTTCTTACAAAGCTCCCCGGATACCGCTTTGTAAGAAAACCGGGGAGTGTCCCCTCTCCCTACACCACCACGCGGGGAAGGTCCGGGTGAATTCGGGATACGATTTCGTAGGCGATCGTCCCACGCCAAGCGGCAAGCTGTTCCGCGGTGATGCGCTCGTCGCCCTGACGGCCGAGAAGGACGACCTCGTCTTCGAATGAAGCGCCGGGGATGTCGGTGACGTCGACCATGCACATGTTCATGCAGACGCGGCCGCGCACGGGCGCGCGCTTGCCGCGAACGAGAACGTGGGCCAAACCCGACAGCTCGCGATCGTATCCTTCGTAGTAGCCGACTGGGAGGACGGCGATCTTCGTCCCGCGTGTGGCGCGCCAGGAGAGGCCGTAGCCCACGTAGCCTCCCTCGGGGACTAGCTTGACCTGCGCGACGCGCGTCTTCCACGTCATGACCGGCTTCAGCTCAAGCGAGGGTTTCCCACGTTCGAGGCAAGACACGTAGGTTTCCTTCGAAGGCCACAGGCCGTACAGCGAGATGCCGACGCGCGTGAGATCGAGGTGGGTTCGGTTGAAGAGCAGCACCGCGGCGGAGCAGGCATTGTGCCTCAGGAAACGGCCGGGACGGAGCGCTTCGACGGCGTCGACGATTCGCGAGAACGCGGCGATCTGCGATTCGGCGAATTCGTGGTTGGTCGTGTCCTCGATGTTCGCGAAATGGGTGGTGACGCCGGCGAGCCGAAGCGCGGGCGAGCGGACGATGCGCTCGATGAACCCGGGAACGTCTTTCTCGAGCACGCCCTGTCGATGGGTGCCGGTTTCAATCTTGACGTGGACGTCGGCCTTCGTGCCCGACGCCGCGGCGATCGACTGGAGTCGGTCGAGTGTCTCGACGTTGTAGACCACCGGCTGCAGCGACCTGGCGACGACGTCCTTCAATTCGTCGAGCGGCACGTACCCCATGACGAGGACCGGAAGCTCGAGACCCGCCTCGCGTAACCGGACTCCCTCCTCGACGTTGTTGACGCACAGCCAATCGGCGGAGGCCTTGGCAGCAATCTGCGCGACCTCGATCATCCCGTGTCCGTAGGCGTTCGACTTCACGACCGCACCGAAGAGCGGCCCGCGGCCGAGACGTCTCTTGAATTCGGCGACGTTGTTGCGGAGAGCGGCGGCGTCGATCTCGACCCAGTTGAGCAAGAGCGCCCCTACCAGAGGGCGTAGGCGCCGTCTCGAATCACGGCGATCCTGCGACCCGAAGGCTCGACGAGCTCCGCGCTCTCGACCGCGATGGGGCTCCCCTTGGCGTAGACGATGTCCTGATGCACGACGTTCTCGGGCGACCGGAAATCCGTGAGCCCGATCTTTCCGCCGAGATGGTCGCTGCGTCCGTACGCCCAGTGGAATCCAGCCTTTTCGTCTTCCAAGACGTTGCCGGTGACCCTCGCATCGTCGTTGCAGCCGAACGCCATCTCGGCCACGTTTCCGCGGACCGGATCCGCTCCGAAGAAGCGCCGGTAGCGCTCCGCGACGGCGCCGTGCCCTTCGACCTCGACGATCCGATTCTTCTCGACTCGGAAGACGACCGTCTGGCCGTCTTCATGGAGCGGGAGCTCCCCGCGTGTGCGCGAGGGGTCGCCCACGATCTCGCCCTCGTATGGAACCTCGAACGTCTCGCCGCTCGGCAGGTTGATCACGGGAACATCGTCGTTTTTGTCCCGGTGGAGGTAGCCGTCGTCGGCCTCCGCGATGCGGTGCCGGAGATCGAAGAGGCAGCGATGGCCGGTCGAGAAGAGCACCTCCGCGTGGTCGGCGTCGCGGAACGCCTCCTTCAGCAGGCGGCAGCGGCGCGCCACCTCGCGGTAGTCGGCCGCGAGGGAGGTTTCCTCCATCCACTTTTGCACGCCGGGCATGCTCGCGGAGCGGAAGACCTCGGCGCCCGGCCGGCGCTTGCACACGTCGCAGAGCGCCGCCGTCATCGAGAACTCCGTCATGGCGAGCACGAGGCTGCAGCGGTCGAGAACGGAGGCGAGCGGAATCGTCTTCGCGTCGGCCTCTCCCTCGACGGGAAAATCAGCCCCGCTCCGGCCCGTCGACGGGAAGCTCACGAGAGGCATGGTCTCGAACCCGATAGTCTTGCCGAGGCGGGCCAAGCCCTCCCGCCAGCTCGCCGCCATCGCCCTCCGCTCGCGCCAGAGATCGTTATCGGGCACGCCGGGCGTCGGCCGGTCCACGACCACGGCGACGCGCTCGCGCGCCTCAGGATCGAAGACGTCCACGAGGAACTTGTCGAGATCGAAGCCCTGGCCCATGAGAACCTCGGGTTGGCGGGAGCAGTCTACAATGGCGCGATCGGAGAGGCTCACGTGGAGACCTGGCTGATCACAGGCGGCGCCGGATTCATCGGATGCAATTTCGTCCGATTGGCCTTGAGCGAGACCGCCGAGCGCGTGGTGATCCTCGACAAGCTGACCTATGCGGGGAGCCTCGACAACCTGAACGGAGTGCTCGGCGACCCGCGCGTGACGTTCATCGAAGGAGACATCGCCGATCCCAAGACCGTCGAGACGATCTTCCGGGACCACACGCCGAAGGCCGTCGTGAACTTCGCGGCGGAAAGTCACGTCGACCGCTCGATCGACGGCCCGCGCAATTTCGTCATCACGAACACGGTCGGGACGTTCGAGCTGCTCGACGCCTCGCGCCGCTTCGTCGCCGATCTCCACGGATCGGCGAAGAGCGCGTTCCGCTTCCTGCAGGTGTCCACGGACGAGGTCTATGGGGCGCTGGGCCCGGCCGGAGCGTTCTTGGAGGAGACGACCTACGCCCCCAACTCCCCGTACGCCGCGTCCAAGGCCGCCGCGGACCATCTGGTGCGCGCCTACCACGTCACCTACGGACTGCCGACGTTGCTCACCAACTGCAGCAACAATTACGGGCCCTACCAGTTTCCCGAGAAGCTCATCCCCCTGACGATACTGAACGCCGTGGAGGGGCGGACCATTCCGGTCTACGGCGACGGCCTGTACGTTCGGGACTGGCTGCACGTGGACGATCACGGGCGCGCGATTCTCGCCGTCCTGGCGCGCGGTCGTCCCGGCCAGAAGTATTGCATCGGCGGCGACGGCGAGATGACGAACCTCGCGCTCGTCGATCGGATCTGCTCTGCGGTCGAAGCGCTGATGCCCGCCGCGACCAACGACGCGATGCGCCGGGCCGGCAAGTCGGCCTACCTCGACCTCAAGGCCCATGTCACCGATCGCGCGGGACATGACCGGAGGTACGCCATCGATGCGTCGAAGACGAAGTCGGAGCTGGGCTGGAAGCCTACGACGGACTTGACGACGGGGCTGCGAGAGACGGTGCATTGGTACCTCGCGCACCGCCCGTGGGCCGAAGCCGTCCAACGGAAGGCGCGCTACGAGCGCGAGCGGCTCGGCCTCGATCTCGGCCGGAGCCGGGCGTGAAGGGGATCGTCCTGGCCGGAGGCGCCGGGACGCGCCTCCATCCGGTGACGCGCGCGGTCAGCAAGCAGCTCCTGCCGATCTACGACAAGCCGATGGTCTACTACCCCCTGTCGGCGCTCATGCTCGCCGGCATCCGGGACGTTCTCATCATCACGACGCCTGAGGATCGTCCCGCGTTCGAGCGGCTCCTCGAGGACGGATCGTGGATCGGCCTCCGGATCGCGTACGCCGAGCAGCCGCGGCCCGAGGGTTTGGCGCAGGCGTTCCTGATCGGACGCAAGTTCGTCGGCGGCGACCACGTCGCGTTGGCCCTGGGCGACAACATATTCTACGGGCAGGGGTTCGCCGGCATCCTGCAGCGCGTCGCGGCACGAGCCTCGGGTGCGACCGTGTTCGCCTATCGCGTGCGCGACCCCGAGCGTTACGGCGTCGTCACCTTCGATGGCGCCGGCCGCGCGATTCACATCGAAGAGAAGCCGAAGGCGCCCCGCTCCAACTACGCGGTCACCGGCCTCTACTTCTACGACAACAAGGTGCTCGACATCGCCGCCTCGATGAGGCCGTCCCCTCGCGGCGAGCTCGAGATCACCGACGTCAACTCGGCCTACCTGCAGGGGGGCGAGCTTCACGTCGAGGTGCTCACGCGCGGTTTCGCGTGGCTCGACACCGGAACCCACGATTCCCTCCTCCAGGCGTCGAATTTCATCCAAACCCTTCAGGACCGGCAGGGGCTCCGCGTCGCCTGCCTCGAAGAGATCGCTTTCAAGATGGAGTTCATCGACGGCGACGCTCTCTCCCGGCTGGCGGATCGCATGGGGAAGAGCGGCTACGCCGAGTACCTTCGCCGCGTGCTGGACGAGGATCCCGTCTGAAGCCCCGTGCCCCCACGCTCGCGGCCGTCTTTGTCCTTCTCACGCTCATCTGGGGCACGACGTGGGCCATGATCCGCGTCGGGCTTTCCGGCCTTCCGCCGTTCACGAGCGTGGCTCTGCGCTTCGCCATCGCGACCGTCATCCTGCTCGGCGTCGCAAAGGGCATGAACGTCCGGCTGGGAGCTCAGCCGCACGAGAAGACCCTCTGGCTCGTCAACGGCGCGCTTTTTTTCTCGGTCTCCTACGGGGTCGTCTACTGGAGCGAGCAGTACGTCCCCTCCGGGCTGGCTTCGATCCTGTTCGCTACGTTTCCGCTCCTCGTCACGCTGTTCGCGCACTTCCTGCTCCCGGGCGAGCCCCTCTTTTTCCGCTCGGTCGCGGGCGCTGTCCTCGCGTTCGCGGGGATCGTCGTCATCTTCTCGGAGGACTTGACGAAGATCGGCGGCCCGAAGACCGAGCTCGCCGCGGCGATCTTCTTCCTGTCACCGCTGGTCTCGTCGCTCTCGTCCGTGTTCGTCAAGAAGTGGGGGGCGAACATCCATCCGGTCTCGCTCGCCGCGATGCCGATGGGGGTGGCCGCACTGTTGATGGGCGCCGCGGCCTGCATCTTCGAGCGGGGTCGAACGATCGTGTGGTCGAGGATCGCCGTCGTGTCGCTCGTCTACCTCGCGCTGTTCGGATCCGTGGTCACATTCACCCTGTACTACTGGCTCCTGCGCCATGTCCGAGCCAGCCGCGTCGCGCTGATGGCGTACGCAACGCCCGTCATCGCCGTCGCGACCGGTGTGATCTTCCTCCACGAGCCGCTGACCTCGCGATTCGTGCTGGGTGGATTGATGGTGATCGCCGGCGTCGCCTTCTCCGCGAAGGCGCGTCCCTAGCCGCCTACTGGGGCTCCTCGGGCCCCGGCACGACCGGCCGGTCGTGCTCTCCCCGGACGAGGCGTAGCTTGCCCGAGGTCGAGGCGGACGTCCGCTCCCGCGGGCCCCGAAGGCGGGCGAGATGCTCCTGGAAGACTTCTCCCAGCTCGGCGATGTTCGCGTGCAGCCGCACCAGGGACTCGCGCGCCTCTTCGATCCGCTCCCGGATCGTCGCGTGCCGGCGGAACGCTTCGCTCAAGGCGTCGGCGTACGGCTCGGAGCTGTCCTCGAGGTCGATGCCGCGGCCCAGGAAGAGCGCGCGCACCTTCTCGACGAAGGATGCCGAGGCGCCGGTCTCCGCGGCGAGCTTCACGATCGACTCCTCGAGCGTGACCTTGCGCGATCTCATGGCGTCCCGCACCGTTCTCCCCGCGACTCTCTTGATGTACGGCGAATCAAATCGGCGTCAAGGCCGGGAAGGCTCCGCCGACGTCCCCCACATCCGGAAAAAACCGCCATGCGCTTCAACGCCGCCGCGAAGGTGCGCCTCCGGGCCTCGGGGGAGCTTACTTTGCATTGCAAAGTAGTTTGTGCTATGCTCAGGAGGCCTGCTTCTTCCTGGAGGACCCGCCATGATCGCCAGCCGTTTCCCCCTGCACGTTCTCCTCTCCGCCTCGATCGTCCTCGCGAGCTTCGCGTGCTTTTTCGGAGGGCCCGACACTCCGCTCGGCCGCGCCGCCAGCGCGGGCGACACCGGCACGATGACCGCCCTTCTGGACCAGGGCGCCGATCCCAACGCCCCCGGCGCGCACGGCATCACGCCGCTCGCCACCGCCGCGAGGACGGGACGCCTCGAGGCGATCGAGCTCCTCTTGGCTCACGGCGCCGATCCCCACAAGGGAAGCGGGGTGAACGGCTGGACGCCGCTTCTCCACGCGCTGCACAAGAATCAATCTGCCGCCGCTCTGCGGCTGATGGCCACGTGCACCGCCCCGTCCACGGAGCTGGACGACGGTCTGTACATGGCCGCTGGCTACGCCCAGGCCGGGTTGGTGGCGGCGCTCCTGAAGCAGGGCGCCAACCCGCGGAAGGACTTCGGCAACGGCGCGAATGCTCTCTCGAACGCCGTCGCCGGCGCCTTCGACATCGACTTCACCTACAGGGGCTGCGCCGAGCACACGGAGACGGTGCGCGCCCTTCTCACGAGCCCGGACCTCGCGCTCACGGGAGAGGCGGGAGCGGCCGCCCGGCGTTCCGCCGAGAAGCGCGGCTGCACGGAGATGCTCGCGCTTCTCCGGTAGCGAGGCGGCTACTTCACGTAGGGAAATGCGCGGCCGAGCTTCCGCGCGATCCGGTCGGTCACCCAGTGGGCGTCCCACCACTCGACCGGGCTCACGGGAAGGCCCTGCAGGAGAATCGCGAAGTGCAGGTGGTCCCCTCCCGCGAGGCCCGTGTCGCCGGTGCGGCCGAGGATTTGGCCCCGTTCCACCCTCTGGCCTTCCTTGACGTCGATCGCCGACAGATGGCCGTAGAGGGACATCAAGCCGTAGCCATGATCGATGACCACCGCATTGCCGTAGATCCCGAAGAACTTGGCCAGGATGACGACCCCGTCGTTCGCCGCGGGGACGGGCGCGCGCGCCACCCCCGCCATGTCGAGGCCGAGGTGATCCTGCTGATCGACCGCGTGCCCGCGGTAGGTGTAGCTCCGGCGGTCGGCGAAGCTGGCCATGACCTTCGTCGAGCCCATCGGCTGGAACGTGCGCGTCCAGAGGAAGCGAGGCTGCGAGCTCGCGGCCAGAGCGGCGAGCTGCGCGTTGTCGCTCTTTCGAAGATCGCGATTGATCTGGAGATAGTTCTGGAGCAAATCGCCCTTGTCGGTCAGCTCCGGCGTCTGCGAGAGGATGGGCGGCACGACCTTGGCGAGGAACTTGTCGTCGAGCGGGATCGTGTCCCGGCGCAGCGGCCGCGGCGTGAACTTGTCGATCATCGATGCCGACGAAGCGTTGCCGACGTCGTCCTCGGCGATCAGCCTCACCTGAGAGGCATCGCTCAGATCGTACGGGACGGCGAAGAGCGCGAATCGGTCGTGAGGATCGCCGCCCGTCAGCGGAAAACCGGGGAAGAACCACAAACCCGCCTTGACCCCGTCCCGCACGGAAGATTCGCCGACCCGATAGACGACCGCTTCGCATCCCCCTTGCGTCACGTAGGTGAACGACGACAGAACCGCGAGCGACGGCGGAGTCAACCGGACGGGAAGAGTGACCTCTTTGACGATGGGCTCTGGATGCCGGAGCCAGCTCGACGCCCGCGTCGCCGTGACGCGGATCGTCGCGGGAGCCTGCTTGAGGTTTTTCTGGACGTCGCGGCCGACTTCGAAGCGAAACGTGTCGCTGTTCGTCCCCCGGCCCCAGAACGACCAGGCATCGGCCGGGGCGTACGACTTCGAGATGAGCGTTTCGACGCGGCTCTCTTGGACGAACTCGATCTTGACGCCGGCGAGGCCCCGCCGAGGCTCGGAGGCCATGACCTCGATTTTCGTGCGAGCGCCGATCGCCTTGGCCCCCGGCGTGATCGTGACGTCGGGCACACCGCCGGTCCGGAGCGCGCCGCGAAGCCCGAAGACGAGGGCGGCGGCGAGAACGACCACGAGCAGGACCTTGGGCATCGGGCCGCTGCCCGAGGAGCGCCGTCCGTAGCGATCTCGTCGGCTCATCGCCGGGACTCAACGTCGTCGAGAATCGATGCGATCATGGGCACGTAGAACCTCCAGTAGAACGCGGTTTCCGACGGCGCCAGCTTGAACCTCTCGACCAGCTGACGAAAGCCGGGATAACCGATCAACGGCACCGGACGCGTGTCCATCGGATTGTCGGCGAAATCGCCGGCGAAGTACCACGCCGCGCCGCCGGACGGCGGGGTACGGCGCGTCACCGCTGGAAAGCGCGCCGGCAGGCCTCGGGTCTTCAAACGCTCCCGTCCGGCGTCCGTGAGGTGCCATTCGAAGGATGCCAGGCGCTTCGCAGCGGGGGTGGCCGTCACGACATCGAACCAGTAGGGGTACGGGACGCCGTCGGACGCCTCCTCGAGGTCTCGATCGACCGGCCGCTCGCGCTCGATGGTCAGCCCGATCGCCTCGGCTTCGAATCCGACGCGAAGGACCTCGCAGTGTTCGTCCTCCTGCATGAGCACGTACCCCGGCCCCGTGAACGACCAGGTTCTCTTCCACTCGCGCTCATAGTCGGTCCGCATCCACTGAGGGACTTCGGCGTTGTTCTCGAGGCGAGCGAAGTAGCGGCCGATCCAGTGCGTCCAATGGACGCCCAGCGCGGCTTCGAGCGTCGACCGGGCTCTCTCGCCGGTGGGGCTTCCTAGCGTGTTGAATTCGGCGACGAGCGTCTTCCGGGAGGCGAGCGCGCCGGCGGCGGCTTCGGATTCGGCGAGGGTCAGGCCGCCGTAGATCCCGGGGCTCCGCTCGAGGGCCGCCTCCATCCGTTCCCGGCTCTTCAAGTCGTCACGATAGACGCCGTAGGTGTCGGCGAGATACACGAGCGCAGCGTGCGTGACGTCCGAGGCCGTGAGATCGCGTGTCCGCTCCGGCGGACCGCCCGGGACAGGAGGCGGATACGCGCCCAGGTAGTCGCGCTCGAGCGCGTAATGTGTCCCGTCGGTCTTGACGACGTTCAAGTGCTCGAGGAGCCAGTACAGCGAGCGATGCTCGAGCCAATTGCGGAACGGAACGGTCTTGTCCAGCACGCAGACGTCGATGCGCCGCGCTGGGCGCGCCACGTAGCAAGCCCAGGGCACGAGGAAGGCCAGGGCCGTCACGAGGATCGGTCCGAGCCATCGGAGCGAATTCATCTCGACAGCGAAGGCTCGGCCACGAGAGCCGCGATGCGGGCGAGCGCAGCGTGCAGGGCCGGCCGCTCGGCTTCGACGAGCGTGACGTGCCCCAGCTTGCGCCCCGGCCTCACCGGCTTTCCGTAAAGATGGAGGTGCGCGCCGTCGATCCCGAGCACCATCGCCGGGTCGGGCGTCTCGCCAATGAGATTGACCATCGCGGAAACGCCGATCGCTTCGGTGCCGCCCAACGGGAGTCCCAGCACCGCGCGCAGGTGGTTCTCGAACTGGCTCGTCTTCGCGCCTTCGATCGTCCAGTGCCCCGAGTTGTGCACGCGCGGCGCCATCTCGTTCGCGAGCAGCCGTCCCTGATGCTGGAACATCTCGATGGCGAGGACGCCGACGTAGTCGAGAGCCTCGAGCGTCTTTGCGGCGATCGAGGCGGCCTCTTCGCCGAGCGCTCCGCCCGCGCGCAGCGCCGGGGCGGTCGAGAGGCGCAGCATTCCTTCCCGGTGGACGTTTTCGACGAGCGGCCAGGATGCGGTCTCGCCGGTCCGGCTGCGCACGGCCAGAATCGACAGCTCGCGCTCGAAGGGGATGAACCCTTCGAGCACCAGCGGGCGGCCTCCGATCGCGGCGAAGGCCGGATCGAGGTCGTCGCGGTGCCGGAGAGTTTTCTGGCCCTTGCCGTCGTACCCTTCGGTGCGGGTCTTGAGAACGGCTGGGAGACCGATGGCGTCGACCGCGCGGTCGAGGTCGTCCCGCGTGTCGACGGGAGCAAACGGCGCGGTTTCGATCCCGAGATCCTTGAACAGGTTCTTCTCCTTCATCCGGTCCTGCGCGACGTCGAGCGCGCGCGGGGGCGGGAAGACGGGTACGTGAGCGGCGAGCCGCTCGGCGGCGGCGACCGGGACGTTCTCGAACTCGTACGTCACGAGATCGACGGCATCGGCGAACGCGTCCAGGGCGGCGCCGTCGGTCCAGCGCGCGACGGTGAGATCGCCCAAGTGCCCGGCGGGGGCATCGGCGTTCTCATCGAGGAACGCGAAGCGGAGCCCGAGCGGATACCCCGCCAAGGCCAGCATCCGTCCGAGCTGGCCCGCTCCCAACACACCGATGACCGTCATGATTTCGGAATCGCTTCCGAGCTCGTTCGCGGATCGGGCGAGCCCAGCACCCCTTCGGTTTGAGCGACGCGGTACTTCTTCAGCGCCGCGCGGATCTCGGGGTGCTTGACGCCCAGGATCGCCGCCGCGAGGAGGGCCGCGTTCGTGGCGCCCGCTTTGCCGATCGCGAGCGTTCCCACCGGCACGCCCGCAGGCATCTGAACGATCGACAGGAGCGAATCCATGCCCTTGAGCGCCTTGGTCTCCACCGGAACTCCGAGCACGGGAAGGGCGGTCTTCGAGGCCGTCATTCCCGGCAGGTGTGCGGAGCCACCGGCACCGGCGATGAGAACCTCGAGGCCGCGCGACTCGGCGGTCGATGCGTACTCGAACAGGAGATCGGGGGTGCGATGCGCGGAGACGACGCGAATCTCGTGGGGAATTCCGAGCTGGTCCAGAGTCTGCGCGGCGGACTCGAGCGTTTCCCAGTCGGAGCGCGAGCCCATGATCAGGCCGACCAGCGGATGCATGCGCGGATTATAGGAGGACCGCTATCTCATTTCGAGCACCGCGGCACCGAACGACTCCCCCGCCTCTCGATAGATCTCCGGCTCGCGTCCCTCGTAGCGCGGGGACAGGTGAAACACGGCAAGCCGCCGGGCGCCCGCGCGGCGCGCGAGCTCGCCGGCCTGACGCGCGGTGAGATGGTTCCTCTCCGCAGCGAGATCCCGATCGGCATCGAGAAAGGCGGCCTCGCAGAGCAGCAGATCGGCTTCGCGCGCGAGCTCGACCGCACGAGCGAGATTGGCCTCGGTGGCGGCGAAGTCGGTGAGGTAGGCGATGCTTTGCCCGGGACCTTGCACGATCAGGTCGGGCGCGAGATCGCCCAAGCGCTCCGTCGCCAGGGTGCCGTCCGCACGCGCGACCTCGATCGGGGCATCGCCCGCCGCTCCCCGGCGCATCGCATCCTTCAGCTCCATGAGCCATGCGCCCGGGACGAGCCCGCGGCGAAGCAGGCGGTCCTTGTTGACGGCGAGGTGTCGCGCCTCGCGAACGGCGACGCCCAGGACCGGTATCCCGTGGTCGAGGGTGGCGACGTCGATGCGAAAGGAGCGCTCGGCGTGGACGGTCCCCGCGAACGGCCGGTCCGGAAGCTCGACCGGTCGCATGCCGGAGGCCGCCGAGTACTCCTCGCATCGGAGAATGCCTCCACCCGCCTCCTGGATGCGCAGGTGGATCGGGTAGGATTCGATCAAGTTCCACGCGTAGGCCCCGATCCGCCCGCGAACGCTCTCGAGAAAGCCCGGCGGCCCGGTGACGGCGAGGGGTTCCTCGCGGCGGAGCGCGACCCGGAGGAGTTGATCGAAGCCCACGAAGTGGTCCATGTGCGTGTGGGTGACGACCGCGTGCGCGACGCGTAACAGCCTTCGCGACGGGAGATGCGCAATCGACGGGAGATCGAGGAGCAGAGCGCATCCCTCGTCAGGAAGATCGATCCACGCCCCCGGGTCGCCGGTCGGCGGATGCAGTCGCGTCGGGTGAAAGAGCGTCCTCATCGGTCGAGGCGAAGAGCGAGTGGGACTTCGGAGGACCGGTTCTCGCTCGCCGCGTCGAGCTCGATCGCCGACGCGAGCGCTCGGCCGCACGGTCGCGAGAGCGCGATCTTCAGGATCAGGTCGAGGAAGGCGCCCGCCGCGCCCACGGAGGCCAGACGAAGCGACGTCGACGTATCGACCCGCCAGCCCCAGAGCCGCAATAACGGCTCCGCCGCCGCGGCGCCGATCAGCACGTACGCGCCGACGCGGACGATGCTCCAGATGTTCCACGCAAGAAGGAGCACGGTTCCGGTCCGCTTGGCGGCTCTCAGGAGCGTCGCGACGTAGGCGTTCATCTCGTTGAGCAGCGCCGCCCCCAGGGCGATCGAGGCGAGGTTCGCGGTGGCGACCGCCGCGGCGGTATACCAGATCAGCTCTCGAAGGTGTTGTCCGGCGGTCGCCAGCGGTCGAATCTCCGGGCCCCGCCCGGTCACGAGCCACGCCAGCATCGATTCGCGGTAGGCGGCCGCGCGGAAGACGCGCTCGTCCGTCTTCAAAGGCTGTCCGGTGAAAACATAGACCGAGGCCAGGGTGGTCCCGAGCGCCCACGCCCCCACCGAGGCGGCCGCCCAAGGCTCGCCGACGATCGCCCGGGTCACGAGGAACGCGACCCAGCCCAGCACCCCTTGAACGAGCGGGAGCGCGGGCTTGCTTCCGAATCGCCAACCGACGCGAAATCCGGCGATTCCGCACAAGAACGCGAAGACGAGAAAGTAAGGAGGGGTCAGAGCCCATGAGGCGGGCATACGGGATTCTCCCACGGCTCGGGAGGGGCGCTCACTTGCTGTTTCGGATGGCCGCCGGTATGTTGATCGTCGACTTTCCATGAGAAAACCACCGCGGTCTCTCACCTTTCTTCTTGCGCTCTTGGCGCTTGTCCCGGTTCTTTCCGCCGGACGTCCGGCCTGCTGCTTCGCGGTCAAGCAGGCCGCCCGCGCGTGCTGCGCCGCCATGGCAGCGTCGATGCCGTCCGCTCCGAACGGGTGCTGCAAGGTGCCGGCGACACCCAAGCCGGAATCGAAAGTGAGCGACGGTGCGCCGGTCGCGTTGGCGACGCCCGCGATCGATCCCGTCGGTCCGGCGATCGCTTCCAGCACTCTCCCCGCCTCGGCCGCGATCCGCATCGCTCGGCGCGCGCATCACGCGGAGACGCCCGACGACACGCCGCCCGACCTCCTCGACCGCCTTCACGTCCTCCTGATCTGAACACTCCTCGATCTCGCTCGTGACGCGCGGGGCGTGGTGCGCTCGCGCGCCCACTCGACGTTCGTGCGCGCGTGCCCGGTCACGCGCCGGAGTGTTCGACGATGAGACGTGCCGTCATGTTCCTGTCCCTCGCCGCCCTTTGCGGAAGCGCCGGGCGCGCACGCGCCGGGGATCGCTCGCCGCTCGATCTCGCCGCCCTTCTCGACGAGGCCGCGCGCGGGAGCCCGGAGCTTGTCGAGCTCAATGCGCGCGCGGAATCGGCCGCTACGGTGCCGCTCCAGCGTGAGGCGCTTCCGGACCCGAAGCTGTCGGTGGCCTATACCAACGACGGCGTGACGAGCTTCACGCTCGGAGATTCGGAGTTCACCAATCTTACGCTTGGATGGGAGCAGGAGGTCCCGCAGCGCAGCGTTCGCGCCCGGGCTGCGGCCGTCGCGCAGGCCGAAGCGGAAACGGCGGAGGCTTCTCGATCCGCGGCCGCCGCCCGGCTACGGGCGCGTGTCATCGCCGTGTACGTGGAGCTGTGGCGGCTCGATCGGCTCCGGACGCTCCTCGACGAAAGGCGCACGCTCCTCGCGTCGGGGGCCGCCGCGGCACAGGCGCGCTACGAATCTGGAGAGGGGATCCAGGAAGGGCTGATCCGCGGCCAAGCCGAGGTCCGTCGCCTTGATCTCGAGATCGCGCTTTTCCGCTCCGACCGGCGCCAGGCCGAAATCACGCTCGGTGCGGCGCTGGGCCGCACGGCGGCCTCCGAGTTCGGCCCGGCCGACGTGCTTCCGGACGTCGCAGAGCCGATCGACGAGGAGGCGATGGCCGCGGCAGCGACGGCGGCCTCACCCGAGGTGCTCGAGAGTCGGTCGAGCGAGCGCACGGCGGAGGCCCGGCTCGCCGACGCGCGCGCTCAGACTGTGCCTGAATTCTCCTGGCTGGCTGCTTACCAGTACCGCGGCGGCTTGGATCCCATGGTCACGGGAGGATTCTCCATCCGCCTTCCCGTCTGGAAGGACCGGAAGCAGGCGCGTGCGGTCGCCGGGGCCGAGCTGACGGTTGCGGCCGCCGCCTCGGAGCGCGCGCGCTTCGAGATTCTCGCGGGTGCGCGGGCGCGCGCGTTGGCGGCCGAGGTGGGCTCGATCGACGAACGCTTGGCCTTGTATCGCGACGCGCTCGTCCCGCAAGCGGCTGCGGCCTTCGCCTCGGCGAACGCGGCATTCGCATCGGGCCGAGCCGAGCTTCCCCTCGTCTTGGACGACCTCGATCGCTGGATCGAGGCTCGAAGGGACGAGTTGGCGCTGCGGGCGCAGCGCATCGGCAGGGTTGCCTCGCTCGAGGAAATCACCGGGAGGACGCTTCTTGCTGTGCCCGGCAACGGGAGGACGCCATGAAGAAATCGATCGTCGCCGCGGTCGCCATCGTGATCGCGGTTTCCGCCGGGCTCGTCTTGGGCTACCGGGCTGGTCGCTCGCGTGGTCAAGCCCTCTCGGCGGCTGCGGCCTCCCCCGCCCGCCGCGGATCGCTCTACCACTGCCCCATGCACCCGCAGATCGTGTCGGACAAGCCGGGGAAGTGTCCGATCTGCCAGATGACGCTCGTGCTCAGCCTCGATGAGCCGCCGGCCGCGGCTGCGGCCGAGCCGGTCGAGGGTCTGTCCACGGTCGTCCTGTCGGCGCGCAAGCGGCAGCTCGTCGGCGCGCGCACCGTTCGCGCGGAGGTCTCACCGTTCATGAGGACGGTGCACGCGGTCGGGCTCGTCGCCCTCGACGAGCGCCGCATGCAGCACGTTCACACGAAGATCCAGGGTTGGATCGAACACCTGCACGCCGGGGCGGTCGGGGAGACGGTTCACCGCGGCGATCCGCTGTTGACGATCTACTCTCCCGAGCTGCTCGCCAGCCAACGCGAGTACCTCGTGGCGCTCGATCAGCAATCTCGCGTCGCGGCATCGGGAGCGGAGATCGCGGCCGACGCCGGGCGCCTCGTCGAAGCGGCGCACCGCAGACTCCTCCTTCAAGACATGACGGAAGAGCAGATCGCTCGGCTCGCGGCCACGCGCGAGGCCCAGAAGGTGGTCACTCTGTACTCGCCGATCTCCGGCACCATCACGGCGCGAAACGTCAGCCACGGCGAGCGGATCGAATCGGCGACCAGCCTCCTGGACATCGCCGACCTCGAGCACGTCTGGGTGCTCGCCGACGTCTACGAGTCGGAGCTGCCTTTCGTCCGCGAGGGTCAGGAGGCGTCGATCGCGCTCGCCTACCTTCCGGGGCGGGCCATCACGGGTCGCGTATCGCTCGTGTCGCCGCTCCTTGACCCGGTGACCCGCACCGTCAAGGTCCGCATCGAGCTCGAGAACCCCGATCTGGCGCTCCGGCCGGGCATGTTCGCCGGCGTCGATCTGCGCGCCGATCTCGGCCGGCGGTTGTCCGTCCCCAAGGACGCCGTGCTGCGCTCCGGGGCGCGAAACGTCGTGTTCGTGAACCGCTCGGAGGGAGTGTTCGAGCCGCGCGAGGTGGAGCTGGGTCTGGAGCTTCCCGATCGATGGGAGGTCCGGAGCGGCCTCTCCGCGGGCGACGCGGTGCTCGCGTCCGCCAACTTCTTCGTCGACGCGGATTCCAAGCTCAAGGCGGCTCTTGCGGAGGCCCGGCCGTGACCGAGCGGCTCATCGCCTGGTCGGCGCGGAACAGGCTGTTCGTCCTGCTCGTCACCGCCGCAACCGTCGCGATCGCGGTCGAAGCGCTTTATCGCGTGCCGCTCGATGCGATCCCCGACCTGTCGGACACGCAGGTCATCGTCTACTCGCGGTGGGATCGGTCCCCGGAGCTCATCGAAGACCAGGTGACCTACCCGATCACGTCGTCCCTCCTCGGAACCCCGAAGGTCAAGGCCATTCGTGGATTCTCCGATTTCGGCTACTCGTTCGTCTACGTGATCTTCGAGGACGGCACCGATCCTTACTGGGCGCGCAGCCGCGTCGTCGAGTATTTGAGCAAGATCCTGTCGCAGCTTCCCGAAGGCGTGCGGACCGAGATCGGCCCCGACGCGACGGGCGTCGGCTGGGTCTATCAATACGCCCTCGTCGACCGCACGGGATCGCACGACCTCGCCGAGCTGCGGTCGTTCCAGGACTGGTATCTGCGCACATGGCTCCAATCGGTGCCCGGCGTCGCCGAAGTCGCATCGATCGGGGGATTTAAAAAGCAGTACCAGGTTCAGGTCGATCCGCTTCGCCTTCTCGCCTACGGCATTCCCCTCGAGCGGGTGCTGGCCGCCGTCCGTGACGGAAACTCGGAGAGCGGCGGAGGGCTCGTGGAGGCCGGCGGCGCGGAGTACATGGTGCGCGCCCGCGGCTACGCTCGCTCGGTCCCCGATCTCGAGTCGATCGTCGTCGGAGCCAGCGCGGGCGGGACGCCGGTCCTGCTGCGGGACCTCGGCACAGTGACCACGGGACCGGCCCTGAGACGCGGGATCGCCGAGCTCGACGGCACGGGCGGAGCGGTCGGGGGCATCGTCGTGATGCGGAGCGGCGAGAACGCGCTCGCGGTGATCGATCGCATCAAGGCCAAGCTCGCGGAGGTCGCGGGCTCGCTTCCCCGAGGGGTCGAGATCGTCCCCACGTACGATCGCTCGGGTCTCATCCGGGAGTCGATCGCGAATCTGCGGGACGAGCTGATCGCGGCTCTCGTCATCGTCAGCCTGGTCATTCTTCTGTTTCTCTGGCACGTCCCCTCGGCCATCGTTCCGATCGTGACGATCCCGGTCGCGGTCTTGCTGTCGTTCGTGCCGATGACGCTCTTGGGCGTCACGTCGAACATCATGTCGATCGCGGGGATCGCCATCTCGATCGGGGTTCTGGTCGACGGCGCGATCGTCGAGGTCGAGAACGCCTACAAGAAGCTCGAGCTGTGGCACCACGGCGGCCGCGTCGGTGATTTCCACGAGGTGCGTCTCGCCGCGCTCCAGGAAGTCGCCCCCGCCGTGTTCTTCTCGCTCTTGGTCATCGCGGTCGCGTTCCTGCCTATCTTCACGCTCGTCGATCAGGAGGGGCGCCTCTTCCGACCCCTGGCCTACACCAAGACTCTCGCGATGGGGATCGCCGCGCTCCTCGCGCTGACGCTCGACCCCGCGCTGAGGATGCTGTTCACGCGCATGGATCCATGGACGTTCCGGCCGCGGCCGCTCGCCCGCCTCTGGACCGCGGTCACGGTCGGGACCTACTTCCGTGAAGAGAAGCACCCCGTCAGCCGTCTCTTGTTCGCCGTCTACGAGCCCGTCTGCCGCGCGGTGCTGCGCAGGAAAAAGACCACGATCGCGCTCGCCTTCCTCGTCGTGGCGAGCACCGTGCCGGTCTATCTCCGGCTGGGGCGCGAATTCATCCCGCCGCTCGACGAGGGAACGCTTCTCTACATGCCGATCACGCTTCCCGGGGTCTCCGTCACCGAGATGGACAAGCTCCTGCGGACGATGGACGCGCTCCTCGCGGACACACCCGAGGTCGTCCGTGTGTTCGGCAAGGCCGGGCGAGCCGAAACGTCGACCGATCCGGCACCGCTCTCCATGGTCGAGACGACGGTCCTCCTCAAGCCGCGCTCCGCATGGCGGCCAGGGATGACCCGGGAAAAGCTCGAAGCCGAGCTCCACGACAAGCTCCAGTTTCCAGGGGTCACGAACGCCTTCGTCATGCCGATTCGCAACCGGATCGACATGCTCGCGACGGGGATCCGGACGCCGGTCGGCGTCAAGGTGTTCGGCCCGGACCTCAAGGTCATCGAACGAATCGGCGCGGAGATCGAGCTGGCGGTACGGGACATCCGCGGCACGCGAAGCGTCTTCGCCGAGCGCACGGCTGGCGGCTATTTCCTCGACGTCGATCTCGACCGGATGGCGCTGGCCCGCTACGGGATCTCGGTGAAGCAGGCCGAGAGCGTCGTCGCGGCGGCGATCGGCGGCGAGCCGCAAACGACGACGATCGAAGGACGGGAGCGGTACGGCGTGGCGGTCCGCTATCCGCGCGAGCTGCGCGACGATCCGGCCCAGCTCGCCCGTGTGCTGGTCACGACGTCGACCGGCGCGCAGGTGCCTCTCTCCCAAATCGCGAAGATCGAGCGGCGGGAAGGGGCGTCGATGATTCGCGACGAGAATGGGCTGCTGGCGGGCTACGTGTTCATCGACGTCGCGGGTCGCGACATCGGGTCGTGGGTCGAGGAGGCCAAGCGCGCCGTGGCTGCGCGGACGGCGCTCCCCTCGGGTTACGCCCTCTCGTGGAGCGGGCAGTACGAGAACATGCTCCGCGTGAAGGAGCGATTGAGGACGATCGTTCCGGTCACGTTCTTCCTGATCGTCGTGCTCCTCTACTTGAACACGAAATCCGCCGCCAAGACGGCGATCGTACTCCTGGCGGTGCCGTTCTCAGCGGTCGGGGCGGTCTGGCTGCTCTACGCCTTGGGGTACAACGTCTCGATCGCCACCTGGGTCGGCCTGATCGCGTTGATGGGACTGGATGCCGAGACCGGCGTGTTCATGCTGCTATTTCTCGATCTGGCGTGGGAGGCGCAGGTGAAGGCCGGGGCCATGAAGACCAAGGCCGACGCGGTCGAGGCGATCGTCCACGGGGCCGTCAAGCGCGTGCGTCCCAAGCTGATGACCGTGACCGCGGCGTTCTTGGGGCTTCTTCCGATCATGCTCTCGCAGGGCACGGGGGCGGACATGATGAAGCGCGTGGCGGCCCCCATGATCGGCGGCTTGGCGACGTCGTTTCTCCTCGAGCTCCTGGTTTATCCGGCGGCTTACGGGCTCCTCAAGGAGCGCTCGCTTGCGCCTTCCTCCGAATAGTGTTTGTATCGTCCCGTTCAGCTCTCGAAGGAGGCTCCGATGAAGGTGCGCGCGATGTTGGCGGTTCTGGCTGTGGGAATACTGGCGTGCTCGATCGCGGTCGCGGCGGAAGGCAAGGCCGCCGAGAAGCCGGCGGCGAAGGCGACCGCCGTGCAGGGCGAAGTGCTCGACCTGGCCTGTTACATGGGGCACGGCGCGAAGGGTGAGGGGCACGCGGGATGCGCGGCGAAGTGCCTGAAGAGCGGCCAGCCCATGGGGCTTCTCGGGACGGACGGCACGGTCTACTTGCTGATGGCCGACCACACGGATTCATCCGGGTTCGAGAAGGCGAAAGACCTCGCCGGCAAGAAGGTCGAGGTCACGGGCGAGGTCTCGACCCAGGGGACGATGAAGGGGATCACGGTCTCCGGCGTGAAGGCGCTCTAGCGGGCTACTTCCCGTTCGCGGCCCGCTCCGCCGCTTCGTGCTCCTTCATGTGCTCGCCAATCCAGCGCGCCATCACGTCGGCGGGCATCGGGGCGAGCGTGAGACGGATCTCGCGGTCGGCCCCCTCGCGCTTGATCATGTAGACGACCGACTGCCCGGGCTTCCATCCTTGTCGCGCTTTCGTGAGCGCGGCTTCGTTCTGCTCGGCGATGCGAACGCCGTTCAGAGCGTAGATCAAGTCGCCCGGTTGGAGGCCCGCCTTTTCCGCGGGGCTTCCCTCGATGACCTTGTTCACCTTGTAGCCGCCGTTGGCGACGACGGAGTCGTCGTACTCGATGCCGACCCAACCCGTGGTCTTCAAGGTCTTCGACATCCGATCGATGCACTCTTGCACCGGCATCGTGCATTTCTTGTAGCTCTCGCCAGCCGCGACGGGAGGGACGGCCAACGCGCCGTACACGAGGAGAGCCCCAAGGCATCGACCGAGCATCCGGATCTCCTTCAGAGGTTCGGGGACATCGTACGGCCGGAGAGCCTCCTTGTCCCTTCCCGCCCGGTAAAAAGATGTCTGATTTGTCAACGCGTTGTAAAGAGTGCGAAACACCCTGTAATCTCGGGCGATGGGAATCGGCGCGTTCCTCAAACGGCACTCGCTGATCGCGGGGCTCGTCGCCGTCGTGGTTCCGCTGTCGATCCTGCTCGTCGTCCAGTTCGTGTGGCTCCTGCGCTTGGAGAAGGCGCAAGCGATCGCCCATGCCGCGGCGCTCGACAGCTTTCTGGGGGCTGTGGCGACGAAAGTCGAGTACTTCTACCGTGAAGCTGCCGAGCGAAGCCTGAACCTTCCGGCGACGCTGTTCACGCAGAAGCAGAGCGACAAGGTCGCGTACTACTGGAAGCAGCGGCCGGTCAAAGGGGCGAAGCGGCTCTTCATCGTCGATCTCACTCACGCCGAGTTCGGCAACTTTCTCGCGTTCGATCCGGAGACGGCCAAGCTCTACACCCCGGCCGCCTCCGACGAGTCGCTCGCGATGGTGCTCGCGGCGAACCCGCTCCACATGTTGAACATGCGCCAGCGCGGCATGGAATCTGCGGCGCTGACGGTGGACGAGCGGAACCCGGATTATCGAATCATCCTGAATCCGATCCTGGACGACGGCGGTCATATCGTGGGACTGGCCGGCATGATCCTCGACGAGGAGTTTTTCCGGAAAACCCTCCTCCCGTCGATGATCGGCACGATCCTCTCGAAGTACCTGCCGGCCGCTCCCGACGGCGAGCTGGCCGTCACGGTGAAGGACGGCACGGGAAACGTCGCGGTCGCGGTCGGCGATGCACAAGGGCGGGGCGTCTCGGCGAAATCCCGCCTGGGGTTCGTCTTCACCGACTGGGAGATGGCGCTCTACAACCCTCGCGCCACCCCTCGTCAATGGGCCCGGGCGGGGTTCGTGTTCAATGCCTCGCTCGCGGCTCTGCTGGCTCTGGCGCTGATAGGCGGCGTGTCGCTGGCTCTCCGCGCGGCGGATCGCGCGGTGAAATTGTCCCGTATGAAATCGGATTTCGTCTCGAACGTCTCTCACGAGCTGCGCACGCCGGTGGCCTCGATCCGGGTGTTTGGCGAGCTGTTGCGGATGGGCCGGGCGCAAGATCCCGACAAGGTCCGGGAGTACGGCGAGCACATCGAGGGCGAAAGCCGGCGGCTGACCCGGCTGATCGACAACATCCTCGATTTTTCGCGCATCGAATCGGGGCGCAAGGAATACCGGTTCGAGTCGGGCGACGTCACGGAGGTCGTCGATGCCGTGATCCGCTCGTACGAGATGCGTCTGGCGGCCCAGGGGATCTCGATCGCCGTCGACGTCAACGGCGCGCCGCTGCCGCGGATCACCATGGACACCGATGCGATCGCGCAGGCGTTCCAAAACCTGCTCGACAACGCGGTCAAGTACTCCGGAGGATCCAAGGAAGTCCGGGTGACGATCTCCGCCGAGAACGGGAGAGTCGCCGTGGCCGTTCGCGATCGCGGCATCGGCATCCCGCACGACGAGCAGCGCAAGATCTTCGAGCGGTTCCACCGCGTCGGGACCGGGCTCGTCCATGACGTCAAGGGGAGCGGGCTGGGGCTTTCGATCGTGCATCACATCGTCGACGCGCACGGCGGAAACGTGTCGGTCGAGAGCGAGCCGGGCCAGGGAAGCACCTTCACCATCCGGCTCCCGATTCCCGGAGGCGCGGCCTGATGCCGAAGGTGGTCATCGTGGAAGACGACCCCGCCATGGCGGCGGCGCTGACCGATGGGTTCGCTTACGAGGGGTACGAGATCGCGGTCGCGAAGGACGGCGAGTCGGGCTTGAAGCTCGCCCGGGAAGCCTCGCCCGACGTCGTCATCCTCGACGTCATGCTGCCGAGAATGAGCGGTCTCGACGTCTGTAAGCGCCTTCGCTCCGAGGGGAGCGTCCTCCCGATCATCATGCTGACGGCACGCGGGCAGGAGATCGACAAGGTGTTGGGGCTGAAGCTCGGAGCCGACGACTACGTGACGAAGCCGTTCGGGTTCATGGAGCTGATGGCGCGCGTCGAGGCGCTCCTGCGGCGGACTTCCGGAGGGGTGAGACGGGCCGACTCGTACGGTTTCGGCGACGTCGTCGTCGACTTCAACCGGGCCGAGGTGAAAAAGCGGGGAGCGCCGGTCGAGATGACCGCGCGCGAGCTGAAATTGCTTCAGTTCTTCATCGCGCACCGCGGGGAGGTCGTCCCGCGCGAGCGACTCCTCGACCAAGTCTGGGAGTACGATGAGGTGCCGCTCACGCGAACCGTCGACATGCACGTCGCGAAGCTCCGCAAGAAGATCGAAACGGATCCTGCCGACCCCAAATTCATCATCACGGTGCATCGAATGGGTTACAAGTTCACCGGATAATCCGGGACATTCTGCTTTTTCCTCAAAAAGCAGAATGCCACGGAGCAAACCGGAGGTAAGCTCTCGCGTCGATTTGCGCCGGAGCGATCCGGCCCTGTTGTCGAGGAGGACCTCATGAACCGTCGCACTCTCAGGCTGATCTTCGGGGCGGCGATCGCTGTCGTCGTCGTTCTCGGCCTCTCTGCCCTTTCGGCCCCCACGCAGGCGTCGTTTGGCAACTGTATCTGTCCGGACATCTACGCACCGGTGAAGTGCTCGAACGGCGTCACCTATCCGAACGGGTGCGTCGCTGCCTGCCACCATGCGAAGAACTGCGTTCCGACGGGCGATATCTAGTCGTTCGTCGGCTCGTAGATCCAAGCACCGGCGCGCGGGCCCCTTCCTTTGCCGTAGCCACCTGTGACGAGGACGCGGCCGCCCGGCAGCAGCGCGGCAGCGGAGAATTGCCCGGGCAGGCGCGCATCGCCGGGGACCGTCGCAAATCGCCCGGTTCGGGGGTCGAAGATCTCGGCCTGCCTCGCGCCGCCCGCCAGGAGCACGCTGCCGCCCGGAAGTCGCACCGAAGTCCCTCGGTGCTTGTAGCGGCCGATCTGCATGTCGCCGATTGCCGTGAAACGCCCCGTTTTCGGATCGTAGATCTCTGCGGACGCGTACACCCCGTCGTTGTCGCGTTCGTCCGCACCGCCGGTGACGAGCACCCGTCCGTCGGCGAGCAGGACCGCGTCGTGCTTGTGACGCCTGACGGTCATGTCACCCGCAGGAACGAACCGCCCTAGCCTCGGCTCATACAGTTCGGCGGACCTGAACAAAGTGATGCTTTCGTGGCGGCCTCGGTGCCCTCCGATCACGAGCACGCGGCCATCCGCCAGCAACACCGCGGGATCGCTCTCGCGAGCGGTGCTCATCCCCCCGGTCGCCGTGAAAGTTCCCGTCTTCGGGTCGTAGATCTCCGCGCTCGAGAGAAATGTCCAGCCGGCGCCGATACCTCCGACGATCAGCACGCGGCCGTCCTTGAGCAGCACCGCCTCGTGGCCGCCCCGCGCCGTCGCCAGACCTCCCGTCGACCTGAACGCCACCGACCTGGGATCGAACAGCTCGGCGCTGGCGAGCGCCGCGCCGCCCGCGTCGTAGCCGCCGGCGACGAGAACGAGGCCCGAGGGGAGCAGGGTGGCGCTGTGACTTTGCCGGGCCACCCCGGGTGGCGCGATCGAGCGAAATCGCTCGTGCACCGGATCGAAGATCTCGGCGCCCGCGACGTGATTCTCCGCGGTCGTGAAACCGCCGAGCACGAGGACGGTGCCGTCCGGGAGGCTCGTCGCCGTGTGCGCGGCGCGCGCTTCACTCATGGATCGGGTGGAGCGAAGCGTCCCCACGCGGGTGATCGGGGCGCGCGACGGGGCGGCGAAAAGGGCGAGGCAGAAAATACAAAGCGGCCGCCCGGCACCTGCCGCCGGACGGCCGCCCGTGGTCGTCGAGAGGGGGTTCAATTCTTGGAGGCGACGGCCACGTGCTCCTTCATATGCTCGGCCACCATGGCGTTGTAGACATCATCGGGCATCGTGCCCAGGGTGGTGCTGAGCTCCTTGCTGACCCCGTCGCGCTTGACGGTGTAGTTGGCCAGCGAGCCGGGCTTGAGCGACTTCCAGGTCGTGCTGACCCGCTCCTCGTTGGCCTCGTTGATCTCGATCCCGTTCAGGGCGAACAACACGTCGCCCGTCCGGAATCCCGCCTTTTCGGCGGGGCTCCCCTTGATGACTTCCTTGACGACGGTCGCCCCGTTCTCGCTCTCGTCGTACTTGATGCCGAGCCAGCCACGGTTTCGGGCTTCCGCCATGTGCTTGAGGCACTCTTCCTTGCTCATGGTGCAGCCCTTGTGTTCCGCGGCATAGGCGGCGTTTTTCGCGGTCTTTGCGCAGTCCGGCCCGCCGGCCAGGGCGGCGTTCGCGAGCGCGAACATCGCGAGAGGAGCGACGATCAGTACGGATGGGCGCATGGGGGTCTCCTTCTTTTCGTGTTCGCGACCCGCGCCGTGCGTGGCCGCGTGTTACGCGAGGGAGACTACCGGGCGGTCCGGTAAATGTCGCACGATACGACGTAAAGAAAGGTCAAAGTTGTAAGCGAGACGTAAACGCCCCGCTCAGGCGGGCTTCTCGTCCGCTCCCGTGAGCTCTTTCAAGACGTAAAGAATGATCGGTCCGAGGAAGAGTCCGACGATGCCGAACGCGATGATCCCTCCCGCCATGCCGACGAAAAGCATGACGCCGGGGATCTTGACGCCCCTCTTCGCGAAGATCGGACGTAGGAAGTTGTCGATGGTGCTGACGACGCCCGCGGACCAGATGACGAAGATCCCGGATGCCCACGGGCGGCCATCGGATATGAGCCAGATGGCGACCGGGATCCAAACGAGCGCCGTCCCGCCCGGAATCAACGCGGCGAAAAACGTCGCGGCGGTCAGCGGCAGGGCGTGCGGGACGCCGAGAATGAGCATCATCACCCCGGCCAAGAGCGATTGGACGAGCGCGGTCAAGCCGACGCTGATGAAGACGCTTCGAGTCATCAGGGTGAGATCGTCCAGCATCCGCTCCGCGGCGGCACGCGGGATCGGCAGCACGCCAGCGATGTAGGACGTGAACTTGTCGCCGCTCGCGAACAGGAACACCATCATGAAGATCATGACGATGAACGAGAAGAGGAACCCGACGACCCCGCCCAAGATCGCAGGCGCCCGCGCGGCGACGACATTGCCGAGCTTCGTGACCGTCGTCATCGCCACCGCCTTGAGGTCCACGTTGGCGAGGCCGATCAGCTCCTTGCCGCGGTCGATGGCATCACCCACCCAAGGCCAGCGCCGATCGAGGCCCAGATCGAGCCCCTCGGCGGCGTAGTGGGTCTGAATCCACTCGTACGCTTCGACCGATCCCTGGATGACCTGCGTGCCGGCGACGACGAGCGGGACGACGACGAACGCTGCCACGAGGAGCGTCACCGCCGCGGAGGCGAGCCACGCCCGGCCTCTGAACCATCCGGAAAGCTTCGAATGGAGCGGGCGGAATGCAGCAACGAGAACGCCCGCCCAGACGAACCCCGCGAGAAAGGGCCGGAGAACGAGCCAAGCGAGCCAGAACACCGCCGCGAGCAGCGCGGCGTAGAGAAGTGTCGTCGTTTCCCGCGTCACCGGCGCAGCCTCGACCGAGTTCGACCGGGTGTCAAGGGCCGGTGCGCTGGCCCCGGAATTGCTCAATTCTCCAGCCGGACCGCGAGAATCGTTTGCGTGGGATACCGACTGGACTAAGTTATGGATCGGGGTCCTGGTTTGCTCGAAGCCGAACCGCGGCGTCGGAAGGAGATCGGTCATGTCCTCGGGTGAATCCATCCTGGCTCGGGCCAAGTCCACGATCGACACCACCGGGTTCCGCGAGCAGAGCTGGTCGGGAAGCTTCGCACACTATCTCGACGTCGTGCGCCGAGAGCCGCGCGTGACGCGGACGGCGTTCGAGCGGATCTACGACATGATCCTCGAGCGCGGCGTCCGCGAGTACGTCGACAACCGGAAGAAGATCGTCCACTACGAATTCTTCGACGACGTCGCCAACGCGGGCGAGGACGCGATCTACGGCCTCGACATCCCGCTCATGAAGCTGGTCAACATCTTCAAGAGTGCGGCGCAGCGCTACGGCACCGAGCGCCGGGTGATCCTCCTGCACGGCCCGGTCGGCTCGTCCAAGAGCACGATCGCGCGGCTTCTCAAGAAGGGGCTCGAGGCCTACTCGCGGACGCATGCGGGCGCTCTCTACACATTCGGCTGGGTGCGCGACCTCGACCGGCGCGACGAAGTGATCATGTGCCCGATGCACGAGGAGCCGCTCCATCTCGTTCCGTTGGAGCTGCGCTCGACGGTGCTCCAGGATCTGAACGCCAACGCGGGCACCGGGGACTATCGGGTCGGGATCGAGGGCGATCTCTGTCCCTTCTGCCGCCAGGAGTTCCGCGAGCTGATGACGAAATACGGCGGCGATTGGACGCGCGTTCTGAACCACGTCCAGGTGCGGCGGCTGCTGCTTTCGGCCCAGGATCGGGTGGGCATCGGCACGTTCCAGCCGAAGGACGAGAAGAACCAGGACTCGACGGAGCTCACCGGCGATATCAACTACCGGAAGATCGCCGAATACGGCTCGGATTCCGATCCGCGGGCGTTCAACTTCGACGGCGAGTTCAACATCGCGAATCGTGGGATGATCGAGTTCATCGAGGTCCTGAAGCTGGACGTGGCGTTCCTGTACGAGCTGTTGGGCGCTTCCCAAGAGCACCTGATCAAGCCGAAGAAATTTCCCCAGACGTTCATCGACGAGGTCATCCTGGGCCACACCAACGAGCCCGAATACCGCCGGCTCCAGAACAACGAGTACATGGAGGCGCTGCGCGACCGGACGGTGAAAGTCGACATCCCGTACATCACCCGCCTCTCGGAGGAGATCAAGATCTACAAGAAAGACTACAACTCCGGGAAGATCCGCGGGAAGCACATCGCCCCGCACACGATCGAGATGGCCTCGATGTGGGCCGTCCTGACCCGGCTCGAGGAGCCCAAGAAGCACAACCTCTCGGTCATGCAGAAGCTGAAGCTCTACAACGGCAAGACGCTTCCCGGCTACACCGAGGACAACGTCAAGGAGCTGCGCAAGGAAGCCGCCCGCGAAGGGATGGACGGCATCTCTCCCCGCTACGTGCAGGACAAGATCTCGAACGCGCTCGTCGCCGAGCTGGATCAGCGGTGCGTCAATCCGTTCATGGTGTTGAACGAGCTCGAGGCGGGACTCAAAGGGCATTCGCTGATCACGAGCGAAGAGCAGCGGCAGAGGTACCGCGAGCTCTTGGACGACGTGCGGCGGGAGTACGAAGACGTCGTGAAGAACGAGGTTCAGCGGGCGATCGCGGCCGACGAGGCGGCGATCTCGCGGCTGTGCGGCAACTACGTGGACAACATCAAGGCGTACACGCAGAAAGAGAAGGTCCGCAACCCGTACACCGGCCAGGACGAGGAGCCCGACGAGCGGCTGATGCGCTCGATCGAAGAAAAGATCGACATCCCGGACAATCGCAAGGACGACTTCCGCCGCGAAATCATGAACTACATCGGCGCCCTGTCGCTCGACGGCCGGAAGTTCGACTACCGGACGAACGAACGGCTGCACAAGGCTCTCGAGCTGAAGCTCTTCGAGGATCAGAAAGACTTCATCAAGCTGACGAGCCTGGTCTCCTCCGTGATGGACAAGGAAACCCAGGAGAAGATCGACATCGTGCGGGGGCGCCTCGTGCGCGACTACGGCTACTGCGATTCCTGCGCGAGCGACGTGCTGCACTTCGTCGCGAGCATCTTCGCGCGCGGCGACGTCAAGGAACGGTAGCGCGGAACGGCCCATGCCCCGCATCGAATCCGACGTCCACCGCTTTCGTCAGATCGTGCGCGGGCGGGTGCGCGAGGAGCTGAAAAAGCACCTCGGGAAGACCGAGCTGTTCGGCAAGCAGGGCGGGCACGTGGTTTCCATCCCGATCCCCCACCTGGAGCTGCCGCATTTCGTCCATGACACGGGCGGGAAAGGCGTCGGCCAGGGCGACGGGTCGGGCGAGGAGGGCGGCAACAAGGCCGGCGATCAACCCGGCGAGCACTTGCTCGAAGCGGAGTTCACGGTCGAGGAACTGGCGACGATGCTGGGCGAGGCGCTGCAGCTGCCCCGCATCCAGCCGAAGGGTCAAGACGAGCTGATCTCTCCCGCGGGCCGATACACCGGGATCGCCAAGACGGGATCCGAGTCGCTGAGGCACTTCAAGCGGTCGTACCGCCAGGCGCTCCGGCGGCTGATCGTCTCGGGAAGCTACGATCCATCCAACCCCCGCGTCTCGCTGACGCGGGCGGACCGGCGCTACCGCACCTGGAAGGCGCGTCCCCTGCCCAAGGCGAACGCCGCAATCATCTACGTGATGGACGTTTCGGGGTCGATGGGCGACGAGCAGAAGGAGATCGTGCGCACCGAGAGCTTCTGGATCGACGCTTGGATCCGGAGCCACTACCAGGGGGTCCGCACGGTCTACATCGTCCACGACGCCGCCGCCAAGGAAGTCGACCGCGAGACGTTCTTCACGCTGCGTGAGTCGGGCGGAACGGTGATCTCGTCGGCGTACGAGCTGGTCGCCCACGTCCTCGACGAACGCTTCCCGGCGGCGGAGTGGAACCTCTACCTGTTCCACTTCACGGACGGCGAGAACTACAGCCGGCAGGATTCGGACAAGTCGGCCGACCTCCTCGCGGAAAAGCTGCTGCCTTCGCTCAACCTCTTCGGCTACGGACAGGTCGAGGCGCTGGGGACCCGCGGCGACTTCATCGACGTGCTGCGGGCTCGCTTCTCGGGGAACGAGCGCGTCGCGCTCTCCCGGATCCCCGACCGCGATGCCATCGTGGTGTCGATCGCCGCCTTTCTCGGGCGCGGGAGATAAGGCGATGGCGAAGGGGCTGCCGGCCGAGCTGCGCCGCGAGCAAGATCGCATCGAGCAAGTCGCCCGCGACATCGGGCTGACCTTTTTCCGAACGATCTTCGAGATGGTCGACTGGCGGCAGATGAACGCTCTGGCCGCCTACGGCGGCTTCCCGACGCGCTACCCCCACTGGCGCTGGGGAATGGAATACGCCGAGCTGTCGAAGAGTTACGAGTACGGCCTCCACAAGATCTACGAGATGGTCATCAACAACGACCCGACGTACGCCTATCTCCTCGAGGGGAACGCGCTCGTCGATCAGAAGCTCGTCATGGCGCACGTCTACGGCCACGGCGATTTCTTCGTGAACAACGTCTATTTCTCGCACACCAACCGCAAGATGATCGACACGATGGCGAACCACGCCACGCGCGTGCGCCGCCACCAGGAGAGCCGTGGCGTGGAGACCGTCGAGCGATTCATGGACGCGTGCCTCTCGGTCGAGGAGCTGATCGACCCGGGCGCGGTCTTCCGCGAGTCGCGTCGCCTCGAGCCGCCGGTCGAGGAACCCGAGCCGAAGGACCCGGGGCGCATGCCGGCCAAGCCCTATCTCGATCGTTACGTCAATCCTCCGGACTACCTCGAGGAGAAGCGCAAGCAGGTGAAGAAGGCGCGCGAGGACGCCAAGCGCTTCCCGCCCTCCCCCGACCGCGACGTCCTGGGCTTCTTGATGGCCGCCGCGCCGCTCGAGCCTTGGGAGCTCGACGTGCTCGAGATCGTCCGCGACGAGAGCTACTACGTCCTGCCGCAGCGCCAGACGAAGGTGATGAACGAAGGGTGGGCTTCTTTCTGGCACACCCACATGATGACGACGAAGATCCTGAACGACGCCGAGCTGATCGACTACGCCGATCATCACTCCGGCACCGTGGCCGTCGTGCCCGGCCGCTTGAACCCCTACAAGCTGGGGCTCGAGCTGTTCCGCGACATCGAGCGGCGCTGGAACATGGGCCAATTCGGCCCCGAGTGGGAAGCCTGCGACCGCATGTCCGAGCGCTCGCGCTGGGACCGGAAGCTGGGCCTCGGCCGCGAGAAGATCTTCGAGGTGCGTCGGCTGCACAGCGATTCGACCTTCCTCGACGAGTACCTGACTCAAGACTTCTGCGAGCGTCAGGGCCTCTTCATCTCGAAGAAGAACCCGCGCACCGGAAAGGAAGAGATCGAGAGCAATTCGTTCGAACAGGTCAAGCAGGCGCTCTTGTTCCACTTCACGAACGGCGGCCGCCCCGTCATCGAGGTGCTCGACGCGAACTATGGGAATCGCGGCGAGCTCCTCTTGATCCATCGGCACGCCGGCGTCGATCTGCGCATGGATTGGGCCAAGGAGGTCCTCGAGAATCTCACGCGCGTCTGGAAGCGACCCGTGCGGATCGAAACGCAGCTCGGGAACAAGCCCATCCGTCTGGGCCACGACGGCGACAAGGCGATCCAGGAAGAACTCGATCAGGCCGCGGCGCTGAAGTCCAAGAGCCGCTAGTGGTGTGAGTCGGGTACCTCGCGCCACGGTCCCGGCCGCAGGGTCCACACTCCACGTCTCTCCCGCTTCGCTTCGGCCTCCGCCTCCTTGAACCGCGGCTTCATCGTGAATTCGAACCGGTCGTACACGTGCGCGTATCCCTTGCGCACCAGGTCTTCGTTGATGTTCGTTCCGTCTTTCAGGATCACGTAACGCAGCAGCCGCCCGTACCGATCGCGGTCGCCCTGTCGCGGCTCGGACTCGAGCGTCACGGTCTCCCCGCCCAATCGCGACCGCGCGTAGTTGCGCGCCGCGTAGGCCGCGTCGCGGTAGTCCTGCCGCTCGTCGTCGATCTCCGGCGCATCGATCCCGACGAGGCGTACTTTTTCGGCGTGCCCTTCGATCTTGACCGTGATCGTGTCGCCATCGTGAACCGCAACGACCTGCCCCGTTTTATGCGAGGCGGCGAGAAGCACCGACAACAGCAACGCGTGCAGCATCTCCGGAGTATAGCCACGAGGGCGGCGCACCCCCGGCAGGTTGCCGATAGGAAACCGTGTATCCACTCGGTGGCAGTGGAACGTCGTACATAATCGATCAGCAAGTTCCGGCGGAGAGACGCTTCATGGCCGATCGGATGCTGATCGCGTTCGGGAAGTACCTGCGAATCCTGCGCGATCGGAAGAGCTTGTCGCTCAGCGACGTCGTCACCCTGACGAAGTCGTACCCCGAGCCGATAGGCAAGGGCTATCTGTCACGCGTCGAGCGAGGCCTCGCCCGCGTCGGCTTCTCGAAAGTCATCGCGCTGTCGCGCGCGTACGAGATTCCGTTGGACGCGCTCGGGGAGAAGTTGGCGCTCGATTTGGAAGTCAATGAGCTGAAGAACCCGCCGGATACGAGCGGGAAGACGTTCGGGCAGTTGACAGATGAAGGCATCGCGTTTAATCAGCGTGGGCTTAAATGGCATTTCTATGCAGCCCAGCGAGATGCGCTAGCACGCGCGAATTCGGACCCTCTGCATGGGGAGAATCGTACCCGGCGAGAGCAAGTTGCCCGAGCGACGCTTGCACATGGGATCGCGGCGCGCGCAACCGGGCGTTACACGCTGGCCCTCCTCGAGTTCGGATTCGTCCGGGACCACCTTGAGGCGCTCAGCGCCGAACATCTACCAATAGTGTTCGAGCAGTCGGCCGTTGCTAAAATGCGACTTGGTAGTCTCGACGAAGCGCGTGTTTTGGTTGATCGAGCGGTCGAGCTCGCGAACAACGCGCCGTTGAAGCGCAATCTCGGTGACGCACTATCCACTCGAGCGAATCTCGCAAGACAATCTAACGATTTTGCCGCTGGAATCGCCGGGTACCAGGAGGCTTTCTCAGCCTACAAAGTGGTGGGGCGAAGGGTCGACTGTGCGCGCACGATGAATAACCTGGCGCTGATCTATTTTGACGTCCGGAGACTCAATGCAGCGCGGAGGGCGCTCGGCGCGGCGTACCGCCTGGCCACGGAGCTGGGAGCTGACTCCGTGCGGGCGCGTTCGAGGATACTTCTGGGTGAAATCGAAGCGTTGGAAGGGAATCCGAAAAAGGCATCTGCCCTTTGGCATGAAGCTATGGAGATAGCGCGGCGCACTCGAGAAACGCTCGTTCAGTTCAATGCAGAGTTCCAACTGTACAAGCTGTCGATCGAGCAAGGCAATCTGACTGCAGCGAATGCGCTCGGGCGACGCCTCAACCGGATGGCGCCCTGGGTGTCGCGAAGTGAATCAGACGTGGTCGAGTTTCAACGGCTATATGCGATCTACAGGAAGCCGAAACAGCGTGGTGTTGCCACAGTGCAACCTGATCGTCCCGCTGGCCGCAACCCATTGTCGCCCGAGAGGTTGTAACGCAAAGAACTCAGCGGTATTCCCTGAGTGGTCTCGATTGTCGCTCGGGGGAGGTCGCTATGAAGAGCAAGCTGCCAGTATTCGCGATCGCAATGTGTTCCTTGTTTGCTGCTTCACGCTCATGCTCCGCGGGGACCGATGAGCATCCGACTGTCGCAGGGTGCAGTGCCGTGCGGCGTGCGGACTCCGGCAGTCCGACGCTGTTTGTTCTTGTTTGCCAAACACTCGACGACCCTTCACCAAATAAGAATGAGGGACCACCGCCAGAGAAAGTCGACGTCCAGGTGACTAGCTCTCTGCTCCCTCCGG
>JACXTT010000913.1_pt1 | contig 50424 bp, 41 predicted proteins | sample 9270951 | NCBI WGS metagenome assembly JACXTT01 (sample SAMN15532306, study PRJNA645909) | rock metagenome | isolation source: weathered quartz diorite | place: Puerto Rico | collected 2017-06-21
GAACCGCGGCCGAGAGGCCAACACGCGCGCTGACGAAGCCAAAGATTTTACACCCGCGCTCCTCCCGAGCGCGCCAGGAGGGCTTTTTGCCTCTTGACAAAGACCTATCATGGAAGTCCCGGTAATCGCCTTCAGTTCCTCGTTGGAGATTAAAATACGGTCTTTTTATACCTATTTGCACTTACTTCAGAATCCGCGCCGCCGGAGCCTTTCGCCATCCTAACGTCTTTGCAATCTTGAGGTTGCCCTCTCTGGCGGGGTGGCAGGCGAACAGATTGGCTTTGATTACTTGACGTGGCACGCGGCACCACCGCAAGGACGGTGATCCTTTTGCCTGAACCGAGCCCAGGCCAACTCCTTTGCTTTGTGATGGATGGCATATCTCCGCAAGGATGACATGGGGGCGCGGAGGTAGAATTGTACTCTCCGAGTTGGTTCGGACTTCCGAGGCTCCGTCGGAGCCGTGGTTTTGTCTATTGACAAATTATGACAAGTCTGTCATAAAAGACAAACTATGACACCTCACGAATTGAAGGCTGCTCGTCTGAAGAAGGGCTTGGTCCAGGCCCAAGTTGCGGAGTCTTTGGGCGTGTCGCAGTCGTACGTCAACTTGCTCGAAAACGGGAAAAGACGGTTGGCTTCTAGGCTAGCTCGCAAGCTCGTCACGCTTTACAATCTTTCTCCCGAAATGCTGCCTGTCTCAGAAGAATTTGTGCTAGCACACACAAACGACCAGCGTCTAGCTGAGTCTCTAGCGAAACTCGGATATCCGGGTTTTGCTTATATGCGAACTCACGTACCGCATCAGAATCCCGATGAGGTTCTGCTAACGGCACTATGGCAGGACAGACTTGAAGGGCGAGTCGCAGAAGCTCTCCCTTGGGTTGTGATGCAATACGTCCACGGTAGATCGAATTGGCTGGTCGAGCAGGCAAGGAAGTTTAACCTTCAAAATCGCCTGGGATTTGTCGTTAGTCTTGCGCTTCAAGTTGCTGAAAGAGTTCCTGGCCGCGACAACACCAGAGTTCAGTTGCTTCGTGAACTCAGGTCCAAGCTCGATGAGAGTCGCTTGGTAAAAGAAGGCGTTTTTTATCGACCACCACAGACCGATGGTGAGAGGCAATGGCTTGTCCAAAACCGATCGGAAGAAGCAGTGCATTGGAATTTGTTGACGGATTTGCGGCCGGAACATCTCCAATATGCCAACTGATTCCAAGCCAAAGGCAGATGATTCGCTCCCGTCGCCGTGGAAGGAGTTCCTCCTGGAAATCGACTCAATGCTCACCGAGCCGTTGGAGTTGCACTGCATCGGAGGCTTTGTTATTTGTTACTTCTACGGCCTACCTCGTCCAACGGGTGATATCGACTATTACTCGGCTGTACCGGCGAATTTCAATCTAATCGAAATGGCGGGGGAAGGCTCCGAACTCTCCAAGAAATACAAAATTCGGCTGCACCACGTAACCGTTACGAATCTACCAGAGGACTACGCGACAAGGTTGACCGAAATGTTTCCAGGGATGTTCGAGAAATTGCATCTGTTCGCGCCCGATCCGTATGATTACATTTTGTCAAAGCTAGAGCGTAACACCTCGAAAGATCGAGACGACGCCAACTACATCTTCAAAACACAGGAACTCAATTCTCAAGTCCTGCTCCAAAGATATAAAAAAGAATTACGGCCGTACCTATCGAACGAGAACAGGCACGACAACACGCTCGCGCTATGGATCGACATTTTCGAAACCGCAAAATGATTGGATACGAACACCAGCCCGGCGCGTGTCAACGAGTTTGAGACGAGTGCTCGTGGAATTTAGTGAGTATTTTCATTAGTGGTTGATGGGTTTGTTGATCCAGACCTCGGTTGGGACGGCTGCTTGTTGGGGGACCCGGCGGACGAAGGTTTCCGGGTGCATTCGATAAGCCACGTCGAGAAGCATACGGCGAGCAGCAAGAAAATCCCAAATACCGGGAGCGTTGCTCTTCTCATTGGACTCTGGCACCAAGATTTTCAGTGAAAGGTCTTGAGAATATCCTTCATACTTTCGTTCAGATCCTCGATGTCTTTCGCCAGGCCACGCAATACTTGCATCGCCGCCCGCCTCAAAGCTCGGCGAAATGCATTGGCATATTCTCCGGGCCTCTACGCTCATGCAAACCCAGACCCTTAGGAAAAAGGCGGGCGAGACAGGTCGTTTTGTCCAATACGAGCAGACCGAGTTTGGCAGAGAAGTCGGTAGGGACGAGATCAATTGGTGGGTATTCAAGAAAGGGCCGAATCTCGATGAGTTACGACAGCAAACCGAAAAAGCATTAGGTGCAGCCCAAACTCTGAAAAAAGCCGCCGAAGCACTCAAGGAAAGTAGACCAGAAACGTACGAAGAGTTGCTCGCCATCCTCCGTGGATTCGCGGACAGTCACGGCAAAGAAATCGAAGTTCTCCACGAATACGTTCGCTGGCTTAGCATTCGCGACGTACTGGCTCCGAAGATCCTATTCACCTACCGAGTTTGGGGATCGACCCGAATGGGAGTTCGCTCGGTCGATGTAGACGCCGCGCCAGTCCACCCAGGCCCACCAAACTTCCGCTGCAAGTGTTTCGCTCCTGACAAACGCGGTCTCTCGCTCTCTAAAACCGGTGCGCAGGGCCAATTATGTTCCAGTGGATCGAGAACCACGTCAGAAACAGGCACGCCGCCGCCACCAGCGAAAACTTGATGTGCGAGATGGGCCGAAGGTCGGCGCGTGTCCAAATGCCCAGACTCGCCACCCCTGCGAAAACGCTCAGGAAGATGGCGATCCCTGTAGCCCAATTTAGCATCACGAAATATTTGTCCGTCGAATGACTGGGAGGGACCGTCTGACTCTCCAACGAGTAGATCAAGGCAAACGTTGCGGAAGCAAGAATCACCCAGGCGAAAGCCGCGAGCCTCGCGCCGGTGGTAAGCCACACTGTTCCGGGCTGTGCCTGCCACGCCGACCGCTTCGAGAAAAGAATCCGCCGGCCCAGCCGAACCAGCGAGGCCACCACGATGAGCAGCAGAATTGCAAGGCTTACGCACAACAGCGGCAGAATCAGGTTGCTGTTCTCGTACCACGGCACGCGTTCGTACTGCACGCCGGGGAAAGCAACCGCGATCCGCACGATCTTTCCCGCGCGGTCGCGTATCGCTTGGATGCGGTTCTGTCCCTCAGCCTCCTGCCAGATATCTTTACCGATGGGCTTCCACTTCAGCACGTGCCCACGCAGGTCTTTCTCGTCTTCTATCTTTAATATGCCCTCCTTGTCGAGCGTGGCTTGAGCTTGTTGCGTCAGACCTGTGAGTTTTGTCTTCGTGCTGTCAGCGCGGCGGGTGACTTGATAAGTCCCGGTAATCGCCTTCAATTCCTCATTGGAGATCTTCTGAAATGCGGGATCCTCCCTATAGGGGTAATATCGGTCCGCGAAATCATTCAAGAGTTCCGTTCGCGTCTTGCGGGCCGAGCCCGCCGAATTATAAGAGACGAAGAGGATCAGTTTTTCTTTGGGCTCGAGCAGAAACATGCTGTGAAATGCGATCAAGTCGCCGTTGTGCCCCACAAAATGCAATCCGTTCCGCCACACCTGGTAAAACCCCGTGCACATGGCGGGCATGGCCTCGCTGGCCGCAAACTGCCGCGTCCACATGGCCTCCAGACTCTTCGCGGACAGGATCCGGTGGCCGTCCAGCTCCCCGCCGTTTAGCAGCGCTTGACCGAACCTCCCCATGTCCCCCGCCGTTGAAGAAACTCCGCCAGCCGGCGCCGGGCTGAAAATCTCGAAGCCAACCACAGGTTTCTCCGTACTGTCCTTGTAGCCTTCGGATTCGAATGGAGAATGTTCTGGCGTCGCGGGCTGGCCAAAACTCGAATGCGTCATTCCCAGCGGCTGGAAGATGTGCTCGGCGACGTACTGTTCGAACGGCTGGCCGCTCACATGCTCTACGACGTAGCCGCCGAGTCCCACGCCGTAATTCGAATACGCGGAAATTTCTCCCGGCGGGTACATCCGGCGCGGCTGATTCTCGATCAAATACTCGCGCAGCGATATCATCTTTTTCGAATCGACCAGCAGAATGTCGCGGATCTCTTCTTCGAAACCTCCCGTATGAGTCATCAGATTCCGCAGCGTCATGGGTTTCCCGAACGCGGGCGTAATTTGAAAATCTATGTATCTGTTCACATCGGTGTCCAAATCCAGCTTGCCTTGCTCCACCAGTTGCATCACTGAAATCCAGGTAAAAAGCTTCGAAATGGAAGCCAGCCGGAAAATTGTATTCCCGGGATCGACGGGTTTCTTTTTCGCTAAATCGGAGAAGCCATAGCCTTTTTTCAGAAACTCCTGGCCGTCTTTCGTTACCAGCACAGTCGCTCCGGCCACGTCGCTGCGTTCCAATTGCAAGGGCACCACACCATCAAAAAATGCTTCCAGGTCGGCTTTTTCCAGGACGTGGGAAGATTCCTGGGATCCAGCTGGCGCGGTGTTCGCCGCAGTGGACTTCTTCGACGGATTTTTCTCTTGTGGAGTAGCCTTGTGCGTGGGTAGCGCAGACAGGGGGATCACAACACACGCCGCCAAAAGAAGAAAAACGGTGCAAGCCCGGAGCATGAACCCTCCTAGAGTGGAGAAATTCCGCAAGAGTTTCCTCAATATCCAAGTGAGACGCAACAGAATTCTCGTCGGCTCGCGTCTTCGGATGTTCCGTTTCGAGAGATTCCCGGCGCGCTCGGCCGACTCCCTGCTCTAGATCTCCCCGCGCATACTCTGGTTGTTTTGCAGTGCAACTTTGGTCTAGTCTTGCCGCGGGATAACGAGAACAGTGCGCCCGCTTGCTACGGGCAGAAATCGGGAAACCGGCCATGGCGATTCACCTGGACGAAAACAGTTATGGCAGCGCGGGTGTGCGCGTATTGCGCGTGGCGCGGCAGGAAGGCCGCCACGACATCAAGGAATTGACGCTGGCCATACGCTTCGAGGGCGACTTCGAGGAGGCGCACCGCAAGGGCGACAACCGGAAGATCCTGCCGCCGGACACCATCAAGAACACGGTGTACGCACTGGCGCGGCAGCACCCCATTGAAACGGCCGAATCTTTTTGCCTGCACCTCGTCGATCACCTGCTGACGTACAACCCGCAGATTTCACGCGTGCGCATCGAAGCGGCGGAATACGTCTGGGCGCGTCTTCCGCGCGGTGACAAGCCGCGCGCGACTTCGTTCGCACGAGCGGGCCAGGAGAGGCGGATCGCGACGCTGAATGCCACGCGCGAGGGAACGGAAGTTCGAGCAGGCATCGACGGTTTGGTGGTGCTGAAAACTTCGAAATCCTCGTTCGAAAATTTTCGCAAAGACCCGTTCACCACTCTTGAAGATGATCCCAGCCGGATTCTTTGCACCGTGCTTCGGGCCGACTGGCTGTATGCTGGCGAAGAGATCGAATATGGCCAGATCTGGCATGGCGTGCGCGACATGCTGCTCGAAGCTTTCGCCGAACATGAAACGCAGTCGCTGCAGCACACCGTTTACGCCATGGGCGAAACCATCCTCAACAATTTTGACCAGATCCGCGAGATTCATCTTGCACTGCCCGACAAGCGATTCCAGTTGATCGATCTTGCTGCGCTCGGGACAGATAATCCCGGCAACGTGTATTTGCCGATGGAGGAGGCCTTCGATCTGGCCGAGGCTACGGTTCGCAGAGATTGAGCTGTCGTTTTAACCACCTGCCTTAGATTCTCAAACATCCTCCAGCCACAAGATCAGCCGCGACGATTCTCCAGAATTTTGAGAAACGACGCCATGCGCAATTCTTCATGCGAGACCCCCGTCAGCGCTTGCACCTCGTCCGGCGTCACGGCACCGCAGTTGATGGCGCGCACAAAATAATTCAGGAGCCCCTGGCCGGTCGCGGCGTCGTCAAACACGCCGCCGACCAGCGTCGCTTGAGCTGCCCTCTCGATGAAATTGCGCAAGCGCTCGGCCGCCGCGTCCAGTCCTTCGAGGAAGAATGAAAATACCGCCGCATAGCGGGCGGGAAGCTGCGTGGGATGCAAATCCCAACCCTGGTAGAAGCCGTTGACAAGAGCGCGGCGGATGTTTTGAAAATGCAGCCTCCAGGCGAAATGAACCGCGCGGCGGTTTTCCTCCTGCTGCGCCGCGCTTAGCGGAGCGCCGCCCTTCGTTGGCCAGTGGAAAGGTGTGGGGAGAATGACCGTTGGGCCGTCCGAAAGCCGGATACCTGTTCCTGCGAGAACTACCTGCATCGCTTCGCGCGCGAAGTCACAGGCAAAGTGATCCGGGCGCTGGTGGGCGGCGGTAATTCCGCGCGCGGCGGTGTAATCGTATGGCCCGAAGTGCGCGGCTGTACAGCGTCCTTCCGCCGCAGCTACGAGCGGCAACAGGTTCACTTCTCCCCTCTGGTTGAAAATGGCTTGCGGCGTCTCGATCATCAGCTCGATGTGGAAGATGCCGGGATCCAGTTGCAGAGCAAATTCGAGACGCGAGCAAAGATCGGCAAGCGCCGCGACCTCTTCAGTCAAAGTGACTTTTGGCAAGCTGATACAGAAATTCTGGGGAATTTTTCCGTTCGTTTTCGTTGCCAGTTCCGTCGCGAAAATGTCCAGCGTGCGAATGCTCCGCTCGCGAAGTTCCTCCGTGAGGGGCTTGATGCGTACGCCAAAGAAGGGCGGAAGATGGCCGGAAGCCATCGCGGTGGCGGCCTCGTTCGCTGCTGCGACGGCGTGGCCGTCCTCTTCGTCATCGGGGCGGTTGCCGTAACCGTCCTCGAAGTCGATGTGGTAATCCTCGACTGGCTCGTGTTCGAGTTTTTCGCGCACACGCCGGTAAACCGTGTGAGCCAACCACGCTGGACGATTTTCCTTGTGGGCACGGACTGGATCGGCTTCAACGGATTTCACGAGCGAGGCTGCCATTTCCGGGGAATCCGGCAAGCGTTCGGCACCTGGCAGCGACATGGCCCTCGCAAACGCAACGAAATCCGGGGCATATTCATCGAGCGCGCGAAGGGCCAGTTCCCCGAAACGCTGCGCGGTATTGGCGCGAAACAGATGAGCACCGCCATAGACGGAGTGTACTGGTTGGCGATTGGCAGTGACGCCCGGATAGCGGTTTTGGAATGCCGCGTGGGCAATACGGAGCCTCTCGGCAATGTCGCTCAGCGATTCGGGAGGAAGAGATCTGTTCATCGGGCCTCGCGGCAAGTTTTGTTGCAGGCCAATTTCCGGGTGCTCGATTCGCGAACCGGAAAACCGGGGACAGCATACATCAAGGGGTAGAGCAAGGGGCCCCCGCAGAAGCCTCCAAGACACAGCGAGCACACCTCGACCCCGCCCGCCATGGTGGGCCGGCTTGCAAGAGGACAAAACCAATGGAGGGGGTGTGCCGTATCCATTGCGATGGTGACATGAGTGTTGTCTACTTTCGGGTTTGGTAGGATTGGCACTTCCAAGGGAGTTTGGCCGCCAGGATTGCTACCCAACGGAGCTTGCCATGAGGTTCTTCTCGCGTTTCGCAATACGCTGGCTTCTCGTGTTGTCTCTTGGTGCTGCAAGAATTGCACAAGAAACTGAGGAACACCTTCATGGCTTTCCGGCCGCTGAAAAGGGTCTGGGCCGAGCGCATATGGACACTTCGTGTTCGCCGATAGTGGCCGCAGAGTTTGACCGAGCGCTAGCCCTGCTGCACGATTTCTGGTACACGCGCGCACTGAACGGATTCCACCAAGTCTCCGACGATGACCCGGAATGTGCCATGGCCTATTGGGGTGCCGCCATGACGTGTAACCATCCCTACTGGGATCCGCCTTCGGCCGGGGACGAGACCGCAGCGTGGGCTTTGGTGCAAAAAGGACTTGCGGCGAAGAAAGCGTCCCGGCGCGAGAGGCTCTATCTGAAGGCGGCTGCTGCCCTGTTCAAGGACGCCGGGGCAGGAACGAAAGCCGGCCGCGATGAAGGCTACCGCGCTGCCATGGCTACAGCCTATGCCCAGTTTCCGGACGACGAGACCAAGCTCTTCTACGGCCTGGCCATTCTCGGGACAATCAAAGAAGGCACGAATGGCTTTGAACGTCAGGCGTTGGCGGCGAAGCTGTTCGAAGAAGTCTACACCCACAGTCCAGGCCATCCCGGTGCGTTGCATTATCTGATCCACGTGTACGACGATCCGGCGCACGCTGAACAAGGACTTGGAGCCGCGCGCAAGTGCGCCAAAGCAGCTCCCGCAGTCCCGCACTCTTTGCACATGCCTTCACACATCTTCACGCGGCTCGGATATTGGAATGAATCGGCGGACACAAACGAAAGGGCGTGGCAAACCTCTGAATCCGACGTGAGGCGTGCAGGAGAGTCTGGCGCGTTACGCGATTTCCATTCCCTCAATTATTTGCAGTACGCCTATTTTCAGTTAGGCCGTTATCAGGACGCCCGGCGGACGCTTGAAATCATTGCGGCACAATATGACGCCTTACCAGACAGGGAGACGGCGGCGGATACCCCGGAGCTGCAATCCCGCCACGTGCGCGGGCGGACCATATATGCCATACCGGATCGCGTCGTATATGGGTACTTTGACATGCTGACACGCTAGGTCGTCGAAACCGAAGATTGGGATGCTGCAGCCAAGATTCCCTTGCTTGTTCCTTCGCGGGATTTCGTCGCAGTGAAATTGCAACTGGCTCTGCTTGCCCAGGAGCCAGGACAAGATGCATTCGCTGAGCAGATCATCATGATGCAGGCGAAAGAAGCGCAAGCATTCGCCGCCAAAGCCTCTGGGAATGCGGATGAGGCAGTGGGGAAGATGAAAGAGGCTGTCGCCATCGAGGATTCGATCGACGGCCTCTCGCAGCCTCCTTATCCGATTATTCCGGCCAACGAGTTCTTCGGCACATTGCTAATGGAGTTGAATCGGCCCGATGACGCTAAGGAACGATTTTTTCAGACTCTGAAACGGACTCCGGGCCGTGCCAAAGCCATCTATGGGATCGCTCGAGCAGCGCAAGCAACCGGGGACAACGTTACGGCCCAACAGCGCTATCAACAGTTTTTAGCACTTTGGAAGAAAGCGGACGCTGATCGTCCTGAAGTCACGACCGCAAAGGAATTTCTGGCGAAAGCACCCGCAGCCGCACAGTGAGAGTTCGGTTGGATTTACTGCCCAGAAATCTCTTATCATCTGCGTCGAGGGCGTGGGTGCAGGCATAGAACAACATTCCCGTCTCCGAAAGAAAGAGCTACAGGTTGTGGATTTGTGCAATGGGCTAGAGGCGGCGGAAGGCGGAGCGACCGAGGAGAGTTTTGGCGACAAGAACGCCCGAAGCGCCGTGGAGACCGGGACCAGGATGTGTCGAGGCGCCGATGTGGAAGAGGCCGTCGATCGGGGTGCGGTGCGTCGGCAGGCCGGGGAGAGGACGCCACAAGAAAAATTGGCCTGGGGCGCAGGAGCCGGCATAGGGGTCGCCGTCGATCAAATTGATGTTGGCCTTCTCAAGATCGGCGGGAGAGATGACGACGCGTTTGCGGATGGCGGAGGAGAGATTGGGAATCTGACGCTCGAGCTTGTGAAGGACTCGGTCGGCGAAGCGTTCGCGAAGCGATTCGGTCCACTCGCCAGTGCCGGTCTCGAGTTCACCCGCGGCATCACCGGAGGGCTTGCCAGGCAGCTCTTGAAGCTGGAGCCAGAGTATCCACTTCCCTTCCGGGCAGCGGGAAGGATCGACGGCGACGGGCTGGCCCACGACGACGGTGGGATCGGCAGGGAGAAGGCCGCGCTCGGCTTCGTTCACGGCGCGAGAAACGCCGTTAAGGCCATCGCAAACGTGGACGATGGCGGTTCGCGAAAAACGCGGATCTCCGCCGGGCCAGCGCGGCAGCTCAGAAAGCGCGAGATGGATTTGCATGTCCGCACGGCCATAGCGATAACGCTTGGTGTTGGCCGTAACCCAAGCAGGGACGGCGCCGGAGTCGAGGAGTTGCAAATAGAGCTGCTGCGGGGTGACGTTGCAGACGACGGCGCGGCGCGCCGGGACAAGAGTATTTTTCACACGAACACCGGTTGCACGGCCTGCGGTTAGTTCGACGCGCTGCACATGCGAATCCAGTTCGAGGGTTCCGCCAGAGTCGCGGATAAATTTGACGAGGGCATCAGCAAGGCGCGCTCCACCGCCTTTGGGAACGGGCATGCCCCCGAGCTGCAGAGCAACCGCGATAAGTTTGTTCATGAAGCCCGAGGAGACCGCGTCGGGGCCGAGGCCGGTGTGCAGAACCCAGGGCGCGAGGAGTCCGTGAACGTGTGGGGATTGAAACGTTTGCGCAAGCCAGTCGCGGCTGGTGCTGAGCAATTCTGCTCCGAATTCGAGCGAACCGCGCACGCGCATCCGCCGCAGCCACTTCGCGGCGAGCTTCGCGCCATCCCAGGACCAAAGCTCGGTACCGAGCAAACCAAATGCAAGTTCGGCTTTGCCGAGAAAGGATTCGATTTCGCGCGCCCAGGCGCTGCCGTCGCCAGAAGCGAGGCGATCAAATTCCAGGACATTGGCGGGCTGGGTCGTGGAGAGGAAGGTGCTGCTGCCGTCGGGGAAGAGCGCTGCGGTGGGATAGTCGGTGTTCAGGTACGTGAGACCGCGAGCCTCGAGATCTTTTTTGAGGATGCGGAAGGCTGCGGAGCCCGTGAAAAGGGGATGCCAACCGGAATAAAGATCGTGGACGAAGCCGGGCTCGGTAATTTCTGCGGTACGAATGTTGCCCCCGAACCAGGAATTGCGTTCGAAGACGCAGACTTTCCATCCGGCTTTGGCGAGGAGGGCAGCGCCGGTGAGGGAGTTGAGGCCGCTGCCGATGAAGATGGCGTCAAAGGAATTTGGCATGGCGCAAAGTGATACGAATGCGAGGCCGGGCCACTAGCGCTCGGGCTTCTTCCAGATGTCGCGGTCGTGCATGAGCTCGATCTGTTTTTTGGTGACTTTTTCGTGGTATTCGGCGTGTTTCATGGGCTCGCGATTCAGATAGAGATTTTTCGGGTAGATCGGCTTTTCGTAAACGATCTGATAAAGTTCGGTGCGGAGATCCTTCATCCAGTTGTCCCATTTGGCGCGGGCGCGGTGATCGCGAAGAGCTTCGATGTCGATGACGCCGGCGACGTAGCTTGAGCCCCCGCTGTACTCGAGCTTGCCGACCTTTTGTCCTTTGTAATTGAAGATGTAGGAGCGGCCACCGAAAGTGTCGATGGGCGTTTCTTCTTCGGGAAAAAGGTAGTAGGTGCCGACGTTGGGCGCCACGATGTACATGTTGTTGTCGAGGGCGCGGGCGGCGCTCTGGATTTCAAAATAGTCGTTACCGCTGCCGGGATGCGGGTAGGAAGCGCGGTAGACGATTTCTGCACCGTTCATGGCAAGGGCACGCGCGTTTTCGGGATAGGAACCTTCGTTAGCCATCATGATGCCCATGCGGCCGATTTCCGTGTCCACGACGGGCCAGAACGCTTGCAGGTTGCGTCCGTATTTTTCGACCCACCAGTCGTAGACATCGTGCGGGCAGACAGAATGCTCGACGGGCCAGAGGGGGGAAACTTTGTAGTGCTGGAGAATGACTTTGCCTTTGGGATTGAGGATAAAGCCGACGTTGAAGAAGCGGTTTTTCCAATCGGGATGGCGGGCTTTGGCCTGGGCCATGATGAAGCAGTCCCACTCGCGAGCCATCTTGCCGAGTTCCTCGGTTTCGTCACCCGGGATGTCAATGGCACATTCGCGCGCGAATTTGGCGTGATCCAGATCGAGAACTTCGTCATTAAAGGCCTGTAGCGCGCCTTCGGGGATGGCGAGCAGGCGAACGGGAATGCTCAGGCCGGAAAGCCAGTTGGCGGCTTTGGCGAGATGCTTGAGGTGTTCGAGGTTGATCTTGATGTCCTTGCGGGAACGGATGCCGCGAATGGTGGGAACAAGACCGACGGCCGTGAAGGGTTTAATCATCGTTTTTTCCTGAACGTTTTCTTGGACGTTTTCCTAAACGACACCTGCGAGCGCGGTGCCTGAAATTCGTTGCCATTGTACACAAAGAAGCGCAAGCCGCCAGGGGCGGCTTGCGCTGGAAAGGGGGGTCCCAACTGGCTTCTTCCTAAGCGTCAGAAGATGAGCCGGACCGAGAATTGGAGTTGCCGCGCCGCCGCGACAAACTTCGGCGTGCCGAACGTGGGATTGGCTGGACTGGAGATGCCGTCCTTGTACACGCGAGGTTGCGGGCCAAGGAGCGCGGGATTGCCGTAGACGTGGTCGAGATCTTCGACGTTGGCGCGATTTAGCAAATTGAAAGCTTCAAAGCTAAACTCGCCTTTCAGGCGCTCCGAAATAGGAAAGAGGCGCTGAATGCGGAGGTCGGTGGTGTAACTGGGATCGCCGCGATAGGTGTTGCGGCCGATATTGCCGACGCGATTGGAAAAAGGGTATTGGTCGCCCAAGATGGGGAAGCCGACCAAAACGGAGTAGTAACGAGCATTCTGGAGAGAAGTCAAAATGGAGGCTTTGAAATCGCGAATGAAAATATTCGCATTCGCAGGGGTCTCACCAAGAAGAGCTAAGGTGAAGCGATGCCTGATGTCGTTGTCGCCGGGAGCGCGATCCAGACCGGGGTTCAGGTAGTCCTGGGGCGTGGCGGTGAGCTGCACATCGGTAGAGATGTCGATCGATTTGGAATAGGTGTAATTGGCCAGAGCGCTGAAGTGCTGGGAGAAATTCTTGCGCAGGCCGAGGGTGCCGGCGTGATAAATCGAAAAGCCGGTAGGTGCGACGAGCAAGGAGAAGCCGAAATTCGGGTCGGCGGGAGTGAATTTTTGAATGCCGCTGGCGTTGGTGCCGGCGGGAACCCCATTGATGCTGCTGTAAACGGGAATCTTCAGGCCGTGGATGAATTGGTAGCTTGTGGTGACGAACCAGTCCTTTGCAACCTGGTTTTCGATCTCGAGGCTGGCCTGCTCGGCATACGGACTGTCAAATTTTCTCTGGGCATAGCCAAGCGGAAATTGAAGGAGCGGTTCAATAGGCCCATTGGGGGCGGGATAGATACCGTTATGCGAGAAATTGGAGAACGCGGGTGCCGCAGCAAATGGGCCCGCCAATCCCACTGCGCCGGATGGCCCCGTGCCGATGAGGAAATGCGTGGGATTGGAAAACGCGGCTAGTTCGGGCTGGTTCATGTAGGTGAATTCAGAGGCTCCAACCCAGCTCACGAGGATGTCGCTGTAATCAAACGGGCCGGTGAACAAGCCAGCGCCGGCGCGGATGACGCCTTTGCCGCCCCGGAAGGAGTAGGCCAGGCTGGCGCGCGGCTGGACGTTGCCGTAGTTAGTGGGATGGGAGGCACCGTTAAGCTTCAAGTCCTGGCCGGTGGGCATGCCATCCACGTCATAACGCAAACCGAAGGTGATGGTGAGGTTCGGACGGGCGCGCCACTGATCCTGGGCGTATATGGAATACAACTTGTGCCAAAAATTGAGAGCAGTGCTGTTCTGGAAGGCAGAAGCGGCAGGACCTGCATACAACCCCACATTGAACGGCAGAGTGCGCTGGGGAATTTGCTGGCCGAAGAATTCACGAGGCTCCAAGAAAAGGAATTCCACGGGGGTGCCAGCCCCAAAGGGAAGAATTGCGCCGTTAAACGGGGCGGCGCCGAAGAAACTCTGCGGCGTAAACACGCCAAATCCAGGACTGAACAGGGTGACCTGAGCGCTGATCCAGGTGGGTTCGAACTCGCCACCGAATTTGAAGGTGTGATTGCCGCGGACGTAGGTGAAGTTTTCGGCAGCCTGGAAGTGCTGCTCGCGGTAGAAATGGACGCTGCCGACGAAACCCCCCGAGGACAAGAGGTCGGGGACGTTGAGGGCGGGTTCGAAACCCGCGCCAACAGGATTGAGTTCGTAGGTTCTCCGGCCGAAATTGAAAACGGTCTCGGAAGTCCACTTGTTGCTCAAGAGGTGGAAGAGATTGGAATAGATGGTCTGATCGCGGACAGGGTTGTCGCGAAAGGATGAAGGTAGACCTTCACCAGGCGCGGCGCCACGTGCATTTTTCTTGCGGTCGTCGTTAAAAAGGTACCCAATGGTGAGGGAGGTTTTGTCCGAGATGAGATTGGTGATCTTGCCGAAAAATTTGTCGTAGTCGTCGATCTGAAGGATGGAGCCGAGGTTCTCGGGCTGCAATCCCAGAGTCTGCTTGACCTGATTGATGCTGAGAGTGCCCGGGCCAAGGCAACCGGGGCTGTCAATGCAGTGCAAGATGAATGAGGAATAGATGGGAGACTCAGCCCGGCGCTGACCTTCGTAGCCAACGAAATAGAAGTTCTTGTCCTGGCGGATGGGGCCGCCGAGAGTACCACCAAACTGGTTGAAACGCAGAGTGTGGAAGCCGGGAGCGGAGAGAAGGTTCTTGGCGTCAAGCCTGTTGTTCCGGAAATACTCGTAGAGCGAGCCGTGAACGTCTTTCGTGCCGGATTTGGTGATGGTATTGACAACCGAACCCAAATTACGGCCGTTGTCAGCGGTGAAGGGACTGCTGACGACGCGAAATTCCTGTACCCAGTCCTGCGAGGGGCTGACACGCTGCACCCCTGAAATACTCGTGGTGTAGTCGATGCCGTCAAGAGCGAAGAAAGAACTGTGCGTTTCGCGCAAGCCGCCAAAGCTGATTTCCAACACAGTTTCCGTGAAGGGAGACTGCGCGCCGATGGCGGTGCTGCGCCCAATGTTGGCGCTAGGCGTGAGCAGGACGAAGTCGATGAAGTCACGACCGGAGATGGGCAAATCTGAGATCTTCTGGGCCTCAATGACCTGGCTGACTTCCGACTTTTCCGTGTCGACGCCCTGCGAGGTCGCGGTGACTTCTACTTTCTCCGAAACAGTGATGCCCAAGATCACATTGAGCGAGGCGATCTGGCCGACGGTTAACGTCAACGGCACTTTGTATGGGTTAAACTGCGCGGCGTTGATGGTGAGTTCGTAATTGCCAGCGGGCAACCCCGGGATGACGGCGAGGCCGGTGTCTTCAGACTGTTCGGAACGTGTGGCATCCGTCTCAAGATTGCGTACTTTGACGGTAGCTTTGGGAATGCTGCTACCCGACTGATCGGTTACCGTGACTTTCAAAGTGGCCAATTGCTGCGCCGAAAGAGTGGCCGCAGCAATTACAAGTAATACGAAGACGACCGCGGAACGGGAAAAAAACTGACGCATACCCACCTCACCTCTTCGAGTTCCGGGCTGGAAAGATCCCGGTCAAAGATCCACACCGGCGAACGAGAGAGAAGCGCGAACTTGCGAAACATGGCACACCGAAGCCGCTAACGGGCGGACTAACCAACGACGGCCATGTACAACTCGATCAGCCAAAACGCTCTCGAGGAAAGCTGTGATCCCCCTGCGCGATAGAAAAAGGAGTTTTGGCGTAACTTCCCCTACCCCAGACACGCAAAGCACAATTATTCAATACTGCGCCGGAATGAATGTCAAGCCGCTGATTTCAGAAGATTTGGCAAAGGATGCCAGAATCAGGCGCTCATTTGTTGCGAGCCTAGAAGCTTTTGTGCCTCGGCCGGATCGAACCACCAAGGATGATAATCGGGCGGATTGTTAAACCCGTTCGAGATGCGGCGGGCCAGCGCCGGGATCTGCGAAGCGGCACCCATAAGCTGAAGAATGTGGGGAGGAGGAGGGGTTAGCAAGGAGTTCGTCCAGGTTACGACCCACTGGGCGTAGTTCCAGAAAGTATTGAAGGTCTGCTGCATCCACGCGGCGTCAAATGGTCTGTTCCCCCGCTCCAGAATACTGTCCATGTAGACCCGGGCCGCCTTGCTGGCAGTATTGGAGCCTTGACCGGTGATGGGGTCGTTGAGGACTACGACATCGGCCATGCCCAGCGCCAAACGGCCAGAAGGAAGCTTGCAAATAGGCTTGCGTACGGTGGGAGCGAATTTTCCCGCGAGAATGCCCAGATCATCGGTAAGTTCGATGTCCTTGCAGCGCGCAGCTTCCCAGGGGAGAAATTTCTGGAGAATTTCCTTGCTGCGCTGGAGGTGCTGCCCGGGTGATTTCACATCACCCCAGCAATCCATGGGCCCGCCGGGAACGCCCTCGAACACCATAATTTCGCAAGGACCGGCGGTCGTGAGGGCAGGGAATACGAAATACTCTCCGACACCGGGAATTAAATTGAAGGAAACCGCGGTGAAATGCCCGCGCGAGGCCAAATTTTTCACATACGTCAAGGCGAGAGCGCGCATCGGGGAGGAAAAAGGAGAATGCGCTGTATCGGTTTCGAAGAGGCGCGCCACCTCGCCCTTGCCTGCGGCCACGATGACGAGATCATTGGAGGCGGCGTATTTATCTAATTCCTGAATGCCGGCGTCTTCGAACAGGACGTTGCCGCCGCGCTTCTTGAATTCCTCGAGCCAGCTCGCGAACTTGACGCGCTGATCTACGGATTGGCCGTAATGATCGAGTTTCGCTTCCCAGAAAAGCGCGCGTCCACCATCGGGCCCTGGAACGTTGAAGGCGATTCCCTCAGTGGGGGGACACTCTTTCTCCCAAAAATTAATTCCCAGGTCGCGCTCGTTCTGAAGAGAATCGTGAAACATGAATTGGCTGGAGGAGACGCGGCCTTTGCGGATCTGTTCGGGTGTACGGTTGGAAACAACAGTGACTTCGTATTTTTTCGAGAGCAGGCCGAGCGCCAATTGCAAACCAGACTGACCACCACCCACGATGGCAATTTTTCTCATCGCAAACCTCGAGGAAGACTTAGGAGAGCGAACTATTTTGCTAGCAGGATGGAGGATAGTCCAGTGTTTTTCGCCGGGCCGCGACGCGCTTTACTTCCGGAGTCGAGGAGTTGAAAGTTTGCCGCTTCGCGACTGCGTGGTAAGGTTACGCCCTTAGGATAATTCGAGAAAATTGGGGAGGTGGGACTTCGATGGAAGGACTCAAGGACAAGGTAGCCATCGTGACCGGCGGCGCGACGCTGATCGGGGCGGAGGTGGTGCGGGCATTCCTCGGTGCGGGAACAAAGGTCGTGATCGCGGATATCAACGCGAAGGACGGCGAAGCGATTGCGAAGGCGCTCGGGGATAAGGTGTTGTTCGCGCAGACGGACCTCGCGGACGATAAGCAGGTCGCGGGCTGCATCGAGAAAACGGTGAAGGCGTTCGGCGGAGTGGATTTTTTGGTGAATCTCGCGTGCGTGTACATTGACAATGCGCTGGCCTCGACGCGCGAGGAATGGCTGGCAAGCTACAACGTGAATGTGGTGGGCGGGGTAATGATGCTGAAGGCAGTTCGGCCGCACATGATCAAACGAGGCGGAGGAGCGGTGGTGAACTTCGGGAGCATCAGCGCAAAAGTAGCGCAAACAGGCCGCTGGCTATATCCGGTGACAAAGGCAGCCATTCTGCAATTAACAAGAAACGAAGCGATGGATCTGGCGGCGGACAAGATCCGGGTTAATTCTGTGTCGCCTGGGTGGACGTGGTGCCGGTTGATGGACGAGCTGACGCACGGGGATAAAGTAAAGACCAACAAAGTTGGGGGAGCGTTTCATTTGTTGGGACGCGTAGGAGAGCCGCGAGAAGTGGCCGATGCCGTGCTGTTCCTCTGTTCGAGTCACGCTTCGTTCATAACCGGAACGGACCTTGCAGTGGACGGCGGCTATTCCGCGATGGGACCGGAAATGGCGGAGCCGGCAATTCCTAAGCTGATGCAGTAGCGGGGCCAGAGCTTTTCGTGGGATGCGCCGCGAAATTCCAAATATGACCACGCCTGTTTTGATGAATTCACTATGAAGCGCGTCGCCATCATCGGCGCAGGGCAGTCCGGGCTGCAGCTTGCGCTGGGGCTTCTGCGCGCGAAATACGAAGTCACCCTGCTCTCCGATCGCGCGGGCGAAGAGATCCGCGCGGGACGCGTGATGTCCAGCCAATGCATGTTTGATTCTTCCCTGCAGACCGAGCGCGATTTGCAATTGAATTTGTGGGAGCAGGATTGTCCCCGAGTGGAGGGGATTGGCTTCAGCGTTCCCGGGCCAGGCAGCGCGAAGGCGATTGATTGGGCGGCGAGGCTGGATGGGTACGCCCAAGCGGTAGACCAGAGAATCAAGATGCCGGGATGGATGGAAAAATTCCGACGGGACGGCGGCGAGTTGGTCGTGAAGGAAGCGGGGATCGCCGACATAGAAGGCTACGCACGAAGCCACGATTTGACGATCATTGCGACCGGCAAAGGGAATCTGGGGTGGCTGTTTGAAAGGGATGCGAGCCGTTCTCCATATGACAAACCACAGCGGGTGCTCGCACTCACGTACGTGAACAAAATGCGCCCGCGCGAAGACTATGCGGCGGTGTGTTTCAACCTGATTCCCGGGATCGGAGAATATTTTGTCTTCCCTGCCCTAACGACTTCAGGGCCGTGTGAAATCATGGTGTTCGAAGGTATTCCGGGCGGGCCGATGGATTGTTGGGCGGAAGTGAAGACACCCGAGCAGCATCTGGCCAAATCGAAAAGGATCCTGGAGACCTATTTGCCCTGGGAGGCGGCGCGCTGCCAGGACGTGGAGTTGACGGATGAGAACGGAATCCTCACGGGGTCGTTCACTCCTGTGGTGCGGAAACCTGTGGCCACGCTTCCCTCCGGACGGAAGGTACTAGGGCTGGCGGACGCGGTGGTCTTGAACGACCCCATCACCGGGCAAGGATCGAATAATGCCGCCAAGTGCGCAGACATTTATTTGCAAAGTATTCTCGAGCATGGCGAACGGCCGGCTGACCAGGAATGGATGCAGCAGACGTTTGAGCGCTATTGGTCGGGGTACGCGCGATGGGTCACGGAGTGGACCAACCTGCTGCTGAATCCGCCTCCTTACGTGGGAAAGATTCTGGAATCCGCGGCGAGGCTGCGGGAGGTAGCCGAGGATTTTGTAAATGGATTCGACGACCCGCGCTCGCTGTTTCCGTGGTTCATGGAAGAAGGGGTATCGGAAGTATACCTTCAGGAGGCAGCAAAGGCGGCGGCAGAGCGGTTCGACCGAAGGGACTTTCGCCGCGCGTTAGGACAGTTCGCCACCGGAGTGACAGTGGTGACGGCGCGGGGAAAAGACGGTCGAAATGTGGGCATGACAGTGAATTCGTTCACCTCGGTATCATTGGACCCGCCGCTGGTGCTGTGGAGCGTGTCACGACAGTCGGCGAGCTTCGCGGATTTCGCGGAGGCCAGCCATTTCGCGGTCAACGTATTGGCAGCGAATCAGCACCACTTGTCCAGGCAATTCTCGACGCCGCTGATCGATAAGTTTGAAGGCGTGGAGATTTCTTCGGGAGCGGCGGGATGCCCGCTGCTTAGCGGGGCGAGCGCGCATTTCGTGTGCCGTAAGGTGCGCCAGATGGAGGGCGGGGACCACGTAATATTCCTAGGAGAAGTCGAGGAATATACCTGGCGGGAATCGGAACCGCTGGTCTTCCACTCGGGAAGATATCGAGTCGCCACACGTCACCCGGACTTGCCGGAATGAACGAGCACCCCAGGGTTTGGCTCATGTCGCGGACACGATATCTATGATTGGTTCTGCTCTCAACTTAGCCGAAGCAGCAAGCGTTTAACGTGCCTTGCTGGACTCAGCTTCTAAAGCTTGTTAGAGAATTTCACGGTCTCGGGCAAGGGGAAAACTATGCGGAAAGTCTCCATCATTGGAGCGGGACAAGCAGGGCTAATCCTCGCGCACAAGTTGTTGCGCGCGGGTTACGAAGTAGCGCTGCATTCGGACCGGACCCCGGAAGACTGGCTTGAGCGCAGCACGCCCACCGGCGCCGCCTACATGTTCGGGGAAAATGTGGCCATCGAGAGCGAGCTCGGACTAGGTCACTGGAATCATCTGGCTCCTGCGGGGGATGGTGTTCATCTGAGTTTTTGTCCCACCGTCGGGAATGAGCTGATCGAAATACATGGGCGCTTCAAAATGAGCGGATACGCTGTGGACCAACGGCTGAAGAATAGTCGCTGGCTTATGGAGTTCGTCGAAAAAGGCGGCGAGCTGCACACCGAAGAAGTCACGCTGGAGCGGCTGGAGGAAATCACCAAGAATTCGGAGCTAACATATGTCGCAGCAGGCAAAAGCTCGATTAGCGGAGTGATTCCACGCGACGCTGAGCGCAGTGTTTACGACAAGCCACAAAGAAATCTGACCATGTTGATCGCCACCGGTGTAAAGGGATGGCTGGGCCGTTGCCCATTTCAGCCCGTGAAATTCAATTTTTTCGGGGATGCCGGAGAGTGTTTCTGGGTGCCGTATTACCACAAGTCGGCGGGAAAAACGTGGTGTGTGTTGTTTGAGGCGAAGACAGGCTCTCCGATGGATGTATTCGACGAGGCGCAGAGCGGTGAACAGGTAGTGGAAATTGCCAAGCGCGTGATCAAGAAGTTGGTGCCCTGGGATTGGGAAGTTGTTAGGGACATGGAGTTGGCGGGGAACGACCGCTACTCCTGGCTCAAGGGGCGGTTTGCGCCGACGGTGACGAAAGCGTTCGGAAAGCTGCCGTCGGGCCGATTAGTCGCGCCGCTAGGAGATACTTCGATGCTGTTTGATCCCATTGGAGGCCAAGGCGCGAACAACGCGACGAGGATGGCGAGTTTTTACGCCGACCGAACCATAGAACGCGGCAAAGACGCGTTCGATGAAGAATGGCTAACGGGAAACTTTGAAGCGTTCTGGGATTGGCACGGGCGTCGGGCGTACGAATTTAACAACTTATTGCTCGAGCCGCTGAGGCCCCCGGCGAAAGAAGCTTTGTTGGCCGCTTTGCGTTCGGCCAAGTTTGCGGACTACTTTTTCGGCAATTTTTCGAGCCCCATGGGTTACTTTCCCTGGATCGACGACCTGGAGGCGGTGCACGCAAAGATTGCAGAAGTCACAGGTATGCCGTGGATGGTCTCCGCAGTAATGGCCCGCGCGGAAGTGGGAAAGGGACAAATCAATAGAGCGCTGGGATTCCCGAACTTCTCGAGGGCGGTCTGACAATTTCAAATTCCAGCAACCGAAGTCCCGATGCAACCCCAGAAATACCCCACACAACGAACTAGCCCTCCGCTGCGTCTCACTACGGTAGGGATGAAAACGTTAGAGATGGTGCGCCTGACAAAATACTGATCTGGGGGAATTATGCGAATTTACATGGCGTGGCTACTGTTGGGGCTCTTCTTCCTGCTGGCGAGCGCGCCGGCTCAGGGTCAATACGGCGATGGAAAATGGGAAATATCACCTTTCGTGGGTTTTGAAACAAGCGGATCTGTCCCCGTTACCAACTCCTTCACGATTGACCGGCTGCGCGTAGACAGTGGCACCAGCTTCGGCGCATTTCTCGATTACGGACTTACAGAGAACGCGCAGGCCGAGTTGATGTGGAACCGCAACATGACCTCGTTCAGCGAGCGCAACGGGTTTACGGGAAGCTATTCCAAGGCCTTCAACTCCGACATCGACCAATTCCATTTTGGAATGCTATATATGCTGCGCAACAGCGAAAGGAAACTGCGCCCGTTCATCACCGGGGGACTTGGGTTCATCCATGACTCAAACAGCGGGGGCAATTCCGATAAAACCGAATTCTCATACGGAATCGGCGGCGGAATGAAATACCATCTCACAGCGCATTTGGGCCTCCGCGGTGACATACGCTTTGTGCCGACTTACGGAAATCGGACGACTGGAGTTATCTGCGATCCGTTCGGGTTTTGTTCTCAGGCACGCCTGTCGAATTATTTTAATCGCGGGAACTTTACGGGCGGAATCATCTTCCGGTTCTAGTCATTTAAAAAAAGACACTTAGGCGCTGAGATCGCCGCGCTTGGCCAATGCGATAATGCGATCGGCAGCACGATAGGCCAGCGCCTGAATGGTCATCGTGGGCTGGCTGCGGCCGGAAGTAACGAGGCTGCTTCCATCGCAGAGAAATAAATTCTTCACGTCATGCGTGCGGTGATCAGAGTTGATGACAGAGGTTTTGGGATCGTTGCCCATGCGGCAGGTTCCGAGCAGGTGCAAGCCAAATTCCTGTTCCTCAATCGGAAGATTCCATATTTTTTGCGCGCCGGCGGCATCCAGAAGCTCGAGTGCGCGATCGTTTAGCCAGCGCGTCAGCTTGAGGTCGTCCGGGTGATCCTTGTAGGTTGTGCGTAAAGCGGGAAGCCCCCAAGCATCCTTGAGATCGGGGTCGAGCGAAAAGCTGTTTGATTCCACCGGGAGAGACGTACCGTTGGAGTGGACCTGCATGGTTCGCGAAAAATTGTGACTTAGCGCGGCCTTGAAGTCCCTGCCCCAGCGCGGCGTGTCCGGCGGAAGACCACCCAAAGCAAAAAAAATCGGTGTGGAATCAAAGCGAGCATCGAGTCCACCCCCGCCGTAAAAACCGACTTTTTGCGGGTCAAGTTCCCAAAAATCGTGGAGGACGCGGCTGACGTTGTAGCCCTTGTAATCGTTGAGCGGGTACTCGAAAAGACCTACGGCGCGGGCGTTGCTATTGAACATGAGATACTTGCCGACGAGACCTGAGGAGTTGGCGAGACCGTTGGGAAACTGCTTGTTGGCGGAAAGCAAGAGTAGACGCGGGGTCTCCGCGCCGTTCGCGCAGACCACGACGGCCTTAGCTTTTTGCAAATGCGTGTTTTTCTGTTCGTCAAAATAGACGGCACCGGTCGCGCGGCCACTGCTGTCCGTCTCGATGCGATGGACATAGCTGTTTGGCCGGATTTCGCAACGGCCGGTGCGCTCGGCCATATGGATTACGCTAGCGAGAGTGCTGGACTTTGCGCCGACCTCGCAGCCGAAGCCCCAACAGAAACCGCAGTTGACGCAAGCGCTGCGTCCCGGGCGCGGTTTCGAAAGAATGGCCATGGGCGCTGGGAAGGGATGCCAGCCAAGTTTGCGCGCAGCGCGCTCGAAAATGACGCCGGAAGATTTCACAGGAAGCGGCGGCATGGGATAAGGCTTCGAACGCGGCGGATCAAAGGGGCTAGCCCCGGCGAGCCCCGATACGCCGATTTCCCATTCCACCTTCGTGTAATACGGCTCGAGGTCGGCGTATGTAATGGGCCAATCGGTGAAGCCGGTCCCGGGAATGGGGCCAACCTTGCTCCGCTCGACGAAATCGATCTCATGGAAGCGCCAATAATTGGCGGTGAAGTGCACGCTAGTGCCGCCCACGCAGCGGCCGTAAGCGATCACGCGCTGCAATCGTGCCTTTTCATCAGGTGATTTGCGGAAAGTGTTGGGCTGGAGTTTGAGGCTGTTGGTGAGCAGGTCTTCCCGGAGAACTTTGATTTCGTCATGGGTGAAATCGGATTCCGTGAGGTAAGGGCCCTGCTCGAGAACGACAACGCGGAAACCGTTGGTGGAAAGCTCTTTGGCCAGGATGCCGCCGGCAGCGCCGGAGCCGATGATCACAAAATCGACTTCGTCAGAGGTCTTGTACTTGGGCTGGTCGGACTTCATTTTTTTTGTGCAAGAGCAAGAACGCAATTTTCGATTTGGCCGAGGACGGAATTCGCTTCAGAGTCAGACCTCCCCGCGTTTGACCAGGGCAGTGATGCGATCGGCTGCGCGGAAGGCAAGCGCCTCGATGGTCAGGGTGGGCTGGCCACGGCCGGAAGTCACCAGGCTGCTGCCATCGCAGAGAAATAGATTCTTCACGTCGTGCGTGCGGTGGTCGGAATTGATGACAGAGGTCTTCGGATCGTTGCCCATGCGGCAAGTGCCAAGCAGATGGAAAGCGAACTCGTTTTCCCCAATTGGATCGTGCCATTTCTTTTCAGCGCCCGCCGTATCAAGAAGTTCAAGCGCGCGCGCGCACAGCCAAGCGGCGAACTTGACATCGTCTGGATGGTCTTTGTAGGTCATGCGAAGTGCGGGGAGTCCCCAGGCGTCTCTTAATTCCGGGTCAAGAGAAAAGCTGTTAGCCTCCATGGGAAGCGAAGTGCCGTGGGCCATAATTCTCATAGTGCGCGTGAAATTGTGGCTCAAAGCATCCTTGAACCTCTTGCCCCAGCTAGGCACATCCGGTGGAAGCCCGCCGGACGATGCACTCACAGGGTAGCCACCCATGGCAAAATTGATCGGAGTGAAATCAAACCGGGCATCGAGCCCGCCTCCGCCATAGAATCCAACCTTTTGCGGGTCGAGTTCGTAAAAGTCGTGGAGGACGCGGCTAGTTGCGTAGCCCTTGTAATCATTTAGCGGATGCTCGAACAATCCCAGGGCCAGAGCGCCGGGATTGTTCAGCATCAGGTATTTGCCGACGAGTCCACTGGAATTGGCGAGGCCGTTCGGAAACTGTTTGCTTGCGGAGAGCAAGAGCAGTCGCGGAGTTTCAGCGCCGTTCGCGCAAACGACTACGGCTTTGGCTTTTTGTAGATGAGTGTTTTTCTGTTCATCGAAATAGACGGCCCCAACAGCGCGTCCCACTTTATCAGTCTCAATGCGATGGACGTAGGAATTCGGGCGAATCTCGCAGCGACCAGTTCGCTCCGCGGTGCGAATGACAGTGGCGAGGGAGCTGGACTTCGCGCCGACTTCGCAACCAAAGGCTTCACAGAAGCCGCAGTTGGCACAGGCTCCTCTCCCGGGGCGAGGTTGCGAAAGAATCGCCATCGGCGCGGGAAAGGGATGCCAGCCGAGCTTGCGCGCGGCACGCTCAAAGATGACGCCGGAAGACTTCACGGGAAGCGGCGGCATTGGATACGGCTTCGATCTCGGCGGATCGAAAGGGCTCGCGCCAGCGAGACCTGAAATGCCAATTTCCCATTCCACTTTCGTGTAATAAGGTTCGAGGTCAGCGTAGGTGATAGGCCAGTCGGTGAAACCGGTTCCGGGAATCGCACCTATCTTGGTGCGCTCGATAAAATCAATCTCATGGAAGCGCCAGAAGTTGGCGGTGAAGTGCAAACTGGAACCCCCGACGCAACGCCCGTAGATCAACGCGCGCTGGCGTTTAGCTTTTTCATTCGGCGTCTTGCGAAAGGTATTCGGCTGGAGCTCGGGATGATTCGTGAGCAGATTTTCGTCGAGGACCTTGATTTCGTCGTGGGTGAAATCGGATTCCGTGAGGTAAGGGCCCTGCTCGAGAACCACAACGCGGAAACCGTTGGTGGAGAGTTCTTTGGCCAGGATGCCGCCGGCAGCGCCGGAGCCGATGATCACAAAATCGACTTCGTCGGAGGTCTTGTATTTGGGCTGATCGAGCCTCATTTCTTTTCCGCGTCCTTGGATAGAGGCTGCCAGCCTGGATAATCCTTATCGTAGAAACCAAACGGCGGTTGGAACATGTGCTCGCGCTCGCGGCCGATGACCTTCCATCCGACGCCGTCGCGGTTGCCGCCCGTATCGGAATCGGGATCGATCAAAAATCCATGGATAGTAAAGGAGCGGAGTGTCTCGAAAAAATCCTGCGCCTCGGGCCGGGAGCGAAATGGCCGTTCAACAGCAGGGCTTTTCTGATCCAGGGAATGAAGGATGGCGTCCTGCTGCTCAGGAGTTGCGGCAGAGAATTTTTGGATGCCAGGGTACATTTCGCGTGCCCGCGCCTGGAGTTTGGGCAGACCATCGTTGAACTTTTTCTGAAAATCGCTCGCAAAGGTTTTGAGAGCGCGATCGATGAAGTAAACGACTCCAGCCTCCCGGGCCCCCGGAGTTTCATCGGTGGGGATGATGCGAGCAGTGATAGCGTCGATCTCCGCCGCTTGTTCGGGAGTGAAGAATTCAAACTTTGGCGGAGTTGCCGAGCGCGCCGCGGCATGGGCATGATCGACAGCGGCTAAGACTGCGGGCCAATGAGTCGTTACCCAGGCGGCAGAAACGCCAGTAAAACCGTGCAGAAGAAACCGACGGCGCGAGAGTGCGTCCTTCATAGGAGAGTCCCCTCGGACATTGTGGAGAACTGTAAGCTGCCGCAGAAGAGTGGTCAAGGGGAAAGGAGGGCAGCGGAGAGCATTCGCAGCGGCCGATTTGGCCTGTTTGCGGTGTCGCGTGGGCCTAGTGTAGGATTTCGCAGCAAAGGAAAATCCAGCCAAGCTTGGGCGAGTGAAGCGAACGCATGGCAACCCTTACAGGCGCAATCGGCACCGGGAGCAAGTGGCTGCTGGACAAAATCGTCGGCGCACTGGCAGCCACGGGTGTCAACCCCAACTTCCTGACGTTCCTCGGTCTGGTGGTCAACTTTGGCGCGGCAGCAAATTTTGCGGTCGGAAACTTCCGCACAGGCGCTTTGATCATTTTTTTTGCGGGATTCTTGGATATGCTCGATGGACAAGTGGCGCGGCGGCAGAACCGCGTCACCGCATTCGGCGCCTTTTACGACTCCACTCTCGACCGCTACGCCGACATGGCTTTGTATATGGGCTTGCTCGTGTATTACTCGGTAAGTGGACGCACGCCCTACGTGGTTTTGGCGGCCGTGGCGACGGCAGGCTCCGTGATGGTGAGCTATGCGCGGGCGCGCGCCGAATCGCTGATTCCCTTGTGCAAAGTAGGCTTCATGGAGCGCCCCGAACGGCTGGTGCTGCTGATTATCGGCGGGGTATTCAACCGCATGGCCGCGGTGTTGTGGGTGATCGCGGTGGTTTCGACAATTACGGTGATTCACCGCATTGTTTTTACCTGGCAAGAGACACGCGCGGGTCGTACCTTGCCGGGAATCAGACTCAACTTATAACGTTCGCCTTCACTGGGGACTCCTCTTCGTTGGCCTCTTTCAAGAAACCTTCCACCGGAGCAGCGATGATCGCGTGGACGCGATCCCGCAGCGCTGGCACGTCGTCCTTCGTGAGTCCCTGGGTCTTAATGGTGTCATGGAGATAGACCGTGATCGTTGCCGGCCACAGCATCCAATGACCGGTGCGGTGATGCTGGAATGAACCTACAAGACTAATCGGAACGATAGGAACGCCAAGTTGCTGGGCAACACGGAACCCGCCATCCTGAAATTCGCTCAGATGACCATCGCGCGTGCGCTTGGCCTCGGGAAAAATAATAAGGCTGGTACCGCCAGCCACCGCGTCTTGCGTGAGCCGCCACATCCGCTTCAAATCGGAAGGACGTCGAATGTCGGGCACTGGGACATTGCCGAAACGCTTCATAAGCCAGCCGTAAGCAGGGATCTTGAAGTGCGATTCCAGCTCCCAGCCACGAACATACTGGGGAATGGCGCAGTAGAGTATAAAGGGATCGAACAAATTGACGTGATTCACCATGAAAAAACTGGTGCGCTGGGAATCAAATCCTGGAGAGCGCCCGACCTTGAGTTTAACTCCTGAGAGATAAGCAATGCGGCGGCAAAAGCTGCGCTGCAGCCAATCGTGCTTGCGGGGATCGAGGAAAACGCCGAGAAGCACCAGCGTCGGCGCGGCCACGAAGAAATGGAGGCCGCTGACAGTCCACAGAAACGCGCTGCGCAGCACGAAGAAAATACGCTTCATATGTAGACGTCCACCGCGGCAGGAAGAATACTGAGCGAACGGAGTTCCAGCGTAGCGACCTCGCCGTCAATCATGATGTCGATGGGAGCATTCGGCTTGAATTCGACGCGACGCACGGCGCGGCGGGAGGCGAGCGGGTGCTCGATATGTGTGCCATCGTAAAGTTTCGGCAAGGTGCGCAGCAAACCCAGACGGCCGATGGGTCCCCAGCGGACGAACTCGATCAGGCCGTCGGAGGGGTCGGCATGGGGCGCGATGAGCATGGTGCCGCCCGTGAATTTGCTGTTGTTGAAGGCAAGAAATAAGCAGCGGCGCTCGTCCCAGGCCGGATCGTCATCACAGCGAAGAGCGAACGCACGGCGCCGCAATTGGACCACGCTAAGGAAAACACCAAGAAGGTATCCCAAGTGTCCGAGCGGCTTGAAGGCACGATTCGTGAGGGCAGCGACATCGGCGGTGAATCCCAGGCTCAGCAGATTGAACGCATACGTTTCGCCGGCGGAATGGGTTAGGCGAATCAGATCGACGGGACGTGAGCGCCCTGCAATGAGAGCTTCCATCGAAGATTCAACGCCTTCTTTGCTAAAGTCACGCAGGAAGGAATTACCGGTGCCAAGGGGCAACAATCCCAGGTAAATGCGCCGCGTAACGCTGCTGCACATGAAAATTCCATTGAGAATTTCGTGAGCTGTGCCGTCGCCGCCGACGGCGATGAAACGCCGGTATCCCTGTTCGTAGGCTTCCCGCGCAAGCTCCACTGCATGACCGGGCCCGGTCGAAGCGATGACGTCGGCGCGCAAACCCTTTTCGCGCAGGCGTGCAATGGCAGACCCGGCCAGTTTGGCCGAGCGGCCACCACCAGCGGCTGGATTGACGATGGCGAGAAATCGCTCCATTGCGTTGGCATCCATTGGCGAACCTGTGGGGCCTTCTCGCTTTACATTGGCAGGATCGCGCCTATGCGGTCGAGCTTTGCAAGGCGTTCCGCCAGGGCGTTTCTTTTGATCTTCAGGGAAGCCGTGCGAGGAAAGTCCTCCTCCCAGAGAACGACCCCATGAATGCGCTTGTAGTTTAGCAGGCGATTGTTGCGGGCGCTGATATCGCGGCGAAGATCTTCCGTGTAAGTCTGGCCAGGCTCTAAGTGAACAACGAGGACGAGTCGCTCGCCGACCATGGAGCGCTGCGGCCAAATATAGTTGGCCGCGAAGACACAAAATTCCTTGACGGGAAGGCTCTCGAAAACAGTTTCGATGTCCTCAGGATAGATATTTTTGCCTTCCTCGGTAACGATCATGTTTTTCTTTCGGCCGAAGAGCTGCAAGTGGCCCGTGGGATCGAGCTTGCCGAGGTCCCCGGTCATCAGCCAGCCGTCCACGATTGTCTCGGCGGTGAGCTCCGGCTCATTCAAATAGCCCGACATTACGGTCTTGCTGCGGATCGCAACTTCCCCGATGCCATCTGGGTCGGGGTTCAGAATGCGCAGCTCTATTCCAGGGAGCGGCTTGCCAACCGTGTCTGCCCGGAACGGCTTGAGGTCATTGACGGTCAAGCCCATGCAGCCTTCCGTAAGGCCATACGCATTGGCAATCGAGATGCCGAGGTCGTAGAAAAATTGCAGCACTTGAGGCTCGGTAAAGGCGCCGCCTACGATGATGGCGCGAAGCTCTCCACCGAACGCCTGGTGAACTTGTTTCAACAACAAGCGGCTCAGTCTAAGGCGCGGACGCCCCCGCGTGACACTCTTGTTCACCTTTACAAGAGTGTTGAAGACTCGGCGCTTGCCCTTCGGCAGTGCATCGAAGCGCGCTTGCAACCCCTTTTGCAGGTTCTTTAGGACCAGGGGAACCAGCGTTACATAGGTGATCTTGTATTTTGGGAATGCTTCCCGGACATATTCTGGGCGCAAGGTTCGCAAATGGACGACGGTCGCGCCGCTGACAAAGGGGTAGAAGAAGCCAAGCATGAAATCGATCGCGTGGTTGGTGGGAAGAATGCTGAGATAGTTTGCGCCGGGCCACAACGGATAAAGAGCGGGAAACGGCGCGCACTGTTCCAAATAATTTTCGTGGGTCATCATGCAGCCCTTGGGACGTCCGCCGGTGCCTGAAGAGTAGACGATGGACGCGACATCGCCGCGCTTGCGGGGAACGAAAAGCGGCCCGCCCTGGCCCTGGAAGCCTTCCCAACGCTGCGCATCGCTGAGATCAGCGTTGGGAGGCGCCTCGGTAACTAGAACCGTCTTCAGAGCCGTCGCGGCGGCACGCCCCGGGGAGACGCTTAGCTGCCGCCAGATGGGATATTCCGTGAAAAACACGCTGGCGCCAGAGTGTTTCAGCAGATACCACTGCTCCTCCGACGTGAGTTTATAATCGAGGGGAACGAGAGTGCCGCCGCAATATAAGATCGCGTACGCGGAAATCAGCCACTTAGACTGATTGGTCATGATGATGCTGGCGCGGTCTCCCTCCTTGAAGCCAGTTTCCTGCAGCGCCTTCGCAAGAGGAAGCGCGCGCTTTTTGAATTCCCGGTAGGTGAGGCGTTCTTTTTCGCGTTCGCGGTCAGACTCAATCAAGCAAACTTCGTCCGCGAATTGATCGAGCGCATCCTTCAGCGCCGCACCGATCGATTGATATTTAGCAAGGTCCAGCATTACAGGCGGGATTGAATCCGCTCAGCCAAGGTCTTGAAGTCGCTCACTCCTTGCACTTCGTAGTCGGGCAGCTCGATGCCAAAGTGATTTTCAATGCGCGAGAGGAGCTCGAGGGTCTGGAGACTGTCAATTCCCAGTTTCTTGAAGAAATCATCGCCCGGGGAAAGCGAGCCTGCGGGCACATTGAAGTGCTTTGATGCCAGGTCGAGGATTTCGTGGGTTGTTTGCTCAATTGTGCGCATACACGCTTCAATTTATCATTTTTTGCAATGAGAACGAAAACAGAGCAAATTCAACCAAGCCGTTTAGTCCCTCGCATGGAATTACGGAAGATAAGGCATGGGACCGGAGTCTTCGACGAATTTCTTCAGCGCGGCCATGACCGCGGGACGTGCGAAAAGCTCGCAGAACAGGTCGATTTCGCGGCGAAGCTCTTCGTGCGGAATGGGTTTGATGAATTTCTTTGCCGCGACGCGAGTGACCGCATCGAGCTTCGTAATTTGCGCGCCGGTGGCGCGTGCAACACGCAGAGCCTCCCCTTCCGACGCCAATTGCGCAACGAGTCCGACCGCGTGTGCGCGGCTTGCATTCACACTGCGGCCGGTAAGGAGCAGTTCCCGCACGAATGCATTGCCGACGTCGCGTCTGAGCCGGGGAATTCCGCCCCAACCGGGAATTAGGCCTAGGCGCAGCTCGGGAAACGCGAAGCGCGCCATCTTGTCCGCGACAATGATGTCGCATCCCAGCGCCAGTTCGAATCCCCCCCCAAAGCACACTCCGTGGACGGCGGCGATGGTGGCGAACGGTGCGACATCGATGGCGTTGAGCACAGCGTGGATTCGCTCGAGGAAATCGCGCACGCCGGCCACACCTTGCTCCCTGAGAAGAGGTGCGGCGGCATGATAAAGCTCCCGGAGGTCGGCTCCGGCGGAAAATCCCTCTTTGCGGGCGCTGGAGATAATGCAGACCGCTGTTTCTGGCGCGAGCGCACCGAACGCGGCGACAAATCTCTCAAGCTCCGCGAGCATTACCGTGCCAATTTCGTTCGCGGGCGCGTGATCGAGCGTCAGCTCGACGATTGCGTCTCGCCATTCCCAGCGTAGGGCTTTTCCAGTGAACGATTTCATGCGGGCTGAATCTTATCGTACATGGCGTTGATCTCGGAAACATAGCGCGCGTTTATGGCATCGCGGCGGAGCTTTCCGTTAGCGGTGAGTAGAGCATTCTCGGCAGTGAATGGCTCCTGGATAATCCGGAAATTCCGTATCTGGCGGTAATGGGGGAGCCCAAGATTGACGGTGTCGAGCACGGATTGAACCGCAACCCGCTCTACAGCACCGGCTATCAGCGCGCAGAGATACCCGCGTCCATTCCCGACCAAGACGACTTGCTGCGCGCCGGGCAAAAGTTGGGCGATTTTTTCCTCGATCGGCTCGGGGGCGACGTTGTGGCCAGAATTGAGGATGATCAGATTCTTCAGTCGGCCGATAATCCGCCAATTGCCGCGGACGTTGACTTCGCCTTGGTCGCCGGTGTGAAGCCAGCCCTCCTCGATTACGCGAGCGGTTTCTTCGGAGCGATTCCAGTAACCGGGGAAAATATTCGGGCCGCGCACGACGATCTCTTCATTGTCACCGATCTTGAGCTCGACGCCGGTGATGGCGGAGCCGACGTATCCGGGCTCGACCGGCAGACGAGGATCGTCCAGCGTGCAGATCCCCGTGGTTTCCGTCAGACCATATCCCTGCAATACGGGAATACCAAGCATAAGGAAGAATTGCTGCGTCTCCGGAGCGAGCGGCGCGGAACCACAAATCAGCGCGCGCAAATGCGCTCCAAAGCGTACTCGGATCTGTCGAAAGATAAGACTCCGCCCCAGAGCGAGCCACATTCCATCAAACGCGCGACCCCGGCCGGCGTGCTGATGGTGCCAACCGTCACGAGCCTTCGCAAATAGCGTGCGGATCAGCGCACCACGTTTCGTGAGTGCTTCCTCGACTCCCCGCCGAACACGCTCCAGAAGCGTCGGTACATTCAAGAAGTAATGCGGCGCCGCCAGCCGGATTTCCTCGGCCAGGCGATTGAGGTTGGTCGAAAGCGTCAAAACAGTTTCCCGGCAAAGACAGGTAAGCACGAGGATCCAAGAAGCGGCAAAATTAAAGGGAAGATAATGGAAGACACGGTCGGGCTCGCGCGAGGTAACGAGCAGCTGACCCATTAAAAGGTCCAGCCGCTCCGTCGTACAAGCCAGCATGTGATTCAAATTACCGATGCTGAGGCACACGCCCTTGGCTTCTCCCGACGTGCCGGATGTGTAGATGATGGTCGCGACATCCGCATCAAGATGCGAATCGGGAGCATCCCGTATTTCTGACGGAAATGCTGGTATCCGAAATACTTCTCCAAAGAGCACGCGCCGGGGCGCAGTTTCTCGGCCGCCTGGCCAAGCGCGAGCTACACCTTCGCCCAACGCGGCATCGCTGACAAAGAGCAACCGCGGCTCGCAATCCTTCATCATGGCCGCCAGTTCAGCAGGTGCCTGACGCGAATAAAGCGGCACCACGATAAATCCTTCCGCCATTAACCCGAGATTGATCGCGATCCAGCGCATGGAATTGGGTCCAAGAAGCGCACAGCGGTCGCCGGGTCTTAGACCTGCGCCCCGGACATACGTTCGCCCCAACTGAATCTGTTCGAGCAGTTCCCTCCCCGTAAAACTCACGAAATGATCGTCGCGAATCTCGCGAAGCACGACGCGGCCGGCGGAACGCTGCAGCTGGTCGAAAATCTTCTCAAGAAAATTGGGCATGAGCCATCAGGTGCGCGCCGCCAGAGCAGCCGGAGCCGAGTCGTATTTTTCAACTAGCGCGCGCAAATCGCTGCTCAACGGAGGGAGGTAGTCTTCCCAAGAAAGAACGCCGGAGCGAAGCGGAAATTCAGGATACTGGCGGCGGACCGCGTCTTCGAGGAAAGTGCCCATGCGCGCCATTACTTTGAGGTTGCGCACCACGGTGCGCACGATGCCTTCGCGGATGGAATCGGCTTCGGAAACAAGCGTCTCCATCATTTTGAGAAGCTTGGCTTCAAGATCTGGGTCATCAACAGTCAGCAAGAGATGCTGGTGGCCACGCTCGTTCATCAAGTTACGAATGCGCTCGTCCATCGTCACACCACCGGATGCGACTAGAGACGGCATGCACGTGACAATGCCATGGTAACGCGAGGAAACCAGGTAGGAGCTGCATCGCAGGACGGACACAAGCTGGAACATATCGTATTGGTCGGCTGTTAATACCGGCGTACCGGGAAGCTGCGTCGCAACATCGTGACAGGCGCGCGCATCGAGTCGTTCCATGTTGATAAGAACCGGGAATATTTGGTGACGTTGGCGGAAGGCAGCGGTGGCTTTGGCAAAAGCAGAGATATACCGGTTGTATTTAGCAGCGACATCGGCGCCGGCTGCATGGAAATAAACTGTCCGGTATTGGCTTTCCTTGAAAGCGCCAGTGGTGACGCGGGCGAGGAACTTAGTGATGGATGCAGTCACTGGCCACCAGAAAGGATGGATTGGGCAGAGCGCCAGCACCGGGGTTTTTTCGTCCCAGCCAGCCTCGCGGAGAACCCGTCGGCCATATTCCGGAGGATGAGGCTCAAAGGTCCACGCGGTGTCGGTGCCAAGCTCGGTGGAAATACCCAGGCGGGCCAGAACGGTTTGTGATTCCGGATTGCGCGTGATGATCAGAGAATCCTTTACGTAGCGCGCGCACATCCGCTCAATCGGCGGATCCATGTAGCCGGCTTCCCCCCCATAGCCGAGAGAAAGTTTGTTTTCCGCGGCGGCGATGCCCAGCGAACCAATCGTCATGATTGTCAGCGCATTGGCGAATTTGCTTTTGAACATCGATCCTTCGCAGGCGATGACTCCGTGATTGTCCCGCACCTCGCGATAAAGGAACGGTGGGTAAACGTCCGGCAGATGCACCTGGCGTGTGCCTTCGAAATAGCCGCGGGTGCGGTCGAAGTTCTGTGTCATGACACTGAAATCGACATTCTGAGCCCCGAGAACGTGCCGCGCCTGGTGCAGTGTCTCCTGTACGCGCACATCGGCGCCCGTATTACGCGCGCCGTTGTAGGTGGCAAATAGCAGCCTGAGTTTCTCCCCTGGAGTCCAGCGGCGCCCGAGGCCGAATATCGAACCAACCCGGCTAAACTCAATGAGGCTCCTTACCCAGGCAGCGAGCAAAAAGTCCGTCATGCTCCGACTCCTTCTGCCATCTTTCTCACAGGTTTATTCCCGGCCGAACCCTCTGGCCACGGTTTGGCCGGATAGCGAAACTTGTTCTTGCGGCTGAACATCAGAAGCGGGTAACCGTAGGAGGAGAATCTTGCGGGGGCTTCCCCTACTTCCGAAACAACCCGCGAATTGTCAAAAACCGTGTTCCAGGTCAGGTAGGGCCAGAATACTTTCAGCAGCGAAGCGGCATGCCCCACACCACCGTGCCGACTAGAAAGAAAATTGACGATGCCGGAGAACGCGCCGCTCAACGGGGGCAGATAGGAAGGCCGGCGCCAGCCTCCTGCTTGAGCAAGCGCGTCCGTCAGCTCCCTGTACGTCTGCGAACCTTGGCCCGAGGAAAGATGATAGACGTCGTAGGCAGGTGCATCCTTTTGGTGGATCGCGATGATCGCTTTGCTGACATAATCTGCGGGCACGATGTCGATTCTATCGTACGGCCGTAACGGAAGGACAGGCAGGCGTGCCAGAAAGTCAAACGCCTGCACCATGTCGAACTGCGAAGTTTCCGGACGCTTGCTATCACCGAGCACAATTGCGGGACGGAATATTGTGCGCGGCACGTCCGGCAAAAGCTGGTGAACCATATACTCGCAAAATTTTTTCGTTCGCGCGTACGGATCGTAGTCCGAGCGTGACCATTCGATGGCCGCGTCCTCCTTGACGATTTCATCCTGCCGCTTCCCCGCCACCGCAACCGTAGAAACGTGCGAATACCGGCGGAGGCCGTTGTGGTTCTGCGCCCGCCGCGCGAGCTGGATGACTTCCAGCGAGCCGCGAAGATTGACGTTCAGGCATTGCCGTTCCGACCTGCGATTCAGCGACGCAGCGCAATGAAGGATGGAGCCGGTAGTGTCCACCAGGACGTGATATTCGTCGTCCGCAAGCCCGAATCGCTCGGAGGTGAGATCGCCCCGGAAAATGCGCACACGGGAGTTCGCGTACTCGAGGAATTCCGGAAAATCGAAGTGTAATTGCAGCGATTGCCAGAGCCGCTCGCGGGCCTCCTGGTCTGTTTTTGCGCGAACCAATAGATTTAGCGGCTCGCCGTACTCACGCAGCAAGCCGGCTGCAAGATAGCTGCCGAGATAGCCGCTCGAACCGGTTAGGAAGATCGCCATAGTGGATCGGACGGCGCTGCCGCTTGCGAAGCCACGCGCACCGGCTCCGCCGGCCAATCGAGCTCGCGCGGGGTGCGCGATTCAAGGGGGCGGCCCTCCATCAGCGGATAGCACCAGCGGCGCAGTGCGGGAATGTGAACATTGATCCAGTAATCCCACCAATCGATCGATTCGGGATCAAACCCGAAGAGGGCCCGCTCCTCCGGCGGGAGCGGCGCGGAGAGCAGCCGCGCATTTTCAGATTCAAAGACGTGCTCGTTGTGAAGGATGAACGGCTCGTACAATTCGATAAGTTTCTCGGCGCGGTTGAGTTCGCGCTCGGCCTTGGCGAACGGCGGTTTTTTGATGTGCAGCGAACTCGCCGCGCGGTTAATGCTGGACACGACCGCTTTTTGCATCGGAATGGAGAGCCGTTCGTAGCGCTGCTTCGAAACAGGGATCGTTTCGAACTTGAGCTTCAGCCAATGCTCAATGCCCTGTTGCGAACGGTAATGTTTGCGGTGCGCCAGGCCTGTCAGCTCGATGCTGCGCCCCATGTTGACCGGATTGATCGCCGAGGTGGCCAGCTGATACATTCGCGCGTGGCACCGGCCTATGACAGCGGCGGCGATCAGCGTCATCCCGCGGGAAACCATGTCGACAGGTATCACGTCAAGGCACTTGCGCGCATTGGTAGGGAGCTGGCGAAAGTTCGTGCCCAGCAGATAGGAAAGCGGGCCGGATGTGTTGATACCTTCATTCCATCCGGGAAATGGCGAGCGCTCCGAGCTTTCGACAATCGAAGGCCGGACGATGGCAATGGGAAGGTTGCGTCCTCGGCTCGAGAGGATCGATTCGCCGAGGCTCTTGGTAAACGTGTAGGTGTTGGGCCAGCCGAGATGCTGGGCGCGGCGCATGCCAATGCGCGCCAGCCGGTTGCGAGCCCAGCGAATCCGGTTGCGCCTTAATACCTCGTCGAGTTCGGCGGTGGCGACCTTCGAGGGATCGCCGCTTCGGCCGAGTGCCTGCCTCTGCAGAGCCTTGCTGAGCTCAGGACTCTCCGCACGCTCTTCCACCCGGAGAATTTTCTCCCGCAGAGAGGCAATCTCCTTTTCGGCGTCGAATTCTGGATCCCCGGCCGGATTGTAATTCTCGCGAAGCTCTTCCGTAACCCTGCCATCCCGCATCCCAGTCACATAGCAGGTGGATAGGTGCATCAGCCCCGCATGGCTGCACCGGCGGACGAATTCCACCAAATTTATGGCGGAATCGACATTCGAGGAGAGCGCCTCCCGCAAGTCGGGATTGAAATCGGTGAGTCCCGCGCTGTTTACGACCAGGTCAAGCGATTTCGCAAGGCGTGCCTGCGTTGCATCATTAAGACCCAGGCCCGGCAGACCAACGTCCCCCTCCAACACTTCGATCTTATCCTTGAGGAACTCAGCTAACCCGCGGCCGTGACGCTCGTGGAGGGTATCAAAGGTCGGTGAATCTTCCACGATTTTTTCAAAGCGCCGCCGGGCAGAAGTAGTGCGGTTCCGGCGAATCAACAGGGTAATCCTGCCGATGTCCGGAATCTGCTCAAGCAAATCCACCAGCCAGACCTTCCCGATGAAGCCAGTCACGCCGATCAAGAGGATGTGTCGGTTGGCTAGCGTTTCTCGCACCGAGAAACGCTGGGGGCGAGGTGCTTCACCGAACAGTGCCACTGCCTTGCCATGTGGGGGGGCAGGTCGCGCTGCGGATTGCAGTGCTGCTTCCAGCAGTGCCGGCGTGTTCGTCCAGCCCAACCGCACCAGAAGCTTGTCCTTCTCTATGCGACCGTCGGCCGAGCCGCTGGCCAGCCAGGCAAAGGGCCCTCGCGGCCGTATGACGGGCTCAATAAGCCGGCCCGTAGCGCGACCCTCGCGAAATTCCAGCCGATTGGCGATGAAGGATTCGACGCCGAAGTGTTTCGCGAGTGGCCGTAAAATATGTTCGAGCGCTTGGCTGACGAGGATGATGCGCTCGTTGCTGCGCACTGCCTCGAGCAACTTTTCCGCCGATTCGCGCCGCAGCTGCGGCCGCAGAACGTACTGAAAATACTCTTCTCCCAACAGGTCGAGCCGGTCCCGGCTCGTGCCCCGCAGCAGGGTGTGCAGGAATCGCGTCGCAAACGTGCGGCTTGCGCCATAGGCCAGGGGTCGCGTAAGCGTCATCGCAGCCATCCCCGCCCGCCGCGCCCAGCGTTCAGCAAAACTCTGCGCATTCCAGGTGAAAAATCCTACTGGCCGTAACGCTCCCATTTCCAGAAGCGAACCCTCCACGCGCCAGTATGTGGGAACCTGCGCCCCGGTTCCTGGAATACCTTTCGAATTGCAGTCTGTTCCTGCCATGAAGGTCAAATAGTTAGCGAACGAAGATTTCCATCTTGTGACATCCCGCTGTTTACCAAGTGACGGTGCTGCCCCGCAAAATTCCTACTTCGGTTTGGAACGGAATTTCAGCCCTAGCCCGCCCCACGCGTCTGTGCCGACCCAGCGACAAGGGCTCCGAACTGATTAGGAAAGTGTAAAAATAACATCCCCTGCAGGTTCCCGCAAGGCAGCCCGAGCCTGGGCAGAGGTCAGTCTCTGTGCAAGGCACTTGGCGGACAAAATCAAATGTGCCCAAATTCTGAACTCCACTGGACCACTCGATCAGATATGATTGGCAGGCAGAAAAGCAGCCTTTCGACAACCGATTCCATGACCACGACCGGAGAACTTCAGCCAGCAACGCGGGGTGCCCCCCTGAGTCCCATGACCACCGAAGATCTTCAACTTTCCGTGGTGATGCCCTGTTTGAACGAATCGGCCACGGTGGGTACCTGCGTGAACAAGGCGCTCGGAACCATGCGGCGCCATGGAATTCGGGGAGAAGTAATAGTTGCTGACAACGGCAGCACCGACGGATCGCAGCAAATCGCCTCGGACCATGGAGCCCGCGTCATTGCGGTTGAAACGCGGGGGTACGGGAGCGCTTTGCGCGGGGGCATCTCGGCCGCGCGGGGACAATTCATCCTGATGGGCGACGCCGATGACAGCTACGACTTCACCCAGCTTCCGGCTTTCCTTCACAAACTTGAAGAAGGGTATGACCTGGTCATGGGAAACCGGTTCGGGGGTGAGATCCTCGCCGGCGCCATGCCCCCGCTGCATCGCTACCTGGGTAATCCCGTCCTCACCGGCATCGGACGCTTGTTCTTCAAGAGCCCGCTGGGGGATTTCCACTGTGGCCTGCGCGCCTTTCGTAAGGACGCCATCGAACGCCTTCAATTGCGAACGCTGGGGATGGAATTTGCCAGCGAGATGATCGTCAAGGCCGCAAGGTTTGGCTTGCGCGTTACGGAAATCCCGACGACTCTTTCTCCTGATGGACGAAACCGCGCGCCTCACCTGCGCACCTGGCACGACGGCTGGCGCCATCTGCGATTTCTCTTACTTTACAGCCCGCGATGGCTTTTTCTCTACCCCGGCATCGCATTACTTCTCCTGGGAATCATTGTCAGCGTATGGCTGCTGCCAGGCCCGCGCATGGTCGGCGCCGTGGGGTTCGATGTTCACACGTTGTTGTTCGCCGCCATGGCGATCCTGATCGGTTTTCAATCCATCCTCTTCGCCACGTTCAGCAAAGTATTCGCAATATCCGAAGGCTTGCTGCCGGAAGACAAGCGCCTTAATCGGCTTTTCGCTTACATCACTCTGGAGGTTGGGCTGGTGGTGGGTCTCTTGCTGGTGCTCGGGGGCGCCGGTGCGTGGATTTTTAGCCTGGAATACTGGCGATTACATCACTTTGGGGCTCTCGATCCGGAAAAGACTCTACGGATTGTGATTCCCGGGGTGGTGTTTTTCACCCTCGGCTTCCAAATCATCCTGTCAAGCTTCTTCCTTAGCGTCCTCGGGATGGCACGCCGCTGAACGACACCAGCCGTCCATTTGATCGCTCCGGCCTACACGCCCCATCCGTAACGCTCGGCGTGCTCGAGAGTGCGCTGCATCTCTTCCCTCAAGATCTCGGCAAAGACCGATCCAGCCACCGTACGCGCGCCAGGCTCAGAAATGTCCGGCGTACGGTAGCCACCGGAGAGCACTCGCAGCAGCGACTGCTCGACCCAGTCAGCTTCCAGGGAAAGTCCGAACGCATCGCGCAGCATCATCGTCACGCTCAAAATCGAGCCGACTGGATTCGCCGAATCCGTCCCCACCAGCGATGGTGCGGACCCATGGATCGGTTCAAATACCGGGCAACCCGAGCCGAAACTAGCAGAGGGAATCAAACCAATGGAGCCTACCAGCGCTGCCGCCGCGTCGCTGAGAATGTCCCCGAACATATTGCTCGTGAGGATGACGTCGAACTGCGATGGTCGCAGAACCAGTTGCATCGCGGCGTTGTCCACGTACATATGCTCGAGCTTGATCATCGGGTAGACAGCGCTCATGGAAGTGATCGTACGCCGCCAGAGCTGCGAGCTGGCGAGCACATTGGCCTTGTCCACAGAGCAGATGCGCCGTGAACGGCTCTCGGCGCGCGCGTAGCTAAAGGTGGCGATGCGTTCGATTTCCGGCGTGGAATATGACTCGGTATCGAAAGCGCGTTCCACGCCGTTTTCTGTGACGCTGCCCCTCTCGCCAAAATACATGCCCCCGGCAAGTTCGCGCACAATCTCGAGATCGAGATCCTTGGTTCTCTCCGGCTTCAATGGCGAAATGCCTCCCAGGGATTCCAGAAGCTTGACGGGACGCACGTTTACATACAGCCCCAGCCCCTGCCGTAAATCGAGCAGGCCGCGCTCGGGGCGCTTCCCGACGGGAAGCGAATCCCACTTCGGCCCTCCAACGGCGCCGAGAAACACGGCGTCAGCTTTGCGGCAAGCCTCAAGGGTCTCAGTGGGAAGCGGGGTACCCGCCGAATCGAGGGCGGCTCCGCCAATCGCAAATTCCTGCATTTCAAACTGATGATGAAATTCATGGCCTGTTTCGCGGAGCACTGTGGCCGCCGCGCGCGTGACTTCCGGTCCGATTCCGTCTCCCGGCAAAAGCACGATGGTCTTCTTCATAGTGGTCCCCGATAAACAACAAACGCTCAAACGCGCCGCGGGCAGCGGGTGGATGTTCCGAGAACTGCACCGTTTTCAGTGGATGCAGAAACCCGGTCGCGAATCGGTAAGTTCAGGCTGCTGGCGACGCTCCCGCCCCAACTGCGGCGCCTCGGCGAATCACTTCGTGCGCGATAGCCACGAGGTCGCGTTGACGCACCTGCTTCATCTGGTCGGCAAGTGTCGTCACGCGGCGATAGCATTCGGCGAGCTCCGCGTCACTCGGTTCATAGCCGAGATCGCGCAAGCTCATCCGCAGCGCGTTGCGACCTGAATGTTTGCCTAAGATCATGGAGCGCGAAGGGACACCGACCGCTTGCGGCGAGATGATTTCATAGGTGAGCGGGTTTTTGATGATGCCGTCCTGGTGGATGCCCGCTTCGTGCGCAAAGGCATTGGCGCCCACGACCGCCTTGTTCGGCGCTACCTGTGCCCCGGTAATTTCTGTCAGTAAGCGGCTCGCGGCGAAAAGCTCTTCCAGGCGGATTCCGGTCGCGACTCCAAAACTCTCTTTCCTCACCGCCAGCGCCACAACCACTTCTTCGAGCGCTGCGTTCCCAGCGCGTTCGCCGATCCCATTTACCGTGCACTCGATTTGGCGCACTCCTGCACGAACCGCAGCCAGGGAATTCGCTACCGCCAGCCCCAGGTCATCATGGCAGTGCGCGCTGAGTGTCACTCCCTCGGGGTCCCCGAGATACTCGCGCACCTGCCGAAACATTGCGCCGTACTCTTCCGGCACCGCGTACCCCACGGTGTCAGGCAGATTCAATACGGTGGCTCCGGCATCAACCGCAACGCGGCACACCTGGCAGAGGAATTCAATGTCGGTCCGTCCGGCGTCTTCCGCGGAAAATTCAACTTCGCCAACGTGCTGCCTCCCGTAACGGATCATCGACCCGATAGCTTCAAGAGCCTGTTCGCGCGTGATGTTCAGTTTCACGCGCAGGTGCAGGTCGGAAGTCGCCAGGAAAACGTGTAAACGAGGTGAGGCGGCAGTGTCGAGCGCTTCCAGCGCGGCGGTGACATCTTCCCGCTTGGCGCGCGCTAGCGCTGCGATCGGGACATCGCGGATTTCTTCCGCCACCTTGCGGACGGCCTCGAGATCGCCGCGCGAGGCGATCGGAAATCCGGCCTCGATCACGTCCACGCCAAGCTTCGCCAGTTGCCGGGCCATGCGGATCTTCTCCGCTGTGTTCATGGAAAAACCCGGCGACTGTTCGCCGTCGCGCAGGGTGGTATCGAAAATGCGCACCGCGTCCATGGATCCTCCCCTTGCTAGTAGGACAGAGTTGCCATAGCGAGTCAAATTTATCTTTATTCTGCTTTTGATAATCATGGCTTATACTGTCTCGCAGGAGAATGGCGTTGGATCTGGGCGAACTCCAGGTTTTCCTCATGGTTGCGAAGGAAGGCAGCTTTTCGCGGGCTGCCGAGCGCCTTTACCGTACCCAGCCCGCCGTCAGCCTGGCAATCCGGAAACTGGAAGACTCTCTCGGCCAGCCTCTCTTTGTCCGCGGCGCTCGCCCGGTGCGCTTGACCGATGCCGGCACGCTGCTCCGCGAATATGCAGAGCGGCTCTTGAACTTGCGCGATGAGGTAAAGAAGGGGCTCTCTGAACTCGAAGGCCTCGAGCGCGGCGAGCTTTCTCTCGGGGTAAACGAAAGCTCCATCCACGCGCTGCTCCCGGCACTCGGAAAATTCCGCGAATTGCATCCCGGCGTCCAGGTCCGCGTGCACCGCATGTTTTCAAGGGACATCCCTCACGAGGTGCTTAATTACCGCCTGGACCTCGGCGCGGTCTCCTTCGTGCCGCGCGATCCTCAGCTGCTAGCCACAGAAATCTTGAAGGATGAGCTGACCTTCGTGGTGCCGCCAAAGCATCGCTTGGCCAGGAAACGCGAAGTGGATGTTGCCGATCTGGGCAAGGAAGATTTTGTCGCGCATATCGTGGAGTCGCCGTTTCGCCGGCGTGTCATCGAACTCTTCGCGCGTAACCGCACGGCCCTGAACATGCCCATCGAGATGCCTACCATCGAAAGCATCAAGCGTTTTGTGCAAATGGGCATGGGCGTGGCCATCGTTCCGCGCATGTGCGTCAGTTGGGAGATCGAGCGCGGCTGGATGAAAGAAGTCAAGATCCGCCAATTAAACATGCCCCGGCATGTCTATCTTATCGCCCGGCGCGGCGCGCGACTCCCTCAGGCGGCCGCCGAGCTCATGCGCATCTTGAAAGAAGAATGAATCCCTCGGCTCTCCAAAAAACTCAGACATCCGTGCACCGGGAAAAAAAATCGCGTATGCTGCGGCGTGGGAGAATGAAAGAATGACGGCCGGTCTGGCCATCCTCGCCATTGGGTTTTTTCTTGGGATGCGGCACGCCACGGACCCGGATCACGTGATCGCCGTGTCCACCATCGTGAGCCGGGAGCGCAGCGTGATGAAAGCGGGGCTCATCGGCATCCTGTGGGGCATTGGTCACACGCTCACGATTCTAGTCGTCGGTGCGGGCATAATTCTTTTCGGCCTCGCAATTCCGGTTCGCCTGGACATGACCATGGAATTTTCTGTCGGGCTGATGCTTATCCTCCTCGGCGTTCTGAATCTTTCGGGCGCGATGAACTGGCTGAGCGAGAAGCTGGCGCCGGCGCACCCGCCTCAATCCGGCGAACACATTCACGTCCACGGTCACGGCGCACACATCCATGTTCACCGGCACACGCACGCGATATCTGCCGATCATCATGGCACGAGCCATACCCCGCCGCGCTGGCTGCGCAACCCGTTCCTTCACCTGGGTCTTTACCATTCCCTCCGCCCGCTACTGGTTGGAATCGTCCATGGGCTGGCGGGTTCGGCAGCGGTCGCCCTGCTCGTGCTAGGGACAATTCGCGAACCGCGCTGGGCGGTGCTTTACTTGCTCGTGTTCGGAATCGGAACCATCGCCGGGATGATGCTGATTACCGCCGCCCTTGCTCTTCCCTTTTCGCTGGCGGGAAACAGGTTTGCCTGGCTGAATCGTAGCTTGGTGACTGCCTCGGGCTTGTTGAGCCTCGGCTTCGGCCTTTTCATTTCGTATCAGATTGGCTTTGTCAACGGCCTCTTTACCACCCATCCCAACTGGACGCCGCGTTGACTCTCGTTCCTGCGTTTGGTCTTATGGCAAAAACTGCTCTATCCGCCCACGCTATGTCTTTTTCTATGGAAAGAGTTTGTGGTACAAGTTCCGGGTAGTGGAATGTGAACTATGCTTGCGTAACGAGGGCTTGCTCAACGGTAGGAAAAATGGGCAGGAGCTTCGTCAGCCCCGCCACCTGCAACACCGCGTTGCCTTGTGTCGTCAGCGCCGCCACGCCTAGAGCTTTCCCAAGATTGCGCCGGCTCACGAACAGCGAGACCAATGCGCCCACGCCGGCCGAATCCAAGTACGAGACGCCGCTCATATCCAGGATCAGATACGCGGCAGGTTCTGGCCTCATCGTCTCGATGAAAGTATGCACCGTCTCGAGGCTTAACATTCCGCTGAGCCGCGTGATAGCTGCATCTCTTCCCTCGATGTTTTTTTTCTCGAGGTCCAACTTACCGTTTGGCATGAATGCAGTAGTCTAGCGCAACCCCCACATTTTGATTGTTAATATTCTGTAACATCCCGATTCTCTCTCTCCGCGTCAAATGCGAGTGGAAAACAGCTCGCTGCTCCGCCCCTGGTTCAGCTCACTCTGACGGTGAAGTAATTGGCGAAGTTTTGGAGAATGGCTCTTCGTTGAATTGGGCAGGCCTTAGTCCGAATGCCTGGAATTCCGCGTAGGTTTTGCTATTTCGCCGCCGAAACGCGGTAAATCACTCCCGCACCGTCGTCCGAGACTAGCAACGAACCATCCGGCGCCATCGTGACCCCGACCGGCCTCCCATATACATCCGGCTGCGCAGGGTCCGGCACCAATCCCGTGAGAAACGGTACGGGGTCCGCGGACGGCTCCCCATCCTTGAAGGCCACAAACGCGACTTGATAGCCGGAACGCGTGGCTCGGTTCCACGAGCCGTGCTCCGCGATAAACGCTCCCCCCTGGTACCTTTCCGGAAATTGCTTCCCGGTATAAAACGTGACTTGCAGCGGCGCCACATGCGCCCCGATCAGCACATCCGGGATGATGGCGCGCGCTACCAGGTCGGGCCGCTGCGGCTTCACTCGCGGATCAACGTTTCCTCCGATGTAGCTGTACGGCCAACCGTAAAAACCGCCATCCCTTACGGAGGTGAAGTAGTCGGGTGGAAGATTGTCGCCCAGCTCGTCACGCTCATTGACGGTGGCCCACAACTCTCCCGTCTTCGGTTCGATTGCTAGCCCTACCGGATTGCGCAGCCCTGTCGCAAACTGGCGCGCGTTCTTTCCGTCGGGGTCGCAGATCGTGATTGCCGCGCGGATCGGCGGATTATCCACATCGATGTTTCCATCCGAACCCACGCTCACGAACAAATGCCTTCCGTCCGCGCTGAACACCACTGTCCGTGTCCAATGCCCTCCGCCGGGCAAATCCATGATTTTCTCGGCTTCACCTGTTCTCTTGGAAGTCTTTGCGTCGTAGTGATATCTCACTACCCTTTTCATCTCGCCCACATATACGTAGTCATCACGAAAAGCAATTCCAAAGGGACGCGTCAGGCCGCCGGCAAATATCTCGCGTTCCTGCGCTCCTCCGGTGTTCCGAGGGTCCCGCAGAATTACGACATTCCCCGCCCCTGTTTCCGCCAAAAAAATATCTCCGTTGGGCGCAACCGCGAGCCAGCGTGGCGTTCTGAAGTCGGCGGCGAACACGTTTACTCGGAATCCGGCAGGCGCTGCGGGCAAAAACCCCGCCGGCGGCTTCTCGCTGCTCGGCCCATTACCTGCCGATTTAGTCGCATAGGGCGCGGGAAGCTCCAGCTTTTTTCCGTGCGTGACTTGTGCTGGCAGCAAGCTCGGCACGATAAACAGGGCGGCAACGGCGACGGTCGTGCCAAGAATCAGGGACATGAATTTCCTCGACGAAAGTCTTTAAACATATTCATAGTGCGTCAAGCAACGGTATGCGCATGGAAATATTACCGTAAAAACGCCAAGTCCGCCCGCTCCCGTACCTTGTTAGATACACAAACAAATATGCCCCTCTAGCATTCGTTAAGCTAAAAGCGTGCGTCCCCGGTGCCCGTTCCGGGTAATTCAAGCCAACATCTAAAAGGGGCTCCAGATGAAAGTCATCGTGTTTACCGTGTACCTGGGAGTTTTCATGACTGGCGCGGCCCTTGCCCAGAACAATCAAACTCATTCCAGTTCCAAGCCGGTCACCGTTGAGATCAAGAACGCGCAAGGCCAGAACGTCGGAACGGCAATACTATCCGAAGCACCGCACGGCGTTAAGATTAAAATCGACATCAAGAATTTTCCGCCGGGCCAGCACTCCATCCACATTCATCAAACCGCAAAATGCGAACCCCCCGATTTTGCTTCTGCGGGGCCACACTTTGATCCCGATGGTGCCGGACACGGCGGCCACGGCCACAACGGCCTGCCCGCGGGAGATATTCCGGACTTCTCTCTCATCGTGGGCGAAGACGGCGCATCGCACGCAAGCGTGATCGCCCCTAGCATCACTCTTGGCGCGGACGATCATTCCGTCTTTAGCAACGGCGGAACGGCCATCGTGATTCATGCGGTTGCGGGGGGCACTTCTTCAGGCGCGCCGCCACGCATCGCTTGCGGGGTCATCACCAAGCCGGAGTAACGCAAGGCTCCCGCAACCTAAGTTACCCCAAGTCTCTATTTCGTAGGGGACCGGGGATATCTCTCGGCCTCCACTCGAGATCAAGACACTTTGGTTCCCTGCATCCGCGGCTTACCCCGCCGCATCCAATCACGGCAACTGGACGTATACTTTAGGTTGTGGCCTGGGGAGTTTCCGGATGCGCAGCCCCTCTGTTGGTAAAACTATCTCCCTCATCCTCATCATCGGGTTAATCGCCTGGACCGGAGTCCGCTCCATCGGCGCCCGGCCCCCGGCGATCCCTCGATCACCATTTCCAAAGCCTGCCGTGGATGAACCGCTGGCATCGGCCAAGGGAAAGGAAACCGCGGTGCTTGCCGGGGGCTGCTTCTGGGGCGTCCAGGCCGTATTCGAGCATTTGAACGGCGTGAAGTCGGCGGCCTCCGGTTATTCTGGCGGACGGATAAAATCCCCGAGCTACGAAATGGTCAGTTCGGGTCTCTCCGGACACGCCGAATCGGTCAGCGTCACCTTTGATCCCTCGCAGATTACCTTCGGGCAAATCCTGATGATTTTCTTCTCGGTCGCCCATGACCCGACCCAGCTTAATCGCCAGGGCCCGGACACGGGCTCGCAATATCGTTCCGCAATTTTCTATTCGAACGACGGGCAAAAACGGATTGCGGAGGCGTATGTTGCGCAACTCGATGTCGCGCAGGTATATTCGCAAAAAATCGTTACACAGATCGTGCCCCTCGAAGCTTTCTACCGGGCGGAGGAGTATCACCAGGAGTATCTGTCGAACCATCCGCATGAACCCTACATCGTCTACAACGACCTGCCCAAGCTCGATCGTCTGAAGCAACAATTCCCAGAGCTCTATCGCAAATAACCGCCGCGGAATTTCCCTTCTGTTCGCTCTGGATGCAAATCAGAACAGAATCGAAGGCAAGTAGCCGCCGGCGGGCTCGTTATAAAGTCCTATCGTCATCAACGTCATTGGTTGGACAACGCGGAGCCCATTCTCAAGGCACCAGCGAAACAGTACGGCGTTGCGAGTGGGCACAAGAATCCCAGATCCATAAATCGCAGGTGCTGCGGAAATCAAAGCCTGCAAGTCTTCATTCGTCTCACCAACCGCGTGGCCGAAAAAGGCAACCGCGGATGCATAGGCAGTAACACGGCCCCGCGCTTCCGCGACAACTGCCGTGCCTTGTTTGATCGCATCGTTCAATTCGCCGTCACGGTCGTGGCCGTGAACTCGCAGGCAAAGGTCATTGCAGGCCGCAAGGTCGCCCGGCAATGCGGGCCGAACTCGGTAGCCCGGAAGGGCTTTCTGAATCGCTGGTCCCTGCATACAAGAAAGCGGCTCACGCACAACGAAACCCAGCTTGGCATACATGGAGAGTGAACGATTATGGTACGCCGCCTGCACAAGCCGGATTCCAACGAACTTTTTTTCGGCAGATCGAGCCATGACAGCCTGCATCAGTTGACGGCCCACGGTCCGATTCTGTACTGCTGGATCAATCGTTATTGGACCAACGCCTGCGATGGGAGTTCGTTCGTCCAGGCAATTGCTTCCGATAATTTTTCCCTCTCGTTCGGCCACCACGCAGAAAAATCCCGGATGCGAAAACATCATCGAGAGGATGCCAATGGGAACATCGGGGTTGGGAAAATCTTGCGGGAAATTGTGCTGATTGGCGAGAGTGCTGAAGGCTTCAAAACAGATTCTTCCGCACACTTCGGCGTCGGCTCGAATCGCTCGTCGAATGACAAGCGATTGCTCACTAGGGCCGAGGGCTTGCGAGCGTCCTGCCATGTAAGTGCTCCCTTTTGGGATCGACCCTGAAAATGAAGCAGGCCTCAACCACGCGCAGCCAGCAATTCGCCCACCGCGCGGTAGGCCTGATCAATCGCCGCGTCCGTCTCCGCGCTCGCTCCAGCGTCGGCATTGGCAATGGTGATTCGTCCAAAACTCCTGCGTCCCACCACCCAAGGCTGCTCTCCTTCTTTCCAGTCCGGATCGAAAAGCGCATCCGCGCGATTATGCTCGTAGGAGTAGCCGTGCGCCCAGCGGTTTACGGTGATGCCAGCGATGTCCCGTGCTGGATCGAAATCCGCTGCGCCAAGCATCCTTCCCAACTGATCGCGGATGTTCCGCTCAAATTTTGAAAATGGCGTTTGCAGCAGCTCGTATCGCCCAGCGCGGTTCTGCTCGCGCGCCGGCAGCCCGGGTTTGCAGGGAGTCCGCAACATGAACAGAACCATCGGTTCTTCCGGCGTGCGGGGAAACTGATATTCGCCGAGGCTGACCGGCAAATCGAGCATCGCATAGCTGTGATAGCTGCCCGGCGAAACGATATGGCGCACTCCTAGCTTCTGGAACGCCGTCCAATTGTGAATCGCCACATGCGTATAGACCAGCGGCTTTTTCACCAGGTACGCAAGAGCTTCCTTTTGTTTCTCCGGCAGCTCAGGGCACAGGTACGGAATCATTACGTTGTAGCAAGCCAGTACGCAATCCTTCGCCTTCACGGTCTGGAGTTTCCCACCGCGCATGTAGGCGATCTCGACTTCTTTCGGGGAATCTCCAGACTTGCTGTGTTGCACTTGCACGACAGTGCTGTTCAATCGCAACCTCACGCCAGAGCCGGATCGATCCAATTTGCCGTAGTCGGCGCGCGCCGTCACGATGTCGTCCATGGTATGCCCCGGAATAGAGGCTGGAATCATCGAGCGCACCAGCAGACGCGCGATCGACGCGTTGCCGTCCGGAAAATGAAAAATATACGGCTCTTCTTCTTCTCTCTCTTCGATTCCTAATCCGGCAAATCCCGGGTAGGTGAACGAACCGAAATCATCTCCTCCATAGAAACAGGCCAGGGCCGATACCGCATCGATGCCCACGCAATACAGGTCGTGAGGAAACTTCTGAAAAAAAGGCAAAGCGTCGGGAGTCACCTTGCAATATTGCGTCAGAAAATCCGCGTAACTCGTCTTGGCCAGCTTGGCCAGCTTCTCCTGCTTTGAGAGTCCCGCCAGATAATCGACTTTCTCCGTGTACACCCGCGCGATATCTTTACTGACGTTCTCCGACAGGGGGGCCTTCGCCAGAAATTCGGGCCACGGAATCGTATTCATCCCCGTAACCAAGCGGTCTTCCCCAAATGTTTCCTTGTCAAAGAAACACCCGATGCCCAGTTTTGAATACAGTATCTGGTCATAGGCCTTATAGAACCTCTTCGTTTCAATGCCCAGTTCCTCCAGAAGCCCCTTGGCGGCGCCGCTGTATTTGCCAGGCCGCTCGATGGCCAGCGTGCCTCCATTACTCAGGAGTGTTCGATTGCCAACTGTGAATTCATTTCTCTTGGCATGGCCTCCGAAATCATCATGGTTGTCGAGGATAAGAATCCGGGCGTCCTTTCCCGCGTTCTTGCGGTAAAAATAGGCCGCCGCCAGCCCGCTGATCCCTCCGCCTACTACGACTAGATCGTAGTTCTCGCCAGTCTTTACCGCTGTGCCCATGGAATCCGCGCTTGCGCCGTCGCGCAGCCGGTGCGCGAACGTGAATGTGCCATCGTGATTGCCGCGCATGCCCAGCCGTGCCGGCGGATAGTATTCCGGCGCCTCTTCCGGAGCGTATTCATCGGAGCCGATCGCCGCAAGCAATGGATCGCCCAGCAATGGTCCGTTCAGCAGTGATCCACCAACTCCGACTGCCACGCCATTCAAAAAATTACGTCGCGTGATCGGGCAGTGCATCCCCAATTCGCGGTCTTTTTTCTCCATGCTCATCTGGCAGCCCTTCTTGTTCAATTCACTGCAAGAATTATAGGCTTCTACACGCTTTCAGGCGAACCGCGTCCGTCTCATCCACCTTGCCCTCCCCCAGTTTTAGGTCTGTTTTTTCTGAGCGAGGTCTTGACAACAGGCTATCTGTTGTTGTTTCATGTGTCTAGATGAAACGCGAAGAAGCGATTAAAGCGCGCGAGCAG
>JACXTT010000914.1_pt1 | contig 50412 bp, 46 predicted proteins | sample 9270951 | NCBI WGS metagenome assembly JACXTT01 (sample SAMN15532306, study PRJNA645909) | rock metagenome | isolation source: weathered quartz diorite | place: Puerto Rico | collected 2017-06-21
CCAACGGCGACGGCGATACGCTGGGCGACGCCTGCGACAACTGCCCCACCGTCACCAACCAGAACCAGCTCGATGGCGACGGCGACGGTCGCGGGGACCTCTGCGACAACTGCCCGACCGTCGCGAACGCAAGCCAGGCCAACAGCGACGGCGACACGCTGGGCGACGCCTGCGACAACTGCCCGACAGTGACGAATCAGAATCAGCTCGACAGCGATGCCGACGGCGTCGGCGACGTCTGCGACAACTGCCCCACGATCGCCAACGCGGCCCAGGTCGACACCGACGGCGACACCGTCGGCGACGCCTGCGACAATTGCCCGACGGTTGCCAATCTCGACCAGGCCGACCTGGACGGCGACCATATCGGCGATGTCTGCGACCCCGATATCGACGGCGACGGAGTGGCCAACGGCAACGACTGTCGGCCGACCGACCCAACGGTCTGGGCGCCGTCGGCCGAGGTGGTCGACGTGGCGCTCGGGAACACGGCTGGGACGACGGCCGTCTCGTGGCCGGCTCTGACCGGGGGCACCACGTCCTACGACGTCTGTGGAGGCGCTCTGGCGCTCTTGCGGTCGAATCACTCGTCGATCGACGCGTCGTGCCTCCAGGCCGGCGTGACGGCCCTTTCGTGGGTCGATCCGCGGCCCAACCCGGCCGCCGGGAACGCTTTCTATTACCTCGTGCGCGCCCGGAACGTCTGCGGCCCGGGGACCTACGGATACGCGACCGATTCGACGGAGCGCGTGCCCGGCACGCCTTGCCAGTAGCCCGGAGGGCGCGCGGTTGTCTCACCGCGGCATCTCGACTATAGTTCGGCGCTCTTCGGCCTTCGGGCGGTAAGGTCTTTTGCCGTGTCGGTTTGCGGGTTGTCGTAAGGAGCGGACGAACATGAAACGACGAGCGGGATTCGTGCTGACGACCGCGGCGCTCTGCGCCGCACTGGGCGCCGGCACCGGCTGCAATCAAAACACGCTGACGGGCAGCACGGCGAATCTCATCGTCAATTACACTCAGAACCCGGCGGGGGCGGGCCGCTTCGAGCGCGGGAGTTTCACCGTCAACAAGATCTTGGCACTGCCCGCCGATCCACAGGCTGCCTCCGTGTTCGGAAACGAGCGCCTGCTGTTCTTCTTCGGCACCTTCAACGCGGATCTTACGCTGAGCCAGAGCGTCCAGATGAGCCACATCGCGTTGTCGCCCGGCACGTACCAGGTCACCTACTTCGAGTTCACGCCGCCGGCCTTGGTCGACACGAACGTTCCAGCGAATCCACCGTCCTGTATCGAGGGGATCGCGGCGATCGACAGCGGTCCTACCTTCGTGCCGGACATCATCAAGTTCACCAATCCACCGACCATGACGTTCACCGTCCATCCCGGCCAGACCACGCTTTCGATGAACATCAACGTCCCCGCCCTCGTCAACGGCTACGAGGCGTCGTTCACGTGCGCCCAGGGCTGCGGGCCGGGCGGCGGCCCGTGCGTTACCGCGTTTGACGAGGCCAATTTCAGAGCCGTCTTCCTGGCCAACGTGACGTTCCAGTAGGGACTGCCGGCATGCCGCGCGCGGCACGGATCCTGACCGTACTCGCGACGCTCGCCGTCTCGCTGTCATGCCAGACGGTGAGCGATCCGTTTCCGCCCCAAGCCGTTCTCAATTTCGACATCACGAACTCGACGACGGCGACGCAGCTCGTTCCGCTTCCGGCTCCCCAAGTGGTCAACTGGAAGGTCGAGGAGATGACCGCGTCCAACATCACCGGGTACTCGGGATCGTACTCGTTTCTCTATTCGGGCCCCTGTTTCTACCAGCTGAACGTCCTCGCGCCGGCTACGTTCTCTGCCGTGTGCCGGTCTTCCGGTCTGACCCTGGCGCCGAGTTCCGGCGCGCGCACGGCCGATCTGCGGCTCACGCTTTCTCGCCTCGAGCTGCGCACTGCGGCGCGCCCGGATCTCTCCCCGGGCGCGGACCCGGATGGAGACGGCGTGCCCAACGCGATCGACAACTGCCCGATCGTCTTCAACCCGGACCAGGCGAATTTCAATCCGAACGGCGAGATCATCGCCGTCGGTGACGCCTGCTCGAAACACGATGGGCTCGGCCATCCGACGATCGCGGACCAGGATCTCGACGGGGTGCCCGACGTCATCGACAACTGCCTCTGGTACCCCAATCCGGCGCCTCCGAATGAAAGCGCCGGGACGGACACCGACCACGACGGGATCGGCGACGCTTGCGAGCGGGTTGCGGCAGTGACTCTTCCGAACGGACGGCTGACCGTCGAATGCGACGGCGTCGCCTTCAGCACCTCCTCGGCCGGCGTGTCGCTGTTCCGGATGGATTTCGGCCGCCCCGGGGTTCTCTCGTGCGACGCGGGGTTCACCGGGTGCACGATCAACCCCGATGCCCTGCGGGTGAGCGCGGTGGGATCGTCGACGACGTTTGCCTGTCACCAGGTCCCCTAGCTCCGCGGGCTTTTCGCAGGCGTCGCCGGCCCGGACGCGGTAGATTCCAGCCATGTCCAACTTGGACGAGCAGTTGACCCGCCTCGTCAAGGAGCTGAACTCCCTGGGTGGCGCTTCCCTTCCCGCTATCGAGAGGGACGAGGCTGGGCGGCTCCCTTTGGATCGCCTGCTCGCGCGCGTTCTCGAGTCGTCGGGATCTGACCTGTTGTTGGTTGCCGGCGTGCCTCCCACGGCGCGCATCGACGGAAGGCTCATCGCGCTCGATCCGCAGGCTCTCGACGCCAAGACGGTCCGGGCGCTCGTCTTCGAGATGCTCGACGAGCCCCGTCAGGCGCGCCTTCTGGCCGACCGCGCCGTGGACCTGTGCTTCGAGCGGCCGGGGCTCGGGCGCTTTCGCTGCAACGCGCATTTTCAGAGGGGGACCGTGGCGGCCGCGGTGCGGGTCTTCCCGCCGAGCCTGCCGACGCTTGCTCAGCTGAATCTTCCCGAGAGCGTGGGGCGGTTCGCGGCTTTGGAGCGTGGGCTGGTGCTGATCGCGGGGCCCGCGGGCTGCGGCAAGAGCACGACCTTGGCCGCGCTGATCCACACGATCAACCGGACGCGCAACGTTCACGTCGTGACGGCGGAGGACCCGGTCGAATTCCGGCACGCGCATGGCACGAGCATCGTCGAGCAGATGGAAGTCGGCAGCGACGTACCCAGCTTCGCGGCCGCTCTTCGCGCCGCGCTCCGTCAGGATCCGGACGTGCTTCTCGTCGGCGAGATGCGCGATCTCGAGACGATGGCGATGGCGCTATCGGCGGCCGAGACGGGCCACCTCGTCTTCTCGACGCTCCACACGGGAACCGTCGCGCAAACGCTCGACCGCATCATCGACGTCTTTCCGGAGGATCGGCAGTCGCAGATCCGAGCCCAGCTCGCATTGGCGCTCGCGGGCGTCGTGATTCAGACGCTGGTGCCCATAGCGAGCGGACGGGGGCGCGTGCCCGCGGTCGAGCTCTTGTTCGTCAACGACGCGATGCGCAATCTGATTCGGCGCGGCCAGAACCATCAGATCCATGCGCAAATGGCCCTTGCGCGCGCCTCGGGGGCGATCACGCTCGATGAGTCGCTCGCACGGCTGGTGAAGAGCCGGCGAATCGAGCGCGATGAAGCCACGCGGCGCGCGGTGCATCAGGAAGAATTCGAGAACTACCTGCGCTGACGGTGATCAGGCACGTGCGGGCCGTCGCCGCCGTTTGGCGCTGACGGACTGCTCGAGCACGGCGTCGATCGCCCCCGCGACCGCGGAGGGCTCGACCGGCTTGGCGAGGCAGCGGACCGCCCCGCATTCCAAGATCCGGGCCTCGGTTTCAGGCGTGTGGTAGCCGGTCATGGCGATGACGACGGTCGCGGCCGTCTCCGAGTCACCTTTGATGGTGCGGCAGACCTGGAAACCATCGAGCCCCGGCATCCTCAGGTCGAGAAGCACCACGTCCGGGCGGAATGTCGCCACCAATCGGCCGGCTTCGAACCCGTCGGCTGCAGTCATGACTTCGTAGGGCGTCGAACGATGCGAGAGGCTCTCGGCGATGACTTCGCGGATTGCGGCTTCGTCGTCGACGACGAGAACACGCGCCCGACCCGAGCCATCCCTGAGTTCCTCCGGAAGCGGGATACCGTTCTCACGCATGAAGCGCGAGAGGTCCTCGCGCCGGATGCGGCGGTGTCCGCCGGGAGTCCGAAACGCGGGGAGACGACCGGCGTTGACCCAGTTGATGATCGACAGCGGGGAGACGTGGCAGAGCTTGGCCGCCTCGAACGTCGTGAAAACCGCTTTTTCCTTCATCGCCAGCGCCCTAAAGAATTTGAACTATTAAAACAAATCCCGCGCAAATATGACCACTTCGACGATTCCTGTCAAGGCAGAACGAATCCTTTTGATTCAGTTTTCAGCGTCTGTCGGCATTCCTTCTACGAGAACCGCATCACTTTGTTCGTCCAATCGTGGCTTTCCGACCAGATCGATGTGATGTCCGGACCGGCTCACCTTCGTCTCTAGGTAGAACCTATTGTATTGATTCGCCGGGATAACATGAGGGATCCGGCCTGTCACCTCGAGCCCGTATTGCTCGAGCTGCCGGATCTTCGAGGGATTGTTGGTCATGAGGCGGACGGAACGGATGGAGAGGCTCTTGAGCATGTGGGCAGCGATCGCGTAATCCCGCTCGTCGTCCCTGAATCCCAAGGCCAGGTTCGCCTCGACGGTATCGAGACCCAGATCCTGGAGCGCGTAGGCCCGAACCTTGTTGGTCAGTCCAATCCCCCGCCCTTCCTGGCGCAGATAGAGGAGGCAGCCCCGCTGCTGCTCTCCCAGAACCTGGAGGGCGACCTCGAGCTGATCCCGGCAGTCGCAGCGCAGCGATCCCAGGGCGTCCCCGGTCAGGCACTCCGAGTGCAGGCGCGTCGGTACGTCGTCCTGGTCGAACACATCGCCATGCACGACGGCGACGTGTTCCTTCGCATCGCGGTTGTTCCAGAACGCCACGATCCGAAATTCCCCGAACCGAGTCGGGAGCTCCGCCACGCCGACCACTTTCACGCAGGCCCGTCCCGTGCCGAATCCGTCGCACTCGTGATCCCTGTCGCGCTCCACCAAGAACTGAAGCGTCACCCCATCGGCCATCGTCACTCCTCGTGGAGAATCAGCCGGCCGAAGCACTCCGGCTTGTGAAAGTCGGGAGGATCGGCGAACGTCGGCGACCAACAGGTGAATTCATCCTTCCCGCCTCGTGGCCGGTCGACCCGAAAGAAGTTCGCTCTCCAGACGCGGGGCGGAAGCCCTTCGCAAAGATCGGTCCAGCGGATCGAGATCTCCGCTCGCCAGAGCTGCGACGCAGAGCGATCGACCTTCGCGACTAGGCCGGCGGCCGTCCAGGACGCGTCGACACGCATCGAGGCGCGCTCCCCGTGCGGATTGACGATGCGGGCATCGAACACCGTGCCGAGCGGATTGACCTCGATCTCGATGTAGGCGCGTGGGTCCGCCTCGCCGGGAGCGACGAACGCCTCAACGACCTCTTCTTCCCACAGCGGCGCGTCCCGGACCGTGTGCGTCGCCCAGATGTCGCGGTCCACGCAATCGAACCGCAAGAGAAGCGCCTCCGCGTCGCGCGCCACACGTACGGTCGTCGGCTGCACGGGATCGGCGCCGTCCTGCGCCCTGCGCAGAGCGATGGCCGGCACCGACTCCCACGAAGTCTCGTCGATCGCTTGATGCCCGTAGGACCGCGCGATGCGAGGGACCCTGACTTCCGGTATCACGTGTTCTCCGGGCAAAGAGTTGATCTTAGCGCGAATAGACGTCCGGGTCGTGCAGCGTGAGGAAACGGGAAGGATCGGCGGGCTCGGTGAACCCGAACCTTCGGTAAAGCCCGTGCGCGTCGCGGGTCATGAGAATCCACCGCCTCAATCCTTTGAGCTCGGGGTGCGCGAGGACGGTTTCCACTAGCCACTTCGCGAGGCCGCGTCCCCGGTGCTCCGGGAGCACGAACACGTCGGCGAGGTAGGCGAACGTCGCGCGGTCCGTGACCGCCCGTGCGAACCCCACCTGAGTCTCGCCTTCGAAGAGCGAGAATGGCAGCGAGTGCTCGATCCCGCGCGCGACCGTCTCGCGAGGGATCCCGCGGGCCCAGTAGGACGTCTCGAGGAATTCATGGACCACGTCGAGATCGACCGCCGCGGGGTCGTCGCTGATTCGATAGGGCGGACGTTCCCAGGTCATCGATCCTCCCAGGCCTCACACGTCGAGGCGGAAGAGAGAGCGAGCGTTGGCCGTCGTCGCGGCGTCGATCACGTCGGGGGCTTCCCCACGCTCCCGGGCCAGGGCTTGCAGGGTGTGCACGACGAACGCGGGCTCGCATCGCTGGCCCCGCTTCGGAACGGGCGCCAAGTACGGACTGTCGGTTTCCACGACGATGCGATCGAGCGGGGCGACGCGCGCGGCCTCGCAGACGCCGGCCGCGTTCTTGAACGTGAGGACGCCGTTGAAGGCGAGATACCAGCCGAGAGCGAGGTAGCTCTCTGCCTCCTGCGGGCCGCCGGTGAAGCTGTGAATCACCCCGCCGTTCTTCGGGTGGAGGGCGAGCAGGGAGACCATGTCGGCGTGGGCCTCGCGGACGTGGATGACCACCGGCAGTTCGAGCCGGACTGCGAGGTCGAGCTGGCGCTCCAGCCGCTCGGCTTGCACGGGGCGCGGGTCCAGATCGTAGTGGTAATCGAGCCCGATCTCACCGACCGCCTTGAAGCCCCCTTCGGTGAGGAGTGAGGTCAGGGCCTCGCACTCCTTGTCGAATCGCGCCCCGACCGCGTGGGACGAAAATGGGTCGAGCCCGGCGGTTGCGAACACGACACCGGCATGGCGGCGCGCCAGCTCACGGGCCCGGATCGCGTCGTCGATTCCGGTGCCGATCGTGATGGTCGACGTCACACCGGCCGCCTGCGCCCGCTCGATCACCCCGTCGACGTCCTCGGCGAACTTGGCGTTTGTCAAATGACAGTGGGTATCGATCACCGGCTAAGAATAGGGGAGACTCCCCTTTTTCTTATCAAAATGGGGGTGTCCCCTACTCGTATCTGAGGGCCTCGATCGGATCCTGCCGTGCCGCCTTGATCGCGGGCCACATCCCGAAGATGAGACCGACCGCCGAAGAGACCCCGAAGCCGAGCACGATCGACCAGGGAGGTGCCGCGGCCTGGAACTTCAGGGCGGCGCGCACGGCGAAGGCCGTTCCGAGACCGAAGGCGATCCCGAGCGCGCCCCCGACTCCAGTCAGCGTCACCGCTTCGACGAGAAACTGGAGGGCCACGTCGGTCCTGGTCGCCCCCAATGCCTTGCGCAGGCCGATCTCCCGCGTTCTTTGCGTCACATTGACCAGCATGATGTTCATCACTCCGACGCCGCCGACGACGAGCGCGATCGCTGCGATCACGAGCATGACGATCGCGCCTTGCCCGGTGATCTGTTGGAACTGCTTCAGCTGGCCCACGCTCGTGAACGTCGCGAAATCGTTGTCCTGGTTCGCCTTGAGGCCACGACGCGCGCGGAGGATCGCGGTCTCCTCGCTGATCAGCGCGTAATAGTCCTCGGGGCGCTTCGGGACGGTCGCGATGTGGATCGTATCCCCGTGGCGGTTCTTGACCTGTGGGAATTGGTCGTCGAATGCCGTGATCGGCATGGCGACGAAGTTGTCGTTGCTCCCGCTCCCCATGAAAGCGCCTTTGTGCTCGAAGATCCCGATGACCTTGTATTCGCGGCCGTTCACGGCGAGCACCTGGTCGATCGCGTCGCGCTGAGGCCAAAGCGCGTTGGCGACGTCCGTACCGATGACCGCGACGTGGGATGCGTGCAGCACGTCGGCGTCGCTGATGAACCGTCCGTCCTGAACGAAGTGGACGTTCGCCTCGCAATAGTCGGGGATGGCGCCCAGGATGACGGGGCTGTTCGCCTCGTTCCTTCCCGCCTTGACGTTCGACGTTTCGAAAAGATACCGCTCGGCCGATACTGCGGCGACGAGCTTGGACAGCCGTTTCAGCGCCAGAGCGTCCTCGTAGGTCAAGTCGCGGCGGTTTCGTTCCTCCTCGGGCCGGTCGGGGCCGCCGAATCGCGGCTCGAATTTCTGGAATTGCACGAGCTGGGCGCCGAACGTCGTGAAGGACGCCGTGACCTGGTTGTTGAAGCCCACGACGAAGCTGACCATCATGATCACGGTCGCTACGCCGGCCATCACCCCCAAGAGCGTGAGAAAGCTCCGAAGCTTCTGCTCGCGCATCGCTCCGAGCGCGAAGCGCATGTTCTCGATCCAGGCGATGCGGAACCGGCCGCGCCGGGTCACGTTTCGTCCCTCAGCGCGTCGACGACCGCGAGGTTCGATGCGTTGCGCGCCGGTAAGTATCCGGCGACCAGGCCGACCAGCGTCGAGAGGCCGACCCCCATCATGACGATCGCCGGCGTCAGCTGCGAGGGGAAGTTCGTGAAGCGCTGCACGGCGAACGGGGTCATCGCGCCCAGCGCCACCCCGAGGATGCCTCCGGCTGTGGAAAGGAGCGCGGCTTCGAGGAGGAACTGGCGCCTGATGTCCCGCTTTCGCGCGCCCATGGCGAGTCGAACGCCGATCTCACGGGTTCGCTCGACGACTCCGACGAGCATGATGTTCATGATGACGATCCCGCCGACGCCCAACGACACGGACGCGATCAGGCTCGTCAAGATGAACGCCGCGGCGGAGATCTGACGCCAAAGCGTCTGCAGGCTCTCGACGGTGACGACTCCGAACGGATCGGACGACTTGAACGGGGTGTGCCGCAGCGCGCGCATCACGGCGCGGACCTCGTCGGTCGCCGCTTCGACACCGGGGACGCCCCCGCGCGCCTGGATCAGGATGTCGACGGAGTTGCGCGTGCCCCACGTCTTGCGGAACGTGTTCATGGGGACGTAGACCTGATTGTCCTGGCTCTGGCCCAGGGTGCGCCCCTGTTCGGCGACGAGACCGATCACCCGGAACGGAACTCCGCCGACGAGAACCGTGCGTCCCAGCGGGTCAAGCTGCGGGAAGAGCTCGGTCTTGATATCCCAGCCGATCACCGCGACCGCCTCCGATGCCTGGTCGTCGCTTTCGGCGAACCAGCGCCCTGTCTCGAGCTCGACGTTGGCGAGAGCGGCGTAGTTGGCGGTGCAGCCGTGGACCTGGATGTCCGCCAGCCGCTTATCGCCGCGCTTGACGGCCGATTGCGTGCCGACCTCCGCGGCCATCGATTGAGCGCGCGTCAGCGTGCCGGCGAGCTTCTCGAAATCGCGGACCGTGAAGTTGGGGCGCTTGACGGCGTCGAGGAATTCCTTCCGGCTCATGATGACGCCGAATTTCGTGACCACGAAGACGTCCGGGGCGAGCTGTATGACCCTCTGCTGGACGTAGGCGTTGAGTCCGGAGATCAAGGACGCCACCGCAACGACGGTCGTCACGCCGATGATGATCCCGAGCAGCGTGAGAAAGCTCCGGAGCTTGTGCGCCTGAATGGAGCCGAGCGACGCGCGGAGAAGCTCCCCGAGGCTCATCTCAGCCCCGCGGGTTCGCTAGCTCGTCGGGCTTCGCTTCGCGGACGAGGTCGCCGGGCTTCAGCGACCGAAGCTCGCGGAATGGCCCGGTGATCAAGGTCTCGCCCTCCTTGAGCCCTTCCGTCACCTCGACGGCGAGCTCGCCCAGGAGGCCGGTCGTGATCGGCTTGAAGACTGCCTTGCCGCCCTCGATGAGGAAGACGCCTTCCTGCTCCTTGGCCGGGCCTTCCTTCGGCGGGTCCCCCGCCTTGTGCTCGGCCGAATCCCTCACCACGAGGGCCTGCAGCGGCACGGTGAGCACCTTGGGACGGAAGCCGGTGAGGATGTCAGCCTGCACCGAAAGTCCGGGCTTGATTCCGCTCGGCGGGTTCTTGAGCTGCACCTTGACCTTGAACTTGATCGCCTCGTTCTGGACCCCCGGCGTCGCGTTGAGCGGCGAGTTGCCCACCTCGGTGACGATTCCGTCGAACGTCTTGTTGGGGTAAGCGTCGACGTGGACGCGCGCGGCCTGCTCCAGTGCGACCGAAGGAATCGAGGTCTCGTCGATCTCCATCTCGGCTTCGACCACCGACATGTCGGAGATCGTCAGGAGCACGGTGCCGGGCTGGTTTTGGACTCCGATGACCGCGACCTCGCCTTCCTCGATGCGCTTTGCGGTGACGACCCCGTCCATGGGCGAGACGATCGTCGTCTTCGACAGAGAGTTCTGGGCACCTTCGAGCGTCGCCCGCGCCTGCTGGACGCGCTGCTCCGCCCCCAGGAGGGCGGCCTGCGCCGTCGACGCGTTCGTCCGGGCGCGCTGCAGGTCCGCCTCGGCGAGAATCCCCGCCGCGTTGTTCTTGATGGCTCGATCGAGATCGGCTCTGGCCTGGTCGGAGTTGAATTGCGCCGAGTCGAGGTCTTTGAGCAGCGCCTGCATCGAGAACTCGGAGCTCTTCGCCCCGGTGCGGTAGATGACCGGATCGAGCTGGAGGAGGAATTGCCCCTTCTTGACGATGTCTCCCTCGCGGACGGCGAGTTGCACCACCTGACCTGGAACCGTCGCCGAGATGTCGACCTTCTTCGTCGCCTGGATCTTGCCGTTGGCGCTCACCTTGGCCTGGAGGTCCTGGCGCTCCACCTTGGCGGTTTGGACCCCCTTCGGCTTCGGACCGCGGCGGGCGATCGCAACGCCGCCGATCGCGAGGATCAGCGCCAGCAGAATGACAAGGCTCCAGACGACCTTTCGGCTCATGCGACCTGGTCCCCTCGTACCTACCTACTTACGCCCGTGCGAACGTGACGGTTTCAGCCCCCGATGTTAGCCTTCGCGCATGAGCGATCGACCTGTCCTTTACATCGGCGAAAAGAACATTTCTTCCTGGTCCATGCGGGCGTGGGTCGCCCTGACGTGGAAGGGAGTTTCCTTCGAAGAGCGCACGATCCTGCTCACCGAGGACAAGAGCCGGAGCGAACGGCGCAAGGTCTCTCCCACGGGTAAGCTCCCGGTGCTACACCACGGCGGGCTTGTCATTCCCGACTCGTTGGCGATCATCGAGTATCTCGAGGAAACCTTCCCTCCGCCATCGTACCCGGCGCTATGGCCGCCCGAGCGGGCCCTCCGCGCACGGGCCCGGTGGCTCGGTGCGGCTATGCATTCCGGGTTCATGAAGATCCGCGAGGGCATGTCGTTCAACCTCTGCTTTCTTCCCAGGGTCCCGGAGGCGATTCCCGACGCCCTGGCCGAATCTCAAGAAGTTCTCGCGATCTGGGAGTCGGCGCTCAAGAGTCCCGATCGGCGGGGAGGGCCGTACCTCTGCGGCGCATTCTGCGGGGCCGACGTGATGTTCGCCACGATGGCCGTCCGCCTCAAGGCCTTCGGCGTGCCGACGTCCGACTACCCGAACGCTCGCCAGTATCTCGATACCGTGCTCGCCGCTCCTCCGGTCAAGGCCTGGATGGACGAAGCTCGAAAGCTTCCCCCCAGGGAGACCTACTAGGCGACTTCTCCAATTCGGGACATTCTGCTTTTACTTACAAAGTCAAAAGGGGACAGGCCTCGTTTCCCTGAGCCCGCTCCTCGATCGAGAGGGTCTTGAAGGAAACGGGCCTGTCCCCTTTTGACTTTGTAAGTAAAAGCAGAATGTCCCGAATTGGAGAAGTCGCCTATTCGGCCCGAAGCGATTCGATCGGTCGGCGCCTCAGTGCCCCGGAGCTGGCGGCGATCCCGGCGAGCACTGAGAGCGCGATGGTCGCGAGCGGTGCCGCCGCGAGCACCAACGGACGCCAAGTCCATTCGAGCTCCATGACGCGCGTGAGAACGCCCCAGGCCAGGAGCGCGCCGCCGGCGGTTCCGATCAGCCCGGCGACGGCGCCGATCAAGGCGAACTCGACGGCGAAGATCGCGATGACGCCGCGTCGGGTCGCGCCCAACGTCTTGAGGAGGGCGACCTCGCGTCCGCGGCGGGAGGCGGTCGCACCCACGGCGCCAGCCAAGATCGCGATTCCCGCCGTCATCGCGAACCCGCCCAGCAGGCGGATGCCCATGCCCAGCCGCTCGAGCAGCGTCGCGACCTTCTCTACGATCTCGCGAACCTTGAGCATCGTGACGTTGGGAACCTCGGCGGCGAGCCGGTCCTGAAGGGCCTGCTCCTTCCCCCTGGGGAGCCGCGCCGCCGCAACCCGCATCTGGGGCGATTTGTCGAGAACACCGGGCTCGACGACCAAGAAGAAGTTGATGCCGAAGCTCTTCCAGTCCACGGTGCGGAAGCTCGTCACGACGAGCGGAAGCGAGACCCCCTGCACGTCGTAGACCAGCTTCGAACCCATCTTGACCCCCATGTCCCGCGCGAAGTCACGCTCGATGGAGATCTCCGCGTTCTCCGGATCGCTCCACAGCCTTCCTTCGACGACGACGTTGTCCGTGGGGAGCTTCTCGAGGTACGTCAGGTTCTGCTCCCGCGTGAGCACCCACTTGCGCCGCCCTTCGTCCGGTCCTCGTTTCGCAAGCTCCGCGACCGGAGTGCCGTCGATCGACACGAGACGCGCGTTCACGATCGGGACGGAGTTGATCTCGGTCGCTCCGGCCCCGTCGAGGATCGAACGCACGCGGGGCCACTGGCCGGCCTGCATGTCGACGAGAAAGACGTTGGGCGCGTCCTTCGGCAGATCGGCATGCAGGCGCGCCATGAATCCGCGATGGACCAGCGCGATCGCGACGACGACGAGAACTCCCAAGCCGAGCGCCGTGACCGCGGGGAGAGTTCCGGCGCCCGGGCGAGCGAGCGCCGCGAGCCCGTGGCGAAAGGCGACCCGCACGCGCTCTCGGGCCAGGACCGCGACAGCCCGAGTCATCAGCCGCGCGGCGCCGGCGAGGAGCCCGGTGGCCCCCGCCATGCCGGCGACGAATACGGCGGCCATCTTGACCGAGTGCGATTGCACGTAGGCCGCTCCGAACAACCCCGCGACGAGCGCGACGGCGACAATGATTCTCGCGAGCCGGCTCGGCGCGAGCGGCTCGGCGTCGCGTCGCAGCACCCGAAGTGGCGGGACGAGCCGCAGCGCTGACAGCGGCGCGATGCTGAAGAGAAGCGCGACTCCCGTGCCGAGTGAAAGCCCGCGAACGAAGGCAGCCGGCTGCCAGACGTCGATCGGCACCGCGGGAAGCACGCTCACAAGGAATCGCGGCGCTACCGCGAGAATCGCCGCGGCGATCGTGACCCCGGCCGCGCCTCCCGAGAAGCCGAGCAGCGTCGTCTCGGCCGCGTAGAGCAGGACGACCTCGCGGGGTCTCACGCCGAGGCACTTCAAGATCGCGATCGCGTCGAACCGGGACGCGAGCCACGCGCGGACCGTCTGCGCGACACCGATGCCGCCGAGGATCAACGAAACCAGGGCGACGAGTCCGAGAAAGCGCGACGCGCGGCGCAAGCCATCGCGCAACGCAGGCTGAGCATCCGCGTAGGTCTGGATGCGGACCCCTGTCCCCTCGGGGACCGCCGCGCGCAGAGCCTTGACGGCTGAACCTGCGTCATCCGCATTCGCGCCATCGGGGAGCTTGACGAGAATCGTCCGCTCGATGCGGCTGCCGAACGCTTCGAGCCCGGTGCGCGTGAAGCCGTCGAGCGACAGGAGGACGCGTGGGCCCAGGGTCAGCGACACGTTGATCTTGTCGGGCTCGTTGAGAATCCGCCCACGTACGACGAACGGCCGTCCGCCGATCTTGAGAGTGCTCCCGTCCGAGAGATGAAGCTTGTCCGCCAGCTCCGGCGCGACCAGCACTCCTTCGGGATCGAGGAGTCTCGCCAGCGACGTCTGCGGGCTCGTCGAGACCTCGCCGTAGAACGGGTACCCGGGGCCCACCGCCTTCAGCTGGACGAGCGCCGACGGGCCGGGCGTCCCGCTTTCGCCGGGAATCGAAACGACGGTCGCGAGCTCGCGGACTCCGGTCTGGCGGGCGCCGCGGCGCTCCGCGACGATCGCATCCACGGCCTGCGTGACCGGGGGAGCGAAGGCCTTGTCCGCGCGCACCGAGAGATCGGCGGCCAGGAGCTGCCGCGCTTCCCTACGGAGGCCGCGGTCGAGGCCGTTCGACAGCCCCGCGACGGCCACGACGGCGGCGACGCCCACCGCGAGGCAAGCGGTGAAGAACAGGATCTTGCCGGAGGCGCCGCGCGTCTCCCGCGCCATCAACCGAAACGCGAGCGCGATCCTCACAGCGTGGGAACGGCCGTGCGCCGCTCCTCCCTTTCGACGCGGCCGTCGCGGAGGTGGATCTTGCGGTCCGCCGACGACGCGACCTCCGGATCGTGGGTCACGAGCACGAGCGTGGTTCCGTTGTCGCGGCGCAGCGTCTCCAGCGTGTCGAGAACGAGCTGGCCGGTGGTTCCATCGAGGTTGCCCGTCGGCTCGTCGGCCAGTAGGATCGGCGGTCTCGGACCGAAGGCTCGCGCGAGAGCAACCCGCTGCTGCTCGCCGCCGGAGAGCTGCGATGGGTAGTGGTGGCCTCGCTCCGCAAGCCCCACGGTCGCGAGAAGGTGATCGGCGCGAGCGCGCGCATCGGCGGCGCCGGCGAGCTCGAGGGGAAGAAGGACGTTCTCCAGCGCGGTGAGGTTTCCCAAGAGTTGGAACGATTGGAATACGAACCCGATCGAGCGCCGTCGAAGCAGCGCGAGGTCGTCTTCTGAGAGATCCTGTATGGGCCGACCGTCGAGAATGACCTCTCCTTCGGACGGGCGATCGAGTCCGGCCATGAGGGCGAGGAGCGTGGACTTGCCGCTGCCCGACGGACCGAGCACGGCGACGAACTCGCCGGGCGCGATGGAGAGATCGATGCGGTCGACGATGGTCAACTGCCGGCTCCCCGAGGGCAAGCGGCGGGTGAGGCCGCGGAGCTGGATTCGGGGAGTCATGGTCGCCTTGGTGTATCTCACGGCGACCGTCGGCGCCAATTCTGCCGGCCGCGAACCGCTGGTGATCTTCTTGGGCGATAGCTTGACGGCCGGCTTCGGGCTCCCGGCCGATCAGGCCTATCCCGCTCTCGTGGCAAGCGCGATGAAGGCGAAGGGTCGGGCGATCCGCGTCGTTAACGCCGGCGTCAGCGGCGACACGACGGCGGGAGGGCTCGAACGAGTTCCGATCCTCCTCCAGCAGAAGCCGGACGTGCTCGTCGTGGCGCTGGGGGCGAACGACGTCTTCCACGGCCGTCCGCTCGAGAACGCCGAGGCCAACCTCCGCGCGATCGTCGAGCGCGGCAAGTCCGCCGGGGCCCGCGTCGTGCTGCTTGGCATGCGCATCCCGACGAACTACGGCCCCGAATACACCGACGCGTTCGCCGCGATCTACCGTCGCGTCGCCGAGATCGAGCACGTGGACCTGATGCCGTTCCTCCTCGAGGGCGTCGGCGGCCACACCGAGCTCAACCAGGACGATGGGATCCATCCCAATCCGAAGGGGCAGCAGATCGTCGCCGCCAACGTCCTCCCCTACGTCGAGCGCGCGCTGAAGGGGAAGCCGTGACGCTGGCGTTCCTGCTCGTGCTCCTGCTCGGCACGCCTCCTCCGTCCGCGGCCCCCGCGCCGCCGCATTACGACACCGACGCGATCGATGCGGTCGATGCGATGGAGAAGGCGGCCACCGGCGTTCGCGATTACACGATGAAGCTCGTCAAGCACGAGATTCGGGGAGACACGCAGGGTCCCGAAGAGACCCTCGAAGCGAAATGGCAGAGACCGGCCCGCTTCTACTTCCGCCGAATCGCGGGACCGAACGAGGGGCAAGAGATCATTTACGTAGCGGGCTGGAACAAGGACAGGCTGAGAGTTCACAAGGGTTCGTTTCCGGATTTCAACTTGAACCTCGATCCGTACGGACAGACGGCCATGGCCCATGCGCATCACCCGGTCCCGCAGAGCAGTCTCGTCCGTCTGGTGGGGGTGGTCGTCGACAACTTGCGGCGCCTACGCGCCAAGAATTTCGGCTCGATGACATACGGGGGACCCGAGAAGATCTTCGATCGCGCGGTCGTGCGAATCGAGGCGACCGCACCGCCGACCGGGAAGTCTCCGACCATCAGGAAGGGCCAAACGCTCTGGGACATCGCGAAGGATACGGGCCAGTCGATGTACGTCATCCTCCACGCGAACCGTTCCCGGGGTTGGTGGCTGGCCGATCATCCCGAGCCCGGCGACGCAGTCGTCGTCCCTGAATTCTATGCAGGCCGTATGGTCATCTGGATCGACGAACACCTTCACTTGCCGATCCAAATCGATCTCTACGACCACGAAGGCAGGCTCTACGAGCACTACGAGCACCACGACCTGAAGATCAACGTCGGCCTCAAGGACATCGACTTCGACCCGAAGAACCCCGCGTATCACTTCTGAATCTGGGGCGGCCCCCAAGAAAGGGGACACTCCCCTTTTTCCTATCCTGCAAGAAAAAGGGGAGTGTCCCCTTTTTCCCGCCCCAGCTACAATTCGCAGCTATGAGTGGTGGGGCCGAGTCAACGTCGTCCGCGCTGACTCATGGCGTGCGCGTTTCCGTGCGAGCCAGGTTCGTACCCGAACGCTCGAACCCCGGCGAGAGCGAGTGGTTTTTCGCCTACGACATCCGGATCGCCAACGAGAGCGATCGGACCGTCCAGCTCCTGAGTCGCCACTGGATCATCACCGACGGTGACGGAAAAGTCGAGGAAGTGCGCGGGCCGGGCGTCGTGGGGCAGCAGCCGGTCCTCGCCCCCGGCCAGGCGTTCGAGTACACGTCCGCGTGCCCGCTGGTGACGTCGTTCGGCGTCATGCAGGGCACCTATCAAATGGTCACTCCGGAGGGCGATCGCTTCGACATCGCGATCGCGCCTTTCTCACTCCACGAACCTTACGCGGTCAACTAAACCAAGGAGATTTCATGAAGCGCTTTCTCGCCGGATGCACCCTGGCCGTCTTCGCCGCGGCGGGCGCGGCCTACGCGGCCGACCCCGAGCTGAAGACCGACGAAGACAAGACCTTCTATGCGCTCGGCCTCGTCATCGCGAACCAGCTCGCCACCTTCAGGCTCTCCCCCGCCGAGCTCGAGCTCGTCAAGACCGGCCTCACGGACGGGACGCTCAAGCACCCCGCGAAGGTCGAGCTCGACACGTTCGGCCCCAAGATCAGGCCGCTGGCCGAGGCCCGCACCGCGGCGGGCGCGACCGAGGAAAAGAAAAAGGGGAAGGAGTACATGGACAAGATCGCGGCCAAGCCGAACGTCAAGAAAACCGCCTCGGGCATGATCATGGAGACGGTCACGGAAGGAACCGGAAAATCGCCCGCCCCCTCCGACAAGGTCAAAGTCAACTACAAGGGGATGCTGATCGACGGCCACGTCTTCGATCAGTCGAAGGGAAACCCGGCGACGTTCACGCTCGACCAGGTGATCAAGTGCTGGACCGAGGGGCTCGGACTCATGAAGACCGGAGGCAAGGCCAAGCTCTATTGTCCGGCGGAGATCGCGTACGGAGACCGGCCCAACGGGGAGATCCCTGCGGGCGCGACGCTGGTGTTCGAAGTGGAGCTGATGGAGATCGTCAAGTAGCGGGAGGTTCAGCCTCCCTGCCTCAGGAGCATCGTCGTCGGGTCGATCGCCAGCGCGAGCTGGCTGAGATCCGGGTTGTCATGGTCCTTCAAGACCTGCAGGTTCACGGACTTTCCGTCGTGAGCCATGTGGACGATGACGGCCAGCTCGCCCGTCAAGTGGGCCACAGGCTCGGGGATTCCGTGCTCGTCGCGCGGGTCGGTGCGATGCGTGTGAGCGGCCATCCAGATCTCGCACTTGAGATCTTCCGCGATGCCCCTCAGCTCGCGCATCGACGCGGTCGTTGCGGACTCGAAGTCGTAGCCGTCGACCACGATCGCGACGGGCACGAAGCTCATCACCTCGCGGAGCATGGCGATGTGCGCCCTCAAGTGCTCGACCGAGAACGTGTCCTTGAGGTAGGCCTTGATGTGGCGGTGGCTCTCGACCTCGCGGCGGATCTCCGCCGCGCTTTCGAGCTCCGTCGCCTGGGCCAGGTCGTGGAAGATCTCGACGTAGTACTCGCGGACGTGCTCGATCGTCCGTCCGATCGTCACATGCAGCACTTTCCGGCCGCGCAGCAGATCGTCGAGCGCGATGTCGACGAGGAACGCGGTCTTGCCCATGCCGTGGCGGGCGACGACGACCCCGAGATTCCCTGGTCCCAATCCGCCGTGGATCGAGTTCTCGAACACCCTCATCGGACTGCGCTCGGTCAGCTCCTTCAAGAGCATCGGTTTCCTCCTACTCCTCGTCGGTCTTTCCGGCGGTTCCGTATTTCTTGATCAGCTCCTGCGAGACCTCGCCCGGCACGGGAGCATAGCGCGCGAATTCCATGGTGTACTCGGCCTTCCCCTGCGAGGACGACCGGAGGTCGGTCGAGTAGCCGAACATCTCGGCGAGCGGCACGTCGGCGTCCACCCTCACGAACCCCTCGAGCTCGGTCGTTCCCACGATGAGGCCGCGGCGCTGCATGATCGTGCGAACGAACGCCCCCTGGTATTCGGTCGGGCCCTCGATCGCGACCTTCATGATCGGCTCCAGGATGGCGGGCTTGGCGCGCTCGTAGACGTCGCGGAACGCCCCGCGCGCTGCCGCCTGGAACGCGTTGTCCGAGGAGTCGACCGAGTGGGCGGCGCCGTCGTTGACGACGACTCGGAAATTCGTCACGGGGAACCCGATCAGTCGCCCCTTTTTCAGCATCGAGCGGAAGCCCTTCTCCACGGAAGGAACGTATTCCGACGGAATCGCACCGCCGTAGACGTCGTCGACGAACTCGAACTCTCCGTCCGGATACGGCTCCACGTACCCGCCGACCTTGGCGTACTGACCGGAGCCGCCGGTCTGCTTCTTGTGGAGATAGTTGAACTCGGCCTTGCGCGTGATCGCCTCGCGGTAAGCGACCTGGGGCGCTCCCGTCTCGACCTCGGCGTTGTACTCCCGCTTCATCCGCTCGACGTAGACGTCGAGATGCAGCTCGCCCATCCCCGACACGACCGTCTCGCCCGACTCCTCGTCGACGCGCGCGTGGAACGTCGGGTCCTCTTTCGTGAACCGCTGCAGCGCCTTTGCGACGTTGGCCTGCGCCTTCTTGTCCTTCGGTTTGAGGGTCAGGTGGATGACCGGCGGCGGGACGAACATCGAGGACATCGCGAGACGAACCCCTTCGCTCGTGAAGGTGTCGCCCGACGCGCAGTCGATGCCGAACAGCGCGACGATGTCCCCGCTTCCGGCCTCGACGATGTCCGCCATCTCGTCGGCGTGCATGCGGACGAGGCGTCCGACGCGCACGTCGCGACCGGTGCGGGAATTGACGATCGAATCCCCTTTCTTGATCCGCCCCTGGTAGATTCGCAGGTAGGTGAGCTGGCCGAAGCGACCCTCTTCGAGCTTGAACGCGAGAGCGACCATCGGTTTCTCTGGATCGGGCTCGAGCTCGACCTTCGCCTCGTCGTTGTCGAGATCGAGCGCAACGTTCTGGACCTCCGTGGGGTCGGGAAGGTAGTGCGTCACGGCGTCCAGCAGCGGCTGCACGCCCTTGTTCTTGTACGCGCTGCCGATGAACACCGGGGTCAGCTCGAGCGAGAGCGTTCCGTTGCGAACGGCCGCGCGGATCTGGTCCGGGGTCGCGCGATCCTCGAGCACCGCCTCCATCAGCTCGTCGGAGAACATCGACACGTGATCCAGCATCTCGGCCCGCTTTTCGTGGGCCTCGGCGGCCAGGCGCTCGGGGATCTCCTCGATGCGACGGATCTCGCCGTTCGGTCCGTCGAAGTAGTGCGCCTTCATGTCGACGAGATCGATCACGCCTTCGAAGTCCGCCTCGAGCCCGATCGGGATCTGCATCAGCACGGCGTTGTGCTTGAGCTTGTCGCGGAGCTGCTGGGCAACGCGGTAGGGATTGGCGCCCTGCCGGTCCGACTTGTTGATGAACGCGACGCGCGGGACGTGGTAGCGGCGCATCTGCCGGTCGACGGTCATCGACTGCGACTGCACGCCGGCGACCGCGCACAGCACGAGGACCGCGCCGTCGAGCACGCGCAGCGAGCGCTCGACCTCGATCGTGAAGTCGACGTGGCCAGGCGTATCGATGATGTTGACGTGGTACCCGTTCCACTCGCAGTGCGTCGCCGCCGATTGGATCGTGATGCCGCGCTCGCGCTCGAGCTCCATCGAGTCCATCTTGGCGCCGACGCCGTCCTTCCCCTTGACGTCGTGCATCACCCGGATGCGCTGCGTATAGAAGAGGATGCGCTCCGTGAGCGTCGTCTTCCCCGAATCGATGTGCGCGCTGATGCCGATATTGCGGACGAGAGACAGGTCGCTGGTCACCATAAATCCTCTCTTGCCGGCTAAATCCTAGCGAACACAACATCCTAGCAAGGGGGTCCAAATGGGGGACACTCCCCTATTCCCCCCAGGAGGGAGCAGAGAGAGCGGCATCGAGGGCAGCGGCGCCGCCGGTGAGGACCGGCTCACCGTGGGAGGGAAGAAGGATCTCGGGACGGGCGCTCGCAACGCGGCCCACGGCGGGCCGAAACTCGCGGACGTAGCGAGCTTGGCCGTCGGCCGTCCTGACTCCCCACGAACCGGGCGCGACGCGGACTTGACCCTTCCCGGCGCCGATCACGGCGTCGGCGAACACCGCCGCGCGCCAGGGCTCGAGCACGAAAGCCCGCTCCCCCGGCGACAATCCGGCAATGGGAAGCGACACGAGCCCCTTCGGCATCGCCGCGTCATCGAAGCTCCGGTCGAGCCTGCAGGAGACCCGCTCGCCGATTGCGGCGTCGCCGACGACCAGAACCTCGCGCCCACGCCCCCTGTAGCGCGCCGCGACGTGATCGGCGCTGCGGCCGTGATCGACGCATCCAACGAGGATCAGCACCGGCCCGGGCCGTCGCGCGACGTCACGGTCCAACGCCTGCCAGAATCGGTCGCGATCGGCGGTCTCGCCGGGAATCATGGGATCGATCAACACCACCGCATCGTCGAATTCGGCGTAGACGGATCCGACCATGCGCGCCCAGCCGTTGGGGCGATCGCAATCGGGCGTCCATCCCGGATGCGGCGCCGACCAGCGCCAGAGGCCGTCCCGAATCTTCAGGACGTCCATGGCGTCACGCTCCCGCCCGGCTCGGCGCCTGAAGCTCGGCGAGCATCGCCCGGACGGCCCCTTCGGGCTCGATGGGATGTCCCGAAGACTCGAGAGCTCCGGCGATCGCTTGGACCGTCCGCATCAACATGTCGGTGCGGGTCAGCGCGTACCCCATGTGGCCGACTCGGAAGTAGCGGCCGCGGATCGACGGGTGGAGCCCTCCGGCGATGATCACGCCGCGCTCGGCGACGCGTCCGACGAGCGAGGCGTCGACGCCGGCTGGGAAATAGAGAGCCGAGAGCGTGTGCGCCGAGTTCTCCCCGCGCGCCGGCACCGGGCGCAGCCCGAGCGAGCCCCACGCCGCTCTCAGCGCCGCCGCGCCCCGCTCGTGACGCGCGAAGCGAGCGTCCATCCCCTCCTCGAGTATTTCGCGGAGGCCGACGGCGAGCGCCAGGATCAGATTCGTCGGAGGAGTCGCGAAATAGGCCGGCTTTCTTGCCTCGTACGCCTGCATGATCGGGATCCACGAATGCCAGTCGAGCGAAAGCGGCGGTGCTTCCTTGCGCGCGTCGCGCGCGGCGAGCGCCCGGTCGCTTGCGACGAGAAGCGCCAGCCCCGCCGGGAGGCCGACGGCCTTTTGGGAGGCTGTGAGATAGACGTCGGCGCCCCACGCTTCCATCTCGAAGCGCTCGGCTGCCGTCGCGCAGACGCCGTCGAAGACCGAGATCGCCCCCCGCTCGCGCGCGAGCGCGGCCAGCGGCTTCGGATCGCAGAGCGCGCCGGTCGATGTGTCGACGTGAGTCGCGAAGAGCGCCTTGACGGTCTTTCCCGCACGCGCGATGTCCTCGAACGCGCCCTCGGCGCGGCTGGCGTTCGGCACTTCTCCGGTCACCGCGGTCAGATCGACGACGTCGGCGTCGGCGCGCCGGAGCATCTCGATCATCCGATCGGAGAAATAGCCGGTGTTCACGACGACGACCGAATCGCCGGGCTCGATGAGATTCGCAACCGCCATCTCCATCGCGGTCGTGCCCGAGCCCGGAATCGCGAACGGCTGCGACGAGGACTTGGCGAGCCACACGCGCCGCATCATCTCGAGCGAGGCGCCGAACGCCTCGATCAGCTCGGGCGACAGATGACCCGGCGGAGGAGCCGAGAACGCCTCACGGACCGCCGGAGAGACCTCGACCGGACCTGGAATCATGAGCAGACGCCGCTGCGTGGTCATGCCGATGCCGCCCCCAGCCTGCGCAGTAGGCGCAGGAGATGACGAACTCCAAAGAAGAGCGCCCACGCGATGACGGCGAAAGCGAGAAGCGGAAGCGCGATCGCCAGGACCGTGAGCAGGACCGATCCGAACAGCTCGGCCGTCGAGACGAGCGGGTTGGCGAGGCCTCCGGTCGTCACGAGCGAGACCTTGCGCGTGCCGACGCTCAGAGCCTGTACCGTCCCGGCGATCCCGCCCCCCGCGATCAGCGCGAGGGTCCACTTCATCATGGGGTCGAGCCCCGTGACGACCGAGGCGGTCATCACCATGCCCGCGATGACCGCGGACGGCGTGGCGAGGAGGTCGAGCGCGTGGTCGAGCCACGGAACGTAGTAGGCCGCGATCTCGAGAAGGGTGGCGACGCCCAGCGCGAGGAGCGCGGGGGTCGTCGCCATCCAGGCAAACGAGGGCCCGAGGGTCACGTGCCCCGTCCTGGCCGCGATCCCCACGAGGAGGAACGGGACGAAGATCCGGAACCCGCACGCCGCCGAGAGCCCGATGCCGAGGAGCACCGACAGGAGCGTGTTCATGGCCTCACTCTACCGCGGCGACGGCGCGCGGCAAACCGCGTTACGCTTCCTCGGTGGGCGTCGGCGAGAGCCTTTCCGCGATTCTCCCCCGCGAGCGCGTGCTCGCGCGGCCGATCGATCGCGCCGCGTATTCGAGCGACGCCAGCTTCTACACGCTGATGCCGGCGGCCGTCGTGCGGCCGAAGGACACGGCCGAGATCAAGGCGCTGTGCGCGTGGAGCCGGCGCCACCGGGTGCCGCTGACGTTCCGGGCCGGGGGAACCTCGCTCTCGGGGCAATCGATCACGGAGGGCGTGCTCGTCGACGTTTCGAAGCATTGGCGCGCGCTCGAGATCCTCGACGGCGGCCGGCGTGTCCGCGTCGGCCCAGGCGTCGTGGGGGGAATGGTCAACGCGCACCTAGCACGCCACGGCGCGAAGCTGGGCCCCGATCCGGCGTCGATCGGCGCCTGCATGATTGGCGGCATCGTCGCGAACAACTCCTCCGGCATGTGCTGCGGGATCGAATTCAACGCCTATCGAACGCTCGAATCGATGCGGTTCGTGCTCACATCGGGCACCGAGATCGACACGGCATCGCCCGGTGCGGAAACCGCCTTCGCAGCAGCGGAGCCTGGAATCGCGCGCGGGCTGATGACGCTCAGGGGGCGCATCGCCGCGAATTCCGCTCTCGTTGATCGAATCCGCGCCAAGTATCGGATGAAGAACACGATGGGCTACGCGCTCAACGCGTTCCTCGATTTCGACACGCCCCTCACGATCCTGTGGCACTTGCTCGTCGGGTCGGAAGGGACGCTCGGGTTCATCGCGGAGGCGGTCTTTCGGACGATCCCCGATCTCCCGCTGAAGTCGACCTCGCTTCTCCTCTTCCCGAGCGTTCCCGCTGCGTGCGAGGCCATCGAGCCGCTCCGATCGTCCGGAGCGAAGGCTCTCGAGCTGATGGATCGGGCGTCGCTGCGATCGGTCGAAGGGAAGCCGGGCATTCCGAGATTCGTCAGCGCTCTTCCCCCGGCGGCGGCCGCGATTCTCGCGGAGTACCAGGCCGAGACGGACGCCGAGCTCGCCGACTGCGTGAGCGCCTTCGGTGCGGCGGCTCCGCGGCTGCCGTTGACGACGCCCCCGGAATTCACCCGGGATGCGACCCTTCAGGGACAGTTGTGGGCGGCACGCAAGGGGCTCACGGCGACGATCGGCGCGATGCGCCCTCTGGGCACGTCGCTGATCTTCGAGGACGTCACGTTTCCGGTCGATCGCCTCGCCGGCGGCGTGACCGAGCTCCAAGCTCTTCTCGTGAAGCACGCCTACCCGGATGGCATCGTCTTCGGCCATGCCAAGGACGGGAACATCCACTTCATTCTCTCGCAATCCTTCAACGACGCCGCGTCGATCGCCCGGTACGGGAGGTTTACCGACGATCTCGTCGAGTTGATCGTCGATCGTTACGACGGTGCCCTGAAGGCCGAGCACGGGACGGGGCGCAACATGGCGCCGTTCCTGGAGCGCGAGTGGGGAAGCGAGGCCTACGGGATCATGCGGGAGATCAAGCGGATGGTCGACCCCGACGGCCTACTCAATCCTGGAGTCCTCTTGAACGACGATCCGCGAGCCCACCTCGTCAACTTGAAATCGCTCCCGAGGGTCGAGGACGAGATCGACCGCTGCATCGAGTGCGGGTTCTGCGAATCCAAGTGCCCGAGCCGCGACCTCACGCTGACCCCGCGCCAGCGGATCGTGATCCGCCGGGAGCAGGCTCGGCGCCGGGACGCGGGGGATCGCGCGGGGCTTCAGGCTCTCCGCGACGGGCTCGACTATGCGATGTCCGAGACCTGCGCCGGCGACGGCATGTGCGCGACCGCCTGCCCGGTCGGGATCGACACGGGCGCGCTCGTCAAGAGGCTGCGGAGCGAGGATCACGGTGCGGTTTCCATAGCGGCGGCCAGCGCGGCCGCAGGTGCCTTCGGCACGGTCGAGCGGATCGCCCGCGCGCTGCTCGCGCTCCCTCCCCCGTGGCGCGACCTGCCACGCCGGGCGGCGCCGCTACCCGAGGCGGCGCCGCGCGACCGTGCGGCGGCGGTCTACTTTCCGAGCTGTTTGACGCGCGTGCTCGGTGAGCCCCGCGCCGGGGACGGAGGACGAGGAGTCGCCCACGCGCTGGTCGACGTCTCCGCCCGCGCCGGCCTCCCGGTCCACCTCCCGCCCGATGCTGCAGGGACTTGTTGCGGCATGCCGTTCTCATCGAAGGGATTCGAGGCCGCGCATGCGATCGCGGCCAACCGGGCGATCGAGCGGTTCTGGGATTGGAGCGAGGGCGGTCGGCTGAGCGTCGTCGTCGATGCGAGCCCGTGCGCGTGGTCATTGTCGACCTGTCGTGAGGCTCTCCAAGACGAGAATCGTGGTCGCTTCGACGAGCTGCGTATCGAAGATGCCGTCTCGTGGGCGCACGACGAGCTGCTCCCCAAGCTCGAGATTCGCCGGCGGGCGCGACGCGCCGCGGTGCATCCCGTCTGCTCGATCGTGAAGCTCGGGCTCGTTCCCAAGCTGACGGCTTTGGTTCGCGCTTGCGCGGACGAGGTCGTCGTGCCGGTCGAGGCGGCGTGCTGCGGCTTCGCGGGAGATAGAGGCTTCACGCGTCCTGAGCTGACCGAGAGCGCAACGCGCGCCGAGGCCGGCGAAATCGCCGCCGCGGAGCCGTGCGAATTCTACGTATCCACCAGCCGCACTTGCGAGATCGGGATGACGCGCGCGAGTGGGAAAGTTTTCCGATCGATTTGGTTGCTTCTCGATGAGGTCAGTTCTGCACGTTGATGCAGCGGCGATGTAGCGGAGTATTTGAGGCTTCGCGACGCTGGCCCGCCAACCCTCCTTCATTCCAAAATTTTTCGTGGCGGCGGTCATGCCATCGTCGTACTGATCGGGTCACAGGTCCACGGGGGACCTCGTACCTCAACGACTGTGGGGGGTCGCTGGCGGCGTCGGCGCCGGCGTTCCGCGGCGAGGCGTCGCACGCGCTCCCGAAGGAGGAGCACATGCTGCGCAGCTTCGCCCGCGTTTCGGTCGTTTTGATCATTCCCTTCTTGGCGAGCGCCGTATTCGCCGCGGAGGGCCGGACTCCCGTTTTTGCGCCGGGCTCGTTCCTCGGCGCGGACGGGAAGTACATCGTCACGAGAAACATCGCGGGCGGCGCCGGTTCGGTCATTACCATCGGCGCACCGAACGTCGACCTCGATCTCAACGGCTTCGTTCTGACGGGGGCTGGCGCGCCGGTCATCATGGCGATTGCTGGCGTCGATCACGTCAGCATCCACAACGGAGTTCTCGCCGGGGGGACGGTGGGCATCGAAATCCCCAACGCGCGGAAGGTGGACATTGAGGACGTCAAGATCCACAACCCGACGGGCGCGCAGGGAATTCACCTCGGCGACGTCGAGGGCGCGGCGATCCGCCGCGTCGAGATCACGGACACGCCGGCCGAGGGGATTTCTTGGGACGGGCCCGCGACGGTGAAACACGGGACGATCGAGAACAATCTGCTTCGGAGGACGAGCGCCGGAATCGTCGTCAACAGCAATTGCTCGAGCGTCGCGATCGTCAACAACCGGCTCGAGGAGCCCGGCACGGGAGCCGGCGGCGCGTTCCCAGGATTCGGGATCGTTCTCGTGACTTGCGGCGCGTCCCTCGTGTCGGAGAACACGGTGGAGCGCTCGCGCGTGGACAGCATTTTTCTCGTGAATTCGAAGGGGAACAAACTGCTGGATAACGTCATCAGGGCCGCCGGCGGGAACGGCATCCACCTCGACGGAGGAAGCTCCGACGCTCTCGTTCTCCACAACGTCGTCTCCGGAAGTGGTACGGGGGCGCTCGCATCCGGTGGCAGCGGTCTCCTGATCGAAGGGATGCAGACGGTCGCGGAGGGCAACGTCTTGAATTCGAACGCCGGCATCGGACTGCACTACTGCGGACCGGCGGCCTGCGGCAACACGTTCGGGCGGAATACCGCGCGAGGCAACACGGGCGCGGTGTTCCCGGGATTCTGCGGCGGCTGCCCCGCCTTCGCGCCGAGCGCTTTCCCGCCGAACGTCTGCAACACGGGCGCCGCGTGCGCGGTGGCCAACAGCACCTACGGCGACAACCTGATCCCCGGACCTCCGATCTTCTGAGCGAGCGGGCCATCCCGCCTAGGGTGAGAAGCCATGAAACGACTCCTCGTTTTCTGCGTCGTTCTCGGTCTCGCCGGCTCCCTCGCGGAAGCAGCGACGCCTCTCTACATCTCGTCGGACGTGCCGACGACGGATTCGGTGACGCTGACCACGATGCTCGAGTCTCAGATCTACCGGTACACCGTCCCCGTCGCGTACACGCTGACGTTGTCGATCGCCGGAAATCCCAAGCTCGACGGCATTCACAAGATGGACAAGCCGAAGAACTGGCTGTTCTCCGTGGAGGCCCCCAACAATCTCGCGGGGATGCTGGGGGGCGCGGACGCCGATCCGCGTGACGTGATCCGATTCGATGCGAGCGCCGGCATCTACAGCTTTTTCTTCTGCGGAGCGGCCGCGGGGATACCCCCGGGCGTCAACGTCGACGCGGTGTACCTCGACGGTGGCGACACCGGCGCCCTGATCGTCAGCTTCGACGTGCCGGTGACTCTCGGCCTGTTCAACTTCGATCCGGCGGACCTCGTGCGCTACATCCGCACGGGGCCGAACTGCGGTGACTGGGCGCTCGCCGCGACCAATCCCGAGTTCAAGGCCTCGACCGCGGGTTTTGGGATCCCGACCTCCGTCAACATGCTCGACGCCGCCCGCGTCGGGCCTCTCTTCATCTTTTCTCTAGACGTACCGGCGGATCTCGGTCCTCCGGCGGTCACGTACCTCCCGGGACAGATCGTCTCGTGGAACGGCGCCGCGTTCGCGCTCTACGAGCCCCTCGCCGGCTGGCCGACGAGCAGCACGGTGGACGGCCTCTCGATCGTCGGCAATCCGGGGATCGTTCCGCCCACGATCCTCGTCAACAAGACGGCGTCTCCACAGCTCGACACCTCGGACATCGTCATCTCGTGGAGCGCAAGCTGTTCGGAGGGGGCTTCGGACTACGGGATCTATCAAGGGACAATCGGCGCCTGGTACAGCCACACCGCGGTCGATTGCACCGACGCCGGCGTGCCGCTGACCGAGCAGATCACGCCCGCGGCGGGCGCGAAGTACTACCTCGTCGTCCCGCACAACACTCAGCTCGAAGGGTCGTACGGCGCTAAGCGCGTCAACCCGATCCCAACATTCACCGAGCGACCGGTCGGCGCGTCGCAGTGCATCCCGGTTCAGACCGTGACGCCCTGCCCGCCCTGACGTCCGCCTGACCGGCGGCGGGGGACGGGCGTCGTTGCCGGTGCCTGTCCCCCATCTATACTCGACGCATGAGCGCGAGACGGCTGCACCTCATCCGCCCGGCCGAGTTGAAGTCGGGCGTCAAGCTCGAGACTCTGCCCGGGCCCAAGGTGTCGGACCCCTCGGGCCTCGCGAGCGACACGCCGCCCATCCGTGGGCGGGCGCTGATCTTCTGGGACCCGAAGTTTCCAGGAAAGAAGCTCGACGCGATCGACACGGACCAGATCACCCCCGCGGCCGACTGCGTTTCGGAGAGTCTCGAGACGCTCGACGAGCGGTGGAAGGCGGGATCGTTCCGCTACCTGATGCCGGACTTCAGGAAGCGCGTGCACGCTGGAGCCAATTTCATCATCGCGGGCGACCGGTTCGCCATCGGATCGTCGCGCGAGATGAGCCCTGCCGGTTTGAAGGGCGTCGCGGAAGAGGCCGGGCTCGAGATGGTGGTCGTGTGCGCGAACGCGATGGGGGACATCTTCCGGCGGAACTCGTTCAACCTTGGGCTGCAGGTGGTGCAGTGTCCGGACGCGGTCGCCGATGCGCAGGACGACGACGAATTCAGCTACGAGCCGGTCTCGCGGAAGCTCGTCAACGTGACGCAGGGAAAGGCGTACGCTCCGATTCCGCTGACGCCGAAGGAAGACGAGATTCGGCGCTCCGGCGGGATCTTCGCCATGGGTCGGCGTGAGTTCCGGGATTCCGTCAAGGCTCAGCCTCTGATCGCGTGGCCGGATCCCGAGACTGCCAGGAGACTGACGACGACGGAGCAGATCTTGTGGGCCCATCGCGTCGACAAGAACGTCGATGTCAAGGCCGGGGCGACGCTCCGGGCGTTTGCCGATCTTCTTCCCGCCTCCGACGGCACGGCGCCGTTCTCGATCCACACGTTCAACCAGATCACGGGCGGCGCCTCAATCTTCCCTCGCCAGGCCGCGATCGCCAACGACCACTTCGTCTTCACAGGGAAGCACGCCGACGACAAGCAGACGTCGATCGGCCGAGCCTTCGCCGCGATGCAAAAGATGGAGAAGCCCTATTACGCCACGCCCGGAGACGGCATCTTCCATTTCTACTTTCCGGAGCAGGGGCTCGTTTATCCCGGGCAATTCATTCCGGGAGCCGACTCGCACAGCCGCGCCTACGGCGCGTACGGCGCGATCGGCGTCGGCGTCGGGTCGACGACGCTCGGCTTCGGATGGTCCACCGGGTACGTGTACACGACGGTCCCGCAGGCGCGGCGCGTGGCTTTCCGCGGGCGGCTGCAACCGTGGGTGTCGGGCAAGGACATCGTGCTGAAGCTCCTCGAGCGTTGGGGGACGAAGCAGTCGCAAGGGATGTCGGTCGAGTTCATCGACGAGGCGAAGCAGCTGCCGATCGCTTATCGGAACACGATCGCCAACATGATGGCCGAGGCCGAGTCTTACAACGGAATCTTCGCTCCGGATGAGATCACCTACGCTTGGTACCGTGCGAAGGGAATGTCCCACCTCCCCTACCCGGCGATCGCCCCGGGATCGTCCGCGATCTACGCGATCGACGAGGAGATGGATCTGTCGGCGGTGGTCCCGATGATCGCGAAGCCTTTCTCCCCCGGCAATGCGTTTCCCGCCGAAGAGGTTGCGAAGGAGCGGATCACCTTCGACAAGGCCTATATCGGGTCGTGCACGAACGGCAGCTACGAGGATCTGCTACAGGCGGCGCTCGTCGTTCACGCGGCGAAGCGAATCGGCCTCATGAGAGCCGCGAAGGATTTGGTCGTGTTCCCCGGGAGCGGCGGCGTCGGCCGGATGATCGAAGGGCAGGAGCCGAGACTGGGTGGGGCGTCGATCGCCGACGTGCTGCGCGGTGCAGGAGGACGGATTCGCCATTCGTGGTGCGGGCCCTGCTTCGGCCAGGGGCCGGACGCGCTCGCGCCGGGCGAGCGCGCCATCACCTCGTTCAACCGCAACTGGCAGAACCGCATGGGTGTCGGCGGCGAAGGCTTCCTCGCCAGCCCCGCCGTGGTCGCTGCGTCTGCCTTGGCCGGCTACATGGCGCCGCCGTCAGCGCTCGGCCTTCGTTGGTCGGCCGAGGAATTTGGCGTCTAGACGATAGGGGACACTCCCCTATCGTCTACTTGCCGAAATTCGCGGCGAGCAAGGCGAGGTCGTCGCCGTCGATCTTGCCGTCACGGTTGATATCGGCAGCGAGGTCGTACCGCGGGTTGCCGGCGGCCGCGCCGAAGGCTCGGCCCAGGCGTGACAGGTCGAAGCCGTCGACGCGCCCCGACAGGTCGATGTCGCCGATCGGGGCGCCGGTTTCGCAGGCGTCGCCGATTCCATTGTTGTTGAGATCGGCTTGATCTTGGTTCGCGACGAATGGGCAATTGTCGATGGGATCGGCCAACGCGTCGCCATCGTCGGTGCACGTGCCGGTCGCCGAAATGATCGCGAGGGCCGACGGCGCGGGTGAATGAAACGCCGCGCACTCCGCCGGCGCGAGTCCGTTGTTGGCGCCGTTGTCCCGGGCGTTCATGATGGCGCGCGCGTCGGTTGAATGCTGGAGCCCCAGGTTGTGCCCGTACTCGTGGGGCCACAGCACGGCCTCGAACGGAAGGCTCGACAGCCGCACGACGACCATGCCGTTTCCGGGGGCGTACGAGCAGCCGATGATGTTCGTGCCTGCGCCGCCGCAGTAGTTGATCACGTTGACGATCTTGACGCGGCCGCCGTTCTGCGCGAGCACGGCGTTGATGGTCGCGGCGTCATTCACGGTGTCGAGGCCGTCCCCTGGTGTGCCGAACGTGCCGCCGGAGCCCGACCGCTGGACGACGGTGCAGCACGGCACGTCCCCGTCGAAATCGCCCGTCGCCACGCGTAGGCTCGACTCGTGCAGGACCGAGTCCAATCGGGCCGCAGTCATCGGGCTCGTCGTGTTGACGTGGTTGACGAAGGTGAGCCCGTGCGTGTGCGTCTGGCGCGCAGGATCGGGGGTGTAGGCCGGGGTCACCACGGCCGATTCGGTCGCCGCGGGGTCGAGCGGAGGTGGCGCCGTCCCGCGCGCGATGGCTAGGCCCGCGCGGGCCGCCGCGCGGCGAGCGGGGTCCGCGGTCATCGCGAGCAGTGCGTCGAGCGCGGTCTTGTCGCCGCGTGCGGCGATGTGGCCCAGGGCGTGCGGCACGAGCAGCAGGGCGCGTCGGTCCTCGATCGAAGCGTCCGGCGGCGTCCGTCGCTCGAGCAGGCGAACGAGCGCGGTGGTCGACTCCGGGCCACCGAGATACGCGAGAAAGGCCACGACGTTGTCCCGTCGCGGGAACGCCGGATCCTCGAGAAAACGAAGCAGCGCTGGGATTCCATCGCGGCCGACTTCCTGCTCCGCGATCGCCGCCGTCATCCCGTGAATGTAAAGACCGAGAGCGGCGCGCTCGACACGAGCCTCCGCGTCGCCCGCGGTCCGCTCTCCCGTCGCCGCGAGCACGACGGGGGCTGAGCCGAAAATCCAGAGCGCAAGAGCGGCGGTGACGCTTCGATTCATCGGGTTGCCTCGATCCGTGGAGAGGTTAGGCCCTGGATGCGAGGGGAGCAAACTGCGGCCATGAGGCCCTTGTCGCGCGCCGACGCGATTGTCATAATCCGCCCTTCTCAGCCGCGAAAGGTAGGGTCGTTTCCATGGGGTCTTCCGCTTCTCGTGAAGCCATCAAAGCCATCCGGGATTGGGCGGTCTCCGAAGCTCGGCGCACGGAGCGGCCCAAGATCTCGCCGCAGATGTTCGGCATGCTCGTCTTCAACGATGAGGTGCAGAGCGCGCGTCTCCCGAAGCCGGTCTACCGTGCGCTGCGGCGCACGATCACGAAGGGCGAAGCCCTGACGCTTCCGGTGGCGGACGCGGTGGCCTCCGCGATGAAGGACTGGGCGGTCGAGCACGGTGCGACGCACTACACCCACTGGTTCCAGCCGATGACCGGGCTAACGGCCGAAAAGCACGATTCGTTTTACTCCCCGACGGCCGACGGCAAGGCGGTCGCCGAGTTCTCCGGGAAGGAATTGATCAAAGGCGAGCCCGACGCCTCGAGCTTCCCGTCCGGTGGAATGCGCTCGACGTTCGAGGCGCGCGGCTACACCGCGTGGGATCCGACGTCGCCTCCGTGGCTTCTCGAGAGCCCGAATGGCGCGACGCTGGTGATCCCGACGGCCTTCGTCAGCTGGACGGGCGAGGCGCTCGACAAGAAGACGCCTCTGCTCCGGTCGATGGAAGCGCTGTCCCTGCAGGCGGTGCGCATCTTGAGGCTCTTCGGCTCGAAAGCCGAACGCGTCTTCACGACGTGTGGCCCGGAGCAGGAGTACTTCCTGATCGACCGACACTTCTTCTTCGCGCGCCCCGATCTCACGCTGGCCGGGAGGACTCTGTTCGGCGCGAAGCCGCCGAAAGGCCAGGAAATGGAAGACCAGTACTTCGGGCATATCCCCGAGCGCGTGCTGGCTTTCATGATGGAGGTCGAGCAGCAGCTCTACAAGGTCGGCGTTCCGGTGAAGACGCGGCACAACGAGGTCGCGCCGAGCCAGTACGAGGTCGCTCCGATCTTCGAGAATGCGAACGTCGCGACCGATCATCAGATGATGATGATGGAGGTGATGAAGCGCGTCGCGCCCAAGTACGGCATGGCGTGCCTGCTTCACGAGAAGCCGTTCGCCGGCGTCAACGGGTCGGGAAAGCACCTCAACTGGTCGATCGCCGACGACGAAGGGAACAACCTCCTCAATCCCGGCGACACGCCACACGATAACATCCAGTTCCTGGTCTTCTGCTCCGCGGTCGTGCGCGCGGTCGACCGGTGGCAAGGGCTGCTGCGCGTGTCGATCGCCACGGCGGGCAACGATCACCGCCTGGGCGCGAACGAAGCGCCGCCGGCGATCATCTCGGTTTTTCTCGGCGACATGCTGACCGACATCTTTGCGCAGATCGAAAAAGGCGGCGCGACGGGGACCAAACAGGGCGGGATTCTCCACACCGGCGTCTCCGTGCTGCCGCAGCTCCCGCGCGATGCGGGCGACCGCAACCGCACCTCGCCGTTCGCCTTCACGGGGAACAAGTTCGAGTTCCGCGCCGTCGGATCGAGCCAGTCGATCGCGTTTCCCAACATCTGCTTGAACGTCGCGGTTGCGGAATCGCTCGACACGGTGGCGACGGAGCTCGAGAACGCGGTCAAGGGGGGCGAAAAGCTCGATGAAGCGGTCAGCCGGCTCCTCACGCGCCTGGTGAAGGAGCACAAGCGGATCATCTTCAACGGCAACAATTACTCGCAGGAGTGGCAGGACGAGGCTGCGCGGCGCGGGCTCCTGAACCACCGGAACACGGTCGACGCTTTTCCCGAGCTTATCAAGCCCGAGGTCCTGAAGATCTTCGAGAAGTACAAGGTGCTCAATGAGCGCGAGATCCGCGCGCGCTACGAGATCGCCCTCGAGCAATACAACAAGGTCGTCAACATCGAGGGTCAGTCGATGACTCACATCGCCAACCGTTACATACTCCCGGCGGGGCTGGAGTACCAGAAGCTCGTGGCGGAGTCTGTCGCGGCGACGAAGACAGCGGGCGTCGACTGCACCGAAGGGAAGAAGCTCCTTGACGACGTCTGCAACCTGACCTGCGAGTTGCGGCGACGCACCTTCGCCCTGCAGCACGAGCTCGACCACCAGGGGAGCGAGTCGGCCGAATCCCACGCGAAGCACTACCGCGACAAGGTCGTCCCTGCGATGGCTGCGCTGCGGGAGGTGGGCGACAAGCTCGAGTCGCTCGTCCCGCACGAAATCTGGCCCCTACCGACCTATCGCGAGATGCTCTTTCTGAAGTAGGGGACATTCGGCTTTTTCTTACAAATTCGGCAAAGGGGACAGGCCCCGTTTCCCTTCTGCCTGCAGATCTTCCAACCTGCCGCGGGAAACGGGGCCTGTTCCCTTTGCCGAATTTGTAAGAAAAAGCCGAATGTCTCTCTTTTCCGCATTGCTTGACGGCCACCCCAACACTGCCGATATTGCCGCCGGGGGCTATTCCTACCGGGAGAGTGGGGATGAGGTATCAGACCAAGTGGGACGAGCTGGATCCTGACGTCGCACCGAGCGAACCGTCGGATTCAGTCGCAGAAAGCAATCCGGACGCGCCAAACGACGCATACCACTTTGACGAGCGCGGGAACACGATCAAGGCTCCCGACGCGGACGCACGCAAGGCGAACGAACAAAAGCAGAAACGCTGGGTCGGGCCTTTGGCGTACGGATCGCTCGCGCTTTGCGCTCTCCTGACGATTTGGAACATCGTCCGCGTCGCCCAGGGCCCGCCCGGGCTCCCCATCCCAGCCCCCGCGCAAATCAAGCAAACGCTCTACATGGGCGTCCTGCGCATCGATGCGTACAAGCGGGTGCATGGCGTAACGCCTGAAAAGCTGTCGGACGCCGGTCTACCGGACGGCGTCGGCTTCACCTACCAGAGGACCGACTCGGCCCACTACGTTCTCGGCTTCCAGAACCGCGGTCCGAAGCTCGAGTACAGCTCCAAGGATTCCAGGGACGCCTTTTTTGGACCGGCGCAGTCGATTTTGCCGACGGGAGGCTCTCAATGAAGACTCGAGGCCCGGCACCCAGCGCGCCGACGGCGCGCCGCCAGCGCGAGGGGGGCTTCACCCTCCTGGAGCTCCTCATCGTCTGCGGTGTGATCGGCATCATCGCCAACATTGCGATCCCGGCGCTGTACGCCGCGCTGTACAGGGCCAAGGCGGCGAAGATCATAGAGGACTACAACATGATCAGCACGATGGTCCACCAGCACTACGCGGACCATAGCTTTTACCCGCTCGACGAGGGACCGGGCGTCGAGCCACCCGAGCTGACACCCTACCTCCAGGGCCGCCTGGTCTGGACCCACGAGGACTATGTGTACGACTGGGAGCTCTGGGAGGACGGCTCCGGGAATCCGACCGAGCCGTCGACGGGCGTGCTCGTCGGGTTCAGCATCGTGACGAACGATCCCGATCTCGCCGCCGCCGTGCACCGGATCTACAAGGGAACGCTTCTCGACACGATCCCGAATCACACGACGTTCGTCATCGAGCCGTACCACAGCTGACGCGGGCGGATCGTCCCCACGCGCGATTCGTGGCATAAAGGGAGCGTTGCCCTCAACCGGGGCGCCGAGGACCTGGTCGTGCTTCGACGGTTCCTCCTCCTCGCGGTGCTGGTCACCGCCGCCTGCTCGCACTCGAGTCCGCTCGATCCCCCCGCGGCGGCCGGCAGCTTCGCTCCCCATCTCGCCCGGTTCGGGCGCCGCATCGTCATGAGCTGGGTCGAGCCGGGTTCGTCGGGTGCGCCGTCGCTGCGGTTCGCCGTACGTGAAGGCGAAGGCTGGAGCGTGCCTCTCACCGTGGTCGCCGACGCGCGCCTGGCCTCCGACCCGTCGGACGTTCCTTCCGTGGTACCGCTGGGGAGCGGCGCGCTCGCCGCCACCTGGACTGTGAAGCGAGGAACTTCAAAGGACGCGCGCGACGTCATGCTCTCGGTCTCCGGCACGAAGGGGCGCACGTGGGGCTCGCCGAAATGCCCGCACCGAGACCGCACGGACACCGAGCACGGCATGGCCACGATCGTCCCGCTCGACGACCGCGGGGGATTCGGAATCCTGTGGCTCGACGGCCGCGCCGGAGCGACCTCGGCGTACGGCGAAGGTGGAACGGCCTTGTATTGGGCCGACTCGAACGGTCTCGACATCTCGGACGAGAGATTGCTCGACGACCGCGTCTGCGACTGTTGCAAGACCTCGGCCGCGCGCGGCCCGGCTGGCCCGCTGATCGCCTATCGCGACCGCAGCGACACCGACGTGCGCGACACCTCGCTGGTCCGTCGCGAGGGCGCGACCTGGTCGAGTCCGTCGCCCGTTCACGCGGACGGCTGGACCCTGACCGCCTGCCCCACGAACGGGCCGTCCATCGCCGCTCAGGGCAGTCGTGCCGTCGTCACTTGGTTCACGGGGGCGAACGGAAGGCCCGCCGTCTGGGCGGCGTTCTCGGCGGATGGGGGCAAGTCGGTCGGAACGCCGGTGCGCGTCGACGACGGCAATCCTGTCGGACGCGTCGAAGCGACGATGCTCGCCGACGGCTCCACGGCGCTCGCATGGTTGGAGCGCAGGGGGGACATCGCCGAGGTTCGCGCGCGACGCCTCGGCCCGACCGGCACGCCCGGGGAGCCGATCGTCGTCGCCACCACCTCCCCCGCTCGCGCCTCGGGGTACCCGGCGATCGTCGAGGACCTCGACCGGCGCGTGCTCGTCGCCTGGACCGAGACTGGCTCCCGTAGTCGCGTTCATGCGTCGCTGGTGAGTCTGAAATAGGGGAGACTCCCCTTTCTCGGGCGAGGTCCCGAATCGTCGTCGTCATGAGCATCACGAACCCACTCCGCCTCCGCCACCTTCCCACCGCCCTTTATCTCGTGGCCGCCGCGACACTCGGTGCCCTCGAACCCGCGCCCGCAACGGCGCCCGATCCGCTCCCGTCGTGGAACGACACCGCGGCGAAGCAGGCGATCGTCAAGTTCGTCAAGGACGTCACGACGCCGGGCACTCCCCTCTTCGTGCCGCAGCCGCAGCGCATCGCGACCTTCGACAACGATGGGACGCTCTGGGCGGAACAGCCGATGTATTTCCAGCTCGCCTTCGCGCTCGATCGCGTGAAGGCGATGGCGCCGCAGCATCCCGAGTGGAAGACGAAGGAGCCGTACGCGTCGCTGCTCAAAGGCGACATCGGGGTGATGGCCGGCGGTGAGAAGGCGATCGCGGAACTGGTCATGACGGCGCACTCCGGAATGACGACCGACGAGTTCGAGAAGATCGTGAAGGATTGGCTGGCGACGGCGCAGCACCCGAGGTTCAAGAGGCCGTACACGGAAGTCGTCTACCAGCCGATGCTGGAGCTGCTCGCCTACCTGCGCGCGGCGGGGTTCAAGACCTACGTCGTCTCGGGGGGCGGCGTGGAGTTCGTCCGGGCGTTCAGCGAGCGCGTGTACGGCATTCCGCCCGAGCAGGTCGTCGGCACGACGATCAAAGAGAAGCTCGAGCTGCGAGGCGCGACGCCGGTGCTCGTGAAGCTCCCGGCGATCGATTTCATGAACGACAAAGAAGGAAAGCCGGTCGCCATTCAGAAGTTCATCGGGCGGCGGCCGCTCGCGGCGTTTGGGAATTCCGACGGGGATCTGCAGATGCTGGAGTGGACGGCGGCGGGCGACGGCCCGCGATTCTGCTTGCTCGTCCACCACACCGACACGGAGCGCGAGTGGTCCTACGATCGGCCGTCGCCGGTCGGTCAGTTGGACAAAGGCCTCGACGAAGCCCGCGCGCGGGGATGGACCGTCGTCGACATGAAGCAGGATTGGAGGATCGTGTTCCCTTTCCAGAAGAAGTAGCCGCGCGGCGAACCGTTCAGGGCATTCTCGACCGATCCGGTCCAGTGTGGCCGCCGGCCGTGATCTAATCCCCCCGATCGGGGGGAGCCATGAGAGCTTACGTCGTCACGACCGGGATGCTGTTCGCGCTCTTGACTGCGGTTCACCTCTGGCGCTTGTACCTCGAAGGGGCGAACCTGGCGATGCAGCCGTTCTTCGCCGGCGTGACCGTGCTGTCGGCGGGGCTTTGCGTCTGGGCCTGGCGCCTCCTTCGCCCGGGGGCGCGGGCATGACCATCTGGAAATCGATCGGGGCGGTGCTCGCCGGCCTGCTCTTCATCATTGGGATGACGACCGTCGTCGATATCGTGCTGCACGTCGTGAAGGTCTACCCGTCGATGGACCAGCCGCTCACCCACAAGCTCGCGGTGTTGGCCACGGCGTATCGGATCATCATCAGCGTTGGGGGAGCATGGCTCACGGCCAGGCTCGCGCCGGCCAAACCGATGAAGCACGCCCTTGTCTTGGGCGGCATCGGTACTTTGCTCGGGTTGATCGGGGTGCTCGTCACGTGGAACAAAGGGCTCGGACCGCATTGGTACCCGATCGCGCTCGCCGTGCTCGCCATTCCGCAGTGCTGGGTGGGCGGGAGAATTTACGAGAGGAACGGCTGATCGCCACGGACGATGCGGCTCTGGTCCTTGCATCCGAGGTACTTGGATCCCCGCGGCCTTGTCGCCCTCTGGCGTGAGGCGCTTCTCGCGCAGGCGGTGCTGCGAGGAACCACCAAGGGGTACGGGCATCACCCTCAGCTCGAGCGGCTCAAGAAGCGTCGCTCGCCCGTCGGCGCGATTGCGGCCTATCTGAGGGCGATTCACGCCGAGTCGGTCGAACGTGGCTACTCGTTCGACGCCGCCAGGATCGGCCACGCGAGGTGCGTTGGCCGTATCCCGGTCACCCGCGGGCAACTGGCTTACGAGTGGGATCACCTGCAGGCCAAAGTGAAGCGGCGCAACCCGCTCTGGTACGTCTCGATTCGTGACCTGAGGCAGCCGGTGGCGCATCCTCTCTTCAGGATCGTCGACGGAGAAATCGAGAGCTGGGAGAAGACCTGAAGTGTTCGACGCCGAGCAAGTACGGACCGATTTCGATCGCATCGCCGCGCTCCCGCCGGGCGGGCCCGACCACAACCGGCTTTACCATCCGTACCTGCTGCGACGTCTGCCGCGCCGCTTCGGGCGCGCTCTCGATGTGGGATGCGGCGCCGGCGCGTTCGCCCTCCTCCTGGCCGAGCGAGCCGAGCACGTCGACGCGCTCGATCTGTCTCCCGGGATGATCGCCGCGGCGCGTCGGCACGCGTCGGGCCGACGCAACATCCATTTCGAAGTCGCCGATTTTCTCGAGCGCCCTCTCGCCCCGGAGGGCTACGACGTCGTCGCGACGCTGGCGACGCTCCACCATGGGCCGCTCGTTCCCGCACTCGAGCGTCTCGCGGCCGCGCTCCGGCCCGGCGGCGTTCTCGTCGTTCACGACCTGCTCGATACCACCGGATGGGGCGAGCTCCCGCGGAACGCGCTCGCCTGGACGGTCGCGCGTTTCCTCGCGCACTGGGGCCCGCGCGCTACCCGCGAAGGTCGGCGCGCCTGGGCGGAGCATGGAAAGCGCGACCGCTACGATTCGTGGGCGAGCATCGTCCGCACGTATCGGGCCGCGCTTCCCGGGGCGGTGCTCCGGCACCACGTTTTGTGGCGCTACTCGGCGGTCTGGCGCAAGCCGCCAAGCCAGCGATCGAGCCTGGCGGAGATGTCGTCGCGCGCCTGACGAAACGCCGTCAGCGCGCCCTCCGCACGGACGGCGCTCGCCGGGTCGTCGACCGGCCAGAACTCTCTCGTGAGGATTCCTGGAAACGCCGTCGGGCACCTCTCGTTCGCGCCACTGCAGACGATGATCAGGTGGCGTACGGGCAGCTGGCCGAGCAATTCCTTGAAGTGTTTGGGGCGCTGAGCGGAGATATCGACACCGATTTCCCGCATCGCCTTCACCGCAAGCGGATGAACCGCGGACGCTGGCTCTGTCCCCGCGCTGACGACCTCGAACCCGGCGCCGGCTTTCGCGCGCAGCAGTCCCTCGGCCATCTGACTCCGGGCCGAATTCCCGGTGCAGAGGAACAAGACGACCGGTTTCATCTTCTGCGACGCCTCCGATTCGCGTGGCATTGGTTCGATAATTCTAGGGGAAGGTTCATGAGCGCCTTCATTCGCGCCTCGAAACCGGCGAAAGGTGTCAGTCCGCCGGCGGCGTGACCCCGAGCTCGGCATCGATGGCCTTTTTCGCCCGCTCGACCGCATGGACGACGGGCCCGTCGTAGTGTGCGGGGGGCGGGACGTCGCGCTCCCAGTGCGCTGTTTTCCCGAAGACGGCGATCAAGTCCCAAGCGATGAAGCCTGGGGGCATGGGGTCGATGCGGCCGTAGCGACCGGGGTCGTCGTTGACGGCCCGGACGAGGTCGCCCGAGACGATCCGGCCGGGATCCCAGAACTGCCTCACGCGAGGATCGTGGATCAGGGCGAGCGTGCGGCTCAGCGGCGGCGCGAAATCGGTCTTCAGCACGGGCTCCCACACGACCAAGACTCGTAGCGGCGCCCTGGGGTACTTCGCCAGCAGATTGTCGAGCGCGGAGGCCCCCCGCATGCAAACCGCTCAGGTTGGCGAGAACATCGCGACGATCCGGACCTCGCCGTCTCCCATGTTGAACGCGTCGCGAACTCTGGACATCGAGCCCGGGTTGAGCGTGGTGAGGGGAGGCTGGCCCTCGGGGACCATGCGCGGCGCGAACTCCATCCAGGCGAGCACCAGAAGTGCGCCCAGAGCAAGAGCGGCAGCAATCAGTCCGAGGGGTTTGAGAAACCTGATAGACGTCACGGCTCACCCGACCCGCTTCGCCAGCTTCTTCATCCACTTGCGCAGGAGCGGATGCGCCCCGGGAAGATCGTCCGCGAGCGCCTCGACGTCCTGATCCAGGCCGTCGAACACCCGAGGGCTGACGAACGAGCGCTTTCCTCCGTGCGTGGCGCGAACCAGCTCGCCCAGCACCGTCTCGAATCCCTGTGTTTCGTAATCGCGCTTATACGGATTCCCGTCGGCGGCTACCGCCCGCGCCCAGTCGGCGCGGAGGCGTTCCATCATCAGGGCACGGACATCCTGCACGTCGGCGCGGCTGATCGGCTGCGTGCCGGCCATGGCCAGCATGAAGTTCAGGAGATCGGGATTCGTCAGGTCGGTCGCGACCGGGTCGAGACGAATCTCCCGCTGATCGTCGATCGCGCCGTCGCGCTCGACTGTGGCGGTCCAGCGCGTCGTTCCCCCGATCAGATCCAGCGGATGAATCCCGTCGAACGTGAACGATGCTTCGCTCGAGCCGCCCGAGGGCATGGCCCCGAGGTCCTTCGACACCGGGCCGCCGGCTCCAGCGAGGGGAGTGACCGAGGCGATCGCGTGTGTCTCGCGCCGGCTCGCATTCGACACCGCCACGTCGATCGTCACGTGGCCGGCGATCCGGTCGGCCTCGATCGTCGGGACGCTTTCGAACGCCAACGGATGCGACACGATCAGCGGGACGTCTTCGCGCGCATCCGCAAGCGCGATGGTCACCGCGGTGCGCGTGCGCAGTGCCGCGCGCGGGCTGACCCGCAAGGCGAGCTTTTCGGAGCCGTCCTTGGGACCGCGCCCGGACAGGCTCACGCTCGTCCGTGAGGGCGGGCCCAGATCGCGTCCCGACGCGATCACGTCGAAGGCGCCGTCGCCGCCGCCGAAGTTGACCACGTCGACCTCGATCAAGACGCGCTCGCCGGGCTCGAACACGCCGTCGTCCGACTCGTCGGCGACGCGCACGGCGGCGATGCCCGGGTGTGCGGTGTGCCACCAGGAATCGAACCGGTCGTCGTAGGCGGCCGCGTAGGCCCGGTCGTAGACGTAAGGATAGGCGAGCTCAGCGGCCTCGCGCGCGCCTTCGTCGAATCCTTCGGCGTATCCCTGGCGGTACGCCAGCTCTCCCTGGATCGCGCCGCCGTACCGCCAGCCGTCGACGAACCCGACGCGCCAGGCCTCGTAGGTCGGCCGCAGGTTGATGGAGCTCAAGATCTCCCGGAACCGGTCGCAGAAGATGGTCCGGAAACGGTCCCGGTCGGCCGGCGGCCAGCGCGACCACGTCGACCCTCGCCCCTGTCGATCGCGCCAGGTGTTGAACGCGAATCCGGGATCACGCCACCGCGCGTCGTAGGCGCGGGCCTGTCGGTCGCGCGAGGCGAGGTAGGCGGGCTGGATGCGCCATTCGTCGAGCGCGCGCCTCCCATCCCGCGAGAGGCCGGTCGCCATCGCGAACGGATACGACGCGAAGACTTGGTCGAGCGTGGGCGCCATCGCCCAAGGCCCCGCGAATTGCGCCGGCGGTTGCGACTCCGTGGCTCGGGTCCGATCGCGCTCCGGTCGCCGGTTGAGGTCGGTGAACTGCTGCTTCACGCGCCGCTCGGCTTCGGCGTCCGCCGCGCCGGCCGCCGCCTCCTTGGCCAAATGGTCTCCCAGCGGCCGGACGCGGCGATCCGCCCGGCCGAATCGCAAACCCTCTTCACGATCCCAGGCTCCGAGGCGGGGATCGTCGAGCGCCGCGGTCACCCCGCGCGCGAAGCCCGCGCGCCAGTACTCGCGCCACCCCCATACGCGCCCCGCCTCGCGCGCCATCTCGTCGCCGGCCTTGAGCGCCGCATCTTCGACGGAATCGCCCGGGGCCGTCGGCCGTGCCGCGCGGGACGGCTCGGCGTGCGTCCCCTCTCCCGGCGGCGGCACCGCGAGTTCGGAAGGCAAGCTCGGCGCTTGAGGGGCGGCGGCATCCGAGTGGCGAACCGCGACCTGCGGATCGCGCTTCCAGTCCATCGGAACCCGCTCCCGCGGCTCGTGAGCGAACAGACTCGAGCCGACAGCGAGCCCTGCGATCGCGTGGGCGATGAGAAGCAGCCGCGGCATCGACGCGATCATGCCGCAGAACGCCTCCGCGCGCGACGCGCTATTCTTCCCGCCCCGGAGGTCTCATGCTGGACACCATCCGCGTCTGGGCCGAGGCCCACACGCCGAACGCGCTGCGCATCGTCTTCATCCTGCTTCTTGCCTGGGTCATCCGCGGCGTGCTCGGCTCGATCGTCACCCGGATCGAAAGGCTCCACGAGGCCGGCGACCCCGAGACGAGGTTCGAGCGGGAGAAGAGGGCCCAGACGATCGGACGGATTCTCCAGCAGGCGTCGGCGGTGCTCATCTGGTCCGTCGGCACAATGCTCGTTCTCGCGGAGCTGGGGATCGACCTGAAGCCGATCCTGGCCGCGGGGCCGGCATCCTCGGGCTCGCGATCGGCTTCGGGGCTCAAGCGTTGGTGAAGGACGTGATCACCGGCTTCTTCATCCTGCTCGAGAACCAGATCAGCGTCGGCGACAAGGTCACGGCCGCAGGCTGCTCGGGGGTCGTCGAGGCGGTCAATCTGCGCACCACCGTGCTGCGGGACCAGGACGGCACGGCCCACATCATCCCCAACAGCGCGATCACGGTGGTCACCAACGCGACCCGTGACTGGGCGCGTGCTTTGGTCGACATCGGGGTCGCTTACAAGGAGGATGTCGATCGTTGCGAAAACGTCCTGCGCGAGGTCGGCGCCTCGATGGCTGCCGATCCCGCGTTCGCGAAGAAGCTGGCGGGCCCGTTCGAGTATCCGGGCGTCGTCACGATCGGCGAATCCGCCGTCGTGCTGCGCGTGACCGTCAAGACCCAGCCGTACGACGGTGAGGTGGTCCAGCGCGAGCTGCTGCGCCGGGTGAAGAAGGCCTTCGACCAGGCGGGGATCGAGATTCCGTTCCCGCACAGGAAGGTGATCTCGGCCGCCGAGCGGCCCCGTTGAAGCGTGCGCTCGTCGCGGCGGCCCTCGCGCTGGCGAGCTGCGCGTCGGGACGCGGCGCGGCCGAGGCATGCCGCTACTACGACGAGCATCTGGCGCGCCGGACCGTGCCGCTGCTCGAAGAGGTGATCCGGTTCCAGACCGTCCAGGGAAATGCGTCCGCGCGCGACGCCCAGAAGGCCTGGCTCTTGAACGTCGCGGCCGGGCTGGGGTTCGCCGCGCGAGACGCGGGGAAGCTCGTCGAGGTCGATCTCCCCGGGCCCGCGGGCGCCCCCGTCTTGGGGCTGGTCGTCCACGGGGACGTGCAGCCGGTCGAGGCGAAGGCCTGGTCGATCCCGCCGTTCGACGGTGCCGAACAGGAGGGTTCGGTGCTCGGCCGTGGCTCCGCCGACGACAAGGGTCCGCTTGTCCAGGCGCTCCTCGCGATGAAGGCGCTCGAGCGCGCGGGCCCCGCGCGGACGCACACGATCCGGCTCTTGGTCGGCAGCGACGAAGAGAGCGACAACACCGACATGAAGGAGTACCTGGCCGCGAACCGTCCACCGGACTACTCGCTCGTCCTCGACTCCCTCTTTCCCGTCGTCGTCGGCGAGATGGCGTGGACGGGTCTGTACGTCGACGCGGTCCCCGGCGCAAGGACGAACGCGGATCTCCCGTTTCGGATCGAGAAGCTCGACGCCGGGCTCTCGCCCTCCATCGTCCCCGATCGTGCCGAATTGAAGCTCGCCTGGATTCGCGGGCTGCCGTCGTGGGGCTCGGTGATCGCGCGGATGAGCGAGCGGACGACGCCTCTGGGGACGCGTCTCGAGTTCCTTCACGGCCTGGGCGACGAGGAGCATTTGACGATCGTGGCGCACGGCAAGTCGGCTCACGGAGGAATGAACCTCGAGGGCGGTCGCAACGCGCTCGTCGCGCTGGCGCGAGCCTGCGAGGGTCTGCTGCCGGCCTCGGGTGAGAGCGATCTCCTCGCGTTCGCTCGCCTCGCGGGGGCGGATCCTTATGGGACGGGGCTCGGGCTGACGGAGAGCGATCCGCTTTGGGGCCGTTATCGGGTCAACGTTGCGACGATCAAGCTCCAAGCCGACGGCAAGCTTCGCCTTTCGGTCACCCTGCGCCGCCCGCCGCCGCGCACCGGTCCGCAGATCAAGGCGTATCTCGAGAAGGCCGTCGCCGCGTTCAACGCACGTACGCGCGCGTCGCTGACGGTCGATGGCTACTGGCAGGACGAGCCGCTTTCGTTCGATCCCGAGACCAAGCTCGTCAAGCGGCTCTTGACCGCGTACACCGTGGCGACCGGTGAGCCGGCGAAACCCGCCGTCGCAGGCGGCGCTTCCTACGCCATGCGGCTCCCCAACAGCATCGCCTTCGGCATGTGGTTCCCCGGCAATCCCTACCCCGGCCACGACGTCGACGAAATGAATCCCGTCGCCGACCTCCACCGTGGCACGCGCGTTCTCATCACGGCTCTCTCCGACATCGCCTGCGGCCCTAAGATCGACCGGCCTTTCGAGAGATAGGGGACACTCCCCTATTCGATGCCGTCGAGCGTCCAGATCTCTCCGCCCTGCGGGCGGAAGCGGTCGAACACGACCTGACGGCCATCGGGCGACCAGACGGGATAGTCGATGCGTATGGCGGGATCGTCGAACTCGAAGATCGCCGCCGGGTTGTCGGCGCCGATCGTCGAGACCCATAGCACCTTGTGCGCGACGACATCCATGATCTTCCGGGCGTCGGGGGAGAGAGAGATGTGCGATCCGCCGGCGATGTTCCCCATTCCCTCGGGCTCGCCTCCGGTGAGGGAGATTCTTACGGTTGCGGGAATTCCAGGGCAGCGAAAGATCACGTGCCGGCCGTCGTGTGTCCAGCGGAGAAAGTGGCCCCCGACACCGCATCGGGTGAGCTGGCGCTTCTCGCTCCCATCGGCGGACATCACCCAGACTTCCAGACGGCCGTCGCGGTCGGACTGGTACGCGATCAGGCGGCCGTCCGGTGAGTAGACCGGGTTGATCTCGACTCCACCCTCGCCCGACAGGCGATCGAGCCGACCGGAGGCGACATCCACGGTCCAGATCCCGGGACTCCCCGCCCGCGACGAGAAGAACACGATCGTTTTTCCATCGGGGGACCATGTGGGCTGGTAGTCGCCTCCAGGGCCCGAGGTCAAGGCCCTCGCCCGTCCCGTCGAAAGGTCGAGCAGCCACACGTTCATCGTTCCGCCGCGTGCGGAGTTGAATGCGATCGTCCGGCCGTCGGGAGACCACGCGCCTCGGCTATCGTCGCGGCTGGCCGCCATCAGGCGGCGCGGCGCGCCGGTCGGCTTCCCGGTGTCGGGGGCGACGGGGAGCGTGTAGAGCGAGGCGTTCTGCTTGAGGATCGTGAAGGCCAGCTTGTTCCCGCCCGGGGCGACGGCGATCTCGACGTCCTGCCCGGCGCCGTTCGTCACCTGCCGCGGCGCGCCGCGCGCCGTGCCCTCGCCCGAGACCGGGATGCGCCAGATGTTGAGGCCGCCGCTTCGGAACGACGAGAAGTAGACGAATCGTCCCGACGAAGACCAGACCGGATTGAGATCCGACCATACGTCGTTCGTCAATCGCTCGGTCTTCCGTGTGGCGACCGCGACGGTGGCCACGTTGAAGCGGGTGCGCTCCTGCGACTGGAAGACGATCGTCCTCCCGTCGGGGGAAAAGCGAGGCCGCGTGTGCGACACGGCCTCGGACACGTCGGTGCTGATCTGCTCCGGGTTCCGCCCTCGTGCATCGAGCAGCCAGATGCGCCGCGGCCCCGCCCGGCTGGCGTCGACGGCGACCGTCCGGCCGTCCGGTGAGAACGCGGGGTTGAACGCGGACTCCGCCCACAGCGTCTCCCGGCCCGTGGCGAGATCGATCGACCAAACATCCGCCTCCGTGTACTCGCCGTAAACGTCTCCGGGCTCGAGATGCGCGGCGGACTTGCGCGCGCGCACGAAGAGGATCGTCGCGGCATCGGGAGACCAGGCAGGCATGATGTCGTCGGCGTCGCCCCGGGTGAGCGGCACCGGCTCGCCGCTCCCCGCACTCAGGCGTGCCAGCTTGCGAACGCGGCCGCTTCCCTGGGCGTAGACGAGCTCGCCTCCGTCGGGCGACCAGGCGGGAAAGCCGTCGATCGCGTCGTCGAACGTTTCTTGCGTGAGGCGCGGCTGCGCGGCATCGACGCTCGCGGCATCGCCTCCTGCCCTGGCCGCATCGAGAATCGCCCGCGCCTCGGCCGCGCTTGTCGGCCGGTCCGCGATCTCTTTCGCTAGACAGCGCGCGAGCAGATCCGCGATCCCGGGAGGGAGCTCCTGCGGAAGCGTGTCGAGGTCGGGCTCGCGCGTGAGCACGGCGACGATCGTATCGGAGAGCGTCGGACCGCCGAACGCGGGGCGGCCGCTCAGCATCTCGAAGAGGATGCAGCCGAAGGCCCAGAGATCGGACCGAGCGTCGACCGGCTGCCCGCGCGCTTGCTCGGGGCTCATGTACCCGGGAGTTCCCATGATCGCGCCCGCGAGCGTGGCCGCCGTCCGCGTCGCCGCATTGGACGCGTCGGCACCCGTCGCTCCTCCCGGGGTCGCGATCCCGAAATCGAGGATCTTCACGGCGCCCGCAGAGGTCATCCGAATGTTCTCCGGCTTGAGATCGCGGTGAACGATTCCCGCGTCGTGCGCCGCCGCCAGCCCGTCGAGGATCTGACCGGCGAGGGCGAGCGCGTCATCCGGCAGGATCGGCCCGCGCGCGATGCGATCCGAGAGCGACTCCCCCGACACGAGCTCCAGAACGAGCGCGGGCACGGCCCGTCCGGACTCGCGGACCATTTCGAGCCCGTAGATGGCGCCGACGTTCGGATGATTGAGCGCGGCCAACGTCCGAGCCTCGCGCTCGAATCGCGCGCGCCGGCTTTCGTCGGCGACGAACTCCGGCAGAATGATTTTCACGGCGACGTCGCGATCGAGTCGCGTGTCGTGCGCGCGCCAAACGGCGCCCATCGCGCCTTCGCCGATCGGCTCGATCAGTCGGTAATGGGAGATGGAGCGGCCTTTCGGGATGGGCATCGCGAAGAGGATCAGTCGCCCGAAAGATTTCCGCAAGCGTCGAGCGTCACGACGCGATAGGCGACGAACGGGGACGCCAATGAGTCGGTGAGCGCCGGAGCTCCCGGCGATCCGATGAGCGTCCACTCCGCGGGGAACTCGGCGGAGTACGAGGTCGACGCGTAGACGGCGTAGCTCGCGAGATCGTTGCAGGCGACCGGATTCCACGCGAGGGATGCCTCGATTGTGTCGCTGCTCACGAGGAGCGTGTCGCCGACGTCCCCGCAGGGCGCCACGTCGGCGGCGTCGGTCACCGGCGGCGAGCACGGGGACGCGCCGGGGTCCGAAGCCGGCACGGCGCAGTCGTTCGTCGCGACCACCCGGTACGAGTAGGTCGCCCCGGCGACGGTGCTCGCGTCGGAAACGGCGAGCGTCGAGGCGGGAATTCCGGTCGCGACGACGGTCGGAGCTCCGGCGCAGCCCGCACCGTCGAACCGTTGAACCTCGTACGTCCCCGTGGTGGCGAGTTGGCCCCACCGGGTCGGAGCGCTCCACGAGATGTCGACGCCCGTGCCGCACGCGGCGGCGTCGACCGCCGCGCCGACGCCACCAAAGGTGGGCGGGGTGCAAACGAGATTCAGCCGGAACGCGCCGCGCCCGTGAGTGAACGCGACCAGGGCTCGGGTGCTCGGATCGGCGACCAGGTCGTAGATCGCGATCTTGGGAATGCCGTTCGTCTGAAGGGCCCACGAGCCACCGTAGTCCGCGCTCTTGAAGAGGCCGAGATCGCTTCCGGCATAGAGCACCCGTGGCGCATCCGGATCGACGAGCACGGCGTTGATCGGCGCGTCGGGGATCCCGGCATCGATCGCGAACCAATCCGGAGCGGGCGAGAGAGCGTTCTCCGTCCGATAGAGATGCTGGACGCCGAACCCCGACACGGCGATGTAGAGCACGTTCGGATCGCTCGGATCGAACGCGAGGTCGTTCAACGCGCGTGCCGGCAGAACCCCGGTGATGTTCGCCCAGTCGGCGCCGGCATCCGCCGTCAGGTAGACACGTCCCGATCGTGTCCCGACGGCGTAGGTCGCGCAAGAGCGGTCCGACGCCGCCATCGCCACGGTCACGATCGGCGCGGCCGTCGGATCGATGGGGTCGGGGCTGTTCGGCTGCCACAGACCGGCGCCGTCGTCGGTCCGCCAGACGTTGTCCGATCCGGCGATGAGCACGTTGGGATCGCCGACGCACGATGCGAACTGCCCTATGAACGGCGCGGCGCCGGTCCCGGCGTCGAGCAGGCCGCTCGTCGCCGCGAAGTAGGAAAGGCCGGCGTTGTCGGTCTTGTAGATGCTTAGATATTGGCTCGACGTGTACCAGGTCGTCGCGGGGTTGTTTCCGTAGATCACGCACGCCGCTCCGTCGCCGAACGTCGCGAGATCCCAGGTCGCTCCGCCCGTGAATCGGGGCGAGCCGTTGTCCTGCGCGCCGGCGAGCGCGCCGTCGTATCGCGTGGGATCGAGAGCCGCGCCGGGGTAGAACTGCGTGATCTGCAGCGTGCCGTTCTTGTTGATCCACGTTGCGCCGTTGTCCGAGCTGGCCCACACACCGCCGTCGTTCCCGATCCAGATGCGGCCGTCGGAGCCGAAGGCGATCGCGTGCTGATCGACGTGCACCGACTGCGGACAGACGTCGGTCCACGTCGAGCCGGCGCTCGTCGATCTGAAGATCCCGGTTCCGCCGGCCCAGACGGCTCCGCCGGGTTGAACCTCGATCGCCAGGTCGTACCAGCACTGGCCGGAGCTGTTGCCCGAATAGGTGCAGATGTCCTGGAAGTTCCAGTAGTGGCAGGAGCCGCTCTGGTTCGGCAGAGCGATCCACGTCGTCCCCGCGTTGATCGATTTGTACGTCCCCCGCTCGGCGCCGGTGCTCGAGCGCGCGACGAGCGCGTAGAGGACGCTGGCGTTGCCGGGGTCGACGCCGATGTCGAAACGCGAGATGTCGGTCGTCGGAAGCCCGCCTGCGAGCTTGGTCCATGTCGTCCCTGCGTTCGTCGTCTTCCAGATGCCGCTGCCGTTGACCGCAGCGTAGAGCGTGTTGGGGTCGGACGGAGAGCGCACCAGATCCTGAACGGCCTTGTTGCTGCCGATCTGTGCGGATCCCAGCACCTGAATCCAGCTCGCACCGCCGTCGACGCTCTTCCACACGCCGAAGGTGCCGAGCTGGCCATAGCAGGAAAACCCCGCGGTTCCCGAGCCGTTCGCCGCGTACACGGTCATCCCGTCGGTGGGATGGACGACGATCTTCCCGATACTGGTGTTCTGGAAGACCGAGGCGCCCAGCGTCGTCCAGGTTGAGCCACCGTCGAGCGATTTCAGGACTCCCACGCCGTAGTGGCTGTCGCACGACTGATTGGCTTCGCCCGTTCCGACGTAGACGACGTTCGTGTTGGAGGGATCGATGGCGATCGCGCCGACGGCGAGCGAGTCCTGCCCGTCGGTCAGGGGAGTCCAGTTGACTCCTCCGTCCGTCGTCTTCCACGCGCCGCCTTGCGCCGCACCGAGGTAGACGACGTCCGGGCTGCCCGGACCCGTGGCGAGCGCTGTAACGCGGCGGGCCTACGCAGAAGGCCCATCCGTGACCGCGCCCGGGCCGCGCGGCAGCCAAACGG